>Ga0315273_10001655_pt1 | contig 25516 bp, 24 predicted proteins | sample YL17G02_0_MG_FD_205753 | JGI IMG/M metagenome (GOLD analysis project Ga0315273, IMG submission 205753) | Sediment microbial communities from Yellowstone Lake, YNP, Wyoming, USA - YL17G02_0 | ecosystem: Environmental > Aquatic > Freshwater > Lake > Sediment | place: USA: Wyoming | collected... | reverse complement strand
TCGGAGGTATGAAAACCAGCACGATCCCTCTGTTAATTGGAGGGGCCTGCTGGGACTATTTTGGGACGAACCAAAGACTCCATCAAAGCAATGGCAAGTATGACGAGATCGCCATCGCCGCCCGTGGCTGGACGCCGGCCGAGGTGCTGGACCTCTACCACACCGGATATCCGCTGCGCTACGAAGAGGTCGTGGTCGGAGTCGGCGACACGATGGATGTGGAGAACCTGTCAGAACAGGAGCAAGGGTACATCTACCTTCCTGTCACAGGGTTTACGGCTTCGCCAGAAGCGGCACCTCAACAGATCACGTTGGAGTGGACCAACCCTGCTGACCCGCTTTTTATGGAGGTAATGATTCGGAGGTCGGAGACTGCTTTCCCTCCCAGCACTGGTTCTGGGGTTCTGGTTTACCAAGGACCGCTGGAGACCTTCGTTGACGAGGGCCTTGATCCTGCCAAGACCTATTACTACTCCATCTTCGCTTTCGACATATACCATTCCTATTCAGTGGCGAGTAACGCCTCGTCGGTTCCGCATGGACTGTATTCTCGGCTGCTCACCGCCGAGGTGATCTCCCCTGTCCAGGTCAGGGTCACTTTCGACAGAAAGATGGCCACCGGTGCGAATGATGGGACCGACGCTTTGCGGGTTGCAAACTGGTCCATGGTCTCCTCTGCTCGCGAGGTCAACCCTGCCCTGATCGCGTCGGTCCAGGTTGACCCCACCATCGCCGACATCACCATGGACGCCGAAGGAACCAACGGCGCACTCTACACCTTGTCCGTTGCCGCTACCGTTCAGGAGTTTGTTGGGCACGTCATCGATCCGCTCTACCGACAGAAGAGCATCTACAATCTGGGTCAACGGCCTCAGATGACCGGTGCCTACTCCATCAACCCGTATCAGGTCGTTGTCACGTTCAGCGAGGCGGTAACGGGGGCAAGTCAGCTTTCGCATTACACGATAAACGGTGGGTCAGGAGGGTTGAGCGTTCTGGGTGTTGCCGCTTACAGCGTGCCGCTTCATCAGTACGTGGTTGACACCTCCCGCCAGGGCATGAACACGCTCTACACCATTGTCGCAACGCTGGTCTTGGATCTTTCTGGCAACCCTATCGACCCAGACTTCAACTCGGCTGACTTCCTGGGGTCGAACAAGATGTTGTCCTTGCCAGAAGGACACGAGGTGCTTGATCTGGACATGTACCGGTTCTTGATTGAGCCGATGCGGGATGCTGACCAGAAGGAAGGCTCCTTGTTCCTCAAGCGGTTCCTTGAAGGCCCGCAGGCAATTTGGGCGCAGATCCAGGAGAAGGCATTCGTCATCAAGGACCTGTGGAGCGTTTCGGATTGCCTTGACCAGAACCTGCACCACCTGAAGAAAATCGTGGGGTGGGTGGGGTCTCAAGAGGTGCTCACCCAAGACCTTGATCTTCTGACTCTTCGGCGCTTGATCCGGGCCTCCATTCCGCTGTGGAAAAACAGAAGCACGGAAGCAACCATTTCTGACGTTCTCAATCTCCTCGTGGCCAGGCAAGCGAGGATCTGGAACTGGTTCTCGTTCTGCTGGATCACGGGAGATGAGCTCGGGATCGCCACGGTGTTCGGAGAGCAACGGCAAGGTCGTGACCCATGGCTCCTGGACTTCCCGGGGGACATTACGGGAAATGAATTCTGGTCAACGATCAGGATGCGCGTGCCTGATGACCGAGTGCTCGTGCGGGAGATCCTGAAGCTGATGCGGCCGTTGGGTGAACGCTTCAGGGTCATATACCTGCTGTTCATCGACATGTTCAACTACGAAAACGACCTCTCCCAGTGGACCAAAATTTTCGGTGAGCTTCCTGTGGTTACTGGCGGATCGCTGGTCATGGAAACCGTCTCGGAGCGGCAAGCGTACTTTGCCTCGGCGGAGAACTACTCGGTCTGGAATCAATACGTGGTTAGCTTGCGGATCAAGGCCTCCACAGGGATCGCCGGAGGGCTCTGCGGAATCTACCTCTACCTCACCCCCGCGACAGAGCGAGGATACTTTGTTGGCTTTGACGTCATCAACAGCCTGCTCAAGTTTGGAAAGGTTGATGGCGGGGTTCAGACCGATCTCGTCACCTTTGATTTCGAGGAGGTCACCTACACACTGCAGGAAGATTTTTGGTATGGGTTACGGGTTCAAGTGGTAACGGAAGGAACGACCACGCGGTTTGTGGTGTACTTTGACGGAGAGGAGTTGATCAACATTCAAGATGCAACCTATTCCCAGGGCGCCATTGGATGCTTCCACGATCCAGGGGTTGGTTGCCAGGTTGACGAAATTGAAGTGATGGGACTTCCGGTGGACTCAGAAACAATCGAACTCAGCTAACAAGGAGAGAAGACATGGCCAACATCCCTCAGCTCGTAGGAAACGAAGGAACCGACTTCAACGAAATGCACAACGCCGAGGTACTCGACACGCTCAACGAGGTCATCACCAAGGTCAACGCCTTCACCGGAGAGGGTACCGGCGACGAGCGGATCGACGCCCTGGAGGCTGTCGCATCTACGCCGACCGAGAAGGCATGGCTCACCTCCGAGCTTGCCGCTGTTCACACCGGCATCACGGCGGCCGAGCGGGGCTACCTGCCCAGCTCAGCGGAGAAGTCCTGGTTGACCGGGGAGCAGGCCGCCAGTCACGTCGGGGTCACCGCTGCCGAGCGGGCGATCCTCACCGCGTTGCAGGCCGGCGGAACCTCCTTCTTTGCCCAGCTCGGAGCCCCTGTGCTGGCGGATGCAGACCGGATCGTCACCACGGTGGACTGGGATGATGGCACGCTCTCCATTGCCGCGCAGCCTGATGTTCCCCGGAACATCACCGCCACGCTCACCGATGCCGACAACTCCACTTCGGGGTTGGTCACAATCACCGGCACCGATATCGCCGGGCGGGTGGTCACCGAGGCCATGGCGCCCAATGGGGCGGGTGGTGGAAAGACCTTGGTCGGAACCAAGATTTTCAAAACCATCACCTCCGTTGTCATCACCGAAAGCACCGGCTCGGGAGACGACGACGAGCTCGTGGTTGGAGTGGGGAACGTGATCGGCGTGCCGGTGGATCTGGCCGACGACGCTGAGATCGTTGCAGCGCACTTCGGAGGCGTGCTTCTCGTGACCCCCACGGTGGTCACCGGGGTGAGCACCTCGGGGATCAACGCCTCGGCCAGCGTCTACAACGGGGTCAAGGTGCTTGACGCCGTGATCCAGATGGGGCTGACTTGATCTGAAGGGTTGATAGTTCAACTTATTGATACAATGACGAAATCGGGAGCGTGCCATGGCAACGGGTGACAAATACCTATCCATTTCTGAGAATCGCTTGCTGGGCTGGCAGTCGTTGAAGAATCTCTTCTTCGACTACCTGGACAAGCAATCCCGAACCATGGCCGAGCGGGTGTACGCTACGGGTTCCACCTTTGGAACCGAGACCGCGTTGGTTGCAGACGGAGTGGACCAGATCAAGCTCACCGGGTACCCACCCGACTCAGTTTCGGCTGTTGACGGATTGGGGCGGTTCTTGGACTTCCGTCAGAGAACCAGCGACGTAGAGGACATCCACTTTGAGAACACCTTGGGCACGGAGTACGAGGTGTCCGTTCAGCAAGCTCCCCTTCCAGGAGGCGTTTTTGTCAACCCAGCAGACGGAATGCCGGCCTGGAATTATTATGAGGACATCGTGGGGTTTCTGGGAACCCCCGATCTCGTTACCGACAACCTTGATGGCACCATCACGTTTGAGGTGGATTCGATAACCGAGAGCGGCCACAATAACCACGGTCGCCAGGTCTACGTCTACAAAAACACCATCACCAAAAGCGCGCTGACCGACCAGCTTGCAAAACAGCTTTGCACGACGGTCTACACCGGAGGCAAAAACAAGATCACGACCACGCTCGTGGGCGCGGGTGGCGCTGGAACTTTTGGCCAGGTCACGGTATCGACGACCCCTTCCCACTACACCGTGATCCTGGTCGGTCCCCGGGTGGGGGTGGACCTGGATCTGCGCGAAAGCACCTCGGCGTGCTTTCTGGGAACGGTCACAGGAGCAGGCCTTGGAAATGCGCCGACCGTTTTCGCCATGGCCGCGCAGAACGTCTTCGACTTTGACCTGACCCTGCTCTCCGACATCACGCGGCTTGAACCTGCCAGCGGCACTGACCGGCTCAAGGTGGACGTGAAGGTGATCCCCGGGGACGCGGCCACCGACCAGATCCGAGTGACCAACGGCGCGCTTTCCCCCATCACGCGGTTCAAGGTGGACGGAGCGGGGCTGGTGACAACCGAGGATTCCCTTCTGGTCAAGGGTGGCATGGTGGTGGGCTACGATGCGGTTCCAACGGCAGACAAGATCAGCATTGGCGATGCGCTTTTCAATATCGATTACAACTCAGGGAATCCTAAGATTCAGTTCGCAACACCTGCCTCGGGAGGTGTGCTGGTCTATCGAAGGACCGAAAAAGATCTGACCTGGAAAATGCAGAATGTCGATGAGGTCGTTTTGGCACAAGGCCCGGTGCTCAAGTTGGGCGATGCCATGTTCAACTTGGACTACAGTGCCGGTTATCCACGACTTCAGTTTGGAAATGACGACTACTTCAAATTTGACCGAACCATCGATACCCTGACCTGGAACAGCAACGGAGTGCTAGGCTGCTTTGGATACGCAGACACACCAGGATTTTTTGTGGGCGCAACCTCCTTCAGCCTAAAGTATAACGCCGCTGGGAATCAGGTGATTTTTGATACTCTCGATTATATTGAGTACGCCAAGGCCGGTGACTACTGGATGTACTTTATCAACAACACTGAATTTTTGCGAATGGTCGTCAACAAACTTGTGCCGATCAACGCCACCTTTGCTTTGGGGGATACAACTCACTTTTTCTTGACGGCCTACATCACGGAGCAGTTTACGTCGATCCTCCGCCCGCCGGCCGGCAAGTCTCCGTACCAGATCGACATGTACGGAGATGTTGTTGCAGGTTCAACCAACACCCTTGGTGTCACTGGAACCCGATGGTCGAATGGGTTCTTCAGCACGGTGACGGCGAGCACGATCAAGAGCACCTCTCTCACCATCAGAAGCGAAGCAGACGGCGACGTGAATGTTTTCATTCGGGGGGCCATCTACCCGGTCACCGCGCAAGTCTTGAACATCGGATCAGCGACGGCGGGAGAACGAATCGACAACGGGCATTTTGACATTCTCAAAGCTTACCTGGGGTTGAGTGTGGTCGATGACAAGGTTGCCAGCAACCTGATCCCTGATGTAGCCACACGAACCCTTGGACGCACCGGGTTGAGGTGGGAGGGATTTTTTGGAAACCTGACCGCAACTACCGGAGCGCTCACAACCGGCAACATCACAACGGCCAACATTGGAACGCTCGCAAACAGCGGAAGTGCAATTTCGCTAAGTGGACACCTGCTCCCTACCGGTGCTTTCGACCTGGGTGGTCCGTCAAACTACTTCTCCACTGCATATATCACCACGTTGAACGTGACCACACTGTCCATTTCTTCGTTCAGTTCTGCGTATGTTACCGCGTCAACTAAGTTGACCGCATCAGCACAAAAGAACTTTGGGTATCACACCTCCGAGGGGATCTTTGACGTACTCGGTCAGGCGACCTGTGACACCTGGTTCGGAGCGGTAAATGGACACTTTGGGGTGTGGAATAGTAGTGGATCTGACGGATACTTGTGTGTTCGGATCGCGGGAACCTGGAGAGCGGTTTCCTTAAACCTCACTCCGTAACCTTAACGAAGAAAAGTAGAGGGGAACATGAACGTCCAAGAAGCCAACGAGTACATTCAAGCAGCCTTGATCGGCACCATCAAGTTGGATGGCCTAGAGGCAACGATCCTAAGGAACCTGACGGAGTTGAATCAGGAGGCCCTAAAGCTGGCCCAGAACATTCAACAGGCAACGGCGCACCTTGAGCAGGCCAAGGTTCAGCTTCTCACGCTCAACGGGCGCCGGGAAGGGTACGCCCAGCTACTCGTGGACGAGGAGTCCGCCCGGTGCAAAGCGACAGAGGCAAGCAAGCACGCCATGAGAGCAAAGTTCGAGAAGCTATCCCACGAAGAGAAAAAAAGCCTGGGGGACGTTCTGGGATCTCCGTCTCCTGCGTTGGAGGTTCTACACGCCAAGGGGTGACCCATGTCTCACTTGATGCGCGGTGTCTCCGGAGAAGAGGTCGAAAAGCTTCAGCGCAAGCTGGCCCAACTCGGCTACTACCTAGGCAAGCCAGACGGCATCTTTGGCACCAAAGTTCACGAAGCGGTCTCGAAATTCCAATCGGTCTACTTCGTGGACGGGATCGTGAACAAGGTAACAGAAGAAGCGATCGACAACGCTGTGCAGGCTTGGTCCAAGACGAAGATGACCCGCTCGGTCCCAGTTCCCCACGGGATCGCGGCGATAGAGGACCAGTTCGGCCGGATCTTGTTTGACGAGGGGCAAGCGGGTCAGGTGACGATCAAAAACGATTTCTCTCAGCACGTCAAGCTCTACGACTTTCCCGTCGTGGGGCGCCAGTACTGTCACGAAAAGTTGGTCGCAGTACTGGAGGAGACGCTGGTCGCGGTAGAGGCGCGCGGGCTGGATCGCGAGATCTACCAGTTCGGCACCTGGAGCCCCCGCCACAAGATGCACGACCCCACCCGGGGATTGTCAACCCACAGCTGGGCTATCGCTCTCGACATCAACTGGGCGACAAATCCGGTCGGTAGCAAAGGCGCCCTCTCCAAAGCACTGGTCGCAACCTTTACCGGTTTCGGCTGGGAGTGGGGAGGCGCTTGGCCGGTTTCCGATCCGATGCACTTCCAGTACTGCACTGGATACTGAAGTCCACCCACTACCTTTGGAGGTGAAGCATGGTTACGGAAAGGAAGGCCGGTTGGCTCGCCGCCTCGATTTTGATGCTTTGGGCGGCGGTCATGTTCGTGGTGGTCGGAGGGCTCTGTGCTGCCTTCTCGAAAGATCCACCCCCAAAAGAGGTGAAGGTCCACGTCAAGGCCAGCGGCAAGGTGCTCCCAGCGTCGCCGGTAGGCCCCCAGGCTCGCGCCGATTTGTTGGAACCTATGCAGACCTCGGACCCTGTGCTGGGAAGCCCTGTACCCCCGCCTAAGCACCCTGCGGACCTTACCCTGAAGCAGGAGCTCGAGCAGATCAAGCCGAACTGGGATTCATGGCGGTACGTGGGCTGGGTATACTTTTTGATCCTGCTGGTTCTGATCCTCGTGTCCTTGTTGAGGATCAAGGCCGTCGATGAGTGGCTTGGAAAGCACAAGCTGAAGCTGGTCAAGCCCTGGCTTGCTGGCGTTCTGGGTGTACTGGTGAGCTTCACGGTGTCTTACTGTGGGACCGACGGTGCTTGGTTGCCCTCCTTTGTTTTCGGGCTGCTGGGCTTGCCGACCGGCCTCTCGGCGGTAGGTGTACATCAACTGCTGACCAAATCCAGCAAGGAGTGAACCATGCTGTCCTGGTTAAGGCGACTGGGGTTCTGGGTTGCGCTGGCGCTGTCATCCCTCTTCTGCTGGGTCCTTTCCTGGATTTCTCAGCGCAAGAGCGAAAAGGAGGCACTTCCCCTTTCCTCCCTTCGCGGGAAGGCAGAGGCGATCCGAACCGCCTGCCAAGCGGAGACTCAAGCAATCTCCAGTCGCCTTAACCAGTTTTCCGAAAGGATCAATTCAACCGGGCAGATACCTGACGAGAAGGCCAGACTGCAAGCCTTGGCGGACATCGCGAACGAGAGAAAACATGGAGTCGGAAATGATCCTGTCGAGTGACGAGCTGCTGACCGCGATCCGCGCCAGCGGCAAAGCGATCATGATCATGGAGGCCTCCCCGGGTGAGCTCTACCGCCGAAGGCACTCGCTGGACGCCTTCAACGCGCTTAATGAAATCCTCTGGGGATGCTTCTACCGTGATCAGGTAAAATACGCTGAGCAGTCAGCGTTCAAGACGGCAGAGGAGGCGATCGATGCCTACCGCACATTCATCGGAGAGGTTCTTAAGGAGTACGACCTGGATCTGGATCAAGGAATGGCGAAATAGGGGGCTTCTGGTGCTTGCCTTCCTCGGGGTCTTGGCCCCCGGGGTCCTCCTTGGCCAGGAGCCCCCTTCTGTAGTTGACCCCCTCGACACCCCGTATGTGGTGATCCCTCTGGTGGCCAGCGAGACAGCGCCGTTCTCCGGGCTGCTGGTTCCGGAGATCCGCTTTCGGGAGTTGGTCTACCACGAAGGAGCCATGGATGCCTTGCGCGAAAAGCTGGCCGCGGAGCGCAAGGCATACCAGTCGCTCGAGCGGCTCTACTTCCAGGTCCTGGACGAGGCGGCACGCGCGAAGCCTTGGTACCAGTCCGTGGAGCTGAACCGTTGGCTGGGGTTTGGAGCCGGGGTGCTGATCTCCGCAATGGTTGCCGTGGGGGTGGTGGAAGTGCTCAAGGTGGCGCAATGATCGAGACCCTACTCAATGCCCTGCTTCAGCAAGGCCCCTTCGGGATCATCACCGCGCTGTGCTTGGTTGCGCTGTGGCGCAAGGACAAGCAAGTGGAGGCGCTCTACCGGCGCCTGGAGGAGAAGAGTGACAAGATGACCAAGAAATACGAGCAGTTGGGCAGCGAGGTCACGCTCACCGTTCAGGCCTTGGTTGACGCACTGGAGAAGGAGAAGAGATGACCGATCCTGTTCCAGCCGTTCAAGAGGATCTGACCACCTCGGGAGAGTTCGAGATCCCGCCGGACATGTTCGTTGGTGACTTGCCGCCCGGAGCGCGCAAGAACCGAAAGCTCCTCTACCACATCCGTCGCGCCGATCTGAAGGCACGCCGCGTTTATGATGTAGTGGACCAGGCAATTGCTCGGCTTCAGGAACTACGAGAAAAGCTGAAAACCAGAGGCCTCCAGAAGTAAATTACACCTTGTCCTACCTCAGAACATTGTGTTATTGTACTCCATGATTTGTCTTTATATCTCAAATCGAATGGTTAGGATTGAGGGAGCCGGCGAGAAGATCCTCAAGCGTCTCGACGTGCTGACCTCCTACCTTGTGGAGGGACACCGGTTCGCGCCCAGCTTCCGGAAGCACCGCTGGGATGGCAAGGAGCACCTGCTCACCTACCACGCCAAGCGCGACCCTCCAGGCTACTACTTCCCGATCGGGCTCCTCTTCGACGTGGTAGATGCTTTGAAAGGTTCTGGGGAAGAACACAAGCTGGTCGGAAAGCGTGTTTGGCATGGCACGCCAGAGGTCTACGAGTGGAATCCGAAGGTGATCCTGAGGCCTTACCAGCTTGAGGCCGTTGAGGCCATGACCACCGGCTTCATGCCCGGGATCGGCATTCTGAAGATGCCCCCGCGCTCCGGCAAGACGATCACGGCCGCACGCTTCATTCACGAGCTTCAGGCGCACGCCCTGGTGATCGTTCCCAGCCGATGGCTTCTGCACCAGACGGCCAAGAGCGTCGGGGAGGCGCTGCAAGTGCCAGTGGGCAAGATAGGGGACGGGGAGTGGAGCACCGGGCTGGTGACCGTGGCTACCATTGGAACCTTGCTGGCGCACCGTGGGGGCTTCCGGCACTACACCATTGACGGGCGCTTGGTGAAGAAAAAAGTTCCTCGAGATCCGCTGTACACCATGCTCCTGGACAAGTTCGACCTCGTGATCTGGGACGAGGTGCACCACCTCCGCGGCAAGGAGTGGCACAAGGTGTTCGGAGACTTTGAGGCCTGCTTTCGGATCGGCATGTCGGCGACCGCGTTCCCTGACCAAGCGCGCGAGCAGAGCAAAGGTGGCATCTGGCTCAAGGCTTGCTGTGGCCGCGTTCGGTTCGATATCGCGCCTTCCCGGTTGATCAAGGAAGGCTTCCTCATGCGCCCTACCATCGAGCTCTACAAGGTTCAGGCGCCTGATCTGACCCCCCGGGCATGGGACGGAGACCTGCTCAAGGATGGCATCTACGAAAACGTCTACCGAAATTCTATGATTGCACAGCGGGCCAAGACCCTGGCCCTGGCCGGAAACAAGACGCTGATCGTGACGAACCGCAAGGAGCAAGCACGCCGCTTGTCCAGGCTTCTGGACGGCTGGGGTGTGGTGCACGCTTGCATCTTCGGGGACACGCCGGCGGAACAGCGCCAAGAGCTGGTGGAATGGCTGGTCTCCGGAAAGCTGAACGTGCTGATCGGAACGGTGTTTGGAGAGGGTGTCGATATCCCCGAGGTGGAGGCTGTGATCAACGCGGAAGGAGGCCGGGACATCAAGGCAACCTTCCAGCGAATGCGCAACCTGACCATCTCCGAAGGGAAAAAGAAGGCCTTGTTTGTGGACTACCTGGATCTGACCAACTCATACCTCACCCTGCATTCGCTGGAACGTCTGAAGGTGTACCGCTCCGAGCCGGCCTTCCTCATTCGCACTATCTGAGGTAAGTCTGCGCAATCTGTTGGGAAAAAAAATCATTGCATTCCGCCGACTTGAACAAGTATTGTGTCAGGTGATTGTTGCCATACTGAACCGAGGGAACGGCGCGATGGTTCGCTCAACTAGCGTTTCCGGCTGTCTTGCCATTAACAACAATGCTGGCCTACTCGATCTCCGAGGGGGGTGGCCAATAGGTTCTCCCACCGAACCGAAAGAAGAAAGCCTTTTCTTCTTCAGTCGGAGACGCAAGTTGAACGAGCGATCCACGAAACCTCTAACGAGCGAGCGACCCAATGACCACACCCCTGATGCACAGAATCGAGCGATGGGAGAATAAGTTAGGTCAACCAGCGACCATCGTTGAAGCACACAAAGAGCTGAGCTCCACTGCCTTCAAAACCTGGATCAGGCTGATGGTAGTGGTAGATCCCAACGCGATCCTGGGCTGGGAAAAGATCGCCAGCGTGATCCGTTTTAAGCAGCGACAGACGTACCACATCATAAATGAGTTACGACGCAAGGGGTACGTTGGCCTGGAGCTGACCAGGCAGGATGTTGGAAAGCCCAAGGTTCAGCTGTTTTTGATCCGGCGCGCCAAACTGGTAGGCAGGGATAATTTTATAAAGCTGTCGTATTTTGTTTATGACAAATTGCCAGATTTGCTACCTCGAAACCAACTCCTTCCACTGACTTTTGCTTGCCACAAGTTCATAAAAAGGTTGAATCAACCTGTTGAAAAAGAATTGAAATACGTCTGCTTTAATTGCTCTCGAAAGTTGTTTTGCCGGAATTTATTGGAAACACGGACAGCAGAAATTTTTCAGTGTTGGGAAACCACTAAAAACCTAACTGGCACGCAAAAGGAATGTTAGGATGGTAGCCTCTAAAAACTGTAATGTAAGAATGCCACATAGTTGTGTGCAGTCCACCGGGAGACCACGGAGAACCTGTATAGCAGGTGCCGCATTTTTTGTATCCGGTTTTTTACTACAACATTCTTGTGTAAGAATGACATACAGTATTGTGCAGCGCATACTACATCAAACCAATTAGTACTAAAAACCTGGAGGGTGGCGTGGAAATTACCATGTATACAAACACTGACACACTGCAAACATTGGCTAAAAAAAGAGACGAAAATTCGCCGTATACTCCTACGGAGTACACACTACTTAAAGAAACAAAGCTTAAAAAGAAAGTTAAAGAAAAACTTAAACTAGAGAGAGTACTCCGTAGGAGTATACGAAAAAAAAGTTTTGCAAGCCTTACCCCAGCACAAAAGAGGGAGCTCCAAACTGACGGTGCTGTGATCTACGGACTGCTAACAAAAAAGTGCCCCGGGGAAAACCTCCTGTTCCGCCCCAGCGATCAAGACATCGCCATTCTCGATCCCATACTCCAAAAAAAGAAAGCCTCCAAGGCACGCCAGCTAGTCGTGGACAAACTTGGCAACGCACTGGTCAAGGTCTACACCATCTACCGCCTCCAGTTTGATTCAAGGTACATCTGTTGGGAGAAGTACAGAGAGCTGGCCAGGGAGGCGGCCGCACTGTGCTTCCAGCGCGGTGTAACCCCGGCCCAGCTGATCAGCTACTGGGCTGAGGAGGTCACAAAGTTTACCAAGATGGATTTCCCCTCACTGGCGTTTCTTTGCTTGGAAAAAATGATCGAAGAGGTTGCCGCTTGCGTGCCGCTGGCCTGGGAGCCTGAGGGGAAAGCCAAGTTGGCCAGTGCGGCACGCACACCGGTTCCCGCCAAGCACGCGGCCTCGGTCACCCGGGATTCCTTGAGCTCCTTTGGCAAGTACGAGGAGCTCGACCCCAGGATTCGACCGGGGCTTACCGAGGCGGGTTTTGATGTGAGCATGTTCGATGACCGGTATCTGCACACAATTCAGATCAACGGAAGGGGGTATTCAAACGATCCAGGGATGTTCGTTTTGGGGGAGACCGCGACGCTGGTGAAGTGGGTTGCAAGAAACATCTACGGGTAGAAGTGGAAGCCGAAGTTCAACACTCAACGTGCAGGACAAGAAAAAGGAAGGGCTTCGATGAAAAGCGAATTGGAGGTCAGTGAGTACGAGATCAAGCTGTCAAGCAGGAGGTTCGATTGCAAGGAATGCAAAGGCAATGATTCGAAATGTCAGTGCCGCATTGAGATCGCTTGGGACGTGGAAAAATTCGAGGCCTGCATCCCCATGGACCACTGGAAGGCCACCGAACGGGTGATCACACATAACGAGTCCGTCTTCAACGAGCTGATCTTGAAGTACTGCGCAAAGCTCAAAACGGCCTACCGCAACGGGTACGGAATGATCTTGGTCGGCGAACCGGGTTCAGGAAAAACAACCTTCCTGAGCTACATCCTGGTCTGCTCAATCGAAAAAGGGTATTACCCGTATTACACCACGTTCGCCAGGTTGGACCACCACCTCAAGATGGGATTTCACGATACAGCGGCCGCTCGCCGGCTGGAGGAGATGCTGGGGCGTTCGTTTGTGGTGATCGACGACATGGGCAAGGAAAACTTCAAGGGAGGGGATTCCTACTTCCGGGCGCAGTTTGAGCGCATCCTGCGCGAGCGGTATGAGAATCGAATGCCCACGCTGCTGGCAACCAACGCGCTGACGGATGAGTGGAAGGTGCTCTACGGGGATTCGGTGGCCAGCTTGCTGAGCGGCCGGTTCATACGAGCCATCATGGAGCCCGGGGACATGCGCAGGAGCCCTGAGCTGATCGAAAAGATGGAAAGGGAGATGGGTTTCAGAGGTGCGCTATGACCTTTGACCTTGCGTTTGAAGAAGAACTTTTGGCCCAGTGCTTACACGACACCGAGTTTCTCAAAGCAGCCTTTCGCCTGCTGGAGGCGCACCACTTCAGCACCACGCATCACGCCTGGGTTTGGAAAATGATCAAAGAGTGCTGGAAGTCTTTTGCTGAGCGGATCACGGTCAAGCTGTTCGTGGTGCGCGCTGAGCGGGACCTTACCGACCCGGACGAGCAGCGCACGGTTCTCGAGCTGATCCTCAAGCTGTTCAGGCTTAAGCCGGTGAGCCCGCGGGCGTCGCTTGCCGAGCTGCAACGGTTCGTTCGTTTTGTGAATCTCCAGGTGGCCATGGAGGACGCGGTAAAAGAGTTGCACGAAGATCGTGTGGACGAGGCTTTTGTTGCGCTTCGGCGCGCAACCTTGCAGGACCTTCGCCCCAAGTCGTACCGCGTTTCCCACTGGATGGAGGAGTTCGAAGCTCGGCAGATTGAGAGAAAGCACCGCAAGGAGCACCCAGACGAGTTCACCTGCATTCCGACTGGCCTGCGCAAGCTGGACAACGCCTTGACTGGAATGCGAGCGGGGGAGTTGGGGTTGATCGTGGGCACCACCGGGCGAGGCAAGTCGATTTTCCTAAATCACCTCGGGTACCACGCGATCTTGAATGGCTACGGGGTGGTTCACTTTTCGCTGGAGATGCCTGAGCATCTGGTGGCCGCACGCTACGATGCGCGCTTCACCTTGCTCGCTCACAAGAAATTCAAGACGTTCGACTTCACGCTGGAGGAGCTTCGCGCTATCGAGGCACGACTGGGAAAGATGCGCGAGAAGCTGTCTGGCCACCTCCAGATCATTTCCATGCCGCTCCGGCGCTGCGACATCAACGCGATCCGCAACGCCGTTGACGAAGCTCGCTCCGAGATGCCTGTTCACATGGTGATCGTGGATTCTGGCGATCACTTGCAAGCGCTTTCCCGCTACGAAAGCAAGCGGCTCGAGCAGGCCGAGGTCTACTGGGACCTCAAAACGATGTGCGAGGAAGAAAACCTGGTCACCTGGTCGTCCACCCAGGCAGGACGCGAATGGGAAAGCCGGACTGCGGGCGCCGAAGCCGTAAGCGAGAGCTACGACAAGGCGCGGATCGCGGACGTGGTGGTCACGCTCAATGCGCCCTACTCGCGCGACAAGGACTCGGGCAAGAAGTCCGCCGGCGACGATGTGGAGGACGAGGAGGTGGACGGCGCCCCCAAAAGTAAGATGGAAGCCTACCTGGCCAAGTACCGCGATGGGGAATCCAAGATCAGGATTCCACTCGACCCCGACTTCAGCGTCATGCTGATCCGCGAGCAGGAGGGTTCTGATGACGAACGAAAAGAGTGAACGGTCGATGCTGGCCGATCTGGCGAGGGAGACCTGGCAGCTATTGCCGCACCCGGACCAGGAGCGCCCGGTGCCGATCTGGGACATCAACCTGGACGGCGCGCAGTTTGACTCGCCCATATTTTTGATACCACTGAGGGGGAACAGAGGAGAGGAGGAGAGGTGATCCGCTTTGATGTGCAAGGCTACATTCGGCGCCACCTCTCCCGGGTGCGGGAGGCTGGAGGCAACGAGTGGACAGCCGATTGCCCGTTTTGTGGTAAGTCGGGCCATTTTTATATCAACGTAGAGTCTGGAAATTACTTCTGTTTTTCTTGCGAGGAGAAAGGGAGGTATCTGGTTGGAGTGGTCGCGGTCGTCGAGGGGGTGAGCCGAGAAGAGGCCAAGGCGATCATCTACCGGCAAGCGGCTAACTTCAAGAGGCCACGAGCTGAGGCCTTGCCAGGATTGCAGGAACGGGTACAGGAGCTCCGCGAAGGGGTAGACAGGGGTCTGGGCAAGGGTTTGGTAGCCGAGGACCTGCCAGAGGCCTTTGCGGCTGTTTGGGACGGTATCCGGTTTCGGACACCTGCATACTTGCTGGAAAGGGGGTTCACTCGGGAGACCATGCGCGAGTTTGAAATGGGGGTCTGCCATGTCGGGCGGTATGCCGGTCGGGTGGTGCTCCCTTTTGGGTGTCCGAACGGCAAGAGCTTCACGGCGCGCGATGTCACCGGTTGCCTCAAGCCAAAGTACCTCAACCCCAAGGGCGTTGACCATGGTCGGCTGGTCTACGGGTGGTCGCAAGCGCATCAGAGCGCCGAGGTGGCGCTGGTTGAAGGACCGCTGGACGTCGCAAAGCTCTGGCAGCACGAAATACCTGCGATAGGCTTGCTTGGCAAGATGCTCACCCGGTCGAAGCGCGCCTTGCTGTGCCGGATCAAGCCCAGTGTTCGCATGATCATAATGCTGGACCCCGAGGAGCGCGAAGCACCGCGCAAGGTGGCGATTCAACTTCTCTCGCACTTCCGGGATGTGCGGATCGCAACCTTGCCGAACGGAGTTGACCCCGGATCGAGCTCGCGTGAAGAAGCCCAAAAATCTATAGCAACCTCAAAGAAATACACGGGCGATAGGCTTGAAGGACTCAAAGATCGCGTGAGCCAAGTCGTTGAAAACAAATACAAAGCGATATAACTTGTAACCCTTTGTAACTAGCGAACAATTTTTTTGTATGTTCTGGGGTGGATTTTGCTTGCAAGGAGCCACTTGCCTGTCCGATCCTGTTGGCAGGCAAGGACCTTAACCGAGCGGAGGTAACATGGCAAGCGAAAAGTTGGGAGCGTGTGGCGCTGGTAGCGAGGAAAAAGTTGAGTGTCGAATCTGCGGGGAGCGGTACCACCGGGTTGACGTTCATGTGACGCAGAAGCACGCGATGAAGATTGCCACGTATTTGTCGGAGTACCCGGGGGCGCCGTTGTTGAGTGAGCACGCAAGGCGCTTGGCTACCGGCGCCGGCCACAAAGCGGCCTTGACCCGCGGAGTGCGTGCAAGAGCAGGCAAGGTGCCAGCGCCAGTGCTTGAGCCAACGCACGAGCAGGTTCCCGTAACGGAGGAGCCGGGTGTGTACCGCGTGGGTGTTGCACGGTTGCGCAAGCGGGAAGGCATGGTGCCGGGTGACGAGTTTTTCGTGCCGCGATTCGACGAGCAATGGCAGGTGGGCAGCACCGAGATGGACCTGCTGGAGAGTTTGGCGCTGGCGATCGAGGCCGATGAGCCGGCCATGCTGGTGGGGCCGACCGGGTGCGGCAAGAACGCGCTGGTTGACCAGCTTGCAGCCGTGCTGGGTCAGCCGGTGACCAGGATCAACTTGCACGGAGATGTGCGTGCCGCCGACTTTTTGGGCGAGAAGCGCGTGGAGATCGATCCGCAAAGCGGCCAGAGCGTGGTGGTGTGGAAGGACGGTGCCTTGCCGCGAGCCATGCGGAACGGGCATTGGTTGCTCCTGGACGAGTTGGACGCCGCGCCAGCAACGATCCTGTTCACGCTGCAAAGCGTGCTGGAGCGCGGTCACCGACTGGTGTTGACCGGCAACGGCGGCGAGGTGGTGGTGCCTGATCCGCACTTCCGCCTGATCGCGACCGCCAACACCTTGGGCCGTGGTGATAACAGCGGCCTGTATGCTGGCACGAACATTTTGAACGAGGCGTTTTTGGACCGGTTCGGCGTGGTGGTGCTGGCCAGCTACGCCAAGCCGGAGGTTGAGGTGGCGATCCTGGAAGCTCGCGCTGGTCTGGCCAAGGACACCGCGAACCGCATGGTGCAGGTCGCGGCCAAGGTGCGCGAAGGCATGGCCGCTGAGCAGTGCTATTGCACGTTTTCCACCCGGAGGCTGATCGCGTGGGCGACCAAGGCCAAGCGGTTGATGGACGGTGGCATGGCCAAGGAAGCGGCCATTACCAAAGCGGCCGGTCTGGCGGTACTGAACAAGCTCGACGGCGAGGACAAGAAGCTCGTAACCAGCTTGATCCAGCGGTACTTTGGTGGAGAGGTGTAATTACAAGGACTTGCGCTGTAGTGAAAACGGCAAGAGGTTGAAATGACGGTGGAAGCAAAAAGAACCTGTAACGCCTTGAAACTAGCGAACAACTTTTTCGTGGTGTTTGGGTGTGGATTTCGCTTGCAGTCGCACCCGGGTTTGTCCGATCCTGTTGGTAGGCAAGGACACTAACTACCGGGAGGTACCATGGCCAAAACGAACACGCTTTTGAAGATGGAAGGGGAGTTCGCCAAGTTGGCACGGATCATGTCCCGCAACTACCAAGTGAAGGTGCACATTGGCGGGACGGCTTGCTGCTTTGATGGGGACACGATCTACCTGCCAGGTAACGCCGACCAGTTGAACGCCATGGACCGGCGCCTGTTGCACGCCAAGCTCGACCACGAGCGCGGCCATGCCGCCGAGGAGATCAAGGCCAAGGAAAGCCGAACCTACCAGAGCCCCCTGGGCATGATCCGCGCCGAGAAAGATGCTACCACCCGCTTGATGTTCAACGTATTTGAGGACCTACGGATCGAACGGCAGATGGCAAGCGTGGAACCTGGCACGGCTGAAAACCTGCGGGAGCACTTGCGCCACTTAGTGAAGCGGTACCGCGAGAAGGCGAAGCAGGGTGAAACGCTGGGGCACTGGGAGATGATTGGTGTAGCGATCATTTTTGCAGCGCAGGGCGCCGACGTGAGTTGGCTTTCGCCAGAGATCAAGGCAGTGATGGCCATGTTGGGCAACGAGCTGCGCGATAGTGAGACCACACAGAACGCGGTTGATGTGATGGCGCTGGCAAGGCGCACGGTGGCCAAGGTGCGCCGGACCGTTGAGGCGATGCAGGAGAAGGCCAAAAAGGAGCGCGAGGAGAAGGCAAAAAAGGAGCACGAGAAGCAGGCAGAAAAGGAGCGCGAGGAACAGGCCAAGCACGGCGATGACGGCGAAGGCGAAGAACAAGGTGCTGGCGCCGATGACGCCGGGGAGGACGACCAGGAGCCTGCCAGCGGATCGGGCGCTGCGGACGACCAGGAGAACCAAGGCGCCGAGGAGGCGCCGGAGGCTGAGGCTGGTACGGACGGAAAAGACGAGGACGACCTGGCGAGCGGTAAGGCGGAAGGCGCCGAAGGTGCCGAGGGCGAGGAGGATGAGGCCGCTGAGCCGGAGAAGACGCACGGGGATGCAAGTGCGCACGGCGAGGGAGAGGTTGCCGCCAAGAACGACGATCTGGATCTGGATGGCTTGTGCAAAGGCTTGGAGGAAGATCCGAAGGTTGACGACCTGACCAAGGCCATTGAGAAGGAGCTGGAGAAAGCGGCCAAGGACGACCTGGAGGAGCACGGAGGCCAGCGGTGGGTGGTGGACCCGAAGATCGCTGGGCAAGACCACTTTGGGAAGATCGAGGTCGCAAGCAACGCGAGCGAGGTTTACGCGAGCCTAAAAGGCGAGCTGACCAGCCAGATACAGTTCATGCGAAGCAAACTGCGCAACCTGCTGAAGGCGCGGGCCATGGCAACGAGGTTGCCGGACCAGGAGCGCGGCGAGCTGGACGAGGCTACCTTGTACAGCCTGAAGCAGGGAAACCAGCGCGTGTTCTCCAGCAAGATTTTGGGCGAGTCGGTGGACACTGCGGTAATGATCCTGATCGACCAAAGTGGATCGATGGGGAGTGGAGACTATAAGGATACACCTGCATACCACGCCAAACTGGCGGCCATTGCGTTGGGGGAGACGCTGAGCGCGATCCAGGTGCCGTTTGAGATCATTGGGTTTACGAATGTTGAGTACCGGTCGAAGGGGCATGGCGATTGCTGGGACAGCGACACCGTGCGCTACATGCCTTTCGAGTACGACCTGTTCAAGGGGTTCGATCAGCCGTACGAGCGGGCGAAGCTGAACTTGCTAGCAATTACCGGCAAGAGCGAAAACGTGGATGGCGAAGCGGTGATGTTTGTGGCGAAGCGCTTGGCTGAACGTGGTGAGAACCGAAAGATCCTGATTGTACTAAGCGATGGATCGCCGGCCGGTGGTGCGCAGCACAGACAGAACGAATGGTACCTCGGAGAGGCGATCCGGAAGGTGACCAAGGCTGGTATCGAGGTGATCGGTGCCGGCTTTGGTGCGGACGGCGCACAGGCCGTGAAGCGGTTCTACACCGAGGAAAATGGAGCAGAGTGCTTGCCGGTGCCGCCGGCCGAGCTGGCCACATTGGGGCAGAAGCTGGTCAGCCTGCTGATCAAAAAATTTAGGAGGCGGTAATGGTAGTTGAGCGGATGCAGATCACGCCGTGCTTTGGGTGGTTCGATTCCGAGTGCGGTTCGTGTGTGGGCTACTCCAAAGGGTCGATGGACGACCGGGCACCTTGCGGATCGAATTTGACCTGTCGGGCTTTTGGTTTGTACTTGGCCGCACGGGGGCAGGAACCATCAACGTACATTGAGACTTGGGCTGGAGAGGAAGGGGAGGTACTGCACAAGCCAACCATGGGATGGGGTGCGTTCAAGCGGTTCTGCGAGGAGCTGGTTATCGAGCACGAGGTTGCGCGAACACCTTCTCCGGCGGTGATTGGCAGGCCGGTCGCGGCCTACACTACTGAGCCCGAGTTCATTCCGGAGATGATGGCCAGACCGCTAAAGAAGATTCACCGGCGCGGGTCCTACAAGGCGAAGAAAGTTAGAGCCGACAGGATCGCTAGGCTGGTCGCTCATTTCCTGGATCAGATCTACAAACAGCTTGAGCCATGGCGCAGGTTGCCGCTAGGCCATGCTCCGGCCGTTGGCCAGGTGTTCCTGACCGACGTGGTGCAGACCGGCCGCTACCTTGCACTTTATGCTCGGACCAAAAATCGGGATCTGACACTGGCTGTGGTGCGGTATCACACGCTGAGAAAAACCCTGATGGTGGAGTTGAATGTCTCGGCCCCAAAAATCCTGGATCGCGTGCCGGCGAAGTTTCGGGGGAAGTTCAAAAAGCGGTGCCAGAGGGGAAGGCGGTTGACCACCATGCTCGTTGATATAGGAATGGAAGAGAGCGCCATATTGGCCGAGGTGTTAGGCCAACTTGTTCGCGACGGAATTATCAAATTGCCAGCACAGCTTGAATAGGAGTGACGGACGGTCGAACACGGTAGGGTCCTTGCCAACTCTACCTCCTTGTAGTTCGGCCGTCCGTCTTTTGAAATTATGGTGATCGTACTGGGAGCGGGCGTTGCCGGATTGGTGGTAGCTCACACGATCCAGCGCGCGAAAGGAAAACCAGTGCAGTTGATAGAGCGGGAGCGGCCTGGGGGCCAGTTCGTGTGCGGATCTCCGAAATACTTGGTCGAGACGCCGGGGGTGGTGGCGTTGCTTGATGAGCTCGGCGTAACCTACTCCAGCTTTCTGGTCGTGAGAGGGATCTTGCTGCGCGGCGCGGTGCACACCTATCCACGCTTTCTGGTCAACAACAAATCCAGTTTGCGAATCCAGCGCGATTATTGGAGCAAGAGTCGGCGTGTCATGTCGGACGATCCAACGGTGCGGTTAATGGATGATTCGACAACCCATTGCCCCAAGCTCCTGCTCCGTTGTGACGAAGAGGAGCTTGTGGTCAAACTGGCCAGAAGGCTGCGCATTGAACGCGCTGAGGTGGTGTCCGTAACACGGGACAAGGTGTACACCACGAGTGGGGAGCTGGGGTTCAAGCGCATGGTGGTCACCATGCCACTCTGGGATCTCGAGCGAGTTGCGTCCTTCTACGTTCCAGTAGCGGTATCAACCAAAATCCTAGTGGCGTTCGTGGTGCCGTTTCGCGATCGATACTCCAGATGGGATCTGGTCTACACCCCGTACACCCCAACGAACACGGTGCACCGGATGGTCTGCTCCCAGGAAGGTTACGCAGTGGAAGCTTCCGGTGCGCCAACGCTGGAGGACTTGCACGGCGACCTCCAGTTTTTGTTCCCGGATGGGTATTTTGTGAAGCGGATCACGAGCGAGCTTAACGGTGAGCTTGTTCCCATGACGGAGCGCCCGGACTGGCCGCATGGCATTTTGCCGGCGGGTCGGTATGCGCAGTGGGCTCCTGACTTTCGATTCCACAACGTGGTGGCCAGGGGAAAGGAGATCTTGAGGTGCCTACCTTGCTAGATTTTCGAAGATGGCTCTGCGGGGAAAGCGTGCCCGGTCTTCCTTCCTGGCCAGCGCACAAGAAGAACGTGGTGTTGGCCAGCTACGTTGAGCCGGAGTCGGAGCATGGAAACACCTCGGATGGGCCACCCCCACATCGCGCTCGAAGAGGTGTTGACCCAAGCAAGTTCCGTGGGGGCACGTCCAGCGCGTCAGCGCGGTACACCATTGGGATGGACGGGCGGGATGCTGTATTGCACTTTGGAAAATACAATGGCTCAACGGTGCGGGCGATCAAGGCGTTCGCAGGTGGCGAGGGATACCTGAGGTGGATTCTGATTCAGGAGTTCCCGGACGACCTAAAGCAGATCGTGAGCTTGGTATTGGAGGGCAAGTGACATGAGTAGAGACGAGTCAGTCGAGATCGATTACGACATGGAGGTGCGCGATCAACCGGCGTCTAAGGCCTTTCAGATCGGCAAGGAGGTGGTCTGGATTCCAAAGAGCCTGCTTCTCGATCAGGATGATCGCCGGTTGACAATTGAAATCCCGCTCTGGCTAGCCAAGGATAGAGGTTTGGTATGAGCAAGCCATTTGCGCACCTTCACGTCCACTCCGACTTCAGTCAATTGGATGGCTGTAGCACGGTCAAGGAGTACGTCGAGGAAGCAGAACGTCGAGGGGATCTGGCGCTGGCAATTACGGAGCACGGTTCCATTCGTTCTTTCTACGAGTTGCACGCGCAGACCTCCGGCACGAAGGTCAAGCCGGTGTTTGGAATTGAATTCTACTTGGCCATGGATGCTAGGCAGAAAGGGATCAGCGATGAGGAGAAGGCGGTTATCACTCGTGGAATGGAGCCCGTTGCGGCAAGGTCGGCGGTACAGAAGCGCGAGCGAGAGCTTGGGGTTCAAGGCCGGTACCACCTCACGGCTTGGGCGACAACAGAGGTCGGTCTGTCAAACCTGTTCAGGCTCTCATCGCAGGCTTGGACATCTGGGTTTTATTATCGACCGCGCATTGACCCGATGGCTCTGGTGGATCACGGGGAGGGGATAGTTCTAGGCTCAGCGTGCCTATCGAGCCCCTTCTACCAGCTATTCAAGGACGGCAACGAGCGCAAGGCTTTTGAGATGGCGCAGTACTTCTGCGACACGCTGGGGGCGGAAAACTTGGTCTTCGAGTTGATGCCTCATGCGTTGGCCGATCAGGTCAAGGCTAACCAGTTCCACATTGAGATTGCGCACCGGTTCGGATGCAAGTTGATCGCTACACAGGACGCTCACTACCTGCGCGCTGAAGACGCAAAACATCACGAGATCTTGCTGGCCATTGGTACCGGCAAGTCGCTCAACGATCTGGAGCGGTTCAAATTCGACAAGGAGTGCACCTTCCACTTCAAAACCTGGGAGGAGATGGTTGCGGGATTCCAGGAGGTGCACGGGCTCGACGATGAGTGGTGCGATCACTTGTATGCCAACACCATGGAGCTCGCGGAGCGGTGCAACGTGCGACTGGCGCTGGATCGGCTCAAGGGGCTGCTTCCGGCGCCGGCGCTGCCTCCCGGGTACCGAACACCGTTTGGGTACCTCCAGGCTTTATGCGTGCAGGGCTGGGAGCGGAGGAGGCTACATGAGACGCTGGGCGAAGAGGCGCAGCGCGTCTACCGCGAGAGATTGAAGTACGAGCTGGGCGTGCTTCGCGCCAAGAAGTTCGAGGGATACTTTTTGATGGTTCAGGAGATGTTCGCCTGGGCGAAGGAGCGCGGGATTCTGACAGGCCCCGGCCGTGGTTCCTCCGCTGGATCGCTAGTTGCCTATCTGCTCGGGATAACTGCTGTTGACCCCATTCAGCACGGCCTCTACTTCGAGCGGTTCATCAACCCGGATCGGATCGACTACCCGGACATCGACTGCGACTTTGAGGATCGGCGCCGTGTTGAGCTGATCGAGTACCTCGGGGAACGGTACGGGGAGAACCGGGTGTGTCGGATCGCTACGTTTGGAACCTTGGCTGCGCGGCAAGCGGTCAAGGATGTGGCGCGCACACTGGACGTGCCTTTCTCGGACTCCAACCGGTGCACGGCCGCCATGGTTGACGAGTTGAGCTTGCAGAAGAACTTCGAGGAGGTAGAGGTCTGCCGCGAGTTTGCTGAAAGGTACCCGGAGGTCTTGGGGCACGCTGAACGGCTGGAAGGGTTTGTGAAGAACATCGGAATCCATGCCGCCGGAATGGTGGTCAGCCCGGTACCGCTAATTGATGTGGTGCCGCTTGAGACGAGGGACCACAAGGGCGTGCGCACCTTGATGACCGCTGTGGACATGCGCGCTGTGCAGGAGCTTGGGTTGGTCAAGCTGGACATCTTGGGGCTCAAGACGTTGACGCTGATGAAGATGTGTTGCGAGGCAGTCCAGGAGCAGCGCGGCGAGAGCATCCAGCTTGAAGAAATCCCCTTGGACGATCCTGACACGCTGGCCGGGTTCAGTGAGCATGATTTTGACGGGGTGTTTCAGTTCGACACCCACGCCATGCGCAAGGTTGCCGGCAAGCTGGTTTTCGAGAGTTTCGCAGAGGTGGCGGTAGCGAACGCGGTCAATCGACCTGGCCTCACGCGCTCTGGTCTGGCCCAGGATTATATCGACCGAAAGAACAACCCCAAGGAGCGGGAGCGCGATCTGTTTGCACCGGAGGTCACCGCGCTGACCACCGAGACCTACGGGGTGATCGTCTACCAGGAGCAGGTGATTTCGATCTTGGTAAACCTGGCCGGGTTCACTGCTCCGCACGCCGATCTGGTACGCAAGAAGATCGGCAAGTCGGCGGGGAAGGACGAGCTGGAGAAGTTCCGGGCTGAGTTCGTAATTGGGGTGACTGAACGCTACCCGGGGATCGATCCTGAGATCACTCACCGATTGATGGACGCACTGATCGAGTTTGGAGAGTATGCGTTTAATAAGGCCCACTCTATTGCTTATTCTATGATCGCGTTCTGGTGTATGTACCTCAAGCGCCACTACCCGCTTGAGTACTTTTGGGCAATGATGAGCACTGACGATGACACCGACAAGCAGAGGCGCACGATCCGCGCAGCTAGGCGTCGAGGCGTGAGCACGCTCCCGGCCGATGTGAACGTATCGAGCGTGAGCTTCAGCATTGACAAAGTGGCCGGCGTGATCCGTGGGAGCCTAGTTGACATCAAGCAAGTTGGGGATGCGGCCGCACAGGAGATCATGCGCAAGCAACCCTACACAGGGATCGTGGACTTTCTGAAGCGGACGGAGCGCAAGGCGGTCAACCGGCGTTCGTTCGCCACTCTGCTCCAGTCTGGCGCATTCGACACCTTGGTTCCTAACGTGAAGCGATTCATTGAGGACCTGGATTCGCGCTGGAGAATGGCGACTGGAGCAAAGTGGGCAAAGCTGGAGGTCAAGTTGAAGGGGGATTCCGGTGAGCCTGATTATGATCCCGCGACTCGTGTGTTGCTTGCCATCCAGGTCAACCCGCTGGCGTATGGTGCGCACCCGCTCGACCCTTACCTAGAGTTTATTTCGGAGAGGTTGGATGAGCCGTTGATCGACATAGAGAACCCAGAGCTGTATCGGCAGAACCATTTTGGGTATGCGCTGGGTTGGACCAAGGAGGTCAAGGCCGGGTACCACGGCATGAGCTCGGCAGGCAGTCGAAAAGCGGCAAGTGTATTTTGCGAGAACCAGGACGGAGCTGCCTTTCGCGTCTACGTGCCTTGGCATGTCTACGGTGAGCATCGAGAGAAGTTTGACGACGTGACCGGTCTGCCTTTGCTGTTCTACGTCAAGGTGGACGCGGAGCGCCAGTCGCTCGACGCACGGATGGTGGTGGACCTCTCCACCATGAAAACCGCTTTCGCAAAGGCCAAGGGGAAGAGGTTCAGCATATGGGAAAGGATCGCGTTCGGACGCCACCCGGCGGCTGACTACGGGTGGAAGAAAGCAGAGCATCGCGCCAGGGCGATGCAAGATATGTGTGCGTTCGTGGATAGGCAAGCTGAAGGGCGCACGTTGATCCTCACCGGTGTGGTCACCTCGTGTGCAGTGATTCGAGACAAGAAGGGTCAGGAGATGGCTTTTGTGGGGCTCAAGGGTCGAGTGGGCTTTTGCGAGGTGACATGTTTTTTCCGCGCTTGGTTGAAGTTCGAAAGTGTCCTGAGACCAGGGGCGTTCGTGTCGGTCAAGGTGCAGAAAGAAAAGCGTTCTGTTTTGCTGGACGAAGGAGCCGGCAAGGTTTGGGCGCACGACTGAAAG
>Ga0315273_10001654_pt1 | contig 25534 bp, 21 predicted proteins | sample YL17G02_0_MG_FD_205753 | JGI IMG/M metagenome (GOLD analysis project Ga0315273, IMG submission 205753) | Sediment microbial communities from Yellowstone Lake, YNP, Wyoming, USA - YL17G02_0 | ecosystem: Environmental > Aquatic > Freshwater > Lake > Sediment | place: USA: Wyoming | collected... | reverse complement strand
AGTCGAGATCCTCATCGTCGAGGGCGACATCTGCGTGGGGGAGCGATGACATCAGGTCCGGCGACAGCATCTTGCTGAGGAGGCCGGAGATCCCCTTCGGGAATCCATCCCTCTCTCCCAGGCCGAACAGGCTCAGTATCCTCTCGAGATGATCGCCGATGTCGAAGTCGAAGGAATCGTCATCATCGCCATGGTCGATGTTCTCCTCGCTCGGATCGTCAGATTCCTCCTGGATCGTGTGGTCGTCGGTCTCATCTTCGAACTCGGATGTGTCACACGCATCGTCTTCTTCCGAGCACTCATCACAATCCGGAGGGCATTCGCATTCCTCGTCGGGACCGATGGTGATAGCATCATCCTTCTTCTCATCGAAGAAATCGTCGGAAGCCTTTCGGCGGAGGTATCGGTACTTGCTCATGAGGATTCCTCCTTGATCTCGCCCGAGGCTATCTCGACGAGGGGGGAGAGATCCTCATCGGCGTACTGTCTCTTGCGGAGCTCGGTCATGATCGCATTCAGCTGTCGCCTGGCCAACTTCTTGTCCACCTCGTAGTCCATGCCACCCCGGTTCTCGTTGCTGAGATCGATGTCGAAGTTCGATGCATTCTTGAGATAGATCATCCTCGTGAGGAGCTCCATCGTCGACTGCATCGCCGGCTCACGCTCGATGTCATAGATCGACTTCCTCTTCGCAGGATCGTCGTACTTGAACCCCGGCCTCTCTGCTGCCGTCCTCTCCATGGACCTGCTGAGGTTGAAGGATCTCTTCTCCTCGGACTTCTTCTTGGGCTTCTCCTCGGGCTTCTCCTTGGACTTGCCCTTCCGCTTGTCACGTCGGTTGTATTCCTTGACGATGTCGACGCACCTGGCGACCGTCTCCGGGTCCCACCCCTTGCCCTGGGACTTCATCTTCCCGACGATCTCGTGCTTGCCCATGCCATGATCGAGCAGCTTCTGGACCTTTCCCATGAGGACCTTGAACGGATTGCCACGCTTCCTCTTCTTCAGGGGGTCCTGTGGCTCCGATTTTGCGGCAGACCTGATGGAGGCCTGAACTCCGAGATCCTGTCCTGCGTTTGGCATCGTAGATCTCTCCTCCGCCTCTTGAATCAGTTCCTCCGGATTCCACCCGGCCTCGCTCGCAATCTGCGAGGCGAGTTGGTCGAGCGTGTGCTCCCTCGTCCCGGTGTCGGGGTTCATCGCCGGCACGGACTGATCCTCACCGGCCCTCCTACCGAGGGCGATGACCATCTTGAAGGCATCATCATTCCCTATCAGCTCCTGAGGGAGTTCCGCATTCATGGCTCGTTTTGCGATGTCCGAGATCTCCTCCGGCCCCTTGTTGGTTGCGGCTGCCAGGAGGATGTCTGCGACGATCTCCCTGAGGGGGATCTTCTGCTGTTCGGCCTGCTCTTCTCCTCCATCCGAGAGCTGGACGCCCTGAGAATCTCCGAAGTCCGACCCGTTTGGGATGGAGGAGATTCCGACACCGTTGGGGATGTCGGCGGACATCTTGTTCATCAGATTGTAGGTTCGGAATGTCGCCATTTGTCACCCTCCGGCATCAGACATAGCTGACTTTGTGATCCTGGACGGGTCTACGACCGTAGTATCGCTCGTAATCCGGCTTCTGCTCGTAGCCCCTGCGGTAGTCGGTCTCGTGACCACCAGCCCTTCTGATGCCCCCGTCACCGTGCCGTTCGTCCATCTCGGCGATTCTGTCGCTGAGGTTCCCGAGCGTCTGACTCATGGCGAACCTCTCCTGAAGAGAGGTGGAGCGCTGGTTCTCACGGTCGAACATCTCCCGATGTCGCTCCTCGGGGGAAGCGAACTTCCTCCTGATGGAGTTCTTCCTATCTGCGACATTGGACATCATCTGCTGATACCGCTCCCTCGCCATGTCCATCGATGCGTAGTCCCTGAGACCGAACCCGCTCGATGCATCACGCTCGTTGGCGGTCCTCGTGATCCTGCCGGATGTCATGTTGGAACCGGAGAACCTCGTGCCATCGTCCTTGTGGAGCCCCATCTTCGCAAGCTGGGCTTCCTCCCAGGCGATCTCGTCCATGACCTTGGCTTCCCGTTCCTGTCTGTCCTTGTCGACCCTGGACTTTCGATTCTCGATGGATTCCATCAGGATGTCCTCGAGAAGACCGACATCATCCATGACATGCATCCCATTCGGCATCCCGGCGATCCTGAGGTCGCTGGGCCCGAAGTCGTAGTCGACGGCATCGTCCATCCGGCGCACGGTTCCTCGATGGACATCGTACGGCGAGTACTGTTCGTACTCCTCCGGCGTCTGCGGGGTGAACGGTCGTCTCGGAGCACGGGTGGCTCCCGCCTGGACCCACCTCTCCTGTTGTTCACGGACGAGCATCAGCTCATGCTCTTCCTCGGCCTGCTGTTGTCTTTGGCGCAACTCCGCCATCCTGACCCTAGCGAGGTCCTCGTTCGTTGGCTGATACCCGTAACCGAGCTGCTCGCCAATTCTCCTCAGTCTTGGCATCGTTCACAGCACCTCCTCGGAAGAAAAAGCCATCTTCAAATCTCGCCTGAAGACCTCCGGGCTCGTGACTCCTCCCTCGATCCTGGCGACGAACCAGTCCGTCTGATCCTCTGGGAGTCCCATCATCTTGACGAGATCGATGGCGGTCTTCTGGGCGGTTCGGTTCATCTGTCCACTCGCCCTCCTGGCGATCGTCGGCAGGATCGCATCGATGGATGCGAGGATCTCGTCTGCCGACACCGGATCGGGGCCCGTGTCCTCGACGAAACGGTCGTCGTCCATGAGTTGTGACATCTCGGGCATTGGGAGTCCGGCCATGACCCTTCGGTTCATGGCTCTCCTCACCATCTCATGGGACATCTCATCTCCGAGATCGCTCGCCAACCTGAACTTCGGGCGGGGGGCGGGGTCGGCCTTCCTCGGCCCATCCATCTCGGACAGGTTGAGGAGTCCACTCGTCATCGTCGGAAGCAGTCTTGCATCCGATTGCTGGTACGAGACCGAACGACCGGAACCGAACATGTCAGCAATCGATCTGCTTCTGTCAGAAGAGAGGAGGGACTCGGCATACCTGTCATACTCCTGTTCTCTCTTGTCGCTTCTCTGCACCTTACCTGACATGTCAGATTCCTCCATCTCCGGAGGGGATCAGTCCTGCCTCGATGGCGGCCTTGAATGCAGCGAGGACATCGGGATCGGAGATCTCATCCATCGAGACCCCATCCCTGTAGGAGATCCTCCTGAACTTGCTGGCTCGCCTGATCTCACCGGTCGGTTGACCGGCCTGATCGGCGGTGAGACCGAGCCTCCTCAGATCAACTGCACCCTGCAGCCTGACCACATCGGGGCACCATTTCCCCATCCTGATCACCTCGTTCACTTGTCCGGATCTGCGACGAGGTCGTTGACCCAGTCGGTGTCCTGATACTGCAACTCGTCCCGCCAGTACTCCTTGATGCGGTTCGCCTGCTCGCCGGTCAGCTTGGACTCCTTGAACATCGCAACGACGATGCTCTTCTTCGATGCCTCGTCGAGAGATGTTGCGGCGATCTTCTTGACCGCCTCGGGAATCCCATCGTCGACCGGGGAGAAGAACTTCTCTGCGTACTCCGCATCCCATCCGTTCTTGTTGGCCCACTTGATCAGGCGCTCCCGCTCTGCGGGGTTCAGGGCCGAGACCGGCTTGAATCCATCGCCCGCCGCACTGGCGCAGACGCAACCGCTCTTGCACTTGCACTCGCCATCGGGGCACTTGCACCCATCGGCGCACTTGCACTTGTCATCCTTCGCCTCGACCGTCAGGTCGTTCTCCATCTCGTCGAGGATCTGGGACACGGCCGTTCTCCGCTCCTGGCGTGCGGATGCCTCCTTGACGAAGGCCCCCTCGGCTGCCGTCACGGCCTGCTCCTGGGCCTGGACGAAAGCCATCCTGCGCATGTTGCGGATCTCGTTCATCGCCTGAACGGCATTCACATCGCCGGCATCCATCGCCGCCTGCACATCATGATGGCATGGATGGGGGATGCCGCATGTTCCACACACGGAGGACTCCACCGGCTCCTCGCTGGCGAACTTGAGTCGCCTCTGAGGACCTCCGCCCGGAAGCCACTGTGATGCGGACGGTCTGTACTCCGGCCTCACGGGAGTCATCGCCTCTCTCACGAGATTCCCGATTCCTGCGGGATCGATCTCGCTTCGCCTCGGCGCTGGGTTGACACCCATCTGCCTCATGCTGTTCCTGACGAGATCATAGTCGATGGTCGGAAGTTCTTCGGGGGGAGCGACCCCGCCCTTCCTGAACTGCGTCTGCCAAACCCTTGCCGATTGCATTGAGGACCCTCCTAGCTCTTGGCCTTGATGTCACAGCCTCATGTTGATTCGACTTCTTACACAAAAGCACCCAAACAACCTGCAACGACGACCTCATCGCAGGAACCGAATGTGCATCCCGTCTTCCGAGATGGCCATCTTGTCCCCGACTCGCACTTCATCCAGCGCCCCACGCCTCGCCTCGATGACGTACTTCACATGATGATCGCCGGATGCACATGCCTGACGACTCATCGCCTCCATATCCCTGATGCTCACCACGCCGCCCTGAGTGTCGCAAAACGCCAATGTCAGTGGGAACGACACGTTGGCATTGTGGAAGGCATGATCCCCAGCCCTCGGGAATGTGAAGAGGGCCACCTCGTCATCGCCGATGGGATCTGCGAACATCAGCCCCCTCACCCGCTTGTCGTCCGTGTTGGCATGCAGGATGATCCTGTACTCGCCATCATGGGAGGCCTTCCTCGTCATCCTCGGCCTCGTCGTGGATTCCGACACCCGCCTCATCGATCTGTTGGAGGACGACATCAACCTCCTGGCTTCCTCGTGCTGATCGATGTTCTCGTCCTGTTCTCCTCTTCTCATGACGTTCTGCCTCGTCAACATATCCTTAACGGCCCTGTTTCCTCTGTTGCCATTCACGATCTCGATGGTCCTCCATGTCGGACCCTGTTTATCCTCTATCTCCTGGATGACCTTCCTGAACATATCGGGTGTGGCCTCTGGATATTTGGCACCGAGCCTCCTGATCTCCACCTCGTTGTCGAGTCGCCCTGCAGAATGTAGTTCGTAGACCTTCATTATGAAACCGAGAGCCTTCGCCGTCGGATCGACTCGTCCCTCGAATTCGTCCACCTCCATTGCCGCCTTTCCATGCTGAAATGCCATTTGGAGCTCGACGGGCATCAGCGCCGTGAAGAGCGTCTTCCCGATCGCATAGGAGTCCTTCCCAACCCCGTACTCCCCACCAAGATACTGTTTGACGGCAAAGTTCTGGATGGCATTCCTCATATTGACGACCTTGTCCGGTGTCAGTTCGAATCCTGGGTACCTCTCGACTATGGATTCCGGAGAGTAGTCTGCCGATGTCTTGAATTTGGATTCCACCCCGGGGACATTCGTTTCCTTTGCGGGAACGTAGTTCCCCACCACGAACCCCGGCATCACACCAGGAGGCATCTCCTCCTTCGTCTCCCAGAAGAACCTCTCTCTCGCATTTCCCCTCTCGTCTTCATCCTTGACCTTCCTCAGCCTGGCCTTGATCGAGGACGGGACGACATCCTCTCCGGTCACCTCTCCAGCCTTGTTTTTCTTCGGAGCCTTCCTCTGTTGGATGAGGGTGTAGTTGCCATCTGGGAGATTCTCCGAGACATCGGCCTCGAACATGAAAGATCTTTTGGCCTGATCGAACCGCACATCTGACACCATCTTGCCCTTCGGTTCGTTCCCATACTCGTTCCCGAATCCGAAGAGACCGGTTGCGGCTATCACCAGATCATTTTTCAGGCGATTCATCTCCATGTACGGTTGATCGGAAGTTCCGAACTGCTGATCGAATGTCTGCGTGATGAGACCTTTCATCTCTGGCGAGACCCCTGGTCTGGTCGCATATGGGTCCTGAATCCCCATCGTGCTGGAGAGCGCTCCGGAGATGTTGCCGATCGACTTCTCGATCATGTCATCGACCTGTTTTTTCTGGTTCGGTGCGAAGAGTGGTGCGAACACCTCCTCCGATGCATTTCCGACGGGGCCGGGTGAGAAATGAGACCTGAGATTCTCCGTCTCGGAAGACAATGTCGAAGTCCTGCTCAACCACATCAGGGCTTTCTCCCACCTCTTCTCCGCAAATTCCCTCGCCTTGGCCCTCATCGAGATCGCCTGTTCGTCAGTGGCGGGTTTCTTCCCCACCATCATCTCGTCGGTCAGCTGCTCGACCACATTCTCGTGGTACTTCTCGACGAGAGGAGGACCAGGAGGAGTGACTCCCCTCTCCCTCTTGCCCTTGAATGGCTCGAAGTCATCGAAGAGAGGCGGCATCGTTTCCACATCGCCCCCCATCTTCTGCATGATGTCGAACACGTGCGTTACATCCTCATCCTGCAGTCCGACCGTCTCCATCCACTCCGATGGCGATCTCCCTCCCTTGTTCAGGATGAGGAGATCGTCGATGATGGTCTCCCTGACCTGCTGGATCGCCCTCTCCTTGAAGGTCTCGGTCCCAGGGGAGATACCTGCGAATTCGGGGTACGAGCTGACGATCATTCCTGCCATCCTATCGATGACCTCTCTGACCTGTCCGGTCCCCCCTGGTGCCTTCTGACCTTTCCGAATCCGATCCTTGCCAATGAGGAGTCTCAGGGTATCATCGGGAACCGGGACACCACCTGCCAGCTGGGAGATGACTCCTCCATAGATCCAGTTGGCGGCGTGCATGGATGATTTGACGATCTGTTCCATGGTTTCGGTCTGTACGACGCTCTTCCTCTGCCCGAGCGTCTTGGCCTCCCTGGCAGATTCGTTGATCTGCATCGTCTTCTTGAGGATGTTCTGTATGACATCCTCCGAGGGCATCTGCAACCCCGCCTTCTCGAGGGCCTCCGGAAGATGCCTGGGGTACTCTCTCATCAGGAAGGCCTCGCTGAAAGCCCCGACATCATTCAGTCCAGACCCTCTCACCTTCCCGAACAGGACCTTCGCCGCCTTCGTTATCGGATCGTCGGTCTCGACCACTCCTTGTGACATACCGATGTCCTTTTCGTATCCCGGGATCGTCGACCCTCCAGCGATCTGCTCCGAGATCCCGTGGGCGAAGATCTGCGCCCTCTCGGCAGGATTGGTGAAGATCCTCCACCCTTCCTCGGCCCAGTTGTCGAATGGCACCAGGTACATTCCCTTCCTTCCGACGGAGGGGGACTGCCACCCCTGGGTGTTGAGGAATTCTCCTATCGAGATACCTCCACTCAACAGGTCGACCTCCTCCGTCGTCATGTCATCCATCCTCTTGCCAGCAGAGACGGGGAACAATCTCAGTCCGAACTCGTCCGCCCTGTCCGGGATCCCCATGAGATTGAACTGCCTCCTGTTGCTGGCCGCAGATGTGACGCCACCTCCTCCGGAGATGACGGGGGCCTGGAGGTTTCCCATGAGCAATCTGAGGTTCTTGTACCTGTCGGACAGCTCCGCACCACCCTCGGCGTTCCTCTCCCTGGTCGCCTCCCTGTGTAGGAATGCGAGGGCGGCGATGCTGGGCATCCCGATGTACATCTTGTGGGCGTTGGATGGAAGCCAGAATCCCTCTTCGGTAGGCTGTCCCGTCTCCGGGTCTGCGAAGGTGCAGAAGTTGCAGAACTTCTTCTGTGGCTCTCCCGACCTCATGGACATGGCGGGGATCACCTCTCCCGTCTCGGGGTCCTCTCCAGATGTCCTTCCACAGTTGGGGCAAAACGAGCTTGGAACAACCCCGATGGGATCCATCCTATTGAGATCGCTTCCAAGGCTCAGGTCGAGGTGGGGGATCATCTTGAACATGATGTCGGTGGTGTAGAAGCGCCTCGGCATCTGCATCCATCCAGACAACATGAACTCTGCGAACTCCTGGTTGATCGCATCCATGAACCCGGGGTCGGAGTTCTCGATGATCCTCCTGGCCTCCTCCCTGTTGCAGGAGAAGGCGGTTTCCGCCTGTTCCTGAGTCATAGATGTTCCCTGAGTCTCGATGAACGTGTTCTGAACTCCTTCCTCGAAATCGCCGGCCGACTGGAGGGATGTCTCTGCGATCTCCCTGCCCATCTCCCTGATCTTCCTGAGGACCTTCTCGACGACATAGGCGTACGGAGATTGATCCGATCCGGTGAACCCTCCCTTCTCGGCCATCTTCTTGGATGTGTACATCACCCACAGGTTCGATAGCGCCCTGTCGACGATCGGTGTCACGTCGATGCCGGAATCCAGGACTCCCTCCCTAGAGGAGATGTCCTGCAGGATGAGATTCTTCAGCGTTCCCGAGGTCGTGATCTCTTCGATGAGATCCTCGGAGGACTTCTGTTGAAGCCCGATGCCCTCGGGTCGTGGTGGCAGATCTGGAGGAGGGAGTCTCTTCTTGGATTTCGCCTGATCCGCCCCCCACTGCAAGGCCACATTGTTGCACGTGATGAGCCAGTCGATCAGTTCTTTGTCTCCGATGGCGAGGGTCCCGGCGGCGATCTTGTCGAGAGTCGGTTCTCCCTTGATCATGCCCCTCACCCACTTGTCCTGCGTGTAGACGGGGATGTTCACGCTCCCCGTCGGAGAGGCGATTGCGTTCATCATGTATCTGAGATACTGATCGGTGATCGTGAAGTCCCTCTTGGACGAGATGCTGGCGGGAGCGATGGGCTTCTCCTGGTAGGCATATCCCTTCTCGGAGGGATCCCCCATGAACCTGTTGATGGCGAGGCCGGGCGTGAACTCCTCCTCGTGAATCGATGGGTGAGGGAGCAGCCCCTCCCTCTCGGCCATCTCCAGCATATCCTGGGTCCACCAGTCCATCCTGCGGGTCCTGCCACCTCGTTGCGACTTGATGTCTTTCGCCAGCTCCGGGTCCTGTTCGGCCAGCTCCCTGGCTGCGATGTCATCCTCGGTGGTGCCCATTCCCGACACCCAGGGATGGAACTCCTGAGGGAATCTGGGTGCATATCCCTCCTTCGATACCTGCAGGTTCTTGAGTGCCTCATCCCATGCCGCCCTGGATGGGGAGGGCTTGCCCTCCTCCTTCTCCGGAGGACGCATCATCCGATAGTACCTCTCAACCTCAGATGGGGCAGCCTTTGGAAACACACCCGATGGTGCGATCAGTGGAGGAGTCTGGTACACCGGCACATCGACATGCTCGACGATTCCCTCCGGGCCTCGCTTGACCCTGAGCTGAGGAGGACCCGTCTCCTTGAGGAGATTCTTGGGATCATATGGGAATGCGAGGCGTCGGAACTTTGGCATCTAGTCCTCCGGTTCTGACCTGTACTTCTCCCTCGTCCTGTTCATCTGGAAGTCGGAGGGAGACTTGAGGATGGTATCCCTTAGGACCTTGTTCCCCTTCTTGGTCGGAGTCACCCTGCGACCGCTCCCCACGACGAGGCCGTTGGTCTTCAGCCTCATCAGATCATAATCGTCCACATCCCCGGGGACGATGAGCTTGATCTCGTCATCGTCCTGAATCGATGCCTCGATCTCGAAGTCATCATTGGCGAGCCAGATCTTGTGGAGGTTCTCGGCATCCCTGACATCGACCCTCGTGATCTTCTTGACCGTCATCTGGGCCTCCTCACCGAGGAACATCTGCTGGAGTGGAGACAGGGATCCGAAACCCCCACCCATCAGAGCGGCAGGCACGTTCTGTTCGATCTCCCTCACCGGTCTGATCGGAGATGGCATGTCGATGACCTCCTAATAGTTGTTCCTGCCCGGCGACCACTTGCCGGATGCCCAATCTGGGTCCGACAACAACTCGGGATGCAGCGAGTAGCTCGTCCTGGCGTCGTCATCAACGTATGCGAAACCAGGGACCTCCGGTTTCCCGTTGATCTCCCATATCCCTTTAGTGTCACCACGAGAATCAACCTTCGTCAGCTCGGCGACGGTCCCATCATTCCTGGGGATGAGATTGATCTTGAACTTGCCGAGCTCCTGCGTCAGATCCCCGATCTTGCCACGATCGTCGACGGGGACCCTTCCCGTCCTGCCGTCCGTTGTGGTGTACTCGAGGAGCGTTCGCTGTCTGTCCTTGACCAATCTTGCGTGGGATGCACGATCGGGGATGAACATGTATCCATCCGGCGAGCCCGGGATCCCGGCGGCTTCGCCGATGGGCATGTACTGGGGGTGATATCTGGTCTGATCCTTGATCTTCTGCTCGTACTTGGACTGGTCCCCCTCTTCCACGGACATCGGCCACCACCTGGGTCCCGGGAACGTCAGTGGCTGATTCACGTTGTTCAGCCCGGCAGGCCCCGATGGGCCGCCGAGCTGAGCGGACCTGACCATCCTGCCGAGTGACAGGATGGCAGTTGCGTTCTCTCGAACGATGATCTCTCCATCACGGATGGAGCGGTCGAGTGCGTGGGGGTCATCTATCTGGAGCTCTGCGAAGACCGACGATAGGTCGTCGATCCCGCATGACAATGACATCCTGAGGTTCGCAACGGGGGATGAGTACGACTTGGAGAAACGACCGTTGGAGTCGAGGCGGAATCCCAGTGCCTCGAGAGACTCATCGAGTCTCTGGATCCGGACCTGCGGATTCGGCCTCGCCTCCACCCGCCTCAGGGATATGCTCATTCGTCAGAGCCTCTTGGTCGATGATGGCTTCCGCAATCTTGCGGTCGCTGTTCTCGATCATTCCGAGGATGAGGGCTTTATCCCTGCTTCGTAACGAGCCTCCCTTCTCCAAACATCTGTGATCGATGGCCCCGACGATCCTGTCGTTGGAGACACCCCTGTCGACGGAGAGGAACCTGAATTGCTCGGCGAAGGCATTCACCTCGCTCGGAATCTCGTAGTATTTCGTCAGGCTCTCGAAACGCTTCTCGATCAACGCCTTGGCCCGCTTGAAGATCCTGACATCCTTCTCCATATCCCTGGCGACGAGATCGAGTGGCCGCCCCACGATGACGGCATCTGCCAGCCGAGAGAGCTCGTATGTCGTCAGGCCCATCTCGCTCAGGTCGAGGACCCACCCCTTCACATGTTGGATGGCATGTGTGACCTCGTGAACGATCAGGCTCTCCTCGAAGTTCCTCGACTTCCAGTTCAGATCCGGCACGGCGATGAGGCGCTCGCCAGTGAGGTACTCCGCATCACAGAACTTATCGAATTGAAAGGTGTCCCACAGCGACCTCGGAATGGATAGGATGATCACATCGGGGACGGGGATGTGGTAGACATCCCTGCATCTTCCAACGATGTAGTCCCTAGCCATCGGGTAGTAATCGAGCGTCCGCTTCTCGATGTCCCCGTCGTAGCTGTAGTACCCCAACCTCTCGAACGTCGTGAGCAGGTACGAGGAGAGGATGCCTCCAAGCCTCGACGATTCCTCTATCGCCCCTCCTTCGGTCCAGCCGAACATCATCGCTCTCGCATGGAAGATGTGATTGGTCTCGAGCCTGATGGTGACCGTACTGGTGCCACGATGAGGAACCTCGTACACCTCGATGGTCTCCGGATTCGCATACAGGTACTTCACGAATGACTGCGTGCCATCGATGATGTGCCGGTCGAATCTCCATCCCTCGAGGCACAATCGATCTGCGGTGGCCTTGCTGACCACGATATCGGTCAGGACGATCCGTTTCGGTGGCAACTCAGTAGTCCCCATTCTGAAATGAGAAGACGCCGGCCTCCTCGGTCTCGATCTCCGTCAGGGTGATATCTCCCGGTGAGGCATTCCTGTCATCAAGACCATATTGGGCGAGGGATTTGTTCAGGAGTCTCCTCGCATGTCCCTTGTCGGTGGCAACGATCACGGCACTTCCCCCTATATATTGCCCGCCGAACAGTGCGCTGTAGACCTTCAATGGTCGAGAAATCATCAGACCCATCTCCTTGCCGAAGGTATAAGAATGTCGGCAGATAAATGATACTACGAACCAACTCTTCTGACAAGCGAGATCTCGAAAGAAAGTCGAGATGAAGAAAATAGCACGCCGCCCAGAGAAGGGCGGCGTGTTCTTGGAACACTTGATGCGGAATCGATCTAGTCGCCAGATCCATTGGTCCAGAGCCCCCAGGGGATATCCTTGAGGCTCTTGACATGACCGTCGGCGAAAGCGAGATTCACCATCTCGTTGTGTCGTGCATCCCATCCAGGGCATGTGGTGCCCTGTGTGGAGGCGTATGCACTACCGGGTCCGATGTTCACACAACCAGAGTCTCCAGCGAACAGCTCCTCTGCCGGTGCCTCGATGGCCGTGAGTTTCTGTCCCATTGGCCCGAACCAATTGGGCATCCTGCCACCGGCCGTCCACCCACAATTGAACCCGTAGCTCATGTAGCGCAGACCTTGCGGCCCGCATCCGCATGATCGTGGCCCGGCCGAGGCAAAGCTCGGGCAGTCGAAGATCTGTAGGTTCTTGATGTAGGGCTGCAGCAGGACCGCTGTCCATTCTGGACCGATCGGGCTTCCCATCGACATCGGGGCCCATATCTCATCATAGTCGTTGCTGTACATGATGGCAGCCAATGCGATCTGCTTGAGATTGGATTGACAGCTCGCCTGTCGGGCCTTCTCACGAGCCCTGGCGAACACCGGGAAGAGGATCGCCGCCAGAATCGCAATGATGGCGATCACGACCAACAGCTCGATCAACGTGAAACCTCGTCTCATCGGAGTCCTCCTCATGGTTTATTTCGTCAACGAAGACAGATCATCACCTCCATGTCGAAGGTATAAGGGAGCTCACAGACAAATGATACTACGATGCTGCGTCCCCGACAAGCAGATCCTTCACGGAGAAACCAAATGAAGATCTCAGACCTCGGAATCCTCGATCGGGATCCCGCATTCCCTGTATACGCATTTCTCACAAGTACTCCTCCCTCCGAGCTGATGGGATATGAGCCGGGGCGGGTCATCATCCTCTATCATTACGACCAGGAGACCGGCGGAATGCTACCTGGCATCGAGGAATCTTTCGGGAAGAACGACATCGTGTACATCCCCCTCTACAGGGGGAACGCATCGTTCCTCACTGGATACACGCCAGAAGCCGACTGCACCCACCAGAAGCTGGACTGCTATGTGAACAACCTGAACTTCATCCACGAGTTCGGAAAGGACCTTGGGATGATCCTGGTCGGAAACATCGGTCCGGAGATCTCGTTCAAGCACCTGTTCCTCTATGGGGGAGAGACCAGGAAGGCCGTCCTGCGTCGCCAGCTGGACTTCGTGATGGAGACGGGGGAGCTGATCCTCGATGCCGGAGCTCGTCCATGTTTTCCGATCATCGACTGGGACCTGGCGGCCGACTGCTACTTCGGGAATTGGGAGTGCAGGAACCTCATCAACTCCCTCGGAGGGACGGCCCTCTGCTTCCCCGGGTTCCACCTGTTCGGAATCGGTCAGACGATACCGGAGAGGAATGACAGATGCTGGGATTTCTGCCCGATGGTCGAGGACCCTCCATTTCCCATCATATCGGAGTACATCCGGGGATTCGATCATTCGATCACGGGACTCGACTACGCCGAGGGGTTGAGGAAGGGGAACGACATCACATTGCTCGACCATGGATTCGGAGCAGGACTGTTCGGATGGTACCCGTCCTGAAGGAGCATGAGATGAACATAGACGATCTTGGGTTGTTGGACAGGAAAACCGCCTTCCCGATCTACGCCTTCATCCCCGATGGTCTGGCATCAGATCGCAATGTCCCCACAGAATACGAGCCAGGACGGATCCTGATGAACGGTCACATAAACGAGGATGGCAGCATCAAGGACGGGTTCGAGGAGAAGCTCGGACCGAATGACATCGTCCATGTCCCGATCTGCGATCTCCTGGCAAACAGAGGTGGCTTTCCGACTGATGGGTTTCATCAGAAGATCAAGTGCTATGACGAGAACATCGCATTCATCGAACGCATCGCAGAGAGGGTCAAGGGGATCCTCGTCGGAAATGGAGACTCTGAGCTCTCGTTCAAGCATCTGTGGCAGCGAGACCGCATACTGCCAAGAATGATGATGGTCGATGCGATGATCGAGTTCGTGAGGGAGACGAGCGGGATCATCAAGGGATTCGGAGGAACTCCGTGTTATGTTCCGGTGGACTGGGATGTGGCGCTCGATTGTTACTACTGCCAGTCGAGGTACCGTGACTACTGCAACGAGATCGGCACCATCCAGATCGTGTCTTGTGGGTTCCAACTCTTCTTCCTCGGTCTGGACAGGCTACCTCTTTTCCCAGGGGTCCCGGATGAGAGCGATATCCACTTCTGGGATGTGTGCCCGCACAAGGAAGAGCCTCCCTGGCCCGTTCTGTCGGAATACCTCTCTGGATACGATCTCATCATCTCCGGAGTCGAATTCCTGCGAGGACTGAGGAGGAAGAACGACATCGTGTTGGCAGAGCATGGATTCGATGCCGGGATGTGCGGAGGGATCACCATCTGATCACGACGAGATCTCGGTGACGACCCCCCACTCCATTGCTTCATCACAACCGAAGATGTGATCTCCGCCCCCGATCGCCTTCTCGAGCCAGAAGCCCTCGGGCATCTTGGTTCGACTGGCGAACCACTTGGCCTTTCTGCGGTCATCATCGGCCCCGCTCTTGTATGCAGATCCATGATAGAGGAACTCCGTGTCGATCCGGCAGATGCGATTCTGACAGGCCACCGAGAGGATGAGTCCTGCCGATTTCGCAACTTCTCCGATGAGCGCCGTCGTGACACCCTGATGAGCGATCAGGATGTCGGCGAGAATCCATACCGAGGCCGTCCCATTGTCGGTGTCGATGTGGACATTGAGATCCTGCAACGGGAGACCCCGTATGGTGGCTGCGATGGCATATGCGAAATCACCGCTCACATCTCTTGGTATCCACAGCTCTCCCCTCCGTGCCTCATCGAGGAATTGCATCGCCAAAACATGAGGAAGGCTATTATTATTAAGAAAGTTCATCTCGCAAACCTCCGATATCGGACGTGATGAATGCTTCCGTACGCTGGATCGCCGAACTGATGTAGTTACGGATGATCGAGGCCGTGCTGGGGAGTGCATTCTCATCAGTTACCACGACATTACCCCACGCCTCCTCCGCCCAGTTGTAGTGCAGCACCCCATGCGTGTTGGGCTCGAGGATCCCATCGGGGATCATGACATCCATCAGTCCGGCAGCGGCCGAATCCCGGACGCAGGCCCTGATCGTCCTCTTGATCTCTCCAGGTGTATACCCGGCATCCTTCAGGCTGCGGATCGGGATGGAACGAACGTCGGAGCTGCTCTCCTTACCTGGGACTGCTTGTCTCCGCACCGTCGGGAGATACCCCTGGTTCGGGGGGTTGAGATGACATCGACGGGCGATGAAGTCGTAGAGCTGCATCTCCGTGACCAGGTCCCGCCCCCGATAGAAGTCGGTCACGCCATGGACATGATCATCCACCACACGGATCAGGACGAAGTAGGGGTCGTAGATGATGGTGGGTAGCATCGTCCCCACCAAATACGGCTCACGGATGATGGTTCCGACGAAACTATGGTCTGCCGATAGGGCGGTGAGGGGGATGTTCAGACCGGACCGCTCGTTGGCATCAGCATGTGCCTCCGCATTGCGGCTGCTCCAGAAGACCTCGTCCGGTGCCAGTCCGAGCCAGTCCATGTCCTCCAACCAACGATCGACATTCTCTCGCAGGGGTCCAGACCCTCGAGTGCATTTCTGCAAGTCATAGCAGATGTCATCTATGATCCACAGGTAACGCCCACCGGTGGCCCTAGCCGCCCACCAGGAGTACATGGATACCAAAACATGCCCCATATGAGGTAGTCCATTTGGCGTGGGCCTCAGACGGACTCGAATATGATCACCCCCTCTGTTTCTACTATTTGGCGAACCATGTTCAACGTCGGAGTCTCATGATCCAACCGATCATCCCTCGTCGGTCCCCGTCGGAATCATCCGTTGGTATTCCCTCCAGCCAGCTCCTGGCCTTCGATGCGAGCCCCGGGTTCCTCACCTCGGCCTGGGAGATGGCCCTCTCCATCGTCGTCAGGTAACGGACATCGTCCACTGCCTCCCGGAAACCCTCCCACTGGATCGTGTCCACGACGCCATCGATGGTCGGGTAGGCGAAAACATGATCCCTGTAGTCGGTATCATCGAAATCGTCCCAGATGTGATGGAATGAGTGTTGGTAGGCGTAGTCCATCGCACCATCATGGCCAGATTTCGCCAGCAGCAGTCCGAAGTTCCGACGGTAGATCCTCGGATCCTCCACGCCCACCTGGGGACACAGATAAGCGAAGCATCTGGAGCCGATCTCGTGCCAGTTCTTGGCATTCTCCGGGTTCGGGAGTCCAGAGATGACGGCGAGGTCAAGGAGACTACCCATCGTCTCGTATGCCTTGGAGCGGCTGTAGGTGGCGACGAATGTCCTGCCCCCCAGGTCCTGGGTGACCTTCCAGGCGGCCCTCTGGGCGATGAGTGCATCTCCCTCAGCCTCATCGGCACCATAGAAGAAGACCTTGTCATACCCGTATTCCCTGCACACCTGAACCCACCGTGGGATGTTCTTCTCGTCCCCGGCACCACACCCCAGTGTGTAGAAGTCACCCGCCGGGAGGCCCGCCTCCCGGCGGATTCTCAGGGTGCGCCTCAGATCGTCGAAGGTACCCTTCTCCGTCATCCCCTGGTAGTTGTTCGGATGCAGGACACCGTGATCCCGCATGTTGACGATCTCGGTTCGGTACTGGTGCTCCGACTTGGCGTTCGATTCGACTGTCGGTCTGCCATCGGCCGCCAGGTAGCCACGGTAGTAGATGGAGTAGATGAGCCTCGACGGTTCCAGGTCGAAGTCGTTGACCGACACCCTCAGTGGGAGATCGACGCTGCACCCCCTGGCCGTGAACCTGACCAGCCCGGTGTACCTTCCGGCTGCGATATCCGACGGGACATGCACGTTGATCCAGTACTCCCTGCTGGTCCCCGCCAGAATGTCAACTGGTTGTAGGCGTCTGGCATCGATGGGCCTCACATTGGCGAGGTTGGAGCTGTCCGGGTCGCTGCAGAGGAGGTAGTTGGTGGTGCCGTCGGACCTGGTATCACGCAGGTAGTTGTCCTGTTTGGCAGGATCCACCTTGACGAGGGCATCGTCCCTGAGCAGCAGCTCAGGGGTCAGGACCTTGATGGGGGAGTATTCGACGGGGTGGTTGCGCAGCATGTCCACCATCTTGCCCTGGTACCACCACCTGACTATCCGGATGTCGATGGCGGAGGAGGGGATGCGACCACCGGTCCCCGTCAGGTCCGAAGGGGTCGCCATGACCCCCATCAGATCCCCCTCGGCCGACACCACGGCCGAGAGGGACTCGTACTCCCCACGACAGGCACGACACTCGAGCGATGTTCCCATCTTGACCGAGGCGGCCCCATTGCGTGGGAATTCGACCGCATTACCCCCGGACCTGACGATCATTGGGTTGGCGTTCACGACCCCGCAAGCTACCATCAGAATGATGAACCATGACAACTTCATATCGTACGCCTCCAGCCCAGAATGCGTTCCGCCTTGGACGTATCCACTCTCTCCCCGGTGGGATCACCGACGATGTTGATGATCTCGAAACCGACGTGATCCTCGATTTCGACCGTCCGCAGGATGGCGTCCATCAGGTCGCTGGCGGCGGTCATATAGAAGATGGGGTCATCCCCGTGCTCGGACCTCTCGGACCTCACGATGTCATCGGCCGTCGGGCTGCTGATCCGTAGGGCAAAGATGGACATCCCGAATGTCTCGGCGAAGTACCTACCCAACCACTCCCCGATCAACACGGTGATCCCATCGGGATGATCGCACTGGGGAGGCGTGTCCTCATCGAAATTCCGCACGTTCTCTATGCTCCCGGTCTGGTCACTGTGGACCGACAGGGTGCTGAGCAGGATCACCCGTCTGACATGTTGGGCCCTCGCCACCATCAGGGCGTTGTAGAAGCCATAGACGGAAGCCAAGAACAGGGTCTCGGGGCGACTCAGATCGCCCTCCGCCATGTAGACGATCGTGCCCATGCCCTTTGCGGCGAAGAAGAGGTCACCCAGGTCCGTGGCATCCCCGATGACGACATGCCAGGGAGGCCAGGAACACTCCTGACACCTCCGGATGTCGAAGCCAGACATACGATATGGTCTGCCATTCCACCACCTGTCGCAAGTGTTGAAAGCATGGGCGATCAGGTGTCCGACATAGCCACACGATCCGACGAACAGGATGCGTCGTCGGTGATTTAGTCTGTCACTTTCGACACTCATGATCGGTACCATTCTCGCTCGATCGCTCCTCGGTTCAGTAGTGTCCCCAGAAGTTGTCGTTGGGATCGCTGTTGATCCATATCTGCTGAGACATCCACTTGGCATGTCCGTCGGCGAAACACCCGTTGCTTCCACCGTTGTGTCGTCGACTGATTCCGGTGCCATGTCCGGCGACATCTCCCGGAGCACAGTGGATTCCGGTCGGGTAGCACACCGGACAGTAGATGATGTTCGGACCCCTGACCTCGATCTCCTCCTCCATCGGCAACCTGGGGGATGGTAGACTGCAGCCGAGACCGGCGGTATCGGCGACCAACACCGTCTGGGCGGGTCTGGAGAGCGACGCCATCGACGATGGTACGGTCCCAGAACCGGGGCACACCTGAGGTGATATGTGGTTGATGTTGATGCCGTAGCTCCTGGGTCTGTTCAGGTTCCCCGGCGCACCAACGCTGGGACATGTGAAGATCTGGATGTTCTTGACATACGGCTGTACTGCAGTCCACCAAGGTGTCCCACATGCGCCACACCCATCGTGATGTAGACAGTAGGCGGGATAGATCTCATCGTAGTCGCCAACATACATCATCATCGCCACGCCCATCTGTCTCATGTTGCTGAGGCAGCTTGCGGACCTCGCCTTCTCCCGTGCCCGAGCGAACACCGGGAACAAGATTGCGGCGAGGATCGCCAAGATCGCAATCACGACCAACAACTCGATCAGCGTGAAACCCAACTTTCTCATGATAGAATCTCCCTTGTCCTGTGGGAGATCGAACTCTCCCTATGTGATGGTTCGATCTTCCTTATATGCCATTCACATTCGTTCGAGGAAGAGGTCGGTCCACTCGGATGCGATCCTCCTCCAGTCGTTGTGCGCCAGGATGTGCTCCCTTGCGATCATCCTCCTCTCCATATCTGGGTCTTCGAGACGATTCCTGAAGGCCTCCACGAACGCATCCTGGTACTCCTGCGTCGTACAATCTCCAGTCACGAAGTCGGCCATCGCCATCCTCTGTCCATCCGGCCCAGGGATGGACAGCGTCTCCGGGAGGGCCCCGATCGGTGTCGTGATCGGGATGCAGAGGGAGGCGAGAGATTCCATCCCGGACAGGCATGAGGTTTCATGAAATGCTGTCGGATACAGCCACAGGTTCGACGACATCATCTCCCGGGCCAGATTCATCTGCCCGGTCCTTCCCCGGTAGTTGATCCCCGGTTGCTTGCAGCCATCGAGGATGAGATTCATCCTCTCGATGGCCGCCTCGTCACCCGTCAGCTCGACGGACCTCTTCCAGGTCTCCATCCCATAGAAGATGTGAAGCTCGAGATCCGGTTCGATCTCCCTGAGCCTCGGCCAGATCTGGAGGAGGCTCTCCAGCCCACGATCTGCGGAGCTGGTGTAGAAGCACCTCTTCATATCCTTCTGGGTCACTCCCTGCAGCCCGAAGACGAACCTCCGGATGTCGATCCCATTCCTCGTCACCACGAATTTCTCTGTGGGGATGTGTGGATACATGTGAGCGTATGCCCGATGATGCCATTCGCTCAACATGAACAGGATGTCCATCTGGGAGACCCGCTGCTCATTCGGATAGATGGGAGAGGAGATGTCCCCGTACGATGCATCGTGGTTGTAGAGGACCTTGAGCCTTGCGTTCAACGGGTGGTCGAAGACATGTGGCTTCCTCGAGACCACGAGGATGTCGGATCTCCTCGATGGATCGAACTCTCCGTGGTTGTGATAGACGACCCCATCCCTCTTGATCGGATGGTCGAGATAGGTGGAGAACACCTCTACATTCCATCCCCAGTCCGACAGGCACCCCGCCACGTTCACCACGCATGTCTCGGAACCACCGATGCCGGTCGAGTTGATGCTGTCCGGCGTCCATGGCTCCCACGAGTCCCCGACGAAGAACGAGATCCTCATGTCACTCAGGCTGACCTTCTTCTGGAAGACCTTCGTGTTCACATCATCCCTGACCAGGGAATCCTTCCCGTCTGGATACCGACTGGTGCCACAGAAGTGGAACACGAAACTCCCCCTGGAATAGAGGCACCTTCCTCCCATCCTCCTCAGTCTGGTGCAGTAGTCGATGTCCTCCATCGAGTTCCTGTACTTCTCGTCCAGCAATCCGACATCCCGGATGACCCTCCTCGGGATCAGGCAGGAGGCGAAGGTGACCCAATCGTGCTCCTCGACCTCTCCCTTGTGATCAAAAGCCCACTTCCCACAGACCTCCTCGATCCTCCTCGGATCGCACCCCAGATCCTCGATTCGATGTTTGTTGACGAGCGGGACATCATCGACGACGATCGCCTCCTCGTGCCGCCATCCGTACTCTCCGTTCGAGAAGGCAGCAATGACGGACATGCTGTTCCCCTTGCCATTGGAGACATCTATCAGATCCCTGTCCCATCCAGGAGTGACGATGGTGTCGCTGTTGAGGAGACAGATCTTGGCCTTCCTCGAGAATGAGATTCCGATGTTACAATTGCTTGCGAACGAAAGATCCCTGTCGTTCTCGATCAGGATCGTCCCGGGAGAATCCTCGATGATCTCCCTGATCCTCTCGATCTCCGGCGGGTTCGCCACGACGATGGCCGTCGTCGTGGATAGGGAGTTCCTCCCGAGCGATGATAGGCACAGCTCGAGATAGTCGGCACCACCATGAACCGGGATGATGACATCCATCGCCATCAGCCTCGATATCATCTCGGTCGGGAACTCGCCATACATCGATGGGTTCGTCGGCAGGACCACATCGTCCGGGATCGGAAGATTCCTGGCTGCCTCGAACATGTCTATGGCCTGATGGACATCCCCCATCTTCTCTGCGAAGTGGCCGAGCAGGCAGTAGGTCTCGGCCCATCTGGGATCGGCATCGAGGGCCTTGTACGCCCACGTCCTGGCGTGCTTCAGATCCTCGGTGGCATTGTACATGATGGCGATCTCCATACACGACACGAAGAGATGCTCATCGTAATGGGACTGTTTCGACAGTTCCCCCACCACCATCTTGAAGTACCTCATCGCCTCGATCCTGTCGCCTGCGGCGAGGTGCTCCTTGGCGGCATAGAACATCATCCTCGTGTCGCCCTCGTACTTCTCCATCACCTTCTCGAGGAACCTGAGGTTGCGACCCGGGTCCACGAACTCCTGTGGGACCTGCTCCCGCTTGTGGATCACGGGGAATCCGTTGGCGAACTTCAGCTTCGTCTGTGGATCGGAGCATTCGCAGATCTCGTGGATCTCATACTTCCAACTCCAACCACTGCTCCTCCTGAGAAGACGCTCCCTCCTGAGACACGTCGTGACATTCATGTTCCCATCGTGAGTATAGTGGTAGTCGAAGTAGTAGCCCGCAATGCCCGGCTCACTGCGATTGACCAGTCGCCTCATCTCCGCCACGGTGGCGGGAGGGACATAGTCATCGGAGTCGAACCAGGCGATCCAATCGCCGGTCGCCTTCTCGAATCCGAAGTTGCGTTGTGAGGCGAAATCGTGATTCATCGAACGGTGGAAGATCGTCGCACCGTGCTTCAGGCAGACATCCTCGATCCCCTCCTCCGGGTCATCATCGATGACGATGATCAGCTCGTCCCACATCCCATCGATCGAGGTGAGACAACCATCCAACAGCTCCTTGCCGTTCTTGGTGATCATGCAGACCGAGAGGGTCGGATCGTGACCGATCTCCCTCTCCATTGCGATGGCCGCATTCTCGATGCTGAAGGTCCTCGCCAGTTGGATCCGCTTGGCCCTCTTCGCCTTCTTGATCTCCGCATCGGCATGATCTTCGTAACGGACCAGCTCTCCGATGGCCTCCATCCACATCTCCTCGTCATCGGGATCCCCCTCCAGTGCGAACCAGTGATCCTTGAAGATGTCCTTCATCACGCCGGTCTTGGCCGTTATCGGATATGCCCCACACGCCATCGCCTCGATGGGAACGAGGCCGAACCCCTCCTCCTTGGATGGGCAGAGCCAGAAACTGGTCTGCCTCATGATGTTGGCGAGGTCCTCCCTCGAGATGGGGCCCTCGATCCAATCCCCTGGGATCCCGAACAGTTCTGGCGGGCGTTCTCCCACGCCGATTCCGACCATGTTCATGATCCTGCCGATGGCATGTGGGATCACCTTGCAGTTCTTCAGCGGTGACCAGATGAAGCCGACATCATACTTCCTCTCCATCTCGAGTCCATCGAAGAAGACATCGGAGATCCCATCGTGGATCACCGGTCCATCCGGGATGCCATCTGCGCACATCCTGTCCCTCAGATCCATGGATGCGAAGATGTTCTTCCAGTCGGGAAGCGACATCAGCCTGGTGACCTCTTCCCGAGGAGCCCACCCCCTCTCATCGCCCTGGATCAGGTTGATGAGCTTCTTCGGGGGTGAGAGGCCGATCCTCGATACGAGGGAGACGGCTTGCCAGTTAGTGGCGACGACAACATCGGAGACATCGATTTCTCGGAACATCTCTACGAGGTCATCGAGCCTCACATACTTCACGAAACGACCCGTCACGGATGGGTTCTCTCCCTGGAACGACACCATCCAGAAGGTGATATCATGTCCCCTCATCGCCAGCTCGTTTGCGAGATCGAGGGGGTAGAGGACGCCACCACTGTCTCCACATGGAGAAACGAACGAGATCCTCATATGATGTCCTCCTGGGGGACTTCCTGTAGGTCTTCTTCTTCGGCACGATAGCCCAGGGCCATCTCGTAGGCCGATCTCCTCCTCTTCATGACCTCCGGGTCGGCCCTGCTCTCGATGATCTGATTCACGGTGTCGAACACGACCTTTCGCAGGGCTGCTTCGATGGCACCGTCCTGATCGGGGATCCCGTTGATCTGAATCGTTACCGTGCCGGGGGAAAGGGCTGGGGAACCGGAGATGATCTTCTGATCGAAGCTGGACTCCTCCATCACATCGATGCTCTTGATGAGATTCGAGATGCGTCGGGCTGCCTTGAGACTGACGGAGATGTCCTCGTCGAGGACGGAATTCAGTTCGGAAAGGATCTTGGCCTTGCAGTCATCGGATATCATGGCATCACCTCCAAGAGGATTCGTGATGCCGCACCTTATATGCATCAGACATCGATGTGCTCAGATGACTCCTTGACCTGATGGGGCGTTGATGGTCAACCTCGCCTCCGGCGAGTACGAGAGGTACGGATCCTTGGGGGTGTTCAGATCGTCGACATCGGGCCGTTTGCCCATCCATGGCCACCACCGGTGCTGGCCATCGAGTCCCTTCTCCAGGGGGACATCCTGGTCTCCGACGGGCCTCTTCTGTTCCGTCAGCGATCTCAGTGCGTCACTAGCCGATTCCGTAAAGTTGCTCTTTTCGTCCGGAGACATGAATGGTATCCCCTGTGATGGCTCCCTGTTGAGTGGGACATAATCCATCAGGATCGCCTCGTTCAACTTCCCGTCTCCGAAGTTCACATCCGTACGACGATCGGCTCCCACCGGCCTCTCCGATCCCATCCCTGCTGGCAAGCTGTGCAAGGTGTCTCCGCTTCCGAAGTACGGATCGTGATGTCGCTCATCCGACAATGTCGGACTGATGCTGGGCCATCCCTCCCCCGAGTTGAGACCCGACAATCCAGCCTCGGCACCTCTCTCATCGGACGACTTCCCTGCGATCTGTCCGCCGGGACGAGACCTCGGTCGGATGAGGTCGGCGAGGGCCTCCTCCTCGCCACCATCGTCGAAGATCGTGTTCCTGTTGTGCTGGGTGGTGAGGGCGATGCGGATCGTCGGCCCGGAGGGAGTCGGAACATCGGATTTCGGGAAGTGAACGAATGCGGATTCCGGTCCGTGATATGGTCTCTTGTGACCCGGCTCGGGATCGGCCGTCTGTCGCCTGTCCTTCAACCTGAACTCGATCGGAACGATGTGCCTCGGATCGGGTGCAATGTTCTTGATCGTCCGGACCGAATTGTCCTCGGTCTGACGCCTCATCTTCTCGACATTTTCCCTCCTCCTCTGGAGGTAGCGACGTCTCTTCAGGCTGCGCCTCTCGTTGAACGTCATCGTGTACGGCTCGAGATTGCGATCCTTCTCGTTCCTCTGGTGTCCGTAGAGCTCGTTCGATTGGAGCCTCGTCTCCATCGAGCGATCCCAGTCGTTATCCTCCCTCGACTTCCTCGTCTGCTCCAACGAGATGTCGAACTGTTGTCGGACGATGTTGTTCCCGAACTGATCGACGCCCGATAGCGCACTGCCGGCTCCGGGCCCCATCCCGATCCCATGACCGGTGCTGGGGAGCATCCCCCCCTGTCCTCCCCACTGGGAGAAGCGAAAGAGAGCCGACCTGTTGCCGAGACGAACCCTGAGTCCATCAGCCGATGCATACCTCGGGAGGTGGGACTCGTGATTTCCATGTAGATCGAGCTTGACATCGCACCGTTCCAGATCATCGACATCCATCTCGCCAGAAAGGATGGACAGGGCATCATCCCTGTTCCAAGCGATGATGATGCCCTCGTCGATCTTGATGGCATACACGCCGTCATCCACCTCGGTCACGGTGTCCGGACTCCTGATGGCATCCCTGAGCAGCTCGATGACGCTTGATCTCATATCTCTCGCACCTCGAAGTCACAGTTCGAGGGGAAGGAGGTAATCACCTTCAACGAAACGGGGGCGAGAAGTGATTCTCGCCCCCGAGATGTCGATTCGTCGAACAAGTCCTTGCCCCAGTGTTGCCAGGTTTACCTGACCCTTGCGAATGTCAGGACGATGGTCCTGGCATATCCATTGACTGCCGTGCAGCCAGGGAACGAGGAGGCGGTGAATATTGGCGAGTCGATGGAGATCATGTCTCCCTTCTCGACATAGATCGCCGAGTTGTCGTACGGGTACAGGATCCTCGAAATGAGCTTGAACTGATCAACCGTCGTGTCAGAGTCGAGGGCAACACTCACCTTGAACCTGACCCAGTATGCATATGTCGTGCCGGCTCCGACGGTCGTCCTCTTCCAATCGCCGGGGCGCAGGAGCCATGTCACCCCTCCAGCCTCTCCCATCGTGTCTCCACCGACGGACTTGGAAGTCTTGTCAGAGATCGTCAGATCGGTCCACGTCACAGCTCCGTCCTTATCGACCATCGGGTACTGACATGTCATGACAGAAGTGGTATCGTTGAAATGGCTGGCCCCATAAACGGAGAATCCATCAAACGG
>Ga0315273_10001653_pt1 | contig 25537 bp, 20 predicted proteins | sample YL17G02_0_MG_FD_205753 | JGI IMG/M metagenome (GOLD analysis project Ga0315273, IMG submission 205753) | Sediment microbial communities from Yellowstone Lake, YNP, Wyoming, USA - YL17G02_0 | ecosystem: Environmental > Aquatic > Freshwater > Lake > Sediment | place: USA: Wyoming | collected... | reverse complement strand
GCTCAGCGTGCACTCGTGGACTGCCATAGGTACGGCGGCTTTTCTTGTGAATGCGCCGAATATGCTCAATCAGCGCTCGCCGAGAGTCATCCTGTCCTTGCTTCTTCTGTCGCTCTTGCCAGGCATAATAGCCGCTCCGCGAGACTCCCAGCACATTGCATTGCTGCCCCACTGGGTAGTTCTGCCGGTGATTCCAAATGAACCGATGCTTCATTTCGTGTCCTTTGAGTAGATCCCCAGCACTTTTTTTAGGATTTCTTTCTCCTGCCTCAGTTGAGCGTTCTCCCGCTCCAACTGCCGAATACGTGCTTCTTGTTCCGGCAGGTTTCCGTTGCCTGGAAATACAATCGCTGGGTCTTTCACACGCTGTAAATCGTCCCGCCATTTTGCAAGCAAGCCGTCTGTGATCCCCAATTCTCGCTCTACCAGCGCCATCGATTTTTCGCCATTCTCGTACATCTCCAAGGCGTCCAATTTGAACTGTTTGCTGTATTTCTTTCGCTTCACGCTCATGATTTTCTCCAAGTTGATTATATGTGCTCCTTAACTTGGTGTCCATTCTATGGGGTGAAGCTCATTATGCTGTGCTACCTGAATTACGCCAGAATTGCACTTCTACATGAAACAAGGAGATGTGATTAGCAGTCCTGTCCATCGGTGGGAAAGGATGTAATTACCACTGTAAACATATGGACCTGGCGGGATTCGAACCCGTGACTTCTTCAGTGCGATAGAGGAGCAGGTAGGGGAAAAGGGGAAAAATGCCGTCCATTACGTATATTATGTTCCAATATAACCATACTGTGCTAGCATATCTGTTCCCGAATTGTTCCCGCAGTATGAAGCAAGGAAAGGTGATCCGCCGCAACCCTGTCCAGAGGGGAAAAGCTAATATGCTAAAATAAATATGCCTACTCTCAGTATCCTAATTGCATTTAGAGTTACTTGAACGCTCAACCTGATTAAGAGCCGAAGCTACCAGTGTCTATCCCGTAGATATGGTATTGATTTATAAAACATGTCCGATGAATACACTGGTTAACACCACAACTGCATCATTGTGGGATCAAGTAGAAGGATGGTGGATTATTTAATCAATAAGGAAAGGCAGCTTGTAGCCTTGTCCGAAGGGGGTAAGAATATATGGTATTTATAAAAATGCGGAGTTTGAGATTTAGGGCATGCTTGCAAATACTCTATTGGGTAAAATAGATTTCCAATATCTTTTTTTCATTCAACTCAATACGAATGACGAATAGTAATTGCAACGCAAACACATAAATGATCCAATAAATTCTATCTAGCTACGGATCATCTCTAATAACAATTCAACCAACAGATCCATCATCTTTTTTGTCACCATCCAGCAAGCAGAGAGGCTTAGAAAATCTCAATGCACAGCTTTTTCATGACCTTTCCAATAAGGTTTCTGGATTTCCCTCTTTAATACTTTCCCGGTACCACCTTTGGGAAGCTCGCCCCAAAATTCAACACTCTTTGGAGCTTTAAATCTCGCCAGGTGTTCTTTCACAAATGCGATGATTTCACCTTCGGTTGTCTTGGCACCAGGCTTAAGCACAACGATCGCCTTGGCAACCTCGCCCCATTTTTCATCCGGAACACCTATCACGACCGTCTCAAAAACGGCGGGGTGATTTTGGATCACCTTCTCTAATTCGACCGAGGAAATATTCTCTCCGCCGGAAATAATGATATCCTTCTTGCGATCTACAATTGTTATATACCCTTCTTCATCCACCACTGCCATATCCCCAGAATGAAACCAACCATCAATAATCGCATCAGATGTTGATTGTGGATCTTTCAAATATTCCTTCATCACAATATTGCTTCTAAAAACGATCTCACCCATGGTTTTCTCATCACGGGGGACATCTACACCATCTTCATCGATTACTCGCAGTCTCACTCCAACAATCGGCATACCAGTTTTCACCTGAGTCTTTAGTCGTGTGGTTTCATCTTCCTTCAAATGGGATTTGGGTCGTGCAATAACCCCAAAAGGAGATGTCTCTGTTAGGCCATAACCCACGATAGCCTTACAACCAATTTCCTTTTCGAGCGCTTCAATCAAGGACAAGGGAGATGGTGCGCCTCCGATGATGATTTCCACCAGGCTGCTTAAATCGAATTTCTTCAAGTCGGGATGCGCTAAAAGCCCATTAAATATCGCCGGAACCCCCAATATTTTGGTGATCCGCTCTTCTTCTATGAGCTTTAATACTTCACCAAAATCCATTTTGCGGAGCATGACATGTTTCCCGCCCACCGCAGTCAGGAATTGCGGTGTCCCCCAGCCATTTACATGGAACAATGGTACAACATGCAGGAAAGCATCTGAATCAGTAACCTGGAAACCATTGATGGCACTCATTGTATGCAGATAAAGGCTGCGGTTCGTGATCGCCACGCCTTTGGGAGGTCCAGTTGTACCGGATGTGTAGAAAAGCTCTATCACCGCGTTCTCATCCACCGTGTCCAGGTCAATTTCAGCATCCGGAGACTGTACATCTAACAAAGTTTCATAATTACTGGCCCAATCAACTTCCTTCTCCGGTTCAAGAACAATATATTCCTTGACTTTCGGTAAATTGGCCTGCATCTTTTCAACCATTGGCAGGAAATCATAATGAAAGCATAAAACCTGCGTTTCTGCATGGTTAAGAATATACTCTATCTCATTACTACTAAGCCGAATATTGATTGGATTGAGCACACCCCGAATTTGGGGAATAGCGAAGTAGGCTTCCAACAGCTGGTGCGAGTTGTAGGCAATGAAAGAAACTACATCTCCCTCAACAGCTCCCAGGCTGGTGAGAGCATTGGCAAACCTGTTTATGCGTTGGTCAAACTCGGCATAGGTGAAGCGTTTATTGCCATCCACAATACCAATCTTGGAGCCATATAAATCCGCAGCCCGTTCTCTAAACTCAAGTGGAGTTAATGGGACAATCATATAATCCTTAGAATCATAGGGCGGTACCCCGTGGAACCGGACAGGCGAATTCGCAGTTCCGGCAGTATTTTGTGACCTCGCTGGCTTCTTCGATTCCCATGATTGAACCATCCAGGATTTCAAAATTGGCCTCGCGTTGTTCTTGCTCCTCCTTGCAGTAATCCCTCTCATAGGTTCCGCTTCGGAATGCATCCCTCGGGCATGATCGGAAGCAGGGCATGGGACAGCCTTTGCAAGGGTCGAAGTCAATCAGCCCGGTTGGATCGAGCTCAGCCTCAATGAAGATTGCTCGAAGACGGACCCGAGGTCCAAACTCTGGTGTAATCAGGAGGTTATTTTTACCGATTATTCCCAGACCAGCCAGAGCGGCGGCATCCTTCAGAAGAGCCCCCCCATACTCGATGTGGTATGGCAGCGAAAGGGCGCTGATTCCGAGATCTTCACCCATCCAGATGCGAAGCTTTTTCGATTGCATCCTCATCACACTCATGCCGGGGGTAAAGCCCGGGATTTTGAGGCTCCACCAATCGAGTATAGGCTCGGAGGCTGGATGGGCAAAAGCCCACACCAGCACTGATTTATGCTCTGCGTGCCATTCCACACCTTTATACTCTTTATTGTAGGGTCTTTTATCATATTTCCCATAGGAGGGGGAAGCCTTCAGATCAGCGACAGTCGCGATCCCCACAGACGATACTCCCATCTCTTTCGCCTTCTCGACAATGATTTTCTCAATATTTTTACCGGTAGATTTCATGGTTCTGGGTCCTTTCCAAAGCGGAACCGAGCTACTAACTCGGCCTGTCATTTATCGGTTCTTTAGATTTAGTCTCATCAATCTGGTCACTTTGCATCGTCGCTCATAGATATCGCAACCAGGCTGATCAGAGCATCAGCCGCAACCACTCCCTGCCCTTCAGCCAGGAGCATCAGTGGGTTGATATCAAGCTCGATAATAGACGACGGGGCATCCTCTACCATACCCGCAACCATCAGAATGACATCAGCAGCGGCGTTTAGATCGGCAGGCGGAGCCCCTCTGAAACCGTTTAAGAGAGGTGCAAACTTCAACTGTCCCAATGCATGCAAGACCTCCTCCTTATTGGTAGGTAAAAGGAGTGACAGGCTGTCTTTCATCACCTCGACCAGAATTCCACCGCTTCCAACCAAAAGATACGGACCAAATTGCTCATCGCATGCTACACCGACAATTATCTCAGCCGAAACTCCAACAACCATTTTCTCGATCAGATAAGTCTTGGAAAGGCTCGACATCCCCAATACTGCTGCCCTCACTTCGTCCGGATTACTAAGGTTGAGCCTGACAGCTCCAACATCGGTCTTGTGCATCACACCCAATGCCTTGACCACAATCGGATAGCCCAACTCTCCTGCTGCCACAACTGCCTCCCCGGCGCTGCGAACAACTCGCCCCGATGGGATCGGCACACCATGCAGGGCAAGAAGGCTTTTTGACTCAGCCTCGTCCAACACCCTGACGGGACAGTCCTGCTGTTGACTGAAGCTCGTGAGTAATGGTAGGCTTGGGGGCTTTTTCCAGGCAACTCCTACATCGACTGCCGCCTTGATGCCTGCCAGTCCGGCATCAAGGCCGGCAAGCATTGCTATCCCGTCTTTCATCAAACGCGCCGCAACAGACTCTGAAATTGTATCTGAAAAGGTCGCCAATATTGCCGCCTTGGTGCTTGTCCGTTTTGCTGCTCGGATAAAACCCCTCTCGGCTCCACCCCAGGACGACTGGTCACAAAGGTCGTCTCTTGGGTAATCGAGCAAACACAGGGATACATCGAAGTCTTCTGATAAAAAGGCGGTAAATTTCTCCGCCATCCGTTCCTCATCATCCCAGTCAAACATCTGGTAATCTAAAGGATTGGCGGGCACAACCCGCTCGTGCACCGTTGAGCGAAGACGTTCCACCACATTTTCAGACAGGGCTGGCATGGTCAAACTTGGATGCATGGCATCGGCGAGAAGCGTGAGATCACCGCCTGAGGTGCTTGAAGCCCCAATCCGACCACCCTTCAATGGACCGAGAACGTGCAACACCTTCAACGCTTCCATGAGTGCTTCCAAAGAATCGACCCGAGCCACACCGAGGCGCTCGAACAGAGCACTCACCAGAACGTCAGAACCAGCAAGCGAGGCGGTATGCGACACCACCATTTTCTGAGCGACCGTTGAGCGACCGGTCTTTAAGGCAACGATAGGCTTGCCCAACTTTCGGGCTGCATTGACTGATTGCTCGAAGGCCTTAGGGTCAGGCATCGTTTCCAAATAGAGCCCAAGCGCCGTCACATGATCCTGCTGTGCAAAGGTGTGGATCGCATCATGGATATCGAATTTCAGCCTGTTCCCCAGGGATATCATATAGGCGATGGGAAGGCCACGCCGCTGCATGGTGAGATTGAAACCCACGTTTGACGACATGGTTATAATAGCCACACCTTCGTCGACCCGACGGCCGCCCTGCTGGTCAGGCCAGAGCATCGCCCCGTTGAGATAGTTGAGCAGCCCGTAGCAATTCGGTCCAACAAGGGGCATGTCGCCTGAGGCTTCCAAAAGATGCCTGGTGAGCTCGGAACCTTCCTCACCTGTCTCGGCAAAGCCAGTCGCATAGCAAATCGCACCGCCCGTACCCCGTGCAGCAAGATCCCTGACGATGTCAATGGTGAGGTCGCGATTAACTCCCACATATGCAGCATCTGGGGTTCCGGGTAGATCCTCCACCGAGCGGTAGACCGTACGCCCCAGGATTTCTGTTTTATTGGGATGGACTGGCCAAATTTCCCCTTTGTATCCCATGCGATCGCTCTGGCGAATCACTTCCTGGGCTTGCGCACCGCCGAAAACGGCAATCGAACGCGGATTTAATAGACGCTCAAATGACATGTGCTACCTTCCCGGCGTAAGATTCGGTATTCTTCAATCTTTTCACTAAAGCTGGCACAAAGACTCGGCAATCTTCAACAACGCCATAATCCACCTTCTCAAAAACAGGCGACTTGGCATCTTTGTTTATTGCAATCATTATTTTTGCCCCAACAATCCCAACCATATGCTGCAATTCTCCTGATAAGCCCACTCCAATATAAAGATCCGGGTTTACCATTCTTCCACTTTGCCCAATCATGGTTTCCAATTCCGTCCAGCCTGCGTCAACCGCAGGTCTAGTGGAGCCAAAACCAGCATTTAAAATACCTGCCAATTCCTCGATTTGATCCCATCCTTCCTGATCCCCAGCTCCTGCTCCGCCAGCCACGATCACCGAAGCAGTCTCCAGGGAAACTCCCTCCAACTTTTCCCGGATAATTTCTATTGTCTGAATCCGTTGTGGAAGATTTCTAGGCACTTCAATTGAAATTACCTCACCTGATCTGGCAGGATTCAAGACAGGATTTGGGAATACACCGTTAGCAACTGTTGCCATTTGAGGGCGTTTCTCGGGACAAACGATGGTGATCATGCCCCCATAAGCTGGGATTCTTTGTTCCAGGACGCCTTCGCCGCCGATAACCAATTCGATACAGTGCGCCGTCAGACCGGTCTCAAGTCTGGCGGCGATGAGCGGTGCCAATTCTCTTCCCATGAAAGTTGAGCCAATCAAAAGAATTTCTGGGCGTCGCTCAACCATTAACTTCAAAATGATTTCAGTGTAAAGCTCAGACTGGTATGGAACAAGAGATTTGGAATCTGCCTTGAGAACCAAATCAGCACCCGCTGCAATTAATTTTTGAGCATCATTCGTCAAATCCTGACCCAAGAGAACTACCCCCACATTCGCACCAAGCTCATCGGCTAGCTGCCGCGCTTTTCCTATAAGCTGCAGAGAAACAGGTTGAATCTCCCTCTCCATTTTTTCTGCAAGCACAAACACAGCCGCACTTTCTGTTTCCATTAAACCACTCCAGCCTCGGAAAGGATTTGAACAAGGCGTTCGACTTTTTCTTGCAAGGACCCCTCTATCAGCTTAACATTTCGTCGGCTCTCCAAAGGGGTCATTTCTGTTACTTTCGTCGGAGAGCCTTTCAAGCCAACCAGTTCCGTCGGAATTTTTAACTTTTCGTGATTCCATTCCGAGATTTCCTTGTTACGCGCTTTTAGGATTCCAGAGAAACTAAGTGGCTTCGGACGATTTAAATCCCTTGTGACAGTAATAACCGCAGGCAATTTGAGTTTAACCATCCTATATCCATGCTCATAGTCTGCTTTTACAATCCATTCGTCTCCCTGATCATCGACAATTTCTCGCACCATCGTTACAACCGGCATGTTTAAAAAAGTGGCAATTTCAGGGCCAACCCATTCCGTCGCTCCGTCACTGCTGGCCATGCCACAGAAAACCACATCCACCGCTCGATTTTTTTCAATCGCCTTTGCGAGAGTATATGCTGTTGCAAAGGCATCCGCACCTGCAAAAGCAGGGTCAGTCAGCAAGATGCCTTTGTCAGCTCCTAATGCGAGGCATTCTCGAACAATATTCCCGGCTGGAGGGGGACCCATAGAAAATATTGTAATATGGGCTCCATATTTTTTCTTCAATTGAAGTGCAGCCTCTAAAGCGTGGCTATCCAGGGGGTTTATTACCAGGGGAATATCTTGGCGTGGCAGTGATTTTGTAACCGGGTCAATCTTGAGCTTATTGGCTACATTTGGCTCCGGTACTGCTTTGACACAGACAACGATATTCAACACTGATATTCCCTTAAACTTTTCCTAATAGCTGAACCAATTTAGCTCATGAAAGCACCCATCGTGCGACGATAACTTTCATGATATCCGAAGTGCCTGCTGACGGCCCTAACACATAGGCATCCCGAAGGTAACGGGTGACCGCGAATTCCTCCATGCAACCATACCCACCGTGGATGTCAACAGCATGCTTCGCTGCTCTCTGCGCAGCTTCAGTGGTGAAGTATTTAGCTGCTGCCCACTCATTTCCAGTTCGCTCTCCTTTGTCTTGGAGCGCAGCTGCCCGGTACCCAAGCAGGCGACCTGCCTCAAGATCGATTTTCATATCCGCAAACTTGAATTGGATCGCTTGCAGGTTGCTGATTGGCTTTCCATACAGTATACGTTCATTGGCAAACTTTTTCGACGCATCCAGGCAGGCCTGATGAAGACCCAATGCACAACCCACCATGCCACCCCGACCCACATCGCTGATGGTTGCCATTGCAATACTCAAGCCTTTCCCTTCCTTTCCAACCAGGTTCTCGGCTGGCACGACGCAATCTTTTATCTCCAACTCACCTGTATTGCAGCCGCGCATACCCACTTTCCTCTCTTCATGCGTAGCTTTGAAGCCATCCGTTCCTTTTTCGACAATAAAGGCTGAAAAGGTATCCGGTATATCCTCAGAGATAGCCATCACAATCTGAACATCGGCAATATGCGAGTTGGTGATAAAGCATTTCCTCCCATTAAGCACATAAGACCCATTTACTTTCTTATATGATGTTCCGCATCCTTTAGGATCTGATCCACCGGATGGCTCAGTCACGGCTGTTGTGGAAAAGCTTTCCCCGGTAGCCAATTTCGGCAGATACTTCTTCTTCTGTTCCTCTGTACCAAATTTGACGATACCCTCAATACCTAATCCACCTACCTGCATCATCATTGCAGTAGCCACAGAAACCTGAGCTATCTCCTCGAGGGCAATCAGTCGGGCTACATAACCCAATCCCAAACCGCCATAATCTTCCGGGATTGTGATAGCCATCATTTCAGCCTTTCCGAGAGCGGTAATTACTGGATCCCAATCCCGACTAGTTTCCTCCATCTTGGGGACATGCGGCGCAATCTCCGTTTCTGCGAACTCACGCGCAGCTTTCCTAAATAAATTTTGTTCCTCTGAAAAAGTGAAATCAATCATTTATTGCCTCCTTCTGGATTTTTGGAATAGTTGATTATTTACGAATGATTCTGCAATCTTTAAGAGTTATTCTGATTGCCTTATTCGTTGAGAGCCTTTACGACCAAGGCACAGGCCAGCCCGCCCTCTGCGCACAGGGTTGCGAGGCCATACTTGGTCAGAATTCCTACTTTGTTTCGTCGATTCATTTCATGCACAAGAGTAACAACAATCCTGGAGCCGGAAGAACCAACCGGGTGACCAAGTGCGATCGCACCACCATTGACATTTACTTTCTCCCAGTTCCAGCCAAGTTCCGCACCTACTGCCAGTACCTGTCCGGCAAATGCTTCATTGATCTCGATCAAATCTATTTGCTCCAATTTCAACCTGGCTTTTTTAAGCGCTTTGGGAACTGCGCTTGCAGGTGCAATCCCCATGCGGTGCGGCTCCACACCTGCATAGCCGTATGCCATAATTTGAACGAGCGGTGTGAAGCCAAGTTCCGCTGCTTTTTCAACGGTCATGATCAGCATTGCACTCGCGCCATCTGAGATACTACAGGCATTGGCTGGCGTGACGGATCCATTCTCTTTAAATATTGCTGGCGCAAGGCTAGCCTTCTCCAATGTAAAGTTAGGATCTATTGTTTCATCCTGTTTGAGCAGAACCTTCCCTTCTTTTTTCTTGGTGACTTCTACCGCAACGATCTCATCGGAAAATTTTCCCTGGTTCTGCGCTTGATGGGCTTTCTTGTGGCTTTGCACGGCAAATTCGTCTTGTTGTTGACGCGTCAGTTTGTATTCCTCGACAAGGTTTTCAGCAGTGCGGCCCATGATTTGTCCACAATTCGGATCGGTGAGACCCTCCCATAGTGCATCCGTAAGCTGTGAATGCCGGAGTTTCAAGCCCCAACGCGCCCCTCTCACCAGATACGGGATGTTGCTCATAGACTCGACCCCGCCTACAAGGTAAATTTCGCCATCACCAACCTGGATACTTCGCCATGCATTAATGATCGCATCCATGCCTGAAACGCAATTGCGGGCTACAGTATATGCAGGCACTTCTTTGGGAATACCTGCTTTCAAGGCAGCAACACGCGCAATATTCGGGGCATCGCTGGATTGAAAAACACAGCCAAAAATTACCTCTGTGATAGTCGAAGGATCGATCTTTGTACGTTCTAAAATGCCCTTTATTACGATCTGAACCAATGAGGTTGCATCAAAATCACGTAACATACCCCCATGATTGCCTACGGGTGTTCGCACAGCATCTACAATGACGACGTCTTTCATAATTAACTACTCCTCAATAAAAGTAATAATCGATCAACTATTTATTCCAATATATATCGGTTTCTTCGTTAGATAGCTTTTATCAGTTTAGGAGTAATTATCCTCTTAGTCAACCAACGCCTGATAAACGGCCGTTCTAAATTCTTTGCGGATTGGGTACGTCTGCGATGGCAGATACTGGGTCATTAATATTGCAATCAGCTCTTCACTAGGATCGATCCAAAAAAGGGTTTCTGCGTACCCACCCCAACCATGATCGCCTATCGAACCCATCACACCGGTTTGTGCCATATCCAACATCACGCTAAACCCAAGGCCAAATCCCATTCCCAACATCGGTTCCGTACCTTCAAAAGCGATGGGAAGAAGCGTCGGGGGAAGGTGGTTGCAAGTCATTAACGCAACGGTTTTGGGTCCGAGCAGTCTCACACCGTTCAACTCGCCTTGGTTTAATATGCATTGAGCAAATTGCAGGTAATCAGCGCTCGTGGATAACAACCCGCTTCCCCCTGAGTATAATGCCACTGGGGGCAGGTATTCACTGGATCTTGGTAACTCGAGAATACCAAAATCACTGTCAGGTGTTTTTCCATATAGGGTGCAAAATCGATCCAACTTGGATGGGTCAATATAAAATGCGGTATCCACCATCCCCAACGGAAATAAGATTTTCTCTTGTATATAATCTGCCAGCGACTGTCCAGATAGCACCTCGACCAGCCGTCCAACAACATCCGTTGCAACGCTATAATGCCACTTCGTACCAGGATGGAACTTGAGAGGCAGGCTGGCAATCCGGGCAGTCATTTCTTCATTTGTGATTTTTGGATCGAAAAGATTCATATCGTCATACAACTTATCCACCGGGGATTCTGATTCTAAGTGGCCTCCGTAACTCAGCCCAGCTGTATGGCGTAACAAATCCTGAACTGTCATGGGGCGGATGGGAGATTCCAAAGCTCCGCCCGTACCCCAGACTTTCACGTCCTTGAAAGCAGGAATATATTGGCTGACCGCATCGGTTAAGTTGAACAACGATTCTTCGTATAACATCATCAATGCCACCGAGGCGATTGGCTTGGTCATGGAATAAATGCGGAAAATCGAATCCAGTGATATTGGGGTTTTTGTTTCAAGATTCTGATACCCAAATGTTTCTTGATGCACAACCTGACCATGCCGTGCAACACTGGTCACAGCCCCAGCCAGTTTTCCGCCTTCCACATAACGGTTCATGAGGCTGTGAATGCGCAATAATCGTTCTGAAGAGAAACCAAGGGTATCAGGGTTTGCTTGCTTCAATGGTTACCCTCCTCTAAGAAGATCTTCGCTAAGAGTATATTTTCCATGATGTTGTTCTATTTCCTAACAACCGGCGGGACAAGAAAACTCGCAGGCTCTACAATAACGAACATGATCTTTTTCAGGGACTCCGCAGATCGTTCTTTCATTCGCTTCATCAACTTGCATTTGTAACTGACATTTTTTTTCTTAAGTGCCAATTACCATGCCACCATCAATCCGGATCACTTCGCCGGATATATAGCTGGCTTCATCCGAAGCCAGGAAAAGGTAAAGATTTGCCACCTCCTCTGGTGTACCCATCCGCTTGAGAGGCGGCTTTTGCCTGAGAGCTTCCAGTGCCTCCTCGGGCATAGAGCGTAACATATCAGTCAATACCAAGCCAGGCGCAACCGCGTTAACACGGATGTTATTGCCTCCCAATTCACGCGCCCATACCTTGGTCATGCCAACCACCCCGGCTTTTGTGGCGATGTAGTTCGTTTGTCCAAAATTTCCGTCTAGACCAACAACGGAGGAGGCATTTAGAATCACCCCACCGGATTGTTTGATCATGTAGGGCGCGACCGCCTGAGTGCAATTAAAAACCCCTTTCAGGTTTACTGCCACCACCGAATCAAAGGCTTCCTCAGACATCTGCTTGACCAGTTCTCCATTCTTGACTTTTACAAGAACCCCATCCCGGAGAATACCAGCGTTGTTAACCAGGATATCAATTCGATCATATTTCTTAACTATACTATCCACCCAGTTTTGAACTTTTTTTCGGTCGGTAACATCGACTTTCTGAAAATCGTGGCCTGAGCCTAATGTCTGCAATAATGCCAATCCCTGTTCTTCATTGACATCACAAAAAGCTACTTTTGCTCCCTCTTCCACAAACCGTATTACCGTGGCTTTTCCAATTCCCGCAGCCCCGCCGGTGACAAGAGCTACTTTTTGGTTGAGACGCATATCATTTTCTCCAAGGTTTCAATGACTTACTTTAATATGCTCCAACTTCGCTGGCGAGTTGCATAAACCATTCGATTTTTTCAGGGGGGGCTATGGTTGGTACTTCACAACCTGGAGCGAGAATATATCCGCTATTTTTAGGCGCTTGATCGAGGCAAGCCTGGATAGCATTCTTCATCACTTCTTTGCTTTCAGCCAAAAAACAGTTGGTGGGAACATTACCTATCAAAACAGCTTTTTTACTGAATATCTCAGAGGCTTTCTCCAGAGACGTCTTTGAATCAAGACTGACATTACTGGCATTCGTGCTTGCCAGGTATTCCAATATCGGGTTCGCATTGCCGCAAACATGAAGGCCTACACCGATTTTCTTATTTTTGAAATACGTAACTAGCTCCGTATGATAGGGTAAAACAAAGTCGCGATACATATTCGGTGAAATGATGTCGCAGGATGCCGGGGCTTCTGAATAGCCAACGCCAATGCCAGCCTCACCCAAGGCATCCGTGAATCTTCTGGTTGCCTCGGTGCAAATTCGCATCAGCTCATGCACGAATACTGGATCCCTTTTTGAATCGATGATTAGATTGGTTGCCCCACGAAGACCCATTGCGATTGTCCAGGGACCAGCAATCACACCAGAAACCGGGGCTTCAGTGACAACCTTCTTTGTTTCGACACAGGCCTCCAGATAGCCAGGCAAACGCCCATCTTTATGTGGATCCGGTACTTGAAGGCTGCTTAACTTTCCTTTATCGGTCAGGAACTCTTTGGTGACCACGCTCATACCGTCTTCAGGGTAGCGAAGCTCATTACCCATGGCTTCGGTATCCATACTTAGATCCCACATCATTATCATGATGTCCGGCTTGTAACGTTCATAAGCCGCGATTTGTGCTTTGGCAAATACTTTAGGATCCTGCAGGAACTCACGTATCGTGGCTCCGACTAGCTTTGCATTACATGATCCGGAGAATATGTAAGCTGGTAGCCTGTCTAGCTCCGGGGCTTGGTCTGAGAAAGTCTTCTTGAATGCTGAAGAAACCCGCTGTTTGCCAATAAATCCTTCTGTCATAGCTCTCCTCCTTCTGCCCAAATTTTCATCTGCTCTTGATAAGATTTAGGATAGGTGGCTTCAAAATCAAAGAAACTGGTGATTGGGTAACGGATACCTGCATTGTGGGTCTTAACCAAACCATCAATGAGCGTGTCAGCCTTTGAGGTTGGAATAAAGAAAGCCATCTCATAATCTTGAGTCATTCCGAAAATTCTGTCACCATTACCCGGAACGGTATAGCGGCATTCTGCTTCCTTGATTGTGGTGATGATCGTTGAACAACCCAACCGGCCCATAGCCGACGAGAAAATTGCTCCACCTTCGTTATACAGAGCACCTTGAATTAGCCTCATGATTTGAGCTGGGTTACCGTATACCATATAAAGGTCAGGTTCAAAAGAAGTCCTGTTTAATGGGGCTACCAAGATATGGCTATAGGTTCCAAAATCAAACCGGTTGATCAGGTCCTCTTCCTTTTTCCCAATTTCCCTGGAAGCCGTGAACATTCCCGCAGCCATGTTTCCTTCATTGTAAAAATCTATATTCTCAAAGAAACCGAAAGGTGCTGCACCTAATGCACAGGCCATATCTTCCTTGCCCATTGCGACCACCCATCCATATTTCCGTGCCATACCAATTCCTTGGCAAATGGCCACTTTTTTGCCCATCTGCTTAAATGGTCGGCGAGTTTTTTCGGGAATCTCAGCTTCCGATTTCAACATTTTGATTGCTAAAGGAAAAGTCAACGGTCGAAAATAGGTTAATAGTGCTTGATCTAATTCGCTTGCAGTTGCCATCGTAACCTCCTCATTTTTTTTATGTTTTTATGTAATCGATTATAGACATAATCGTATTTTTAAAGCCTTGAGAGATTAAACTCCGAGCATTACCGATGTGCGTAATATCTCAGTAAATCTCATTTACGATATCAGGTCAGTATCTACATTCCCTTACAGTTTTCCAAACACACATATGTTTCTTGAAACACGCTTAGATTGCAGGTTGCTTCTAATTTTTTAGGTCAACTTTATTCATCAACGTTTAATAAGAAGCAAACCTACAAATATTCGAGGAATTTAACCGGCTACCATCAACTGGTTGATTTTCCCTTAGTGCTTACTTCATTGAGATAATCGATTAAGGCGTTGATAGAACTATCCAAAGTGAACGCTGATTTTTCTACTCCATATAGAACCGATGAACCTAACATTCCTGAGAAAATCATTTCTGTCGCATTATTGACATTCACGCTTTTCTTCAACTCGCCTCTCTCTTTTGCTTCCTCCAGGTATCTCTTCAACATGTTTTTTAGGCCGATAAAGCCCTTATTAACTTCTTGCATCAACTGAGGGTATTGATCATCGAGCTCAACCGATAATGTGATGAAAATACATCCACCAGGGAAATTTTCCTCATCCTTTAGATAGCGATCGCGATAGTTTTCAAGGATTCTTACAACCTTATCTAAAGGGGATTCAAGTTCATTCAAGCCATACAATACGCGATTTCGCCACATCTTTTGAGCCTCTGCCAGCACTTCGTAAAAAAGTTCTTCTTTACTGGCAAAGTGATTGTAGAACCCCCCTTTGGACGTATTCGCTGCTTCAATGATTTCATTAACCCCGGTATTTAAAAACCCGTTTAGCGAAAATAATTTTTGCGATTCATGGATGATTGTTTCCTTTAATGCCATGTTATTCCTCTTTGAAATGGAGACAGACCGGTCGGTCTTATGGAATATTATCGCGTATTCCCTGTTTGATTTCACGTTACAAATGTCATGTTATTCACATGACTCTTGGGTTTTTGTACACACCTGGAGTAGTCCCGATTTGCACAATGCCTAAACCTCTTGCATTAGCAATCCTAATGGTATATTATTACAAAGGATTTTTTGATTTTTTTTCGAAAGAACTGGTTATTTCCTCTAGCCCAGGATGTAATGCACCAATTTCCAGTAACTGTAATAAATCATAGTGAGACATGACATTTGTCACGTGCAATAGCCTTAGAAATCTGCAATAATCATTTAGAGACCGACCGGTCTGTCTTGAGTGGTTGGAGTATTTTCTTATCCAAAAAGAAGATGGTTGCAATCATGTGTTGAAAAAGGTATAAAAAGTTGCTGCGAGAAATAATACACCGTTGATTAAAGCTCGGGAGAAAAGGAGGATGTGCCTATATATTGATGTTCAACTAATCGCCCATTTATTTTGAGAGTCTGATAATAAGAATTAATTCACAAGGAGGATGAGTAAACATGCGTAACAAGAATCTTGCACGGATAACAACCTTACTACTTGTAATAACTTTGTTAACTGCTTGTGCCCCAAAAGCAACTACTGAAGCACCTGCAGTAGCACCTACACAAGTACCTGCAGTGGCCCCTACAAAAGCACCTGTTGTAGCACCTACAGTTCCTACAGAAGTACCAACAGTAGCACCTACTGTGCCACCAGCTGAAACGCGTGGCGTGCTGCAATACAACGCTGGACTTGATTATGGCGGGAAAGAAAACCTGGACCCCACCGATCCTAACCGCTTCTATCCATTGATCGCCTTGTTGTTTGACCGCCTGGCGGAACCAACGGGAACCCAACTCCTTCCAAGTCCATCCTTGGCGGAATCATGGGAACCGAATGCGACGAACAATGTGTGGACTTTCCATCTGCGCCAGGATGCCTTTTTTCATGATGGAAAGCCGGTCACCTCTGCCGATGTGGCTTATTCAGTCGACCACTGGAAGAATGGGGCAGAATCTGTCTTGGCCAGCACTTTTGGTATTGTAGATAGTGTCGATACGCCAGATGATTTCACGGTGGTTTTTAATCTTAATAAGCCACATGTGGATTTCCCCATGTTGACCATGGATTATCGCGCCCGAGTTTTGCCTAAAGATGGATTGCCGGACATATTAACGACAGGCATCGGTTCTGGTCCGTTCAAACTCGAGAAATTGGACGTAACAGGTGTAACCAAGGTGGTTGCCAATGATGATTACTGGGGTGGCCCTCCTGGGCTGGCGGGAGTAGATGTCTACACGATTGCTGATGTTCAATCATCGCTCCAGGCCCTCCAGTCTGGACAGATTGATTTTGGACAGGTAACGCTTCCAGAATCCGAGCTGTTCCAAGGCAACAGCGACTTTGTCGTCACCGAGATCCCATCGGGTAACTGGTCTGGCTTTGTCATGCGCACCGATATCCCGCCGTTCGATAATCTGGCACTTCGCCAGGCCTTCCACCTGGTACTCGACCGTCAGGCAATGATGGATCTAGTGATTAGTGGTATTGGCACACTTTCCTGTGATACAATGGTCATGCCCGGTGACCCATACCAATTGACCATGGGTGATTGTACCAATTGGGAACAAGATATTGAAGCTGCCAAGGCGAAATTAGTCGAAGCGGGATACCCGGATGGTTTCGAAGTAGACCTATACACTTCCGATATGATAGCAGAATGGACCCCAATGGCTGAAGTCTTTCAGCAGCAAGCCGCCTTGGCTGGGATCAAAGTCAACATCGTCACTGCCCCCGCAGCTGGCTACTATAGCGATACATGGATGGTGCAACCATTCGTGATGACCAACTGGAATGAGCGAACAGCTGACCAGGCTCTCAATGAGGCCTACCGATCGGGCGGCTCCTGGAACGAGTCTTATTGGGCTGTTCCAGAGTACGATGCTTTGCTCGATTCGGCTGCCTCTGAGCCGGACTTTGATGCTCGTCGCCAGTATTATCTGGATGCTCAAAAAATGCTTCATGAAGAAGGCGGTACGATCGTCCCCTTCTTTGTCAACATGATCCGCGTTCAGAAAGTATGCGTAGAGAATATTCCAGAAATGGGCTTAATGCAGTTCGTATGGACTGGCATCACTAAATCGCCAGACTGCCCATAACAGATTCCACCATTTTAAAAAAGGGTAAGGGGCAATTAAATTTGCTCCTTACCCTTAATACTTTTACCTGTGTAAAACAATTTATATAAAGTGGAGTGATGGTGGATGTTTTTCCTTATTATGCGCAGGTTGGGTCTTGCCGTTGTGACTATTTTTATCATCTCGCTTATTGTTTTTTTTGGCGTAGAAGCTTTACCGGGAGATGCAGCCACAGCCTATCTTGGCCAATTAGCTACTGATGAAAGTTTGAAAGCTTTGCGCGAAGAATTTGGATTAAACACCCCGCCACTCGAAAGATATGTTAACTGGCTGGGAGACTTGGTAAGAGGGGATTTGGGGGATTCTTTGTCGAGAAGAAAACCTGTAACCGAGTTAATCGGTAATCGGTTTCGAAATACAGCTGTTCTGGCTGCTGCAGCGACTATTTTCGCCGTTCCTATTGCAATTGTATTAGGTGTTATTGCCGGACTCACCCGTGATAAATGGCCTGACATTACTGTTTCTCTCGTAGCGATTATCAGTATGACCTTACCAGGATTTGTCATCGCCACTGTCTTAATATACATCTTCGCCATTCGTCTGGATTGGTTTCCAGCAGTCACATTGATCCCCTCGGACGCACCTATCAGCCAATTACTCCCCAACATCGTTCTGCCTATCATTACACTTACTTTTGTCATGGTCGCCCATATTTTACGATTGGTGCGCACAAATATGATCGACGTGATGCTGAGTGATTATGTTCAGATGGCTCGCTTAAAAGGTGTGCCAATGATAAAAATCGTTTTTCAACACGCCTTGCCCAATGCCATGCTGCCGACCATTAATATTATTGCTTTAACGATCGCCTGGTTGGTTGGTGGAGTTGCAATTGTTGAAACCATTTTCAATTATCCTGGCATAGGTTCACTTATGATCCATGGAATCACCGACAAGGATTTGCCTTTGATTCAAGGTATTGCCATCATACTTGCCGCCATCTTCATTGTGATTAACCTGATTGCAGATTTGCTTTCCCTTTTCCTTAATCCCCGCTTGCGGACAGAGCGAGGACATTAAAATCCCTGCTTCAGATGATAAATGAATTTAATATGACAATTTTCTGCTGTCGGAGAAAATAATGGCTATCACAGCACAAGTAGCCGAACAACCGGCAATTATAAAAAGCCGATCTCCTTTAGCAGAAACCTGGGACAATCTGCGCCGATCCAGTGCTGGTATGATCGGATTATCCTTGATCGTTATTCATTTGATCATCGCCCTCACTTCTCCCTACTGGGTTCCTTATGATCCCTTGGAAATGAACGCCAAGATTGCTAACCAGACTCCTTCACTTGAACATTTGATGGGGACAGATAAGCTCGGTCGGGACGTATTTTCCCGCTCTATGGTCGGAGGGCGCGTGTCTCTAGTCGTCACCATCCTGGCCACGATTATTGCTGTCACCTGGGGAGGGTTGACTGGTATTCTATTAGGATTTCTCGGTGGTCGTGCAGATGAAATATGTATGCGTTTCGTGGATGCATTTCTCTCCATTCCCTGGCTTCTTATATTGCTGCTAATTGTTAGCATCCTGGGTACTGAGATGTGGGTCCAAATTTTTACGTTTGGTTTTACTTATGGAGTCTCAACGATCCGAATAGCGCGAGCCGCGACTCTGGACCATGTTACAAACGATTATATATTAGCTGCCCGGGCGAGAGGAGAGCACAAGTGGACCATCGTTACTCGGGAACTGTTGCCCAATGTATTGGATGTACTCCTGGTGGACGGTGCCATGAACTGGTCCTGGATGCTCCTGGGATTCACATCGCTCTCTTTCCTGGGTTTTGGTGTCCCACCCCCCACTCCGGATTGGGGCTTGATGATTGCACAGAATCGACAAATCCTCGCAATTCAGCCTTGGGCTGTGTTTGGACCGGTAATCATGTTGAGCACTCTAATAATTGGGATTAACCTCTTTGCGGATGCGTTTGCAAAGGCTCTCGGCTTAGACCGCAGCCAGGGAGCACCTGTATGAACGATATTTTTGTCAACATAGAAAATTTGTCGATTGGCTATTTTAATAAAAGAGGCATGCTGATACATGTTTTAAAAAATGTGTCCTTGCAAATCAAGCCAGGCGAAACCCTTGGATTGGTTGGTGAGTCTGGCTGTGGTAAAAGTACTCTTGGCCAGGCAATGATGGGGTATCTGCGCTCAGGTAGTCGAGTTTTGGGTGGGAGCATCCATTTTTCAGGCCAAGACATGTTTGCCTTGTCTGTTCGTCAGCTGGAATCGATTCGTGGCAATAAAATCGCGCTCATCCCTCAAAACGCAGGAAAGTCTTTAACCCCCACCATGCGGGTTGGAAAACAAATCATCGAAGCGATTCAGTTAAATGCCGATATATCGAAAGATTTAGCCAAAAGGCAAATGCTTGATCTCTTATCCAAGGTCCGTTTACCCCATCCCGAAGTGATGTCTGAACGTTATCCACATGAATTGTCAGGTGGACAGCAGCAGCGTGTAGTGGTCGCGATGGCTCTTGCAGGAAAACCGGAGATGCTAATTCTGGATGAGCCGACGACTGGTCTGGATGTGACCACGCAGGCGCATATCCTCGAATTGCTACGTGACATCGTTACGGAATTAGGGACTGCCATGATGTATATCAGCCATGACCTGGGTGTCATCGCCCGCGTTAGCCACCGGGTAGCCCTGATGTACGCCGGTGAAATCGTGGAAGACGCTCCGGTAACTGAAATATTCAGATCACCTGCGCATCCATATGCACGCGGTCTGCTCGAATCAATTCCCAGGTTGACGCTGGCTGGCATCCCCAATTCGATGCCCGGACAACCGCCGATCCCTGGCACCCTTCCAGGCTGTTCATTTGCCCCGCGCTGTTCATTTGCGACTGATATATGCTCTTCAGAACCGCCGGAATTCGACACTATTTCACAGGCACCCCATTTAGTACGCTGCCATCATTGGAAAAAGGTGGTTACAACAGATTTTTCTCAGGAATTGGTGAGGGTATATCAAGCTGTTGAACACAAGATAGAGGAAGACCCTGCCATTGAGCTCTCTGATGTGGAGATAACATACCATCGTCCTGGATTGATCGATCGTTTAAGCCGTACTCCCACACCAACGGCAACGGTGAGTGATTTCACCTTGACTGTAAGGCGCGGAGAAACATTGGCCCTGGTGGGCGAGAGTGGTAGTGGAAAATCAACCATTGTGAAAACCATATCTGGTCTATTATCAGCGAAAAGCGGCTGTATTCGGTTTGCAGCGTGCGATCTAATGGTCAAAGTTGATGATCGACCGATGGATTTATGCAGACAGGTTCAACTAATATTCCAAAACCCTGATGCGTCACTCAACCCCCGTCACACGGTTGCAGAAATTCTCGATCAACCCCTCAAATTATATTTCCCAAAAATGACACGCGATGAACGCAGAGAGCGCCAGATCGAATTACTTGAACGAGTGCGCTTGGATGGTCGTTATCGACTTCGATATCCAGGTCAAATGTCTGGTGGCGAAAAACAGCGCGTGGCCATTGCCAGAGCCTTTGCGGCTGAACCCGAAGTGGTGCTGTGCGATGAAGTGACTTCTGCCCTGGATGTTTCGGTTCAGGCAGCCGTATTGGACTTGTTGGCAGATCTGCAGAAAGAGCGTAATACAACCTATATTTATATAGCGCATGACCTGGCAGTCGTGCGGGCTATTGCTGACCGGGTGGTTGTACTATACCAGGGACGTATATGTGAGGTAGGTACAGTCGACGAAATCTATTCTCCACCATACCATCCATACACTGAAACCTTAATGGGAGCAGTACTCGTACCTGATCCGGATGCTAAACCCAAGCTACTCGCCAGCGACACACCAGAGCTGTCTCCGCCTGCTCAGGGTTGTGCTTTCCAACGACGTTGCCCAAAGTGCATCCCTAATCTATGTGTTACGGTAACGCCTCCTTGGCAATATGCACATGGTGTAGATGGATACAAAATCCGCTGTCACATTCCCCTCCATGAACTCCTGGTTGATCAGGTAAATTAGTATTTATAACTTTTATGTCTTTAGTTTTTTACCCCCTTGGAAAAGCACTTAAATTAAAGAAGTTTGATATATTCCTCCCCTTTCCTTAATAAGTCTTCGCCATCCTCAGAAGCAGACAATTCCTTCAATAGGGCTTGCGTCTTCTCGCGCAGCACCTGCCGGGCTTCGGGCTGCCCTGCCGCCTGCCACTTTTCCATGCTCCAACGTGGGTAAAGCGGGCTGTTATAGTAGCCTGCCTTATAATTTTTAAGCGTGGAAGGGGATGAAAGGAAACTGCCACCCGGGCCCACTTTAGCAATTTCATCCAGGACGGCTTGCGTATCATCCAATTGGAATCCATTTGCAAAGCGGAAGGCCTGGTCAATGATCTCATGCGTATGTACAACGGTACATGGAGAAATGGACTTCGAGCCCAGACCATCACCGATGAACGGAGATAACCCCCCCTTCGTCAGAGCGAACGTCAGGGCATTCATCCAGTATAGATCGGCAACAATCAGGTCCATGCCCCAACCCATCCCGGAGCAGGATGTTCCACAATGCGGCAACTTGTAATATGCCATCATTTCTGCGCAGGCAATGTTAATTAACACACTTTGGGAATCGTAGAAATTTACCATGGACTTCATATCAAGGTATGCAGGCAGCATGCCTACCGAAATCGGCGTTCCCGCCTTCATCACCTGACTGATGGTGAGTCCGGCAAGTAATTCAGCCAGCAGCAGCGCCAGAGTCCCAGCCGCGGTGAGCGGCGTGCTGGCTCCCGCCATGCTATAGTTCGAAAATATGAACGGCAAGCCGCGCTCGATCGCCACTCTCATTTTTAGCAGCGTACCAGAATCCATCACTAATGGTGAGACCGGGTTAAAATATGGCATCACGAACGGCTTCTCCCCCAATTCACCATGCAAATATTCAAACATATTCATCAGTGGGCTAAGCATATTCGCGTCTGAAGTCAATACCACCAGTGGTTTGGTCGTACTGGAAAACATTTCCAAATTGCCATACAGGTCGCCTAGAGTCTTAGGGACATCCTGCACAATACCCGGCGTTGAGATGACATCGTAATGTGGCAAGCTACTTCCCAATTGCGTCATGATACGCATATGTCGACGTGTGAATAATTCCAGATTATCGTTGACTGGTTCTTGATAGTACAGTGCCGTAACCCCTACACCGAATCGCAGACGGTCATCGCCAAGCCGAAAGGCGGGGTTTCCGAGACGGTCGTACATCTGAATGACGGGCGGGGCAGACTGGATGGCTTGCTCGACGATTTCGGGAGAAAATTTTGCACTTCTTTCTTGAACCTGAACCTGCCCGGTTTTCTTGAGCAATTCAATTACAAACGGGGAGTCTACACGGACACCCGTCTCAGAGAGAATGCGCAGAGCGTACTGGTGAACTTGCTGAATTTGATCTTCAGTGAGTAGCTTGAGTTGTGGGCGAACATTGTTCATAATGACTACCTTCTACCCTTGTCACTCATGCGATGAAAACATTAGCATTCTTTCGCAAAATCTTTGAGAACTATTAATTCTTAAAATCCGTTGAATGCTCATCCTTTACGTTTGATAAACAATGCCGTACGTTCCACTTCACAAACGATATCTCCGTGCTGGTTCTTACCCCAATGCCGCATCTTCACGATTCCCTGGTCTGGCTTGGATTTCGACTCACGCTTCTCAAGCACCTCTGTTTCAACGTAGATCGTATCCCCGTGAAAAACCGGCCTGGGGTGGTTCACCTTTTCATAGCCCAGATTGGCAACAATCGTTCCTTCGGTAAGGTCCCCCACTGTGATGCCCACCACAATAGCCATCGTTAGGATGCCATTTACAATTGGTCTCCCAAACTGGGTTTTACTGGCAAAATCTGCATTCAAATGCAGAGGTTGGGTATTCATCGTCAGGGAATTAAATAAGACATTATCCGTTTCGGTGACTGTACGCCCCAATGAGTGCTGAATCACCATCCCGACGTTGAGTTCATCAAAGTATTTGCCCGTCATATTTCCTCACATATTTTAAGCGACAATTTTTCTTTCACGCAAACTCGCTACTTCATCCTCGCTATATCCAAGTTCGGCAAGAATAGCATCCGTGTGCTCGCCAAGCAGCGGAGGGGGAACATGTTGCGCGGTGCGGATTCCATTTATGCTTACTGGAAGATCAATCAGGCGCAGGTCGGAAATTAGGGGATGCGGGAAGTCTGCCAGCAACCCAAGAGCCTGCATCTGTTCCTCTTGAACGAGATCGGCTACAGTCCGTATCCGATTGCATGGGATCGATTCTGCTTTTAGCAGACCTTCCCATTCAACAGCTGTGCGAGTTTGGAAACGGTCGTTAATTAATCTGCTCAATTCATTCCTATTCTGAACTCGCATCGGATTGGAGGCGAAGCGCTCATCTTTTGCCAATTCAGGTACCTGTAACACCTCTACAAATTTTCGAAAGAGATTGTCATTTCCCACACACACCAGGAGGCCTTCGTCTGACGCATGGTACACCTCATAAGGCGAAATATATGGTGAACCTGTTCCGCAGCGGACAGGCGTAATCCCAGTTGCCATATATGCTGTAATGTGATAATTCATCCACCATGCAGCTGTTTCAAATAAACTGGTTTCTACGTGGCAGCCCTGCCCAGATACCTGCCTTGTTATCAACGCAGACAACACACCAATAGTAGCCCACATCCCAGAACCCAGGTCGTTTACGGCGATTGGAAGGCGTACAGGCGGCTGGTCGGGTTCCCCGGTCAAATCCATAATTCCAGTCGATGCCTGCAGGATCGGATCGTAGCCGGGTTCATTACACAGAGGACCTGTGGTTCCATATGCAGAGATTGAGCAGTAAATGAGTCCTTTGTTTTCCTTCTTGAGCTCTTCATAACCCAGACCGCGTTTTACCAGCGAACCAGGGCGAAAACTTTCCACCAATATGTCGGCTTGACATGCCAAACTGCGGACAACCTTTACACCCTCGGGATTGTTGATGTCAATAGCCAAGCTTTTTTTGTTGCGATTGGCGCTCAAGAAGGAAGTACTCTCACCATTCCATGTGGGTGGAGCCCAATTTCGGGTATCATCCCCATATTGGGGGTGTTCGATTTTAATGACATCTGCGCCCATATCACCAAGTATCATCGTGCAGTAAGGGCCTGCCAGATTACGGGTCAAATCCAAAACGCGGATATCAAGTAATGAGATATCATTTCCTTTACTAGGTATCATACTTCTAGTCCATTCTTTTATTTGTGCCCCCTTACCTCTTTCTTAAGAGCTTCATCTTTATCAGCAGCAATCACGATTTTCCTCAACTCTTTTTTAACATCTTCAGGTAAGGGCTCTGGTTTATGGTTTTCGAGAATCCAACTTATGGATTCGCGGGCGACCTCCACTGGATTACGCCATTTGCGTCCTTCAGTTGCTCCGCTCTCGTAAAGAATTGACTCCCGCGGCCATATTGAGCGGTAAGCCCTGGCAGCTTCTTTATGTCCAATATAGGAACCCTTCTGCCCGATAGCTTTGATCATATCGTAGGAAAGCGTCTTGGGATTCACTTCTATCCCCTGTGTGACATCTTCTATCACCCGTAGGATTTCACGATCGAACAGGATGCGCGGATGATCGAGCAGGCTGACAGCCTCATACATTCCACTTGGTCCAAAGGACATGTCAGCACCAGCCATTACCGCCAGAAAATGAGAATAGAAGTTCTCGTAACCAGCTTGCCAGTTTCCAAGTTTATATTGGCTACCCCCAAAGGAATGGCAAGCAAGCACAGGGATTCCATTGGAATGAGCCATCTGGATCCCACCGACATTGGTGATCTGGGCAATTCCTGATCCCATAAAGTAGTCACCCGTACGAGGGTCAATAATTCCGGGGTTGACAGATATATAGTTCCCTACACCAGGATGGATGATCTGTGTTAGCATGATTCCGCTCAGAGTCTCAGCCATTGCCAACGTTAGAGCCCCGGCAGGGTATGGCGGTGCCGTGAGACCTAAAGTAGGCATAGACATAAACCCGACTGGTATTCCGTGCTCAGCGAAAAACATCGCGGCTTCGATACCGCCTCTGTCTTGGGCTAAGGGTGCTATGCAGCAGAGT
>Ga0315273_10001652_pt1 | contig 25545 bp, 17 predicted proteins | sample YL17G02_0_MG_FD_205753 | JGI IMG/M metagenome (GOLD analysis project Ga0315273, IMG submission 205753) | Sediment microbial communities from Yellowstone Lake, YNP, Wyoming, USA - YL17G02_0 | ecosystem: Environmental > Aquatic > Freshwater > Lake > Sediment | place: USA: Wyoming | collected... | reverse complement strand
CAAGGGGTTTTTTCGTAGCTCGCCTCGCCTTGCGGGGTGCGGCAATCCGACCTTGTTGTTGCGAGGCCTGTCGTTTAGGCCGTGGCAATCTCCCATTTTTTATTAATCCTTCGTAATACTACGGGCGTGAGCCCGTAGATGGAAGTATCCGCTGTCTTCTTGTATATTATAAGGATGGAATATAAGAAGCAGGGACATGCGGTCTATTATACACGTTACCATGTGGTACTATCGACCAAATACCGCAAAAAAGTGTTGAAAGCCGGTATCGGCGAATACCTACAGCGAAAAGTGTTGCAGATAGGCAGGTTCCATCCTGAAATCGAGATAGTGGAAGTAAACACGGATTTGGACCATATGCATTTGTTGATATCGATACCACCGAAATTCTCAGTAAGCCATGTGGTTGGATTAATTAAGGCCAATACCGGCGCAGCTATGCGGAAGAGGTTTCCTTTTTTGGATAAAGTATATTGGGGTGTGGATGGTATTTGGTCGATAGGATACTTCGTTTCAACGGTTGGAATTAATGAGGAAACGATGAAAAAATACGTTCTCATGCAGGGTAAAGAAGACAGCGGACAAGCCTTGCTTGAACTTTAAAATGCTACGGGCGTAAGCCCGTAGAAATTTACTTGTGGAAAGAAGGTTTTTTGGAGAAGCCTGTTTTGTTTTTGTCGTCATATTTCAAAAAGTACCAGAAGCTCTACTACGAGAGGCTTTGCGATTATCATAGCGGCAAGGTGTTTGAGTGGACGGATTTTTTTCTTGACGGTGTGATTGAAATATCAAACGAAGCCATAGATATTGTCGGCAAAATTACGGTATTGCGCGAGAAAGATATGGCAAAAATTCAAACACTGGGTAAACGCGCTTCAGAAAGTGCGGCGATGGTTTTACCAAAACTCTATGGGCAACCGATTGTGAACGTTGCGGTGATCCAGCACTGGACAGGTTTCACGCGTGCCGGAGCACAGACCGTTATTGACAGGTTTATTAAAATGAACATCTTGTCTCCTAAAGACAAAGATAAAAAATACGGTCAATCCTATGTATATAATGAGTATGTGAATATTTTTAACAAATAGCAAAGCGGGTGGTCAATAAAGTAAACAATGACAGGAAAGAAACCTATGAAGGCTGAGTGTTTATGAAGTATGCAGGACTTACGGATGAGCCGGCAAGAAGAAAACAGGAACATGGAAACCCTCGCGATTTCAGAATAATGCAGCAATTCACATCCGAGCCTGCAGCCAAGCAATGGAAAAGTAGAATGCTGGCACAGGGATATGAGGAAGATACCAGCGGCAAAGGCTGGAAATATGGCTATACCTTTTCAAACCGAGTTTAAAATCCACCGCAGCCGGATAAATCCGGGGGCTAAAATTTTTCGGTAGAGGTTGGGGGGATTGTCAAGGGATATGTATAGAGCGTGTAGCGGGCGGTACGCCGAAACGGCGGGATTGCCGCGCAAGGCTCGCAACGACAGGGGCGGATTGCTGCCTGCGAGCAGTTTTAACAGGCCTTTTGTCCGGTGCGGTGATGTTGAGAACGAAATGCTCAGTTTCCATTTCAGATAAAAACGCAAATAAAAAAGGCGGGAAAAAACCCGCCTCTTTTTGAGGTATAATGGCTACTCGCCACTCCTCCACTCATCACCCTACTACCGCTTTGAATTATAGTGACGTATAATGTCGCTTGCAAGAAATATATCAGAAAAAAATAAATTTTTTCAGGTCCTCCGCCATCTGCCGTAACGCCTGTTTTTTTATATACTTGCGCACTGCGGCTTCGGCTTTCTGCAGAGGCGGGTAAAAAAATAGAGGCTTATCCCTTGGCTGGAACCCAACGGGCTTCCCGGAACGAATCCGATGCTTAACCAAGGAATAGGTCTCTATTTTATATTACGTTAAAGCTGGCAAAAGGTTGCGAGGAAAGTAGTTTTAAGTGTTAAATTTTGAGTGTTTAGTATTCCGCCGCAATCCTACGGGTGTAAACCCGTAGATGAAGTTATCCGCCGAAGGCGGACAGGCGGAGCCTGTAATTTAAAATGCTACGGGCGTAAGCCCGTAGAAATTTACTGAAAGGGGCGGTGTAAAAAAGAATTTCAGATTTCAGAAAGAAGAAGAAAGGTAGATTGCCGCACCCCGCAAGGCGGGGTTCGCAATGACAGAACGCCGAATAGTTCGACAAGCTCACTACAGGGCGGCGAGACCCATTCGACGCGTCCCGATAAATCGGGACTTGCTCAGGGCGACAAGGTCGGATTATGCACTTTTGTAATCGAGGAATCCTTCGAGCTTTCTGCTTCGCACCGGGTGCTGCAGCTTTCGGATGGCCTTTGCCTCGACCTGGCGGACGCGCTCGCGCGTGACTTTGAAAATTCTGCCGACTTCTTCGAGGGTGTAGGTATAGCCGTCACCGATGCCGTAGCGCAGCTTGATAATCTCGCGTTCGCGGTAGGACAGCGTTTTCAAAACAATATCGATGCGGTCCTTGAGCATTTCCTGCGTGGCGGATATTACCGGCGAGGCGACTTCGTCATCCTCGATGAAATCACCGAAGTAGCTGTCTTCGCTTTCACCGATGGGCCGGTCGAGACTGATTGGGTGCTTTGAAATTTTCAGCACCCTGCGGGTCTCGTCGAGGCTCATATTGGCTTTGAGCGAGATTTCCTCAACGGTCGGCTCGCGGTTTAATTTTTGCATTAACTGCTTGCTCGCGACCCGCAGGCGGCTCATCGTCTCAATCATGTGCACCGGGATGCGGATGGTGCGGGCGTGGTCGGCGATTGCGCGGGTGATTGCCTGGCGAATCCACCACGTCGCGTACGTGCTGAATTTGTAGCCCCTGCGATATTCGTATTTATCTACGGCCCGCATCAGGCCGGTGTTGCCTTCCTGGATAATATCGAGAAAACTAAGGCCGCGGTTGCGGTATTTTTTCGCGATGGAAACGACTAATCGCAGGTTCGCGCTGGAAAGCGTGCGCTTGGTGTTTTCGTACTGTTCGAAAACCCGGTCGATTGCGAGAAGCCTTCGTTCGAGCTGTTCCGGCGTCTCCATAATGAGGTCCTGCAGGCCGGCCAGTTCCTGTTGCATCGCCGTGATGTCTTCGGCGGCGTAATCCTGGTTCGGCCCGGCGGTGATGATTGGTTCGAGCTGCTTCATTTTCTGGAGCATACCGTGGAGCTTATTTCGCATGGGCTGAATCCTGCTCGTGCGCAGGCTCAGTTCCTCCAGCAGCGCCGCGATTTTGCGGCGGTTCCTGCGAAACTGCTTTGCGGTTTTTTGCTGCTGCTCCGGGTCCTGCGTTTCAGGCGACTTTTTGAATAGCGACTGGTTCCGCTTCATCAATTCGTTGGCGGTACGGATATTCTGCGGCAGACGCCTTTTGATTACACCTCGCACGAGGTTTTCCGCGGTGCTGATTTTCATCGTCCGGTCGAACGACAAAATCCCTTCCTCGACCTCGTTTAAAATTTCGACGGCGCCTTTCGCGCAGTAATCGGATTCGAGCATTTTGCGCCGGAAAATCATCCTGGCCATCTCAATTTTTCTCGCCAGCGAAATTTCCTTCTCCCTCGTCAGCAGGGGAATTTCCCCCATCTGGGTGAGGTACATTCGTATGGGGTCGTCGATACGGCGGGCGGCTTCTGGGATGATGAGCTCTTTTTCGATGATTTCGTCCTCGTCGAGGTGGCGGGCAGTTTCAGCTTCCTCCTCGAGGGATTCTTCGGGGACTTCGAATTTTTCCTCTTCGGTTTTTTCGACGTCGGCCTCATCGAGGATGCTAATGCCCATTTCGTCGAGTGTAGCGAGGAGGCTGTCGAGGCGTGCGGGGCTGATGGCGTCATCGGAAAGCTGTTCGTTCATTTCCTCATAGGTCAGAAAGCCTTTTTTCTTTCCCCTTTCGGTAATGGCTTTAATCTGCTGCTCGATAGTCTTGTTCTGCGCATCGGTCAATTCCGGGGGATTTTCCGAATCCGGCCTTGTCGCTTTGATAATTCTTTTGGTCACAGTAAAAATCCATCCAAAATAAAAAAATATTATTTATACCAATCCCACGCTATGCGGGTTTTGTTTCGGAATATTTTCACCGAGTTTTTTCAAAAGCTCGGCGTTATCTTTCAAATCCTTAAGATTGCTAATCCCTTTTTGCGCCAGATTCCGCTCGACGGCATCGAGGGCGCCCGCAAGACGTGGCTGGTAATTGCCCTTTTGCTCACCTGTCTGCGCCAACTCGACGATAGTGCCTGAAAGCTCGGTTGATTCGGCACGCGCGAGTATGCCGGTAAGCACGGCGTGCGGTTCGGCGCTTAATGTTTCAAACACTATATTCGCTATTTGGCTCAAAATCGGCACATCAAAAATATTTGGCGTAACTTTTTGTTTTACGATTTCAAAAAGTTTCGGTTCGTTTAAAAGGACTTCGAGGATTTCCCGCTGGGCGACGGCGTAAAAACCGGAACCGAAATCTATATTGAGCGGTTTTAGCGATTCCTGGGACGCCTTTTCGTAATTAGCCTGCGTCTGCCTGAGGCGAGTGAGTCTTTTGTTGAGGTCTTCGTTTATCTGTCTGGCGTCGAGGCCGATGATTCCGGCGAGGCGGTTTACAATCAGTCCGCGGTCGATGGCCGAAAGATTTCCCGAACGGACGGCGACGGCCATAATCTGGAGGAATTCCTCGATGGCGGCCTTATTATCGATGAGGGTATCTGTGCGGCCGAGATTTTCAATGAGTCTATTCCATTTAAAAGCGAAGACATCGACGGCTTCGGCAATGAGTTTTTCAAACGCTTCCTTTCCGGCGGCGAGAACGAAATCGCAGGGGTCTTTTCCCTGCGGGACGGAAGCGATTTTGATATCGACTTTTTGTGCGAGGCAAACTTCGAGTGCGCGGTTTGCGGCTTCGAGGCCTGCGGTGTCGCTATCGAAGATGAGGACGATTTTTTTTGCATAACGGCGAAGGATTCGCGCGTGTCCGTTGGTGAAACTTGTGCCGAGTGTGGCGACGACATTGGTACAGGCAAACTGGTGTGGCATAATGCAATCGGTGTAACCTTCGACGACGACGGCGGTGGCGGTGGAATCAATTTGCTGCCGGGCGTAGTTGAGACCATAGAGGCAATTGCTTTTGTCGAACAGCGGGGTTGTCGGGGAATTGACGTATTTCGCGCCGGTGCCATCGAGGGTCCGACCGCCGAAACCGATGATGCGGCCGGTGGCATCTGCGATAGGGAACATCAGGCGATTTACGAATTTGTCAGTGGATTGGCCAACAACAAGGCCGGCGTCGATGAGAAGCTTAATTGGAATTCTGGCGGAATTTGCCCTTTGCACGAGGTCGTTGTTGAAACCGGCGAGACCGATGCGCCATTTTGTGATGCTTTCGGGACAGATTTTTCTATCGGCCAAATATTTACGGGCGTCGCTTCCTTTTTTCGGGTCTGCGAGATTTGCCTGGAAACATTTGGCGGCCCATTCGTTGACACGGGCAAGACTATTGGGATTAAGCTCCGCGGACTGCTGGTTGGTTTTGGAATGGGCGGTCGGTTTTATTTTAATGCCGGCGCGTTCGGCGAGGCGTTCGATGGTCTGGGGGAAGGTGAGATTTTCCCGCATCTGGACGAATTTGAGGACGTCGCCACCAGCGCCGCAGGCGAAGCATTTGAAAATCTGCTTTACGGGGCTGACGTAGAGGCTCGGCCGGTGGTCTTCGTGGAATGGGCACAGGCCGACCAGTTCCTTGCCTTTTCTGGCGAGGCTGACGTGTTCGCTGACAACGTCAACGATATCGTTGGCCTGCTGGATGCGTGCGATAATCAATTTATCCGGCATACGACACAGCTTTATAATAGCGAAGCAAAATGACTTTTCTTAACAAATCAAACGGTAAATTGCAGGTCAGCAGCGAAAATAAGCAAATACGGTATCCGGGAGCATGACTTTTTAGAAAGAGGGGCCCAGCCCGACACTTATCGGAACCGCTGACTAAATATATATAGGGGCAGTTGCCGGAAAGTCAAGTCAAGGGGCAAAAAGCGGTGTTTTAATGCTAAAAAACGGCTTTAGATAGATTTTGGACATCTGGTTTTTAGGACTTTTGGCTGACGAAGATTTGCACAGACCCGGATGGGTACAGAGTGAAGACACGGACTCATGCTGTTAAAATAGGTAATTGAAGTAAGCGGGGCAGAACGGAGGTGCGGCGGGTGGTGGCCCGTCTTCGCCAAGGCTACGCCGAGGTCTGCGTTTCGCTGCGAGGATATTCGCTGCGTTTCGCGGGAAGGGACTTACGGAGCATTTCGACCGAAGCCGCGATGAGGGTTTGTACGTCGTATATAGCAGATAGTCCGCCTTCGTCCCGATAAACAACATCGAGACTATGGCGAGATAAATATATCGTTCAAGGAATTTTGGATTTTAGATTTTTGATTTTGGATTGAGTAGCATTTCTGGCTGAGGCCGCGATTCGCATCGTACAGTATCACGCAGCAAAGCGGAGTGATTAAAATTAGTGCGAACTGAAGGTAGAAATGCGGCCCTGCACCACGTAGGGCAAAGTAGAACGGCTTTGCCGAAGGGGTGACGGTATCTGTCGCTATTAAAGGTAAATTACATTTTTATATTGTGCTTTTACAATTCATCGAGTTGGACGCTATTTATATTAGAGTGCGAAATTGCGGGAAGGACTCTGTATGAGTGCGAGAGTTCTGAAGGTGCGTGCAAGTCGGACGAGCAGGCGAGAAGCCGGGGTAAGGGGTTTTGCTATGCGCATAAGTAAACAAATAATGAAAGGAGCGTGGAACATGTGTAAAAGAAAAGTAGTTTGGGGATTAGTTTTGGCGGCCGTAGTTTTTTACGGGATACAGACGGGCAATGCTTGTACACCGCCTCCGGTAGTGGATTTGACTGCAGCGCCGAATGAAACGGTAACCGGAGTAACGATGGTTTTTGATGGCAATTCCTCATACGCTCAGGGCGGCAAAACAATTGTGAAATATGAATGGGACTGGACGAATGACGGTGTTTATGACTATAACGAAGTTCCGCCTTGCGACGGGATTGCAACGCATGCGTACACCAGCGCCGATACATACACGGCCAAACTGAGGGTGACCGACAACCGAGGTCTGACGGCTGTCGATACATGCACGGTGCATATCAGCCTTAAGGTCTGGTATGTCGATGTCAATGCCATGGGGAATAACGACGGCAGTTTGTGGGGGAATGCGTTTACTGATTTACAGGACGCTCTTGCTGCCGCGGATTGCAATGATGAGGTATGGGTGGCAGAAGGCGTTTACAAGCCCGGTACTTCACGGTCGAGTACGTTTTCTATAACTACGGACATAGGAATCTATGGCGGTTTCAGCGGCATTGAGACCGCTCGGAGCCAGCGTGACTTTAATTATAATGAAACCATTCTCAGCGGCGAAATAGGCACAATTTATGATTCAGATAATAGTTATCATGTTGTGACAACATGGCCGTTCGCTACTGCAACAATCGATGGTTTTACAGTTCAGTGCGGAAATGCCAATGGCACCAATTGGCCCGATAGCTATGGTGGCGGTATTCTCTGTCGGAGTGCTGTTAACATTAGTAATTGCATAATTGGATATAATAAAGGGCGGTATGGCGCAGGAGTCTGTGCCGGTGCTGAGTGTTCCAACAGTCCGGCGGCAATTACTAACTGTATATTCATAGACAACTGGACTACTGATTTTAACGATGGCAAAGGCGGAGGCCTTTTTAATGAATCAGACAGCACAATTACAAACTGCGCGTTCCTCGTCAACGACGCCGATAAAGGCGGCGGTGTTTATAATGACAGTAATGCTTATGATGAAAATGGCAGCTCGCCTAATTTTATAAACTGCACGTTTGCTCTGAATGATGCTTCAAGCGGAAGCGGCATGGAAAATGTGAAAAGTTCTCCGACGATAACAAATTGTATCGTCTGTTGCAATTTGACATACGGATACAATGATAACAGGCAAATAAAAAATTATTGGGATGCGAATACCACTATAAGCTATTGCGATATACAAGACAGCAACGGCAGCGGACTCAATTGGGACGATACTCTGGGTGTAGATGGCGGAGGCAATATAGATGCCGACCCGGTGTTTTTGGAAATAGACCATCCGACTGGTTATGATGGTATATGGAGGACGGCAGACGACGGATTTCGATTAGCAACTTACAACCCCCCGTGGACGTGGTCTTCAAGCCCGTGTATAGATTCGGCTGACGGGAACTCTGCGCCTTTGACAGACATAGCTGGTTGCGGACGTGTTGATGTGAACGATATTGCCAACACCGGCACGGGCGACCCCAACTATGTTGATATGGGTGCTTATGAATATAACGACGACTAGGGCTTGAAGGTGTTTTTAGGCAAAAAGGGCCGCGAAACTCACGCTCCGCGGCCCTTTTTGTTTTGGCGGCAGTTAGCAACCTGCGGTAAAACCGCAGGCTAAATACGCCACCGGCAAGGCCGGTGGTTTGGGGGTAAATAAACATCGCCGTACCGGCGACGGCTAAACGAAGACCCGCCGGAAGGGATCGGGGTCGTTGAAACAAGAAGGGCGGGCACGTATCGACCACCAAGCAGGCTTGGTGGCTAAACGATTAGGAAGAACCCTGCCATTCCGCCGAACGACAGGCGGGAAGTGGCAGGGCTAACTATTTGCGCAGTGAAGGTAGAAATGCGGCATGCCGAAACGGTCGGATTGCCACGTCCGCCACAAAGTGGCGGGGTTCGCAATGACAACAAGCGGGTTAATCTATATGGAGTAAGGGGTTAGGGGGAATAGTGGTTAGTTTTTAGTGGTTAGTGATTAGTGAGAAGGTAAAGTGGGCAATTTAATGAAAAGCGTGCAAATTTTGGTGAATCTAGGTTCCTGCCTTTGCAGGAAGGACAGAAAATAATAAAATTTAAGAAATTTTTGAAAATTTTGTAAATTTTTGTAATTTTTATGTTTGCAGTTTGGGGGGGATTTTACTAAACTACCCGTTTTATATTAAAAAACTAATTGCAAATACGTGTTCCTGCGCTTATTGTATAGGCTAACGATGGGGCAGGAATGTTGGAGAATGTTTACCTCTCCCGAAGAGGTTGTTTTTATCGGGCGAGGAGTAGCGAAATAACCGTGCGCAATCTGTGTTGCGACGGAGTTGCTGCTGTAGCTCAGTGGTAGAGCGCCTCCTTGGTAAGGAGGAGGTCATGGGTCCAACTCCCATCAGCAGCTGATGTAAGCGAGTCGGGTCGGGCGAGGGTCGCCCGGCTTAGAATAAAAATTGAATAAACGTGTAGTTGAAGCGAACAGAAAAATAGTGGAACAGGGCATTGGAGGTTTATAAATGGCAAAAGAAGTATTCCAACGAACCAAGCCGCACGTAAACGTCGGCACAATCGGACATGTAGACCACGGCAAGACGACCTTGACGTCAGCGATGACAAAGGTGATGGAGTTGAAGGGATTGTCGAAGTTCAAAAGCTACGACGACATCGCGAAGGCATCAGAATCTCAGGGCAGGCGTGACGCGACGAAGATATTGACGATAGCGACAGCGCACGTGGAATACGCGACGGAGAAGCGTCACTATGCTCACGTTGACTGCCCAGGTCACGCGGACTACGTTAAGAACATGATTACGGGCGCGGCCCAGATGGACGGGGCGATACTGGTAGTCAGCGCGTATGACGGCCCGATGCCTCAGACCCGCGAGCACATCCTTCTTGCGCGTCAGGTGAATGTACCGAAGGTAATTGTGTTTATGAACAAGGTTGACCTTGTGGATGACCCGGAACTATTGGACCTTGTAGAGATGGAAATCAGAGACCTTTTGAACAAATACGAGTTTGAGGGCGACAAGACGCCGATTATTCGCGGTTCGGCTTTGACGGCGATGAAGGCGACGAGCCTTGATGACCCATCGACGAAGCCAATCGTCGAGCTGCTAGCAGCCATGGATGAGTATATCCCGATTCCTCAGCGTGAAATCGATAAGCCGTTCCTTATGCCCGTTGAAGACGTGTTCTCGATTAAGGGCCGCGGCACGGTAGGCACCGGCCGTATCGAGCGTGGCAAGGTCCACATCGGTGATGAAGTCGCAATCATCGGCCTTTCGAAAGACATTCGCAAGACGGTTGTTACCGGTGTAGAAATGTTTAACAAGACGCTGGAGGAAGGTCAGGCCGGCGATAATGTCGGTTTGCTGTTACGCGGCATCGAAAAGAAGGATCTTGAACGTGGTCAGGTTATAGCGAAACCCGGGAGCATTACCCCTCATACGAAGTTTGAGGCGGAAGTGTACGTACTGACGAAAGAGGAAGGCGGTCGTCATTCGCCGTTCTTCCCGGGTTATAAACCACAGTTTTATTTCAGGACCACTGACGTGACGGGAACCGTAAACACACTGAAGAGCCGTGAAGGCAAGCCCGCGGAGATGTGTCTGCCTGGCGACAACATAGCGACAGAAGTTGAGATTATGTCACCGATAGCTATGGAAGAAGGATTGCGATTCGCGATACGCGAAGGCGGCAGGACTGTCGGCGCCGGTGTCGTGACAAAGGTCATTGCGTAATTGGTGGCCAAGCAGCAAGCTGAATAACGGTATTTGGCCGTTAGACGGAGTTGTTTTTTGCTGTTTGTTCAGCGAAGCTGCGGAACGGAACAGATTTTATGGCGAAGAAAAAAAGTAAACGAGAAAACGTCTGGCTGGAATGCAAAGAATGCGGCCAGCGAAATTATCGAACGAATATCAGCGCAGCGGAAGGTACGCCGAAGCTTGAGCTAAAGAAGTTTTGCAAGACTGAGCGGAAGCGTACCGTTCATAAGATAAGGCGGAAGTAATAGAGGAAGCTGGCCTTGGGAATATAGGAAGAAATAGTAGGCCAGTAGCTCAATTGGCAGAGCGTCGGTCTCCAAAACCGAAGGTTGCGGGTTCAATCCCTGCCTGGCCTGATAACGTAGCGAAGGAAAAAGTTTAGGAAAACAAAAGGAATTGGTGTTTTATGGCATTTGCAGTCTATAAGCGTGAGCAGGGCAAGTACACGCGGCTTGGAACGGGATTTGCGTTGTTGATACTTGTAGGATTGGGCTGCTTTCAGCTTTACAGGATGCTGGAAGGTCTCGACGTTGGGTTGTGGGTAACGACGATGGTTCCCGCGGGTCTATTTGTAGTGCTTGGCGGCCTTAGTTTCTGGCTTGTGAACCGACCGACGATAGCCGACTTTATGATTTACGCCGAAGGCGAGATGAAAAAGGTAAGCTGGTCGAGCCGGAAGGAAATAGCAGTTTCGACATTTGTTGTAATAGTAGTTGTGGTTGTTATATCTGTACTTCTTGGATTGACAGACGTTATTTTCCAGATGTTCTTCACGTGGCTGTTGACATAACTTGTAAAAGGGCGAATTGAGTGCGCAGGACGCGAATATGCAATGGTATGTATTACGAGTTGCGGCAAACAGAGAGGAGCAGGTCAGGGATGCTCTTTCTCAGAAGGTGGAGCTGGACCATCTGGGAGACGTTATCGGCAGGATAGAAGTACCTGTTGAGAAGGTAAAGCGTGTTCGCGGCGGCAAGCAGACCGTTCATAAGCGCAAGCTCTACCCCGGGTACGTTTTTATGGAGATGGAAGCGACGCCCGAAGGCAAGGTTCCTGAACGAGCCTGGTTTTTGATAAAGGAGACATCTGGAGTCGGAGATTTTATCGGCACGGAGGGAGTTCCGACACCGATGCGTGATACGGACGCGGCAAAGATGCTTTTGGAGGCAGAGAAGCCTGAGGAATCGCCGAGCATCAAGGTTGAATTCAAGAAGGGCGACCAGATAAAGATAAAGGAAGGTGCTTTCGAGAATTTCGAGGGTGCGGTCGATTCGATAGACTCTGAACGAGGCATTGTTTGTGTAATCGTGACGATATTCGGCAGAAGCACGCCGCTTGATATAGAGTATTGGCAGATAGAGAAACTATAACGAATCGTTTTTGATTGATACGGAGTAGAAGAAAAAGATGGCGAAAAAAAAAGAAGTATTAGTTCAAATCAAGCTGCAGGCGCCTGGTGGACAGGCGACACCAGCGCCGCCGATAGGGCCTGCGCTTGGTCAGCACGGGGTAAATATCGGGCAGTTCATTTCGCAGTTCAACGAACGTACGAAAGAGCTGAACGGAACGATAGTTCCGATAGTGATAACTGTTTATAAAGACAAAAGCTTCACATTCGAGGTAAAAAGTCCACCAGCGGCGGTGCTTTTAAAGCAGGTAGCGGAAGTAGCCAAGGGCAGCGGCGTGCCGAACAAGGAAAAGGTCGGCAAGGTCACAAAAGCGCAGGTTCGGAAGATTGCCGAGACGAAGATGAAAGACCTGAACGCGTTTGATTTGGACGCTGCGGAGAAAATAATCCGTGGTACGGCCCGGAGCATGGGCATAGATGTGGTAGATTAATTTTGGAGTCGAAGCTGACCACGGCATAACGTGGGAGCGAACGAAAGGATCGCGAAATTTAAGGAATAATTAAATGAAATTACAAGGCAAAAGGTATAAAAAAGAAGCCGAGCAGGTAAGCAAAGAGCCTGTGAGCCTGGCGGAAGCGGTTGAGAAAATCAAGACGTTTAAGACGGTGAAATTCGACCAGACGGTAGAGTGTGTGGTTCATCTTGGAATTGATACGAAACAGTCGGACCAGTTGGTTCGCGGCTCTCTATCATTGCCTCACGGAATAGGCAAGAAGAAAAAGGTCATCGCGTTTTGTAATGATTCGGAAGTGGAGGTTGCCCAAAAAGCCGGCGCAATCGAGGCAGGTTCTGATTCGCTAATAAAGAAAGTAACGGACGGGTGGATGGATTTCGATGTCGCGATAGCATCACCTAAAGTGATGGGCAAGGTCGGCAAACTCGGTCGAGTTCTTGGCCCTGCGGGCAAGATGCCTTCACCGAAGAACGGGACGGTGACGCCGGACATTGCGACGGCGATAGCGGAATTTACCGCAGGCAAGGTCGAATTCAAGAACGACACAAACGGGAACGTTCACGTGGTGGTCGGCAAGCAGAGTTTCGAGGCGAAACAACTGGTTGAAAATATTGAGACGTTTCTAAATTATATCAAGAAAGTCAAACCGGCGTCGTCAAAAGGGGCCTATATAAAGAAGATGTGCATATCGGCAACGATGAGTCCTGGTGTGTGCGTCATAGTATAGAGTGAAAAAGGTTTTAGATAAAAATTTAAAGGTGGAGTATGAGTAAATTCGTAAAAGGATTATTTCAAAAAGAGCTTGGAAGCAGGATTGCAGATGACAATATCCAGGATTTTTTTGTTATCAGCACAATGGGAGTGGGCGGAACCAACAACAACGTGATGCGTGGCGAGCTGAAGGCAAAGGGCGTTAAGCTGTTAATGGTAAAAAATGCCTTGTTCAAAAATGCGCTGCGTGAGGCAAAGATGGAATCTGCGACGGCGTTATTTAACGGGCCCTGCACGGTTGTGTATGGCGGCGACAGTATTGTAGATATCGCCAAAGAATTAGTCGGATACGTGAAGAAGCTGCCGGTAATAGAAATTAAAGGTGCGTTTCTTGAAGGTTCGGTGCTGGATGCCAAGTCGGCGGAGGGACTTTCAAAGATGCCGACGAGGAAGGAATTGCATGGGAGCATTGTTATGCTGGCACAGTCACCTGCAAGAAGACTGGCAGGTGCACTGGCTGGTCCAGCGAGCATTATCGCAGGCTGCATAAAAACCATCGCGGACAAGCAGGAAAAGCAGGCTGCATAAAGAGAGCAACACAGATTATCGGGAAATTTTTGAAAAATAGTTTTGTTTTTACGGGTTGCCTCCTGAAAAGGAGTTAAACGAGGCGGCGTAGTCTTGGCTACCGTAAAACAGATTTAATAACAGGAGTATATAGAAATGGCTGACAGAGAATGGAACAATGCTATAAAGGAAATGGGAGACAAGATAGTAGGATTGACTCTCATGCAGGCCAAGGAATTGGGTGATTATTTAAAGGAGGTTCACGGAATCGAACCAGCAGCAAGCGGCGCAATAATGATGGCAGGACCTGCGGCTGGCGCAGCGGCGGCAGCCCCTGAGGAGGAAAAGACGATTTTTGATTTGATTTTGAAGTCCGCAGGTGAGAAGAAGATTCAAGTCATCAAGGAAGTTCGTGCGTTGACCGGTCTTGGTCTGAAGGAAGCGAAAGACCTGGTCGAAGGCGCACCGAAGCCTGTAAAGCAAGGTTTGAGCAAGGCAGAAGCCGATGCTGCCAAGAAGCAGCTTGAAGCTGCCGGAGCGGTAGTTGAGCTGACGTAACAAACAAACTGCAGCGGATTACGTATAATATAAACCAATTTTCAAAAATGGTGGTTTGCCGCTAATTTCAGGAGTATAAGATGGTTTCACGACCCGTTCGTAAGTTCGGCAGGATTCCCGATGCCGTAAAGATTCCGGATTTGGTAGCGATACAGCGGAAAAGCTACGAAGATTTTCTTCAGAGCACCGTATTGCCTACGAAACGAAAAGATTTCGGGCTTGAAGGTCTGTTTCGCGAGATATTCCCCGTAGAAAACTATGAGAGGACGATGTCTTTGGAATATCTCTATTATGAGCTTGAGAAGCCCCGCTATACCCCGATGGAATGCCGGCAACTGCGACTGACTTACGGGTATCCGTTAAAGATCTGCTGCCGACTTCGTTCGAAAGCCGGCGAAGACCTCGCAGAGCAGTCAATTTATATAGGCGAGATACCGGTGATGATAGGCGGCGGCGAATTTATTATCAACGGAGCTGAGCGAGTGATAGTGAGCCAATTGCATCGCAGCCCCGGCGTGGATTTCCTGATTGACAGCAAGGAAGGCGACCGAATCCTTCACGGCGGCAGAATTATACCGACACGCGGCAGCTGGATTGAGATAAGTGTGACCCGCAAGGACACGCTTGTAGTCAAGATTGACCAGTCGAGCAAGATACCCGCAACAATATTTTTGCGTGCCATAAGCCCCGAATACGGAACGACGGAACAGATTTTGCGTGCTTTTTACGAGACCAAAACGGTACAGCCCGCAAAGGTTAGTCCCACGATGTGGGCGGTTGGTCCGATAGTCGATTCCGAAACGGGTGAAATCATAGTCAAAGGCGGATCCCAGATTGGCGATAAGATTTCATTAATACAGCAGAGCGATATAAAGAAGGTGGAGGTCATTGAGGAAGTGCGTGACCCGCTTATCCTGAACACACTGGCTGAGGACGATTGTCAAAGTCATGAACAGGCGACGCTTAAGTTTTATATGAGACTGCGGCCTGGAAATCCGGCCAATGAAGAGAAGGCGAAGGCATTTTTTACTGAAAAGTTTTTTGATTCCAACCGTTATCGGCTGGGGAAAGTAGGCAGGTTCAGACTGAACCGCAAGTTCGGCCAAACGGTGGACGAGAGTGAAATGACGCTGCGTGCCGATGATTTCCTCAACACTATGAAATATATCATTGGACTGCGCAATAACGAAGGCGAGATTGATGATATTGACCATCTTGGGAACAGAAAACTTCGGACGATAGACGAACTCGCGGCGGATGAGATTCGCAAAGGGCTGCTGAAACTCCGCAAGACCATTCAGGAGCGAATGAGTTTGAAGCGTGAGGGTATGGAGCCTTTGCGTATTGCGGACCTTATAAACTCCAAGAGCGTATCAAGCAGCATCAATTATTTCTTTGGTCGCGGCGAATTAAGCCAGATAGTTGACCAGACCAACGCGTTAAGTCAACTGACACACGAAAGGCGATTGTCGGCGTTGGGTCCCGGCGGTCTTAACCGCAGGCGTGCGGGTTTCGAGGTACGCGACGTTCATATAAGCCATTACGGCAGAATATGTCCGATAGAGACACCGGAAGGTACGAATATCGGATTGATAGCATCTTTGGCGATATTTTCGACAGTGGATGAGTATGGTTTTTTGCTGACACCTTATCGGAAGGTAAAGAACGGTAAGGTGACGGATGAGGTCGCATATCTTCGGGCGGACGAAGAAATGAAGGCGATATTCGCGCCACCGAGTGCAGTTGACCCCGAGACGGGCAAGATTCGGCAAGGGATGGCGCTGGCCCGAAGGCGAGGTGAACTGGCCCAGGTTTCGAGCGAGGAAATCAATTACATTGATATTTCACCGAAACAGATAGTGGGTCTTTCGGCTGCACTAATTCCATTTCTTGAACACGATGACGCAAACCGTGCATTGATGGGTTCAAACATGCAGCGTCAGGCGGTTCCATTGCTGAAGCCGGAGGTACCGCTGGTAGGTACCGGTATGGAAGAAATAGTTGGGCGTTATTCGAGCATGGTTGTTCGCGCACCAAAGAGCGGAGCTGTAACAACAGTTGACGCGACGAGGATAATAATTGACCATACCGAGGAAATCAAGCTGACGAAGTTTTTCGGTTTGAACGAGAGAACGTGCCTGAACCAGAAGCCCCTTGTTAATCTCGGGGAAAAAGTTGAAAAAGGGCAGGTTATAGCGGACGGCGGCGGCACTGCGGACGGGGTATTGGCGCTCGGCAAAAACGTTCTTGTCGGTTTTGTTTCCTTTGACGGGTTTAACTTCGAGGACGCTATAATAATCAGCGAAAAGCTTGTCAAGAACGACAGTTTCACGAGTATTCATATCGATGAATTTACCGCGGAGGTACGCGAGACGCGTCTGGGAAGGGAAGAGTTTACCCGCGATATACCAAACGTCAGTGAAAAGGCGCTTCGCAATCTCGATGAGCATGGAGTAATCCGCGATGGAACACGGGTAAATCCGGGCGACATTCTTGTAGGCAAGGTTGTGCCGAAGAGCAAAACGGAACTGACACCTGAAGAGAAACTTCTTCACGCGATATTCGGGCGTGCCGGCGAAGATGTGAAGAATGATTCGCTGGAGCTTCCAAGCGGCAATGAGGGTATAGTCATAAAGACCGAACGATTTGCCAGGCGCGGCGCGGGCGGTGAAGAGCAGAAGAAGGTTCAGAAGGCGGAGATGAGGGAATACGAGAAGGAGATGCTGGGCAAAGAGTGCGGCGTATTCCGTCAGATGATTGAGGCAATCCACGGCAAATTTGAGGTTGATATTATTGACCCGTCGACGCGTCAAAAAGTCGGAGTCAGTCCTGACGACGATGTTATTTATGAGCAGATAGAAAACTTTAACGTCAAGTGGGTCAAGCCCGCGTCGTCGCGTGATGATGTTCAAAAAATTGTCGATAAATACTGGGTGAAAATCACCGAACTACAGGAAGAAAAGAAGCGTCGTCTTGAGATTTTAAAGCACGGTGACGAACTTGCCAGCGGGGTTCTGGAGATGGTGAAAATATACGTTGCGACCAAGCGAGCGTTGTCGATAGGCGATAAAATGGCCGGCCGTCACGGCAACAAAGGCGTTATCGCCAAGATAATGCCTGAAGAAGATATGCCGTTTTTGGAAGACGGGACGAGCCTTGACATACTGCTCAACCCGCTTGGCGTACCGAGCCGTATGAATGTCGGTCAGATACTCGAGACGCATCTTGGGTGGGTCGCGAAAGTGCTTGGGTTCGAGGCGATTACGCCGGTGTTTGACGGCGCGACGGAAGCGGACATTCAGAAGCTGACTGCGGAGGGCAACGAGGTCATGCGCAAGCGTGCGGCTGAGCTGAAGGCAAAGAACGAGTCGCCCAAAGATGACGAACTGTTTGTCAACATTCCACCGGCCCTCAAGACTCAAATGTACGATGGGCGTACAGGAGAACCATTCGACCAGACCGGGACGATAGGCTGCATATATATGATGAAACTGCACCACCTTGTTGACGACAAGATACACGCGAGGGCGACGGGGCCTTACAGTTTGATAACGCAGCAGCCGTTGGGCGGCAAGGCGCGAACGGGCGGACAGCGATTCGGCGAAATGGAAGTCTGGGCTCTCGAAGGATATGGAGCGGCTTATACGCTGCAGGAGATGCTGACGGTAAAAAGCGATGACGTCGAAGGCCGTACGAAGATTTATGAATCAATGGTTAAAGGCGAAAATACTCTGGAAGCCGGGACTCCGCTTTCCTTTGACGTGTTGTGTAACGAAATCCGAGGATTGTGTCTGAACATACAGCTTGAGAAGAAACGTCTTGGCGGAACGGTGAGTGCTTCCTCTTTTTAAGGAGCACCGGAGCAGAAGTACCTTATTCATTCAAATAAGGAGCAGTTATAAATGTTGGGAAATATTTACGATCGCATAAATGATTATAGTTCGGTTAGGATTTCATTGGCCAGTCCCAATGATATTCGAAGCTGGTCTTTCGGCGAGGTTCGCAAGCCCGAAACGATAAACTACCGAACGTACCGGCCCGAAAAAGACGGTCTGTTTTGCGAACGGATTTTCGGCCCCGAGCGTGACTGGGAATGTTCGTGCGGTAAATACAAGGGCACGAAGTTTAAAGGCATAATCTGCGACCGCTGCGGGGTGAAGGTGACGCACAGCCGGGTTCGTCGCAAGAGGATGGGTCATATAAACCTTGCAGCGCCTGTGATACATATCTGGTTCTTCAAGGCGGTACCTAATCACCTGGGAACGCTTTTGGCGATGAAAGGCAGCGACCTTGAGAAGATAATTTATTTCCAGGATTATGTGGTGACGGACGCTGGGCAAAGTCCTTTAAAGAAGGGGCAATTGCTTAGTGAAGAAGAATACCGTGACGCAATGAACAAGTACGGCAGTTCGTTTAAGGCATTAATGGGCGCCGAAGCCGTCAAGTCGCTTTTAACCGCCCTTGACCTAAATAAGTTAAGTGAAGAATTGCGGTCGGAAATAGCCAAGACCAACAGCCGGCAGAAGATAAACGACCTTACCAAACGGATAAAAACGGTCAACGCGATTTTAAGCAGTAATAACAAACCAGAATGGATGGTTATAGAAGTTACACCGGTCATACCGCCAGATTTGCGTCCGCTGGTTTTACTTGAAAGCGGGAACTTCGCTACGAGCGACCTTAACGACCTATACCGAAGAATAATTAACCGCAATAACCGGTTGAAAAAACTTATAGACCTCAATGCGCCGGAAGTAATTATTCGTAATGAAAAAAGAATGCTTCAGCAGGCGGTCGATGCTCTGCTGGACAACGGCAGGTGCAGGAGACCAGTGCTTGGCAGTAATAACCGTCCATTGAAGAGCCTGAGCGACATGATTAAAGGCAAGCAGGGCAGGTTCCGCGAGAACCTTCTGGGCAAGCGTGTGGATTATTCCGCGCGGTCTGTTATTGTGGTTGGTCCGACTCTGAAATTGTATCAGTGCGGTCTGCCGAAGACGATAGCGTTAAAGCTATATGAGCCTTTTATCATACGGACATTAAAACAGCACGGCTATGCGGACACGATAAAGAGCGCCAAGCGAATGATTAGCAGACGTGACGACCAGGTCTGGGACATTCTGGAAGAAGTGATTCGTCAGCATCCTGTTTTACTTAACAGAGCACCGACGCTGCACCGAATGGGTATCCAGGCTTTTGAGCCGACACTTGTCGAAGGCAACGCGATTATGCTTCATCCTCTGGCCTGCAAGGGCTTTAATGCCGACTTCGACGGTGACCAGATGGCAGTACATTTGCCATTAAGTATTGAAGCGCAGGTTGAAGCGCACACGCTGATGATGACAACCGGTAATATTTTCTCACCTGCAAACGGGCAACCGACTGTAGGGCCGTCACAGGACATGGTGATGGGCAACCACTACCTGACCAGTATGGCTCTGCGGCAAAAAGGCGAGGGGATGGTGTTCAAGGACATATTTGAAGCCCTTATGGCATACGAGATGGGCAAAGTCAGTTTGCATGTGTGCGTCAAAGTCCGGATTAACAAGGAGGTGGTTGAGGGCAAGAGGACGAAGGGCGATTCCGGAAGTCCCAAAGGTCCGAGACTTACTGAGACAACCGTAGGCAGATGTATTTTTAATGGGATATTGCCGGCGGAAATGCCGTTCTATAACCACGTTATGTCCCAGAAACCTCTAAGCATGGTAATCAGCGATTGTTTCGAGATAGCCGGCAGCGCGAAAACGGTTGATTTACTTGATAGTATAAAGGAATTAGGTTTCAAACACGCAACTCTTGCGGGTTTGAGCTTCGGTATTACCGATTTAAAAATACCTCCCAAGAAACAAGCAATCATCGAAGAGACGGAAAAGCGGGTCAACCGGATTTTCAAGAATTTCCAGGCCGGAGTACTGACGGAAGGTGAAAGATATAACCAGGTGATAGACGCATGGACGCATGCTCGTGTGGCGGTGACAAGCGAGCTTATGCGGGGACTGAAAGAAGACAAGAAGGAAGATGGTTCACCGTATCTGAACCCGATATTCCTGATGACCGATTCCGGCGCGCGAGGCAGTGTTGACCAGATTCAGCAGCTTGCCGGTATGCGAGCGTTGATGGCCAAACCGAGCGGTGAAATTATTGAGACACCGATTAAATCGAACTTCCGGGAAGGGATGACGGTTCTGGAATATTTCAGCTCGACGCACGGGGCCCGCAAGGGTCTTGCGGATACGGCCCTAAAGACCGCGAACTCTGGATATCTGACGCGCAAGCTTATCGACGTTGCTCAGAATGTGATAATAAGCGAGCACGACTGCGGGACATTGCAGGGTATAACCAAAAGCACAGTCAGCAGGGGTGAGCAGGTTGATATACCGCTATCAGAGCTGATTATCGGAAGAACGGCGCGTGATAATATTCGCAATCCGATTACCGATGAGATGATTGCGAAGGAAAATGAAGTAATTACTCCTGAGGCGGCGGGCAAGATAGAATCGCTGGGGCTGGACGCGATACGAGTCAGAAGTCCGCTAACCTGCGACAGCGAATCTGGAATTTGCGCGAAATGCTACGGCTGGGACCTCAGTACAGGAATTCTGGTTGAAGAAGGCGCGGCAGTAGGAATTATCGCGGCCCAATCAATCGGTGAGCCCGGAACGCAGTTGACGCTGCGTACGTTCCATACCGGCGGTGTGGCATCGCGTGCAATTCTTGAGCGTGAACAGCGTGCCACACAAACAGGTAACGTTCAGTATCGTGACATTAACGCTGTTACCTTCGAAACAGCGGAAGGCACGAAACAGATAATAGCCCTTAAGCGCAATGGTGAAATAGCATTGCTTGACGACAAGAACCGGGAACTTGACAGATTTAAGGTTCCTTACGGAGCAGTAGTGGTTGTAGCGGATGGTCAGGAAGTCAAAGCCGGCGAAGTATTGTTCGGATGGGACCCGCACCGCACACCGATTTTGGCGGAAGTGGCAGGTTTAATTCGGTTTGTCGATATTATCGAAGGAGAAACAGTCAGAATTGAAGAGGATCGCAAAGGGCAAATCAGCAAACCTGTTATAATTGAGCACAAAGGCGATACGCATCCGCAGGTTATTATCGAGGACGCGAACGGCAAAATTCTTGATGTTCATTATCTGCCGGCGGGGGCACGAATCGAAGTTGTCGAAGGGCAGCAGGTTCAGGCGGGCCAGTTGATTGCGCATCAGCCGAGAGCAACCGGCGGTACGCAGGATATTACCGGAGGACTGCCGAGAGTTACTGAAGTGTTTGAAGCTCGCAAGCCGAAAGACCCGGCGGTAATGGCTGAGATATCTGGCCGCGTCGAGCTTAAGAGTGACAAGCGAAAAGGCAAGATGACTATTATAATCCGCAGCGAGAGCGGAATGGAAAAAGAGCACCATGTACCGCGCGACAGGCACCTGAACGTGCACACACGAGATATGACAGAAGCGGGCGACTCACTGACGGACGGGCCGCTTGTGCCGCATGATATTCTGCGAATCAAAGGCGAAGAGGCGCTGCAAAGGTATTTGATTGCTGAAATTCAGAATGTTTATCGTTCGCAGAATGTAAATATCAATGATAAGCATATTGAAATTATCTGTTCTCAGATGATGCAAAAGATAGAAATAGAATCTGTCGGCGACACTCCGTTTTTGCCGGGTGAAGTTGTGGACAAGCACCAGTTCAGGCGTGACAACGAGCGATTGGCGAACAGTATCAAGATTGCCAAGGTAGGTGACTCAAAGGACCTGCATGAAGGTCAGATTATTCATAAAGATGAATTGGCCGGCATTAATGATAGAATCGAAGCATTGGGCGGTGAGGCTGCGAAGGGCAAGAAACCACGGCCTGCGACGGCCAAGACGCTGCTTTTGGGAATAACGAAGGCGTCACTGCAGTCGGAGAGCTTTATAGCGGCAGCGAGCTTTCAGGAAACAACAAAGGTGTTGACGCGGGCGGCGTTAGCGGGTAAAGTAGATTATTTACGCGGATTGAAAGAGAATGTGATACTGGGTCATTTGATACCAGCGGGTACTGCGTTCAAGCCGTATCTTGGTACGAAGGTCAAGCATCTTGCTGAAGCGCCTTTACCGAAGGAATTCGCGGAAGTTAAGGAAGTAAAAGAGGCGGAAGCGAAAGCTGATGCCGCTATAAAAGAAGCATTGGGAATCAAGTGATTTTAGATTTTGGATTTTAAAAAGGAAAAGTAAAAGATGCCGACGATAAATCAATTAGTAAAGCGTCCGAGGATTGAGACGAAGATGCACAAGAGGAAGAGTGAAATCAGCGGTTCACCGCAAAAGCGAGGAGTTTGCCTGATAGTTCGGACTATGACACCAAAGAAGCCTAACTCAGCGTTACGTAAGATAGCGAGGGTTCGGCTGACGAACGGGAAAGAAGTGACGGCATATATACCTGGCGTCGACCATAATCTTCAGGAGCACAGCACGGTATTGATTCGCGGCGGCAGGGTACGTGATTTGCCTGGTGTTCGGTATCACATCATACGCGGAGTTCTGGATTGCTCGGGTGTAGCTGGCCGGAAGCGCGGCAGAAGCAAGTACGGAGCGAAAAGCGGCAAATAATTTTAGATTTTTGATTTTAGAAAGCAAAAATAATGGCGACGAAGAAGTGGACGGTATCGCATGAGGAGTTGAGGCCGGACGCAGTTTATAACAGCAAGTTAGTGACGAAGTTCATCAACTGCATGATGGAGCGAGGCAAAAAGAGCGTGGCACAGAATTCTTTTTACGGTGCGATGAAGATGATAAGTGACAAGGTGAAAGACAAGAGCGCCCTTGAGGTATTTGAGACGGCGGTGAATAATGTGAAGCCTTTATTTGAGGTCCGCAGCAAGCGAGTAGGCGGAGCGAGTTATCAGGTGCCTATGCAGGTGAAGCCACACAGGCAGCAATCTTTGGCGATACGGTGGATACTTGAGGCGGCGAGGGGTAAGAAGGGCAAACCGATAAGCGAGCGATTGGCGTCGGAGCTGGCGGACGCGTACGCGGGACAGGGTGGAGCGATGGCGACGCGTGAAAATGTACATAAGATGGCGGAGGCGAACAAGGCATTTGCGCACTTTGCGTGGTAAGACAGACTATGACGAACTGCCACAGTTGTTCGGAGAACGGACTGTGGCAGTTTTTTTATAGACACGTACCCGGCTTCGCCCGCGAAGCGAGTCGAGGGTTGAGCCGAGGCTGGCCAAAGCGAAGCGAGCAGGAAAAGAGTAATGGTGAGAGAATTGGAAAAGATACGGAATATCGGGATAATCGCTCATATAGACGCTGGTAAGACGACGGTGAGCGAGCGTATATTGTATTATACGGGCAAGACATACAAGATGGGCGAGGTCCACGATGGTACGGCGGTGATGGATTATATGGAGGAGGAGCAAAGAAGAGGAATAACGATAACGAGCGCAGCGACGAAGTGTCCGTGGCGGGATTGCGTAATTAATCTGATAGATACACCTGGCCATATAGATTTTACGGCGGAGGTTGAGCGAAGTCTTCGGGTTCTTGACGGTGCGGTGGTGGTATTCGACGGCAGCGAAGGAGTTCAGGCCCAAAGCGAGACGGTATGGCGTCAGGGGAGGAAATATAATCTTCCTTGTTTATTTTTCATAAACAAGATGGACAAGGCGGGAGCGGATTTCGAGATGAGTATCGCGAGTGTCCGTGAGAAGCTTGCAGCGGCGCCTCTGGTTCTTGAGATACCAATAGGTGCGGAGGACAATTTCGCGGGTATTATAGATTTGATAAAGATGCGAGCAGTTTTCTATGAGGCGGAAGAGCTGGGAGCTACTTTTTGTGAGGCGGAGATTCCGGAGGATTTGCGAGAAAAGGCGGAGCAATGCCGGCATGATATGATAGAGCTTGCGGCGGAGTTCGACGAGGAACTGATGAACAATTACGTTCATAATAAACCTGTCGGCGAGACGGAGCTGTCTCGCGCGATACGGAAGGGGACTTTGAGCTGCAGATGTCAGCCAGTGTTTGTGGGTTCGGCGTTGAAATACGTTGGGATACAGAGGCTTCTTGACGGGGTAGTGGCGTATCTTCCGACACCATTGGACCGGCCGGACATTGTTGCAGAAGACAGAAGACAGAAGACAGAAGACAGGAAAGTAACGGTCAAGTGCGACCGCAAGGGCAGTCTTGTGGCTCTTGCGTTTAAGATAATAGGGGACGCGCACGGCGATTTGTATTTTCTGAGAATTTACCAGGGGATGCTTAAATCCGGGATGCGTGTTTTGAACGCGAATAGGGACAAAAAGGAAAATGTAACTCGATTATTTGAGATGCATGCGAACGAGCGCAGGATTTTGCAATCGGCTGGGGCGGGAGATATTGTAGCGGCGGTTGGTTTAAAGGAGACGCTTACCGGCGATACGCTTTGCGACACGAAAAAGCCTGTGTGCCTACCGAGTATTAAGTTTCCGGAGACGGTGATAAGTATGTCGATAGAGCCGAAGACGGCAGCGGACAGGGCGAAGCTGTCGGAGGCTCTTGGCGGGTTGAGGAAGGAGGACCCGACGTTTGAATATAGGGTGGATAGTGAAACTGGGCAAACGATAATATCCGGGATGGGCGAACTGCATCTTGAGATATTAGAGCATAAGCTGACGCGTGAAAGGGGCGTTGATGTCCGGATAGGCAGGCCGAAAGTGGCGTATAAGGAGGCTATAACTAAACAAGTGAAGACAGAGGGCAAGTTTGTTCGTCAAACGGGTGGTCGAGGGCAATATGGACATGTGATTTTGACGGTTGAGCCTATATTTACGGAGGAGGGCAATTGGAGCCGGGATGTTGAATTTGTGGATAAGGTTATCGGTGGGACGGTGCCGCGAGAGTATATCCCAGCGGTTGAGCGTGGTTCGAAAGAGGCTTTGATGAGCGGTGTGTTAGCTGGCTATCCCGTTGTGGGAGTTAGAGTTACGTTAAATGACGGCTCTTTCCATCCGGTTGATTCGTCGGATATAGCATTCGAGCAGGCGGCTATAATTGCCATTGAGAAAGCATTAAAAAGGGCAGAACCTGTATTGCTTGAGCCTATTATGCGGCTTCAAATCGAGGCGCCGGAGGCGTATTTTGGTGCGATTCAGGGCAATTTGCTTGGTAAAAGGGGAATGATTACGGATTGCCGGACGCACGGGAATTTGCGTGTTATCGACTCGAAGGTCCCGTTGGCGGAAATGTTT
>Ga0315273_10001651_pt1 | contig 25545 bp, 31 predicted proteins | sample YL17G02_0_MG_FD_205753 | JGI IMG/M metagenome (GOLD analysis project Ga0315273, IMG submission 205753) | Sediment microbial communities from Yellowstone Lake, YNP, Wyoming, USA - YL17G02_0 | ecosystem: Environmental > Aquatic > Freshwater > Lake > Sediment | place: USA: Wyoming | collected... | reverse complement strand
TGCAAGGGGTCAAGAGTACAAATGGGGAAGTACCGGGAAAGTAGCCAATATCTCTGACATACAACTGTCGGCGAGGCGGGGCCCAGTTGAAGCCATCCGAGCAGAAGTCGGTCCCACCGGCATGACCCTCGCTCCTCCGGGCGAGAAGGTCGTGCACCGCAAGAAGACGAAGTACACCCCGGCTAAGAAAGCTGAGCCTACGGTAGAGGAAATTGCTGCGAAAGTGGCAGCCGAGACGGCCCCCGAGAAGAGGGAGACGATTGAAGTCGCTCCGTCTTCAGTCACGGGTAACGAAGAAGAGTTCATCAATGAATTGATGGGCGCATCTTCGAAGGAACTGCAGCAGGAAATTCGCCTGGACTCCACTGGGCAGATGCAGAACCTGTTCAAGGCCATCGTTGCCGCGCTGGAGAACCGCAACAGCTGGGCTGGGTTGTATGCTGCTGTCACCCGGGGCGGGGTGCTAACCCGCGAACAGCGCAATAGCATGTTGCAGTTGATCCGTGAATACGCAGCGGCCACGCGGCAGGACCTGCCCGCGGTGCATGAACGCATACTTGGGTTGCTGACCAATCTGGACGGTAAGACACTGCCAATGAATGTCATTGGTGCAGTGTTCGAAGCGGCCAATGTCGTGCGGGCCTACACAACTATCGCAGCAGCGCAACGCGATCTTGCCGAAGACATGGATTCAGATCTCAACCAGATCGAAGAAGCTACGACTACGACTGCATTTGACATGGGCCTGGTGAAGAAGGAAGGCGGGTCGATGGGTGTCGCCCGTGAGAATGAGATCGGCGGGAAGGGGAAACCCCGAGGGGGCGAACCAGGCCTGCGTGGATTTCTCAAGCGCACTTCGTTTCTTAGCCGCATTCTCGGGCGCGTCAGCCAGAACCAGTTGCGACAGGTGCTTGAGGATCTTTACGTAAATGCCCAGCGCCAGGGATGGCTGAAGAATTTTGTTGCGAAGTCTCTTGCAGCAGCAAAGGCCAAAACTACTCTGCCTGGTACGCATGAATTTCTGGATTACCTGCTGAGCAACACACAAGGATTGAGCCAGGGGTCGCGGCCATACATCGCACTGCTCACCCGCATACGGGCGCTTGTCCCCAACGTGCCAATTGAATTCACGTCGGAAGGGGAAGTGTTGCGTGGCCCCTACGGCGAAGATTATGGTCAGGCAGGGGAAGCCTGGTTCTTTCAGAATGGGGCGATCGCCGCTCATGTACAGGTAAATTCGAGTGGGGCTCCTGTTCTGGATGTGAGTTCCATCCCTATGATCCTGCACGAGATCATGCATGCGGCCACTGTATTCGAATTCATTCGGAACCCTAATGGGGCGCTCGCTAGAGAAATGACTGCGTTGCGCATGGAAATTCTCGAAAAGGCTCGAGGCAAGTTTGGCGCGGATAGAGTAAACGCGATGCTCGAATTCTACGAGGAAGGGCGTTTCGCAGACAAACCTAACCCCCCTCCGTACTACAAGGATTTGTACCAAATACTTTACGGGCTATCGAACAACAAAGAGTTCATGGCTGAAATTTTCACGAGGCCGCAATTCGTTGAACTGCTGGCTAACCTGGATCAGTCACCGGCCAAGACTTGGATGGTCCAGAAGTGGAATGTTCTGGTTAATTCATTGAGCCGGTTTTTTGGATTCAGGAATCCAGCGGACAGCCGCATATTGAACGACGCTATGGCGTTGACTCTGCGAATGATGGATAAGCAATCGAAGCGTGCCCTACGGTTGGTAAGGGCCGTGGACAATCTCGCGGATATCATAGTCGCCGAACTGAAGATCCCGAAAGAGCAGGCTACGCAGTTGGCCGCCATGCGTTTTAGCGATCTTCCGATGAATTACGCGGCTGAAGCAGACGTAGCGTTTATGCATACGGGCAAGACGGTATCTTCTATCGCGATGCAAGCCTCAGTCGAAGCCTTGGGGGAACCTTCCTCCGTAACTGACGCGGATGGCTACTTCGCGCAAGCCGTATTGGGGGATCTGGATTTCTTGACCCAGTCTTTGAATACAAAACGGGATATAGGAGAGCAGCACAGAGCGGCGGGGGCAGAACCAGGATTGTGGCGGCTGAAGAACCAGGAAGAAATCGCCAACATAACCACTCCACAGGTGGCGAATGCGGTGGCTGGGCTCAACAGGATAATGAAGTCACGCTCCATAGATTCCGCACGAGACAAAGCTGCTGGGCTCTGGACCCTGGACTACCTGGTGCATCGCACTTACCGGTTGTTTGGGGCTACCCGTGATGCCTCGAACCCACTCTGGGGCTGGAACCGCGTACGCATGAATCGCAATGTATTTGCGAATCAGTTGCGCGAGCTAGCGCAGAAAACCGTTAACTCCAAGTGGATGGGGCTATCGCCGCATCGCAGCGCTGGAGTCGGCGATATGTTGCAGCAGACTACGTTCTGGCAGATTCATCCTGACCAGGGTATTGGCCAGGAAAAACTGATGACAGGAATGTCAAAGATCCGCTGGGAGAACAAGGTCAGGGAAATAAACGCCCTCTGGGCAGGGCTCGATGCCGAGCAGCAGGATATCTACTACTCAGTCCAGAAGTATTACCAGGTTGAGTACGCGAAACTTCGGCGGGCAGGGGTCGATCTGGCCGCGCAATTATTCGGGGGGCAGTTGACGGACCAGCAGCGCACCCTGCTCTACACGATGCGCAAGACAGATGATATCGACAAACTGGTCGGGCCTGGCCTCCTGGTGGACGTTGGCGCGGCCAACGAAAAGCTCTCGAAGGTCCTGCATGACCTGATTCGGATATCGGCGATCAAGGGGCCCTACTTCCCCTTGATGCGTGATGGCAAGTATGTGGTGGAAGCAGAGAAGGAAGGAGTCCTCGATACCTTATTCAACACCAGGGCAGAGGCGAACGTAGAAGTCGATAAGATTCGGAATCGAGCACCGAAGAATACCGCTCGTATCGTAGCCCATGGGGATCAGTTTGAAGTGCACTATAAAGTGCGCGACGTATCGTTCCACAACTCACAGAATGAAGCGGAAGCAGCTCGGGCGGCATTGGCGAGCGCGGGGCTCAAGGTGGGGGTGTTCACCAGGAAAACAGACTCGATCAAGAGCCTTAATTTGTCAGAGGGCCTGAACGAGTTGGTCGGTAAGGCCTCCGCCCTGGCGGAGAAAGAAGGATCCGCAGAACAGATGGCTGTGGTGCAGTCCATACAAGCGGCCTTCGTGCAGATTCTGGCTGAACGTGCTGCTGCGGCAAGCGCACAATTGAAGCGGAAGGGAGTCGGAGGATTCAAGCCGAGCGAGGCTCACGAGACCTTCGCCCGAAGCGCCCAGGCTTCTTCGTGGCACTACGCCAACCTGAAGACCGCGATGGATCAGATGAAGGCGATGACACGACTTCGGTCGTTCGCTCGTGATCCAACGCAGGGCGTGATGCCGCCGCGCATGACTCCACAGCAACTGGTATTGGTCCGTGGCCGCGTAGTGGCGGAACTTACTCGTCGGATGCAGATCGAGTCAGACGAGATGAATACGACCTCCTCGCACCGGGTTGACTCCGCTCTCGGGCAGTTGGGGTTCATCAACTTCCTGGTAACGCCGTCGTATGCATTCATCAACATGATGCAGAATTTCAACGTAGCCCTGCCCTATGTGTCAGCCAAGTATGGCCGGCGTGGCGTCAAGTCGATGATGCGTGCCATGAAATTGGTGGCGGGACCTGCATTCGCAAAGGCGCTACGAGGCCTGGTTAATCGCCCGGGCATTGTCACGAGCTATGACGTGTACACAGCAATCGCGGAAGCAGTGGCAGAGGATCCCCGGTTCGAGAAATTCACAAAACCGCGGGGGGACAAGCCGTCCGCCCTCCAAGAATTAGTTGACATGAATGTAATTACTGCATCGTTCGTGCAGGAGTTGTCCTCGATCGCGAACAACCAGAACATCAACGTCGCTCGCGGCATGGAGTATCTGCGGTTACTCCCGCAGGCCTCGGAATTGTTCAACCGGGTCAGCACCAGCCTGGCGGTTCTGGAAGTGACAAATGGGGATGTCGAAGCAGCCGCAGAAACCGTATGGCGGGTCCATTTCGGTTATGAACTGGGGAATCGGCCCAGGTATTTCCGCAGCATTGGCGGTTACCGCATGCCGCAGTTCATTTCGATGTTCAAAATGTACGGTGTAGGGATGTACCAGACTGGTGCATCACTGGTAGTCGATGCTGTCTCCCGCAGGGGGCAGTCAGTGCCAGACCGGGCACGGTCCGCTGCAGCTCTTGCAGGGATAATCGCCATGCACACATTGTCCGCAGGGCTCATCCGCGGGGTCATGCTGGAACCCCTACGTGCACTGCGTGCTCTCTGGAACATGTTGTTCCACGACAAGGACGAACCAGATGACCTGAATTCTGAAATAGAGAAGTGGGCGAAGGAAGTGACCGACAGTTTCCTTGCAGGGCGCATGCTTTCATATGGCATCTTCAACGCCATTGGGATAGACGTGAGTGCACGCATGGGCCTGGACAATTTGCTGCTCTATAACCCCCAGGAAGGGTGGGATGAAGCCGCGGGATGGAAGTTGTTAGGCCAGTTGCTGGGCCCGATACCGGCCATGATCATACAGAAGCGGGCCGCTGCCTATGATCTGGCAGTCAACCAGGGGAAGCCTCTGCAGGCCATCATGGAATTGATTCCTGTGCGACTGTTCCAGGATGCACGTAAGGCTTGGGAGATCATGAATTCAGGGGTCCATACAAAGACCGGTGAGCCGGTCGTAGAAGCGAGTGCATTCAATGCATTCGATGCAGCACAACGAGTGTTGGGGTTTAAGACTACGGAAGAGGCGACGGCTCAAAACCAAGCCAGCACCATTTTTGAATACCACGGTTGGCGGACAGCTCGGGTGAAAGTGCTGTCGAACGCCTTCTGGCGGGCGCAAGATAGCGGCGATCCCGCAGCAATCGCTGCGGCAACCGCCGCTATCTCACAGTTCAATGACAAGCATCCCAATGCGCCTATTTCTGCGGAGTCCCTGATACAGTCGAAGCGGGGGGCGCAGACGAGTGCAGCGGAGCGACGGGGGGAAGGACGCAATCCTGAGCTGAACGAACGACTTGGCTATTGAAGATTCGCTTCAGTAGCTCCGCCGTTACTTCTGCCTGCGTGGTCGCGTCGTCAAGGGGTAGGTGCCGCTTCCGATCCGGGTTGTCCCAGATCTTCTTCACGTCGAAGCCCATCGCATCCCCCAGCCGGAACAGGGTCCTGCAGTCCCTGGCATCCCGATAGTGGAATGGCCACTTCAAGCCGACTCCATTACATAGATACCGCATGATCGCTATGTCGAACTCCGGTGAGTTCGCCCAGATGTACTTCGGCTTCTGGGTATTGACGAACTCCAGGAACTGGAACACCGCGGTCGCCGGATGAATCTTTCCGGCGAATGCCTGGTCATGTGCAGGCTGCTTGTTCCACCAGTTCATGGTCTCCACGCTAATGGTGCCGTACTCAGAGGCTTTGTCCGGATCAATGAATATCTCAAAGCCCCGGGCTGGGCCACCGTCTACGGTAAAGATGCGGGCTCCAATGGCTATCACAGCAGAGGTGCCACTGTTATCCATGGTCTCGATATCGAGCATCAAATGTTTCTCAGTTCTCATGTACGCACCTCCGTGCGTTAAGGTATGTCTAGGTCATCAAGCACAGGGGCAAAGGCAGGATGGGTCAGGTCGATATCCAGCACCGTAACCCTGGCGTTTACTGTGTTGGCAATTCCGGCAGATACACTGGCCTTGTGCTCATGGGCACCAAGGGCCTTCAACTTCTCGATGATCTCGCTGGGGGATTCCTTCTGGCTCTCGTACAGCCAGTCCCGGAAGGAAGACTTCTTCACCCGGAGGATCTTATCCTTGACAGCCAGCAGCCCCAGGAACTCGCGGATCGGGGGCTGGATGAATATCTGTCCCACGTTCTTCTGCGACCTGGTCGTAGCGCATTCGACCACCAGGAACTGGTCCCGCATCTTGTCTGCGTAGTCTATGACCGACTCGATCACGCGCTGCTCAATGGGCACATACATCGCACCGGCATTCTTGCGCTGGTTCCTGTACTCCCCGTAGAGCCAGACCCGGAATTTGTCTATGTCAAAATTGACATACCCCCTACGGTTGGCGATATGAGCAGCAGCGATGAGTGAGGTAGTCAGTGCTACCCAGTAGCGTTCGTCATTGGTGGCGTTCAGATCCTTGACCACGGTGGCTTGTAGTCTCTGAACCAACTGGTCTACACCACGATGATTCCTGGCCAGCCACGCGGCATAGTCTTCCCCGACATGGCCGAAGTTGGTGGCCAGATCCCGGAGCTTGAACGGCACGGTGGCATCCTTTAGTGGACGCACGGGGACATCGACTTCGAAGACTCTTAGCCGCCCGGCGTTGGTGTTATTTGCGATCGCATCGACGTGATCCAGAACTGGTTCATTGGTCGCGATGGTAGTAATGGTGGACCAGGTGCCCATCTCCTGCATCTTGGCCGAGGCTGTAAGACGCTGTTTCTCCTTGCCCTGCCCCAACTGGAAGACCATGCGTACGAAGTTCCTGACTTCATCACGCATCCGCACTTCGTCCCAGTAGGCGGGCAGGTTATTCAGGAAGCCGAACTTCTTCGCCATTGAGTTGGCGGTGTCATTCAGTGCGTTAACCCCACGCACTGGATCACCCCATACCGCCTGCGCCACACGGAGTGCAGAGGACTTCGCGGTGCCAGAGTCCCGGCTGTGCAGCGACAGCATCATGCCCGACACGCCAGTGAAGTTCAGAAGGGGTGCGGCGAAGGCCGTCAGGATCGCCGCTTGTATGGCATGGCAGTTGTCAGCCAGCACCGCAGCAGCTGCTTCCCGCCACGGTTTTTCTTCGCCCCTGGGTGAGTACTCCTTGGCCAGGGTGCGGTCCACTCCCGAGACCGGTGACACAGTGCCATCTTCCATGAAGATCACTCGGCCATTGGCGAACCCGATCTTTTCACCGGTCGTCATCCAACCGAGCCCAGTAAGCGGAGCGGGCTTGGCATCTCGCACCATCTCCATTTTGCGCATCCAGGGAATCATGATTCGTTTGAACTCCTGCACCTCTGTGTCCGTCATCATGATGCGGTCCATCATCAGACTTCTGCTGAGCACCCGGGAGTCGTCCGCCATGTCCACGCCAAGCACCAAGGCGCTGTGCTTGCGGGGGCCATTGTGGGCCAGGAACTGCAGGCCATTCCCGAACGCGGTGCTGTACAACTCCACATTGGAGAACATATATGGCACCGCTCGTACCCACTCTATGGCGACACCCTTATCGTCAAACTTAGTGGGCTTGAAGATCCCCTCCTTGTTCATCTTCCACCCCAGCGGGAGGAATGAGTCCTCGGATTTTCCCAGCACTAGGGGGGTCTTGATGTTTCCACGATAGGGGCACACCGCGCACTTCGTGGGAAGAAATCCCTCGATCGTGGTGCACAAAGTGGGTCCGATCGTACCCTTGCGTCCAAGCGAATACTTGAACCGGGCCTCGGTTGCAGCTGGGTCGTACTGGTCGTGCTTGTCCGAGATCGAGTGGATGAAGTCCGCCCCGTCTTCAGTGTATGCAAGTAGGTGTATAAGTTTGTGCCAGAGCGAACCGGCCTGCCCCTCCCCCCCGGTGTCCCGTGTGTGCCGCAGGGCCACGCACTGCTCGACCATCTCCGAGGCCAGGTACTTTCGCTGCCCGTGTTGCGGGGGAGCGCCCAGGTCATCCTCACCCACTGTTCCTACTAAGACAGTTGCTGGCTCGAGTGTAGTGATCTTAAACGCAGCAACGAGGGTGGTTACTGCGAAGTCGTCAGGATAGACTTTGAGTACCCTGCATGGGATCGGGTTGGATGGATCTTTCCAGTTCGTACTGCCAGGAACTCGTAGGATCCTGGCCGCGTCACCAGTTATTGCATGGTCTGCAGCGAACTTATGCTCGATGCATAGTTGCTTCAGCCGATCCGCCAGCGGCTGCCACTCCTTCGTATCAATGGGCGCATCGAATGTCCAATAACAGTGCACCCCATGTCCTGAATCCACCAGGATATTAGGGAAGGGGGTGCCCGCCTCTTTGCAGAAGCGAGCAAGCTCCGTTACTGCCGCACCCTTGGAGGGAAACCCTTTTCCCTCGCCGCAGTCCAGATCCAGGTACAACGCTTTCTTGTCGCGTGCACCCTCGATCGTCCGACTGCCCTCAAACACCCCAACTGCAAAGTAGACGTTTTCTTTCTTGGCTATGTGTTCCTTGACCCGGTCCACGAGACCGGTAAGTGACCCCATTGGAGCCGACTGCTTTAGCTTTTTAGCTATACCGTAGTTGTAGAAATAAAATCCACCTGCTTGCGGCAAAACTCTCTCGAGGAAGGCCCTCGTTTCCATTGAATCTCCCGTCGGCGTTTCTGCCCGCCGAAAATATTCGCCGCTGGTTTAGGACAGGGAGCCAAGCTCATTCAGTATCCCTTTGATATCAGTGTCCAGCTGCGACTCTCCTTCGAGATCATCCTCTGCTGCCACTTCGGCTTTTGCCACCACCTTCGGTGCCGTGGGCCGCGACTTTGGCTTGGCCTTTACCGGGGCCTGCTCGAAGAGTGGATCCGCCGGTTCCGCCAGGGGCAGTTCCTGCTGCACCATCTGTGCTTCTGGTTCCGCAGGGGGGAGTTGCTCCACCGCCTCGGCCAGGATCCGGTTGAGTTTGTCGTCACTCAACAGAGCCTTGATCTTTTCGGCTTCATCTTCCGTAACCGGGCGCACTGGCTTGAACGTCAGCTTCGGATAGCTGGCCTCCATATCAAAGCCGATGCGGACTGACACGGCGTTGTACGGGAATCCCCGCGCCTTCAGGTTCTTGCCCATCAATCCCAGATCGGCCAGCGACGCAGCTGGTACACGAAGCAGCATGGGGCCGCCGAAGGTTTCATTGGCAATGTCATTGATCGGAACAACGGCCAAACGGCGATTGTCCTGGCATGCCTTGGCCTTCTTGCCACTAGGCGTGATGCGCGAACCGAACACGTTCTGTGGACAACTCGCACAAGTCTTCGCCTGCTTGGTCTTTGAGCCCTCGTCAGGACGCAATCCGTCCAACGAGTAGCAGTCTGGCGCTTCCGCCGCGCCGTCACTGTACCCCACCTTGTAGAAGTTCTTGGTGATGTGCGGGTTGGCCCGCAACACAACAACTTCGAGGCTGGCGATCGGGTCACCATCGGCGTTCATTACCGGGTGCTCTTCACCCTGGTACTTGATTCGCCACTTGCTGGTGCGAAAACTTACGACTGCAAAGCCAGAGCTTACGCCGGCGCTCAGATCGTCTGCGTCCGGAGCAATCTCTTTGTAGATCGCAGGCACTTTGCCGCCCGCAAATGGCACTACTGCTGCTGACATGTCATCTCTCCTGTATTGTCGTGTTAACCACGACGGATTCTTACAACTGTTTCTTTCTTGTGGTTGACCCCTGGGGGTAGATTACCTGTGCTCTCCAGGTAGTCCTCGACAACGGATTTAGATACCCGGTGATCGAGCAACTCCCACAGGTTGTTCTCACGAATGAAGCCCAGAAGGCTCTCCCAATCCTGTACCGTAACTGACGACACACCCTGCAAGAAGGCTGTGCCGCTCTCGCTTTTTACGTTCGACAGACTCTGCGACTGTAGCTGATTCTGCAGCCAAAGTTCAACCTTTCGCATCTTGTCCCGAAGTGGAAGCAGGGCCTCTTTGTGCTGTCTTTCCTTGGTTTCCAGTGAATCTCTCATCTCGATGTACGCCTTGATCACGTCGTCAATATTGACCTGCATTTGCTTGCTCCTTTTGTAAGTGCCAGGTCACGCAGAGAAAGGGGGTACCGTCGGCTGGATCGACCGCGATACTTGGGCTCCGCGCCCTGGCTGCCGGGGTTTTTTCACGCGAGGCACTTGCCGGCTGATCCTCGGCTGCGCTATCCGCTGAGCGGTCCCCGCAGCAGGGCTTATGTCTCATTGAACATTTCCAACAGCGCACCCTGCATCTTTGCCCGGTTGCGCAGTCTTGAATAAACTTTTGCCTCTGCTTTCGTAGACATTATGTGCACGATGTGCGCGTGGGAAATCTGTCCGGGCCTGGTAATTCTTGCGCACGCCTGCTCGTAGGTTTCGAGTGACATCGTTGGCGCAGCCCACACGATGGTGTCCGCTCGGGTGAGCGATAGGCCATGACTCATAGTCCCAGGATGGGCCACGATCACACGCGGGCTGGCTGAGTGCTGGAAGTCAGCGAAGATCTTGTCACGAACTCCTTTGGTGACTCCTCCATGCACCATCGCAACAGGCCACCGCTTGCCTAGCGCCTCGGCCAGGATCTCGGTGAGATACCGGAATGGGGCGAACACAATCACCTTGCGGCTGGACTCCTCGATTATGTCAAACACCTCTTTGATCCGGTCCTTGGCACCGATGTAGTTGCCTTCTCTGTCACCATCGTAGGCAAACCCGGCGCTGATCTGGAGTAACTTGCTCAGCTTCACCCCTTCATTCGCAGCCGTGATTTCTTTGCTGCGAACCAGGGCCGCCATTTCGGCGTGCATATCCTTGTAGGCTTTCGCCGATCGTGGATCCATCGCCACGTTGCGGTTAGAGTAGGTCACCGGCGGCAGGTCGAAGGCCTGGTCCCTGGTGACACGGATGCTGGGCTGCATCGCCTTGAACACATGATCGTTAGCGTCCTCACGTTCGATCCATGTGAACTGCGACACCTGCAACATGGTGGCATCCTTGAAAGACTTGAACGAGAACCCCACGTTCTCTGGTATCAACAGCTTCACCTGGCCGTACGCATCAGTTGGGCTGTTCGGAGTCGGAGCGCCGGTCAGGCCCCAGGCATGGGTGGCCTGGCGAACCAGTGGTTTAAGCGTCTTCCATCTGTCTGTCTGGGAATTGCGATACATCGCCAGCTCGTCGATGATGACGCAGTCAATCTTGGCCGCCGTAAGTTCATCACGGATCGTCTCGACGCCGTCATGATTGATGATCAATACGTCTGCCCCACCAGCAAGCAACTGCCTGCGCTTGGCCTTACTACCATGCAGGACTGCTGTGGTCAGGTGATGGAAATTCCGGAACACTTCGTCTTCCCACACACTGACCAGTGTGGACAGTGGCGCTACGACTAGCAGCCGCTTGGCCTTGCCGAGTTTCATCAGGAAGTCGAAGGCGAACAACGAAGCGCGGGTCTTGCCCGTGCCCATTTCGTTGAGTACGAAAGCGCGTCGAAAGGTCGTTAGCAACGCCGCCGTATCTATCTGCGAGGTAAAAGGCGTAGTACCAACCCAGTCGTAGTAGTACCGGATTGGTTCGGGGATACGTACCCCCAGGTTACGCAGCAACCGTGTGGTCTCAGGCGCATGAGGTAGCGCCATGAAGTTCTGACCCTGCGCTACGAAAGCCTTGGCCTGTGGTACCAGCCGCAATACATCTGTGCGTGCCGGAAGAACTACCGCTCGGCGGTCTGGAAAGATCTTTACCGCGGTCATTAGATAATCTTTCGCTGTTCGAGTGCCTGTATCCCAGCGTAAATTATGTCGTTGACCAGTGATCCAGCGGGGGGTTCATCCAGCCCCAGATGGACGATGAACCATTCTATGGCTTCGATCCTGCGCTTGTGGCTTTCCAGGACCGCCCGCAGCGCATTTTTCACGGAGATCGGATTATTTACAGCGGGTGCGGTTACGACGCCGGAGGTAGACGAATTAATCCAGCCGGACCTAGCGGTACCGCCGCCAGTCTTAGTCAGTATCGAACTTGCTGCTGTGTTCTGTTGCGTCTGAAGTCTGGTGTACTCCTCTACTGATTTAGAAACATCAATATCCATTGTTCCATCTCCTGTATATCACCGTCGATTATGAAGACCGTGCCTCCTGCAGCACGTATCTGTGCGATCGTACGCGCTTGTCGTACGGTCACTTTTTTTCCTGGCGCTTTCGTCTCAATCACAAACGCAGGTACACCAGGTACCTGCACTTGCATGAAGTCTAGCGCTGGTGCGCCCATGCCGTTCTGCACCGGGCAAAACCAATACGCATTATGCTCCCGCAGAAACTTTTTTACCCGCTCTTTTACCTTACCTTCGGGGGTCATGTAGTCCAGTTTTTCCCATTGCGGCCCGCGCTAACATGAGCTGCACAACAAGCCCTTCTTCGTCTATATCGTCGGGTACCAAGAAGGCCACCTGCTTGATATCCACCCCGCCAGCACGGTCAGAGAACCGAATCTCGTACGCTAGATGCTGCATGTTGTATTCCACTTTGCCGCCGGCGAGTAATACGAATGCCTTAATCGAATCCGAATGCATTTGGGCTCCTTTTCCCCCATGTCTAGGTAGCGGGTAGGGTCACGATCGCCGCTTGGCGAGCTTCCTACGCGGTCGATTTTAGCTAATCATCGTCCGAGGGATGGTCGTCGAGATTTTTGCACCCTGGTAAGGGGGCCTCATCTTTTCGCCCACCGCAAGACCGGCACCAATCGAGTACATCTTTTGTACTCACCGCTTTTTCCGTTTCTCCGCGGCCATTTCTGCGCGTGCTATACGGGTTTCACGAGCATCAATTGTCCAACGCTCGAAGATCACACCACGCGCCAGTTTGTGCTCCACTAGGTGGACGAGTCCGCAGTCGCAGCACTGGTGTAGCGGGACATTCTCCAACCGATACCAGGAGCCGGTCCACATCTGGACCGCTTGCCGCTTTTTTACAGGCACCACTTTCCATCCACAAGCATGACCAACTGCCGCTTGCCGTCAGCATGCAATATGGCATGGCAGTTCAGCCACGAACTCGGGCCGTGGTTGTACTCAAGCCGCAGACCTGTGGAGGTACCAACTTGATAGGCACCTTCATCAATACCTGGGCTGTGGCTGTGCCCGATAATACTCTTGACCCCGATGCGTCTGAGGTTGCTGATGCTACCTCGAGAGCCGTTCGGACCAGTGTCGCCGTGCATTCCTAGCTCGACACCGCAGAGCATGAAGCTCTCATCCTCATCCAGGACCCTGGTATTGGGTATCTTGGCGTCACGAAACCAGTACGCGAATGGATCCGGATACGTGACCCCGCTCCGGGTAAGGGATACACCGTCCACCATCGCCAGGGCGGTGGACAAATAGAACTTCGCATTTATCGGATCCTGCCGCCAGTCATTCGAGATGATCCATCGACGCAGCATGTCGTTATGATTGCTGCCCACTATGATTGACGTGCAGTTCTTGGGGTTCCGCTGAGCTACGAAGTCAATCGCCCGGGAAACTTCAGACCCCACGCGGTCCATGCCAGTGCGCGCCTTCGCCACGGCGGTAAATGGATTGCCGATGTGATGCGGGTTGCAGCTATAGGCATCCAGAAGGTCGTGCCATATCAGGTACTCTGGTTTCAGGACACTGACCATGCCCCCCCTGCCGAAGGTTCCCTGCTCTACGGCAGGATCAATGGCGTCAACGTGCGTGTCACCAAAGACGATCGCCTTTGGCCGGGGCGCGGCACTGCCTCCGGTCGCCGTATAGCGTGTACCTAAATCGGTACAGCTGCGGAGGTTCGCTGAGTAGTGAACATGCCGGAGATGGAACTGCCGTCCGTCGATTTCTACCAACACGGCGGACAGGGAATGGTGGAATGCTCCGATGCTTCCCGATCTGGAGTCCGTATAGTTCGGCACCGTGCATGCACCAGTGGTGGTGAGTACTTTTGCCATGCGGTTGGACGGCGTCGCGACTGAGCGCATCTGCAACTTGGTGTGGCCGATGATTCCGGAAGCCTGCAGTGAGAGTGCCTCGGCCCCTACCAGGGGGGAGGAAGCAGTCGGCTGGATCTTTATGTCACCAAGGATCATCAGGTTCGGGCCGAGCAAGTGGCGTGTATTCCACAGGAATGGTCGTGCCGCTGCCGCCCAGTGCTCAGCGTTCTGCTGGCTGCCAGACCACTGGCTGGTGGGGTTCTTGTAGCGTAGCGGGATGACGAGAAGCTCGGCCTTGAGTTCCTTCGACATCGTTTGCAGCACCGCCCACCAGTCTTCATGCAGCGGCGTTGCGTTCTGCGCCGCAGTAACTATGAAGCGTCGGGTGTTAGCCGGGAGCGGGCGGTTGAAGATGACTTCGGTAGATTCAATCTCGTAAGTCGGATCGTGTGCTACCACGAAATCCTTGATCGACTTACCTGCTGGCTTGGCCATTAGTCCACCTTTTCGCGCAGTGAATCGCAGAACTTTTTGGTGCCCGCCCATATTCTCTTGGGGCTCTTGCCGCCAACCAGGAACCAGTGCTCGGAGAACTGGTCGCGGTAGTTGGCGAAGTCGATCTGTGACAGTCCGCAGCGCCGGATCAAGTCCCCCTCGTACTCCCACGAATCACCAAGGGCTTCGAGAGCCTCCTTGATTTTCTTGGGTACGATGAAAGACTTGTCATGCGCGGAACGAAATGCGGCTAGGTCCTTACCTTTGCCCTTGGCAACGAGCGTTGTCATACATCCTCCGGTTATTTTTTCGGTTCCCAATACTGACAGGTCTTCACCGGGCAGCCTCGGCACTGCCAACTCGGACGAGGAGGGAAGTCCTGTTCTTGAAATGCAGTCTGGTATCTGTCAATGCGGGGGGACAGTTCAGACCAGACTTCGCCGATCTCTTCACGGCTGATTTCCGTTGTGGAAACGGACTTGTCTTTTGTCCAGACGAAGGCGCACTTTATGACCTCTACCCTGGGGGCATGTTGGAAGTACAGACTGGCAGTCAACCGTAACTGCAGGAAATCATTGCTCTTTTTCCCTGTCTTGTAGTCAAACAGCGCAGCTTTCTCGCCGTTATCTATTACTAGATCCGCAATTGCCCGGCAGTATACGTCTTTAGCGAACCATCCTGCGGGCTCCAGGGAGGCGTTCACGGCCATCTGGTACTCGGTCAGCTTGGTCCCAGGGGCGGTGGCTAAAGCGGCAGCAACGCTCTCCAGGTGTCCCAGGTGAGTAGGTAGAGCCATACCCTTGCTTACCCGCAGTTCCAGGTACTTGTGTACGTCCTTGCCGTAGCTCATGGCAAGAGACTCGGGTTCCTTGGCCTCCTTTGAAATGGAGACAGCGTGGAACTTCCGGGGGCACGTCTCGAAGCTGTTAAGCCTCGAGTAACTGAATGCTGTAACTGTCATCGACGCTGCTCCGAGGAGGTTTGCCCCAAGTTAAGAGCCTCTTTCCGCGCCTCGGCGATAAGATCCCGTATAGCCATGTCCCGAATCATCTGCGCATAGTCTGGCGGTGGCGGTGGTGGCGGTACCTCCGACTTTGAACCAACCCCAAAACTATCCCATGGACCCAGGCCTTTCATTCCCTGTCTCTACGCACGCAGGCAACAACTAGTGCGTGCCTCGTATATCCCTGGTCTTCGGTAGTGTCGATGAGTGTCTGCCGTGCTTCCATGCACTGCTGTAAGGAAGTGAACTCGAAGGTCGGATACGGCGCATCGTAATTGCTGAACCCAAGAATCACCAACAGAAAATAGATCTTCATTTCGTCTCTCCTTTCTTTAGCCTGGAATTGACATATATCAGGTGGTGCATCTTGCGCCAGGCGGATTGCCCCGCATTGGGTCTCCGTTTTGGCGGCAACTTTTTCTCCGTTTTTTCAACGTCTACATAGTCTACACCCGTCGTATTCATTTGCACTCTCCGTATGAATCACCCACGCCAATGGTGCAGGCCAGCGGCAAGGCCGGCATCCATGGCACAGGATCGGTAAGCAACCTTGTAATCACAGACTTCACCGCTTCGACTGTGTGTTCAGGAACTACGAACACAAGTTCGTCATGGACCTGCATAACAGAGACCAGTCCGGAACGGGCCAGGCGAACCTCGGCACGCACCAGAACTATCCTGGCGAGGGCTTGCACGATGTTCTCGCAGAACGCCCCGCCCCATATATGCAGCCTGGTAGACAGGCTTGGGCCATGAAAGGAACGGTATGCGTATACTGTCTTATTCAATTTTCCCCCATGCGAGAGTTCGGGGTAGTTGATGCACATCGAATTAGGCAGTTCGACGCGCTGGTGAGTTACCCGCAGGGGAGGCTTTAGCCCACCACCAGGAAACTGGTACCACACACTGCCACCATCCGGACGAATCGAAACCATCTTTTCGAGTATCCCATCCAGTTTGCGCCAGAGTTTCTTGATGTTCGGGTAGAGGGACCGATACACCGCCACGATTTCAGTAGCGCGGATCTCACTCATGGGTACACCGAGTGAGTCCATGGTGTCCTTGAATTTGGTGGGTCCCATGCCGAAGCCCAGACCCAGGATGCACATCTTTCCCACGAAGCGTTCGCTTCTGTCTATGTCTTCCGCAGGTTTCTCATACAACGCGCTCGCGAAGTCGGTGTATACGTCCACTCCCTCACGGAACTTTCTGACCAAGTCAACTTCGTAAGCAAGGACCGCAGTAATACGGGCCTCGATCGCCTTGAGGTCGGCGACTATGACCTTGAACCCGGGCGGAGCCCGTAGCGCGTTACGCAACGCCCCCTTCTGGGGCAGGTTCTGCATGTTGAGCCCCATCATCCCACCAAATCTGCCCGTGTGAGCTGCGTAGTACATGATGGGCACAGGCATGGTAGGACATGTACGCTCAACATCCAGGAATGCCTGCACTCGAGTCCGGTCGATACTGCTCTTCAGTGTCAGGCGGGATTCCACCAGCCAGGCTACCTTATGGTTGTTGTGTTTCAACAGCGCCATAAACTCAGGGTCTTTCTTGGAGAAAGCAAAAGTGGGCAGCCCCGTGGACGGACTTGTTTTCTTTGGGGGATCTACGCCCTGTCGTTTAAGCAAACCCGCGAACAGACTGTTCGATACCAACTGCTCCCGCGTAACTTTCATGGCGGACACTTTGAGCAACGCGTTCGCTTCGCGAAGCTGGATTTCTTCTTGGGCTTTTTCGAGTACGCCGCGATCCAGTACCAGCCGTCCTCGCAGGAACTTCTTGATGGTCAGGTCTATTACATCCTGCTCATCCTTGGGCAGACGCGGGGCAAGAGTCTCGCGCAGCATGGTAGAGATGACAGTGTCGTTGATGGAGTACTCACTGTATTCAGTGAGTAGATCCGCAGAAAAATCTGTGCGTTGAACCCCAATCATCTTGCGTACTGCATCCGTCTTGCGAGGGAGCATAAAAAATTCCGCGCAGGTCGCCAATGAGACGCCGCCAGTGAATGGCATAACGAATGGCCGCGCTGCCATCATGGTGCAGAAATACTTGCGGGGTCTAATGTCGAAAATCCACTCGATTATCGACCCATCGAACATTGCGTTATGCGCCGTAACCATACGGCGGTGCAGCTCCAGCGACAGCAACTTGGCCTTGGTCGCATGGAAGTCGCCACTGAACCACTGAGCCTCATGGCCCTCTTCCTGCCAGCTAAAGCCAATCACTTCAAAACGTGGATCCCTCACGTAAGGGATCACATTCATCTTCGACAGCGTGTACTGCTTATCGTAGTACGTCTCGAAGTCAATCGTGATAGGTGGTAACTGCACTTGTGGCACGAAAGGAGATCCTTTAGAATCACCTTGCATTCGTCTTCCTCCTTGTATCACTTAGGCCCTCGCAACGGGGGCCTTTTTTATGATTTTGTATGGAAAGATCCTATGGCGGTGGGATCTTCGCTGCTCGGCAACGTGTAACTGGACAACCGCGCAATTTCTTCATGCGATATCCTGCTGTCATAAGCAGAATAGATGCCGGCGGTTTCCGCAGTCCACACCTTTACCGCACGGTCCGCATCTGAATCCTCTGGCATAAGATAACAGAGCGCGAGATGGTCCAGGGCAACCCGAAGAGCAGTACGATCTACGAGCATCCACTCGTCTGGCAATGCCGACATTCGGAACTGAGCCCGCATCGCTTGCTGCGTAAGCGGGTGTGTATAACGAACCAGATCAGGTGCCATGCGATACAGTTGCCCGACCGTCTTCGCGATCGAGGTAATCTTTTTAATGGAGACCTTGGACATAGCCACTCGAGCACGATTATGCACGGAACGACGGGCCCAGGCATTGAAAGCCTCGTACTTTTCCGGTGTAAGAACCTGGGCCGGTGCCATGACATTGTCGTGCCGGGCCCACACCGAAAAATTCACGAGCGTGTCGGCCTGAAACTGGATCGCGAGCCTGGCATTATCCTCGAAATGCGCGACGATCGCCATAGTATTCGGGCTGCGTAATGGGGAAATGAAAGTAGGAACCTGCTTCCATTTCTCCAGGGCGAGCCACGTTTCCCTCTCAAGTTCGTGCATATTGGCAGACCACATCGAGGTCAGGTCAAAAGAATCCAGTGGGCACGGCTCCACGTAGAGATGTCGCTCCAACAGGTTGTGTACCGTCTTGTCAATATCACCTACTTCATACGGAGTAATCCGCCGGGTAGGTGCTCGTTTGCGTCGGTTCATGCCTTCCTCCTTTCAGTCAGGTTTAAGCTCTATCTTGGAGCCCCGCAACAAGGCAGAAGTCGCCAAGTCGGCTCGGGATTTCGGAATTATCTGCCAGAGATTATTCACCCCCAGGGCCCCGCACACAGACCCCATATCCATTGTCTTGACGCGGGGAATCCAATACTCGTGCCACTTATCGTGCTTCAAACCGGCCCGCTGGCTCATAAACGAATCATGCCAATACCCCTGCCTGTTATCCGTTTCAGGACGAGCCAGCAGCCAGACCGCCCGAAGATTTTCGAGGACTTTCTGCTTGTCTTGCCGCTTAGGTATGGCAATGATGATGCTATGCCCCCGGCCTAGCGAGAACACAGGGAACTCGAAGATATGTGCCAGGGTTCGGTACAACACGTACGAAACGCCTGTCACAGAACTGCAGTATCCCCGCCGCAAATTAAGCAGCAGCTGATTCTTCGTGTTCTCAGGAACATTGCTCAGGTCCAATACGGCCTTCATTTCACACTTCAGATACCTCTCCAGGTGGGCGTTTGATGCTACCAACACCATGTTGTCCAGGAAGTATTTGTTTACTGACTGTGTCACTTCTTTTTTACCTCATTGTAGTAAGCCGTGTGTGTTGAGTGATTAGGCGCTTTCTCCCCACAATCGCACTCCGTAGTAACCACGCGAAAAGTGCAGGGTTGATCTATGGAATCCAGTGCTGCATCAAGATCTGCGAGCGGATGACCGAGTTCCCGGACCAGCGTCCTGACTATTGCCCGGGCTCCTTTCTGGTGCTTCCCCAAGACATTGCAATAACCGATCGGACTCACCATGAATGTAGATGAAAGAGTCTTGTGCACCATCTGTACGTCATGAATCATCCATCGGTCGTGAGTCGTTTCAGACACGAGCCCAACTGTCCCCTGAAAGTTAGGTATGTTCTCAGCCGCACACCAGAGGGCCAGGATTGCGGAGAATTTCTCCACGTCCGGAACCCAGGGTTTAGAGCCCATTTCTTGTATTACACGGGAGCTAAACCACCCGGTGCGGCTATGAGTGGTGATATGTCTGGCTCCATTCGCGATCATCAACAACTCCCACCGCTTCGCCGCTTCGCCACCCGGCGTATCGCAGTAACCAGCCCGCATCCAACGCCGAAGTGTCTTGCGACCATACGCAGACATAGCCAGTGGCAGGTGCGAGGCTGTGAATTCCATCTTGGGGGCTAGCGTAAGCCCCCACCACCCGGTTTCGTTTATTGCACGGAACATTCTTGTATGTAAATGCACGCCCATCGGTTCTTTTCCTTTGTCAGTGAGTGACCTTAATATGAACTGTCACCCCCCACGGAGCGACATGTTCGCCTGTGATACACCAGATCGTGGGGACTCCAGTGTCCGTGCCGAATGGCGTCTCGCCGTCAGTGAATACGATGCAGGTCTCCGGCTTGACCTGCAACTTGTCGAACTCCCTGAACCCCACCGTCATGTCAGTGCCACCGCCGCCCTGTACCTTGCTCTTCAAGTCCAATAGGTCATTGGTGTCATACAGTTCATGCGTTGCATACACCATGGCGTCCACGAACATCACGTAGAGCGGTGACGGCTGTATATCAGACAGGATGCTGTGCAGTTCCGAGAAGAACGCTGTCTGCTCCTTGTCGCTTACCGATCCGCTCGTGTCATTGATGCACACAAGGCAGCCCGACTGCGACCCCATCATCCCCGGCCAGTACACATGCGGGGCCACCGCAAGCCTACGCCGGTTCGGCCTCGCCCAGGTCTGGCGATCGCGGCCTGTCATGGTCGCTATCGCCTTGCGGAGATGCTCCTGCCAAGGGACCTGCGGAGTGCAGAGTTCATCTACGAACCTCTGCATTGATCCGGGCATGTTGCCTTGCGACTTGGCCGCTGCCGCAGCAGACTGCACTGCCCGCTGCACCTGCGCCTTGCTCGGTGCCGTACTCGGATCCGCGCCCATGTGTTTATCCCACCCGTCGCCACCGTTGCCGCCCGGAGGATCCGGTGGGTCGTCTGGCAATTGCTCGTACACTTCATCCCAGATCATGGTGCGGTCAAACTGGGGATTGATCAGCACACCAATGGGCGGAAGTCCGATTCGATCGTGGATCAGGGTGTCGTTGATTATGTAATCCATGGCGTGGTTAGCCTTTTTCTTGCTGAACAGCTTCAGGTCAGGCCCAACCCCCAGATCCTGATAGTACTTCAGGCGAGTCGGATGCTGCGTGATGACATGCATGACTTCGTGAGCGAGAACAAACATCCTCTCGTCCACGTTCCTGCATTTCTCCTTGAACCACGTCGGATTCACATACAAGTACTTCGCATCAGTTCCTGCGGTCTGAACGCTGTCCGTTTCCACGACCTCCAGGAGATCCATAAGAAGAACTGCGAAAAATGGCTGCTTATGGATCAACGCAGCTATCGCCTCCGTAAGTTCGTAACTTCGTGCCATTACTCGCTCCTTTTCAGTGATTCCCACTGCGTCCGGGCACTGAATGCCCCTGCCATACGCAGAAGAATGGCCTCCGGCTCCTCACACTGAGAGAACCCCCTTGGGCGACTCTCATTCTCACAACTGCTGCACAACATGTAGACGGAACGATACGTGTTCGCCCACACGTAGAACGCCTCTTCGCAACACGCACACTTGTACCGCTGGTGCCTTTGCCCAACGGCATAGGGCTGCCTGCTTATCGAGTGATATGGTCTCGTCATAGTAACGCCTGGCGTTAGTACCACTCGATACCATTCATCTCTTCGAGAACCTGCGTGGCCTGCACTGCGACAACCTTGGCTGCATGCACGTCTTCACGCAGTTGCTCAATCGGATACGCAAGCAGCTTGCCCTCGATCGTTCCGATCAAATCTTCGAACTGCTTGCTGCCAGTGAGATTCATGGACCTCGCCAGCGCGCAGAGTTCCTGCGTATTGGTGAGCATGGTCTCGTACAGCCTGGTCTTTTCACCAGTGCTGACCTTGGTCAGCTGCGTGGCGATACGACCGATTTCCCTCGCCAACCGATCCCGAAGATCAGTCATGGCGTTGGTCACTTGCGCCTTGGTCTGGTCAGCCAGCCTCTGCCCAAGCGCCTCGGCGAGTGGGGCCGGCACCGTCAAGCGAGCGAAGTCGCTCACCGCAGGCATCGGCCTCAATTCCACCACGACGTTGAACAGATTAGGCACTTCGGACGAGGCAGGATACTTGCTGGCATCCGCCATGTCCCCAAGGTTGAGCAGCGCCTGCTGCACCCGCGCATCCCATACCGACTGCAGATCAAGCACAGCATTGTCATACCCGCGCTTCATCGTTGCGGTGTCGGCCAGGAATTGCATGGCCTCAGTCGTCGCGATCAATCTCGACCCCTTCTTCGCACCGTCATCATTCAATGACCACGGCAGGGTACGAGAGTAAACGAAGGAACGCAGGGACACTATCCATGCCCGCACGGCCTTCAACTCGGTGTCAGCGGAGGCCAGGAGTTTCATCCTGAACTTGCCTGCATCCTGTGACGCATGCTTCGCCGACACCACCTCGTCACTCACGTTCTGATTGACGCGCTCTCCACCCCAGGCCCGGAACGATATGTCCACGAGCAGGTAGTTAGATGCCAACGCATCGTTCAGTTCGGTGTTTTCCATGTGGAAATTTCCTTCTGTGTGGCGTTCTGTCTCAATTCAGGACGTTGATCACCAGCGCCCTGTTCTTCGATATCCATGCACTCAGCGCCTTGCTGTTGATCAGCGTGCCGCCTGTGCGCCCGGATAGGGACACCGCTGCCGATACCTGCAGCTCACGAGGAAGTCTCTCGATGTACTGCCACAGCTTATCGACGTTGTCCGACTTGGCGTAGTGAATGCACAACTGCACCGCTGCATACGCAGCGTCTAGCTGGTCAGGGCACAGCGCCTTGCTCGGATCTTTCAGAATGTCCTCGACGTCTGGCAACTTGTCGTGCAGCTTGAAGAACGCAAACATCTGCGCGGCAGTTCCATCTCCAACATTACCCGCCACCACTTGTTGGGTGAGCGGGTCACTCGGCAACGCCATGTTGACATGGCCGTTCTTGTCCAACCCCGCCTTGATCGCCAGGAACTTCGCCGCTGCCGTAAACGATCTGGCAGTGGAGAAAGGTCCATCGGCGGCTGGCACTGCATCAACGAATGCAGCTCCAGGCATCTTCTTCGCGAACGCGATGGGCATCGGGTGTATCCCATTCCGCTCCGCCCAGATCGCCCAGCTCACAACATCAACATCAATCGGGATGATGCACTCCCGATTGGTCAGCTGCATCGGCGGACGAATTGCTCCGGCCCGGTCAGCTATCCTGTTGCTGCACGACACCACCATCCAACCCTCGGGCAGTTGGCGGGTGCCAAACAGCTTGCTCAGGATGATTGGCGCAGTCGCCTTCTGGGTCAAAAGATCAGCTGCGTTGCGCTCGTCCAGTACGAAGATCCCCCGTGGGTGCTTCTTCAGGTACTCTTCGGACGGAAACAACGGAGAACGAGTGAAGTAACTCGTGGCTTCCCCGGTGTGTGGATCTTTCGACGGTACCAAGAAGCCACGGATATCCGGCGCATCGAGCGTCGGCAACAACCATGCTTCCTCTGCATCGCCGCAGAATCCGAACTCCTCACCATATTTCTGGCTGAGGACGGCCCGGATATCGTACTTCAGCACGTCAGACTTGCCCACACCGGGAGGTCCCATGAGGTGGACAGCCGTACGCGATTCGTACAGGTCGGGAAAGACCTTGATCAGGTCCAGTATTCTCATTTGAAAACTCCAGTCAGAATGCACGCAAAGGGGCGTGCGCCCATCGAACTCTAGAGGTGGCGCTTTAAGGAACCCAAGTCATCCGCCAACTTGCGGGACTGTTTCCAGAATATGTGTGATAAGAAATCCGGCGACACCTGGAGGATCATCTTCTCCAGCTTCGGTCGAGTGTCAATCTCGTCCGGGGATATGATTGCAAACGGCCCCAAATCCCAGTGCCCATAGGTACCTGTCTTCAACTGGTCGCAGGTGTTGATACTCTCAGCCAGCGAAGCGACGATATCGGGTCGATTGGCCAAAGCAGTGAAGGGGCTATTCCCCACAGCGCGATTCAGCAACATCACCGCGTGCGCGTCCTCATGCCAGCGCGCTATCGAATGGTGGCGAAGAAGCGGGGGCGGCGCATCCTTAACGATCGTGATGATGTGCAGCAATGTCATGTTCAGGCTCATATTTCGGCCACTCGGCGGCGAGCGGGTGCTTCGGACGATACGCATTCGCCAACAGATCCAGCCGCTTCAGTCTCAACATATCGGCATAGTATGGACAACACAGCTTCATGGTGTGATCCAACTGTACGAACTCCAGGCTTTTACTCATGGAATCCCTCCTTCTTCAGCTTCATCGCATCAACTTCTTCGTCGATGGTCTCCCACAATTCGTGCGCCAATGCCTTTGCGCCCATGACAGTCTCAGGAGATACACGCCGGAAGTCTACCGAACTCGGCGTAATTGTCAGCAGCTGAAATCGTGCCTCGTCGATACCCACGCGAGGTTCCCCCGGTACCGGAAGAAACGACGATATGCACGCTCGGTGTACGTGGAATGCCTTACCGGCGTGCATGGCCGCAGCTGAAGCGAAACGTATCGCACCAACAATAAGAGGGTCGGTATACAAAATCTCGGCGTGGTATGAAAGTGTAACCTGATAGACGATCGGCATCACTGCACCAGCATGCCAAACAACAGGGCCAGCAGTATCCAGACGGACATACCAGCCATGAACCTGTCTAGCGGTCCTTCTTCAAACGGGCCAGTTCCTCGCATTGTGCTTCTCTCCTCTGTAATTCTCTGGCAAGTCGCCGCTTGCGGGCGACATTTAATCTGGCCACCCGCTGCGTAAGTTTGTGCTTGTGAAAATACTCTGCGTCCAACGCCATTTGGCGGAGCATGGATTCATGAAATTTCCTTCTCCAGTCCAACGCCATTTGGCGGAGCATGGATTCATGCAATTTCCTTCTCCAGTCTGCGTTTGAGAGCCAAGGGCAGGTTAAGCATATGCGGTATCAGCATCTGCTTCTCCGCCAGATATACCTTTGCAAATTTGGGGTCATGGAGTTTGATCGACGGCCAGTTATCCAGCAGGTCGAACGCTTTGATGACAGCCACGCCGAAGCCCGCCTCGCCAATCCTCTTGGCTTCAAGCAGTTTGCGCTCCTCGCGTTTCAGGTGCGGGAAGTCCTTGCTTGTGTAGACGTCGGTGCAATCACGCACCAATGTGGCTACCGCTTGCCCGAACAGCTCGTCCAATTCAAAATATTTGACGTTGCAATCTTCCATCACGTCATGCAATACCGCTGCCATTGTCAGCTGCGGAAATTCCACATACTCAGAGACACCGGTCGCCACCGCCAGGGGGTGCACGATGTAAGGCTCATTCGTATAACGACGCCGCTGCCCATCATGGGCGAGTGTGGCGAAGTAGACAGCCCTCAACACCTCCGGTGTCTGCCTGGAGAATCTAAGCACGTACCCCCCGCATGTTGCGGGGATCATACGAAAGCTCTGGCTCCACTATGGCAAGCCGGGGAGGTCTTTGGTCTTCGACGGCGTACCAGTTCCGCCAGTTGTTGGCCTGGGCCAACTGGGTGGCTATCTCAAGGTCACGGGCGAAGCCCAGCACCTTGCCGTCCACGACCGATCTGCAAATCAACATGGCATTCACTCCTCTACACGAAACTTCCTGTAAATCTCCATCACCCCGTCATACAGGGCCTTCGACATGGTCTCGGTGTCAGCCACCTCGACGATGTGATACTTGTCTTTGTCAGACGGGTGCGGGTCATCCCGTAGCACTCGCAATGTGCGCCGAAGGTCAGCAATCTTGCTGCTCAATACCTCAATCAGGATCTCGGCGCGCTCCTGATTTATCTCCAGCTTGGCACTTCGCCGCTTGGCGACTTTCTTCTTCATGGCTTTGTCTCCTGTGCTGCTCGAGCGGCGTCGATGGCTTCGCGTATTGTCTGTGCCACGACAGTAGCGGCGTGTGGTCGCCGCCCATC
>Ga0315273_10001650_pt1 | contig 25547 bp, 28 predicted proteins | sample YL17G02_0_MG_FD_205753 | JGI IMG/M metagenome (GOLD analysis project Ga0315273, IMG submission 205753) | Sediment microbial communities from Yellowstone Lake, YNP, Wyoming, USA - YL17G02_0 | ecosystem: Environmental > Aquatic > Freshwater > Lake > Sediment | place: USA: Wyoming | collected... | reverse complement strand
CCTCGGGGTGATCGCAACGTGCATCATCTCGTGCGCCCGAATCCTCAAAGCCAAAGGACTCTCCGAAGAACACGGGACGTACATGATTCCTTTCTGGAGATTCACGCCTCCTACGGTCTTGGTCTCCTCGATCTTCCATCCCTTCGGCCTCGGATCAAGATAGGACGGCAACGGCTGAGAGGACTTGTCGATCCGGTTGTCGTCCTCATCCGCCATTCGCCTCAGGAACGAGAAGATCGACTTGTCGGCCATTTAGTTCACCTCCACTTCTTCGTAGAGCATCCCGTGTTCGTCCGGCTCGTTTCCGTGGCCGTAGTCTCTCCCGACGATCTGAAGCCCCTCGGGAAGCTCGAACCCAACAGCCTCAACTCCGCAGAACCGGACGTAGGTTCCCTCAGCGAAAGCCCCGACTATCAGCTTGGGCTTCTCCATCAGAACGCCACCTCCTCACCCGTTGCGATCGACGCCGCGCTCAGCGCGACCAAAACATCTCCGGCCCGATGCTGGAACACCGCACTTGCGGCAATCTCCCTCGGCACCTTCTTCCCGGTCAGTTCCTGGAACGCCCGGAATTGACGGATCGAGAGTCTCTGCGCCTCCTGCACGCCGGAGTGCGTCAGCTCCTCAGCCATCTTCCTCATCCCCACCGGAAGCTGCGCAATCGCCTCCGGATGGGCGTGAGTGATCTCGACCCGGATCACGAACCGGTCCGCCAACGCCTCCGGCAACGCATCCGCCGGTTCGTTCGTCGTACCGACAATCCGGAATCCCTCCTTCGGCTCGACGTACTCTCCGGTCGGCAGCTCGAATCCGCACGACCCCTCGTCATCGCAGATCGCGAGCAGCGCCATAAGGCAGTCCTCTGACGCCTTGTCGATCTCGTTCACGACCAGCACCCCGCCCGTCCTCCAGGCGTTGATTGCCAGGCCGTCCTGCCAGATCATGTTCCCCTCACGGATCACGTAATGCCCGATCAAATCCGTGGCGGGAGTCTCCGGCTGAATGTAGATGTTGAACACCCTCTGCTCCGGCTTCACGCCCAGCGCCCTCGCCGCAAAGGTTTTCCCGGTGCCGGGAATCCCCATCAGCAAGACGCGCCTCGCGCCAGATCGGAGCACGGCCTCTGCGTTAGTCCAGCACGGCGGGGCAGCCTTCGCTCTCGGCTTCCTCGCGGCGGGCTTCCTCGCTCCACTCGTCGTGCTGGTCCTCGGCTTGATCGTCTTGGGTGCAGACAATTTTCTCTCCTCTCGAAATAGATGTTCACAAGTCGGGCAGTACCCTCCCCCGGTCCGGTGACCTGACGGGTACGGGGATTGCCTCTTCCCCGGACAGTGTTCTCCGTCAGTGTGAGCGGTCAGCTCCCACCTCTGCTTGTCAGGCTTCCTCCTGTCCCAGATCGCAAGAGCCTCCTCCACAGTCGCTCCTCTTGCCACCTTCCTACTCCTTCCTAGAACGAGCGCCCAGACCGTCGGATTCGGCCTATAGGTAGGCGCGCGTCTATATGTATTGTAGCGCAGGGGATCAGCGCCCACCGCTCGCCGCACACCGTTTCAACCCGACCATTTTTATAGTGGTCAGGCCCGTATCGGTCAGGCCCGTATCGGTCACCGGCCGCTGTGTGGTATGCTGTCCGGTAACAACTACTGGAAGGAGTCCCAGATGAGGCTTTTCGAGTACGCGGTGATCCTGGAGGAGAAACTGAACAAAGATGGTGAGGTCGTTGAAGAGGCCGAGATCGTGACCGAGCCGACTACGGTGCTTGCCGATGATCAGGAGCAGGCATCGCTGTTGGCGGGCCGCTCAATCCCCGAGGAGTACATGGCGAAGATCAAGCGGCTGACGGTTGTGGTGCGCCCTTTCTGAGTTCAGCCCCAGTTATCGACAGAAGGGGTGTGCAGGGAATGGGGGCAATCTCCGAGAGGACTGACATAGATGGACGGCCGTCTGGTGCCCACGGTGAGGAAGCCTGGCCGAGGCTTCCTGTTTGGCAGCCTGTTCAGGCATCGGGCAGCGGCAACTACAACGTGATGATGTCCACTACATCGCCGTCAACGAGCTACTCAGCAAGCGGCTTGCTGAAAACTGGAGGAGGATGATGACCAAAAGATCAGATTCAGAGGATGCCCTGATCGAAATTGAGAGACTCGCCAAACAGATCAACGTGGCCGAGCAGAAGCTGGCGCAGGACCAGGACACCCTCGAGGACTGGCTTTGGCAGGCCAATGCTGGTGGGGCGAGTGTCTCTCACCTTTCCCGGCTGATTGGCCGCAGGCGTGAGTCAACCCACTACGCGATCCTGAGAGCGAAAGCGAGGGGAAATGGCTGATCTCCCAATTCGTCCTGCTCCCACATCTGGATCACCGCTCGCTGATGCCCTTGTGAGGTTCCAGGACAAGGTTCCGAAGCTGGGTCTGGACTCTGAGGCCAACATCACAGCGTCCCGGAAGTACAAGTACATCTCGCTGGCGAAGCTGATGGAGGTCGTCAGGCCGGTCCTGAACGAGTGTGGGCTGGCTGTGATCCAGAAGCCCAGCATGGTCTTTGGCACGAACGGTGAGATGATCCCAGCCCTGAGAACCAAGATCCTGCACGTCTCGGGGGAGTACGAGGAGGAAGTGATGCCGCTGATGCTCGACAAGAATGACCCTCAGGGTCAGGGATCAGCGATCACCTACGCGCGCCGCTACGCCCTGATGTCATTCCTGGGACTCGTCGCGGATGAGGACGATGACGGTTTGGCGGCAACTCCGAGACGGCGTGGCCCGGCCAAGCCGAAGGAGGAGCCTAAGTCGGAACCTGAGCCTGTCGATCTGATGCCACAGTTGACCTCTGCGCTCGCAGCGGTATCGAAGTGGGATAACTGGTCGCGCGCCAACGTACTCAATCAGGCCAACCTGGCGTTCAACCACGAGATCACCAAGCTGGAGGACATGACCCCGGACGAGATGCAGACGATCATCGACGGGGCGCACTCCTGGCTGGAAGCACACCTGGATGACGACAGTGCTGGATAAGCCTGCTGACTACGCCGGTGAGTATGAGGTGAGGATCGGCGGGCTGATGCGTTGTTGTCTGCAATCGCTTCATCTGGCAGCGAGTGAGATGGATGAGGCCCCGCCGATCGGAACGACGATCTCCTGCATCCACGAGGAGGACCCCGACAACCAGAACATGATCCTGGCCGATGATGGGGTGTGGGAATGGAACAAAACAAAGGAGGAATGATGGAAGCCAGCACACCTACTTGCTGGGTACACCCCTGCAAGTGCCTGGCCTGCTCGCTCCACTGGAACGTCTACTCGTGGCGGGAGGAATGGCCGAACGATGGGGATGTAACCAGGAAGCCGGTTTTCTGTCCAGAGTGCGGCGCGAACACGATCCTGCGCTTCAAGGGGTACGAGCAGGACGGGTTCATTTTCCACTTCGTCCCTGGGATGAGGTCGCAGGGAATCAGCGAGATTCACGGATCGCTACTGGAGGAGGGATGATGGGTAGGGAGACATGCGGATGGATCATCGCTGTCTGTGGGATGGTGTGGATCATCGTAGGTCTGTCTCTGGCGTGGCGATGAGTTTCACACCACAGATCCCGTGGCCTGAGGAGATCGAACACTTCTCCGCATCGAGCGCCAAGATGGCCGTGCGCTGTCCTGAACAGTGGCGGCAGCGCTACATCCTCGGAAAGAAGGCTCCGCCTTCCCTGGCGATGCTGGGAGGGCGGGCTGATCACGGTGCGATCGAAATGTCGATGCGCCAGAAGATCACTAGCTACGAGGATCTGCCGGTTGCTGAGGTGAAAAAGGCGTTCGTGGAGATCCTGGAGAATGCCGTAGAGAAGTCAGGAGGTGTGAATGAACTGGAATCGAAGACAGACAACGTGGTGCGTGAGTACGACGACCTACGCCGGTCTGGGCAACTCTCAGTCGCGACCTACCACACCATCGCTTCGCCTTTCCTTCAGCCCGTTGCTGTCGAGGAGAAGTTCGAGATCCAGGTTCCAGGACTACCCGTGAAGGTGATCGGCTACATCGACCTGATCGCGAACGATGTGACTTTCGGGAACGAGGTCGATGATGCATCGAACAGGATGATCGACCGCAAGCGTAGGGCACGTTCAACGAGGAATATCGAGCCAGAGTGGAAGATGCAGGCTGAGATTTACCAGTTGGCTGAGCCGATCCCATTCGACTGGCACGTCACAGTGGACAAGAAGGAACCGGAAGTGCTCTGGGGAGAGGGGATGACACAGGAAGTCCCACCAAAGGCCCGCTCGGAGCGGCTGCTGAATCAGATCGTCTCGCAGATCGGTTTCTACTACACGACCTACGGGCCTGATCAGGGCTGGCCGGTGACGGGCAAACTCCACCCTTGGTCTTGTGGATATTGCGGCTACCGGGATGATTGCTGGGGTTGGAAGTAATGGATGTTCCGGCTGAGTTCAGAGGGGATGACGGAGGTATTGCTGGCTTTGATCAGACCCAGGCCAAGGCCATTGCGGCGGTAAGGAAGTCAACCAGTTTTTACGTGGTTACCTGCAACCCCGAGGGGGCAATGGACTTCTATTGCTCGGTGCAAAACCTGGAGGACAATGACGAAACATTGGTGTTCCTGAATACGGTCGGAGGGCACGTTGAATCGCTGTACAAGAAGGCGTCTGAGTTGATCAAGGAGGATGAGTGATCCGGCTCTCCCATGTCATCACGGTTCGTCATGGGCACCTGCCTAGACGGCTTGAATCTTGCGGTCGTTATGGCTGCCTGGTGGACGAGCAAGGGGTGACAAGCTGTGGAGAGTTGGCCTGCCCCAACTGTGGGGTTGGGCCTGTGGTCGTCATTCGCTACACACACAGCGCCCTATGCGAAATATGCTCCCACCGCTGGCCGCTGTGATATGCTTACACGATGGTTACATCCACGACGAAAGGAGGAGCCGGTGGCTAACCGTCCCGGTTCAAGTCTCAAAAAGGACGTAATGCTGCTCGTCAGGGCCTGTCGTGCCGCAGGGTACGAAGTAGTGGTCGGCGGCGGCAACCACTGGAAGGTGCTCGACCCCAAGACTGGTTCGTCGGTTGCGTCCCTGGCTGTTTCACCGTCAGACACTCGTTTCTACCGTCAGGCGGTCAGCGACCTGATTCGTGTCGGTGTCCTCAAGGAGGACCCGAAGAAGGCAGGCTACACGTCGAAGACACCTGCCCTTCCGTTCATCTCGTCTCGACAGACGACGGTGCGGGACAACCTGACCGAACTACGCGCCGAGGGCTTCACGGACGATGAACTGATCCAGCACTACCGGACGATGAATCCCGACAGCACCTGGGGCGTGATCTACACGAGTCTCGCTCAGATCAGTGAGTCCGCCAAGGAGACCGAGTGGAGCACTCTCGGTAAGTGGGAGGACGTGATCGTTGACATCACTTCACCCAAGAAGGAGGAGGTAGTGGCAGTACCGACAAAGAAGCCCCGTGGTGGAAGGAGATCCCTAAGCCTCGGGAAGGACGAGCAGGAAAAGCTGAACCAGTATTCCCAGGAGCTTGCGCGGTGGGCAAAACTGGACAAGCGTCAGATCGGCGGGTTCCGGGTTTCCTATCACGGACAGTGGACACTGGCTGCTGATGTTGCGCTCGAACAGGCAAGGCGGAAGGGTGTCACTCTGGAGCAGGGAAACACCAGTGGTGCGGTCAAGCCGCTCAGCAGAGTGCGCCTGGCTGGCAGGATGCGTGACCTCGGGAAGGGTTTGCCTGGCTGGTCTAACTCTCTAACGGCAGCCAGGTTGTTCATCTCCGGTTACGAGGACGGCCTGCATCTGGATGCTTCAGCTTCACTCACAAGAACGGGGGTTGGGTCCAAAATCCTGATCCTGAACTGGAAGCCGAAGTGGCAGGCCTCGTCTTGGGTTCCTCCTGAGATCATTTGGCAGGACAAGGAGGTCGAGTCGATCACGACTCTGATGGAGGAGGCCGAGCTGTCGCAGCAGACCCAGAATGGTGTTGTTCCGCTCCATATGCGGGTGCTCTCGGCACTCGGGGCTGTTGACCGCCAGGAGGCTCTCGACATGGCGATGGAAGTCAAGATGCTGGAGGAGAACTGCGAGCTGGTCGAGGTGATCTTGCCCCGGATCGTGTAGTAGCCGAGGAAGCCCTCCTCAACGGGGAAACAGACGAAGTAAGAGGGGGGAGCCGCCCCTGGGGCAACCCGAAAGCCCAGGGGCGGCTCAAACCGTGGGTCTTAGGACTAGGCACCGAGCAAAGGAGGAAGCGAAGTGCCCACCCACGGCGAGGAAACCAAAGCATACAAGAGGAGGAAGCTGATGTTGCTGCGTGAGGTTTTCAAATACCCCGTCCCCTACTCTGATCGGTTCACCCTGCTGCTCCCCACAGCCGCCGAGATTCTTCACTTCGGAGAGCAGAGCGGCGCGCTGTTCATCTGGGCGCTTGTGGAACCCGACTCCCCAAAAGTGAGCCGGGAGTTTCTGCTGCGAGGAACCGGGCACGAGATAGAAGGTAATCCGATCTACCTGGGGACGGATCGGGTTGGCTCAGGCTTGGTGTGGCATCTGTTCGAGGAGACACCATGAGCCACAAGGAACTAGAGGATCTGCTCAGAGGAATCCGCTACGACGCTACCGCCATACAGGCCAAAGTCTCCGAGCTGCTCCGAATGATCGCCGAGATCCCACAGCTCTCCGACGACCACACCAAGCTCCCATGCCCCGAGTGTGGTGTGCCCCTCGCAGGCCCCCGTGCCCTGGCTGAGCACTTGTACGTCACCCACGACCTGCCCAGCCCCAACGGGCCAGCGATCTTTCTGCCCTGAGAGCAAGAACAACGGCCTTGATTTTCAATCTCTCAGAGCACAAGGGCACGAGTCCCGGTCCCCACCCTCGCAACGACACTGTGGATAACTCTGTGGATAACTGGTCGCACGCTAAAGTGGCGGCTCTGACCCGTGAGCTAGAGGACTGCGGGGCGCTCCAGAGGCTGATTTGTCCGGCTCAGCGTGGTACGCTTCGTCCTGCGACTTGTAGCGAGGCGCAGCTTAGCACCCTCGGACAACCTCATGGGAAATCCGGGGGTGCTTCACTTTTAGGGGTCGGTGTGATATGTGTGTACGACCACGAAAGGAGAGTTGGTGAAACCGATCACCAGCACCGTCTCACTCGTAGTCGATGATCCCGACTTCATGCTCTTTCAGGGGGACGCGCTGTGCGCACTTCAACTGCTGCCCGGCGAGAGCGTGGACTGCGTAGTGACCTCACCCCCCTACTTCGCCCTCAGGGACTACGGGGTTGAGGGTCAACTCGGGCTGGAGGACACACCCGATGAGTACATCGCAAACCTCAGAGAGGTCTTCGATGAGGTCCACCGGGTACTCAAACCAACCGGGACCATGTGGCTCGTGATCGGTGACAGCTACGCCGGGGGAGGAAACTACCGGGGGATCACATCGGAGGAGACCCTGACAGCCAAGCAGCGAAGTAACGGCGGGGCCAGAGGTGTCTCCCAAGCCCTCGGTGTCAAGAACCACGACCGCAAGAACAAAGAACTCTGCGGGATGCCCTGGCGGCTCGCGTTCGCACTCCAGGCGGACGGCTGGTATCTCCGCTGCGACGTGATCTGGGCCAAGCCGAACCCGATGCCCGAATCCATCACCGACCGCCCCACCAAGTCCCACGAGTACGTGTTCATGCTCACCAAGAGTAAGAGCTACTACTTCAACCAGGACGGGGTGCGTGAGGAACACTCCGGACTGGCGGCGGGGAACACACACTCCAAACCCAACCCCGCATCGGAGATCGGCGGTGGCGACACCCGCCACGGAATCCCCTGGAAGCCCGGTGTCTCACCGCAAGAGGAGACCCTCGACGGCAGCCAGGGAGAGAGGCGAGGGCCAGATGGGAGGCTGGCGACAGGGGTAAAGGCTGGGTCGTCCTCGATACAGCATCGTGACGGGGAACGCTGGCCCAATGACCGGGGCCGGAACATCAGGTCAGTGTGGACGATCCCGACCCAGCCCTACCCCGACTCACACTTCGCAACCTACCCGGAGAAACTCGTAGCGACCTGTCTGAAAGCATCCTGCCCCGAGGATGGGACTGTGCTCGATCCGTTTATCGGCTCAGGCACCACAGCCCTCGTGGCCCGCAAGATGGGCTTGAGGACGATAGGGATCGAGTTGAACCCTGAGTACGCCCAGATGTGCTCCCAGAGGCTCCACCAGCAGAGTCTGTTCGCATGAGAGGAGAGAGATGAGCTTCACTCCAAGGATCGTTACCGACGAGGACGAGTTTCGCCCGCTCACAGACAGGGAGATCGAGGCGTTCGGCAGACTTCGTTTCAAGACCCGTCAGGGTGGCAAGATTCTCGGACTGACCACCGACCCAGATGTAGCCAGGGAACTCAACAGCATGGAGTTCCAGGGGAAGGGCTGCTATGTGAGGGACTACCGCACCGGACTTCGGGAGTGGGACTTCCTGTTCGATACTAAACGCTTCGAGGAACTGATGCCGTGACACCCGACCCCAAACCAGCCAAGCGGATCGTGGACAAGAAGGCTGTCTCCAGTTTTGCAAAAGGGATGGTGTACTTTGGCTGCCAAGCCTGCCTGTCACAAGGCTGGGGGATGATGAGTGTTCATCACCTCGTCCCCAGGTCTCAGGGCGGGGATGACATTCCGGAGAACCTCGCGATGCTCTGCGGCTCGGGAACGTCCGGCTGCCACGGGAACATCCACAACCATGACTCCAGAGCACTACAGCTCCTCGGAGAGAACCTGACCGACGAACAGAAGGACTACATCATCAAGAAGAAGGGGGAGGAGTGGTTGATCAACCGCTTCGCCGCCCTTCCGACCGCCGTCGCCCGGAGCGACGAGGCCGTGTAACCACATGAAAGGAATGGGAACCTGCGTGGCAAACTGGCGTTCATCGTCATCACCGTTTATCTCGTACTCACGCCGTTCGCTGTGGCGGCGGCTCCGAGATACCCTTCAACCGTACCGGCCGACTGGCACGCGCCTAAGACCTGGTTACGTCAAGCAATCTGCATCCACGAGCACGAGGGGGCATTCAACTCGATCGGGTACGTCAAAGGAGTGGCTACCTACGCCGGGGGCTTCCAGTTCATGCTCGACACCTGGCACTCCGTTGGAGGAGTGGCCCTCGACCTCACGGACATCACCAGGGCTTCTAAGAGGGAACAGCTATACCGGGCTTGGCTTGTCTGGGCCAGAGATGGAAGGAGCTGGAGGGAATGGGGAACCGCCAGCAAATGCGGGCTAAGGTAGGGAGCAAGCACCTCGGCTCAGGCTGGGCCTCCTGCCACCCAGACCAACCCAGAACCTGCCGCTACTGCGGAGAGAAATGCACCCTGAAGCAGCACCTCTGGATCGAAGACACCGTGCCCAGATGGACAGCCCACATGGACTGCTGGCGAAACCGTTGACCTGCGAATGCTCCTATCTCCCGCAGCACATCAACGGTGTCTCCATCGGAACGGTCTGCGAGCAGGACGGATTCTGCTGGGGACAAAAACGGCAACAGCTCGCGGCTGAACGGCAGGCCCGAGCTGTTGCCCGCTACCAGGCTCGCCCGCTACACCAGGATCTCATAGGCCAGATACAGATCCTGGTGCTTTGCGACAACCTTCTCAACCAGACGCCCTGCATCGTGCAGATCAACGTCGGATGCCGCCAACTCAACCGCTTCTTCCGCATCGAATCCCATCTCGATGAACCGGCGCAGGCGGTGGTTCTCCACCCGCTCCACCTCGCCGTCGTGCAGTAACGTCATGCTGGAGGAACACCAGACTTAGCCCATCCACGAGAGATGGCGTAGAGCGCAGCAACGACCGTCGATGCGATTGCCGCATACTTCGGCGGAAGGACCTGGGAGATCGAAGCGATGATCGTCCCGAGGGAGACAGCAACAGCCGCCCAGAACTCAGTTGTTTTGTAGCCTGGCTTCATCTAGGGTCCTTTCTTCGCTGCCTGTGTAAAGCAGCACCTCTCGATGACAGTCTCAATGCGCGCAAGCCGCACGTTGAGAACTTGCACTTGGTTGTTGAGAGCTTGCAATTGGGCCGACTGTTCTATTAGCTGTGCCCTTATTTGACTTCTGTCCAACACATACGGATCTTGATTCTGGATCATCTCTGATACATCGGCTCGTGTGACAGAATGGGACACGAAAACGACGTAAGAACCAAGACCAGAGATAACGACGCCAAGAAGAAGTGCAACCACCATACGCATCAGGCCCCACAGACCCTGATCGGTGCTGCGCCTCACACCATTATCGAGGTCCATAACCACCGGCTGTGGCCTTCTGCGCGAACATCTGGCGGTATGCCTCTGTCCGTGCGGGACCCTGAGGAATCTGGGATGCCTGGATCAACGACTGGAACGGATCGAAGTGAGACTCAGAAGGAGTCGAGGATGTGAAGCCATACCCCTGAGGCTGAAAGCCACCCGTTGCCTGACTGAACCCGGCTGCCAACTGAGGCAAGCCGTAGGCCCTCAGTGCCCTCGAGATCTCCCTGCCGGGATTAGCTGGCCTCTCGAAACGGGAAACGATGTTGGACACAGCAGCCTGACCACGTAGTCCGTGCGCGACCCGGTTCATCGCGTTCAGCGCATAGTTGATCCCAGCCTGGGACCAGGCCCACTGTTGGGATGCTGCCGATCCGTGCGGTGCAAATGACGGATATGCCCCGCCGTAGTGGAGCTGCCACGGTCCGAACGAGGTGCCCTGGTCTCCAATCCCACCTCCGAGTCCCTCCTGCGCAGCAACCGCCATAACGGCGTTGGGGTCAAGGCCAAGCTGAGCCGCACGCTGGCGAATATAGGTAGTCTGGCTGGGAGGAGGGGGTGCCATTGCCTAATGATGACAGTAGAGGATGACTACGGCACCTTGATCCCGAGCCTGGCAAACAAGGCCCGGTAGGAGGAAATCGTCTGCGAGCCGAAGTACGCCTTGCCCAGCCTGGCGATCAACGCGCGCATCTGGTTGTCGGGGAGATTCTGAACCTGATGAAGCAGACTCACAGCATCAGCCTCTTTCATCGTTCCCCTCCTGACCAACACGTCGAGGTCGGAGCCAAGTTCGACCAGCGGTGGGATCGACTGGCTGTTCCTGACCCCGAACTGGGTGGCGAAAGCCTGACGGTTAGCCAACCGCTCCGACTGCTGCGCGAATGCCTGCTTCAACTGCGGAGGTGCCGAGGTGAAGACGCCAGTCTTCTGCCCCGCCTCGGTGTAGCGGCGCATCCTGTCCTGTGTGTTCAGGATCTCGCGCTCCTGCTTGTTCGAGGCTGACGCCTTCTGTTCCGCGAAGAACCGGGAGCGGGCCTCCGCCGTGTTCAGTGCGTAGGAGCCTCCCGGTCCCTCCCCTCCCGCGATCAAGCCTCCGAAGCCTCCAGTGGCACGGGCGATGTCAGCAAACCCTGGCCCCAGGAACCTGCCCCACGCCTCACCTTTGGTGTAGGGGAACAGGATCTTGTCGGTAGAGGGGTTCGTCTGCCCGGCTGCGATCTGTTCTGCCCGTGTGAGGTTTTGCCGCAGTCTCTGGAAGCCAGGCAGGTTTCTCCACTGGTCGGTAGCGATCCTAACTGCGCTGTGCCCCGGAGGGATCGCCTGGCCGGTGAACAGATCCTTGCGGGTGATGATCGCCAACACCGCACCAGCGACAGGGGTCAGGTTCTGCGCCAGGCTGTTCCCTGGTGTCACCCCACCATGCAGCAGCTCCCAGCCTGTCTGCAACGTCTGTGCCGGGACACCCAGCACAGTCTCAGAGGTCGGGTTGATGATCTGTGGCATCTTCCCGATCTGAGGCACATCACGTTCCCCAACCTTGAACACACCAGGAAGGAACGACGGCACCTTGCCGATCTCCTTCAGGTTCTTGGCGGCGGCAGGCTGCCCCATGTTCGTCAGGAGCAGCGCCTGGCCGGGGTGGTTGGCGAAGAAGTGCGGGCCATACAGGGTCGCTGCCTTCAGCCACGGGTAGAAGAAGATGATCCGCCGGGCCACATTCTTCTCCAACGACGACATGCGAGCGTAGTCGATGATGTTCTTGTTGGCGTTGCGGGAAACCTCGATCAGACCCTGCTCGTTCTTTCCTGACAAAAGCTCAGCGATCGACTCGGGGGTGCGGTAACCCTGCCGCCACGCCTCATGGAAGAAAGCGTTGTCCCGGTAGGGGTTGTCGAGCACCTTGCCGGAAGCAGCGCTCAACGTGTGGTGGGTCTTCTGGATAAGCCTCATTCCGTAACGGGAAAGCCCTGCGTCGGGAGCCATGATCGACCCGGCGATCGAGTTGGTGTACTGCATCGACCCAGACAGGTTTCCGGAGGCCATCTGATGCCACTCAGCCGCTGTCATTCCCTGACGAGCGGCCATCTCCTCGCTGAACACGCTGCGGTGCATCAAAGATGCCCTACCAACACTGAGCGGGTTGAGAGTGTGATCGGCGAGCGTCAACATGATCTGGCCGATTGTGTTAGCCGACCAGTAGGAGGGCTTCAGGAACAAGAGGCCGATCTGAGCAGTCTGGTTCATCGAATCTGTCAGATCAATCAGGTACTGAGTCTTGGAGCGCCCGTTCCCATCCCGCTTGTACATCCCGTTCAGTTCCTGCTCCGAGGTCGGGATGCCCTGATCCTTGAAGGTCAGCTCGATTGACTGCCTGAGCCTCGCAACCTGCTCGTTCTCGAACCTGATCTGCGCGTTCAGGTCACGGCCCAGTCCAGTCAGGTTGCTGTCAGGGAAGCGCTGCGCCAACCCCAACCCGACCCTCTGAATCGAACGGACCAGAGGGTTCTGCGATGCGTGGATGTCCTGCTTGACGACCTCGTATCGGCCGGTGCGATCCAAGGTTGACTCCGGCAGCTTCTCGATCTTCGGGTTGCGGATGAAGCCCACCAGCCTGTTGCGAGGAGGAGCACCCTGGATCTTCCCAGCCTTCATCCATTGTGCGAGCTGCTGAGTCTGATCTGCCGCTGTGCTCATCGGCACTCCAGCCTTACCCTCGGGTGGGCCACCATGCAGAGTCATCTGCGCCTCGCCCTGGCCTCCGTAGAACTCCTGGAGCTGCGCAAGCTGGGCGTCCAGGTTCTTGTCCAGCTTGTCGATCCCCATCTGGCGAAGGATCGTCTTGGACGAGAGCAGCTTCCCGGTCTGCACATCCTTGACGGTGATGATCGTGTTCTTGGCGTAGGGCTTCACCGTGAGGCCGGTGTAGATAGCCCTCAGATAGTCCTTGGCGGTGATGTCAGCCCCGCCCTTCACCACACGGGTTGCATTCCAGACAGCCTCAGCCTGATCAGGAGGGAGATGGTTCTCCAGGATCGAGCGAAACACCTTCTGTGAAGGAGCGCGCCCCGCCTGCTCAGCATCGGTTACCTCCTGGCGGAGATCATCAGCGATCCGGGTGTAGATCTCCCTCGCCTGCGTCTTGCTCAGCCCGGCAGACATCAGCTTCGGAGGAGTCAGCCCTGCCTTCTCCCCACTCGTGTAGCGGCTCGCATCATCAAAAAGAGCGTTCGCCTGCTGCAAGGTGATCCCGTGCTCCTGTGCTGTATCCAGGTAGGTCTGCCTGTCGATGAACGACTTGCCCTCAGCGGCAGCCTGCTCGAAGTGAGGAGCGAGAGACTCAGAGAGAGGAGTAGAAATCTGCTTGGCTATCTGCGTGGGGATGTCAGCGAAGCTCATCGCCCTCTCGTTCGACCCCATGTAGTGCGGATCGGTCATCGCCAAACCCCGGTCCTCCATCGCCAGATGGGTAACAGGACCCTTCGCCGGGGTCTTGCTTGGGATCTCGGTACTCGCCCGGAACACGAGCGGCTTCTCAGTTGTCGGTAGGGCAGGCGTGATCGGGGTGATCGGAGGAGCCACAGCCGGAGGTTCTGTCGGAGATGTCTCGCCCTGCGTGTTGTCCTCGATCGCGGTGCGGAGATCCTCAACTGTGGCCTGCACATCCTCAAACGCAGCCTGTTGATCGGCCTGGAACTCCTCCGAGCCATCAGGCCCAGGCTCGTAGTCCTGGCGTGCGATCTCTCGGTAGGTCTCGATCGAGTCCTGCACCGCACCGTGCTCAGCATCGACGTTCTCCCAGACCGGGTGGTCCTCGATCTTGATTAGTTCGTTCTCCAGGTCCTTGAGGACCCTGGCGTTCCCTCTGGGAGGTGAGTCGAGAGCGTTCAGCTTGTCCTCGAGGGATGCGATCCCCGATGTGATCGGTGTTGCCGGAGCAGCCGGGGCCGTCGCCTCCCTCGGGATGGCCGGTTCGACCACCGGCTGCTCCGCACCCTTCACCACGCCACCCTGCGCGGCATAGCGAGCTTTCGCCTCAGCGAACGGATCACCCTCGACCGGAGGCAGAGACTCCGTGGCCCTCGGAGCCACAGTCGGAGCCTGCGCTTCCTTGGTACCGATAAACTTAGGCAACTGCGCTGGCTCCATCGACTTCTCAGTGACCGCAGCGAGAGCCTGCTTGCGGTAGGCACGCTGCGCCCTCTCGAAGGTAGCCGTGCCGGTCTTGCCGTGCGGGAAGTCCACCCGCCGGGGGATCTTCAGAGGTGGATGCTCGCTGATTGAGGATACTGTGGCTGGCTCAACAGGCTTCGGGAACCCAGACGGCTCCTGGCGGATGATGTGTACATCCCTTGGGCGGGTGAGATGACCGGGGAAGTTCGGCTTGGGCGGGAACGGCCCCTCAATCGGTGGCTGGCGGGGCATAAGACCGGGCTGGTCAGAGTGGTATGCCTCCCTGGCAATCCTGCCTGCCTCCTCCGGCCTCGTGATGTCCTTAGCGATCACCCTGCCATCCTTGATCACCGTGAACAGAGGGGCCGCAGACTGGTTGGTAACCGAAACCCCGTGTCTCTCGGCATCAAGGGTCTGGCGCGCAGCCTCTCTCGCAGCAGCCCACTTCGGGGAGTATGGGCGGGAGAGAACCTCCCTGGCAATGATCGCCCTGGCGGAAGGGTGCGCCTGGATCGTCGGGCGCTGCGACACCACTTCGATCCCTGTTCTCACCCCAGCCTGGGGATGGCCCAAGCCGTGCACGAGTTCGTGGGCGAAGTCACCGCTCTGGAGCACCTGCGACTTGACGAATTGCGGCCCCCTAAGCCTCTGCATCTGTGCCCTGGCCCAAGCCTGGATCTCCTGCGGGGTAAGCAGACCCTCCTCTGTTGCCGGGGCGGCTCCGATCCGTGGGGTGATCTGAGGTGGCCCGTTGAGATCGAGGGCTGTCTGCCCAACAATCTGATCACCCTCGAAACCAGGCAAATCAATGTAGGGCTGGTCGGGATTCAGCACCTGACGCAGACGCTCCAGCGGATGCTGTGTCCTGCCGAAAGTCTCACCCTTGGTCGGTACAGCCCGACCAACTGGACGCTCAACCGAGGTCCAGTTCCCCTCCGCGTCCTTCACGAACACTGGGTTGATCGGCGACCAGGTTCCTTTCTGCGCCGCTGCGTGCCCCAGTAGCTGCTGTTCGTAGTTCAGGGTCGGGAAATCGCCGCTGCTCTTAGCCAGGATGCCGGACTGAGGTTCAGCCGCAGGGCCGAACGCCGCTCTCTGAGCCGCTGCTGCGGCAGCCTGCTTCTCCGCAGCAGCCACCGGAGACGGAGCTGAGACATTGCCAGAGTCAAACGGCGATGGCTCCGGCCCAACCGGGACGTGCTCACCACCAAGAGGATTCTCAGGCCTCGGGACGCGCAACGCGCGCAAGGAATCAGAGATAGCACCTGCCTTGAAGAACCCGCCCTTGCCGAGCGAAGCCAGGTTGAATAGGTCCATCGCCGTGTAGCCAGGATGGCGCAGAGGATGTCTCAGGTCGGTCACGACCTGATGGCCCATCTGCACACCAATGTCTCGTACCTGATGGCCCGGCGCGAACGGAATCAGCTCTCCCATGCCAGGTATTGTCTGATTCAGAATCGCCGAGGGAAGCGCCAGAAGATTCCCGTGCGCTACCGCACTCCAATTCTTTCCGACATCTGATCCGTAAGCTTCCGCCAAGGCGAGTAGCGACTGAGGGGTCTGCTGGAGAGAGTGAGCGATCTCATCAACACCCTGTCCAAGCACATGACCGACCCCGTGTAAGAAGCCACCGATCCCGCTGTAGTGATGCACCGGGGCAGCCCCACCGAGAGCGTGCCCGGACAGCTTCTGTATCACGATCGCCCGCTGTTGTGGACTCAGGGTGGAGAGAGCTACAGATGTGGGGGACGGAGAACCACCAAACGAACCGTAAATCCCTCCTGATTGTTGGCCTCCGTAGATTCCTCCCGAGTACAGAGATGGCACTACTTCACCCGCTGCCAGATGGTCCCTCTCCCAGCAGCATGCTGCTCAAACCAGCCGGGAGGAGATGCGTTAGCGTGCCAAACCGCGCGCGGGTGACCTGCTGGCTTAGAGCCTGGCTGCGGCGGAGTCTGCCCCGTTCCCGCGCTAGCCGGTGGATTAATCTGAGGAGCTGTGAACTGTCCGCCCGCAAATCCCGGTCCCAAGGATGGGGTAATCGTCGGCTGCCCGAACGGAACAGAGGGGGCCGCAGCAGCAGGAGCCGCAGCCTGCCCATAGATCTGCGCTGCGCCCATCGCCCGACTGACCGAGGCGGGATCAGAAGGAAGCCCTCTCGCCATCAAGTACGACTTTATGTTCCTCTGCGCCTGAGCGAACGGGAGAGCTACCATCGTCTTCTGGCCGAACTTATCCACCCCAGCTTTATGAGTGGCTCCGTAGAAGTTCTGGATTTGCGCATCAGTAAAGCTGCCAGGTGCTCCCGTGGTGGTATTGGGGTTGTAGTACGGCCTGCCAGTCTGATAGTCGATCGACTGCTGATTCTGCCCCGATGTGACCTTGAACCGTGATGCCTCTGCGGCCGCTGCCTGCGCAGCCAACAGGCCCGTCTGGTTACGGTCAAGGCCAGCGCTCACAAAGTTTCCGGTCGAGGTGCGGGTCGCCTGGTTCTGGTTCAGATACTGGTTGTAGGCATCACTGATCATCTGAGGAATCCTGGAGGTCAACGCCCCAGTCTCAGCCTGGCGTCCTTGCTCAACCGTGTTCGCAAACCGGCCGATCTCTCCGATCCCCTGCTGCCTCGCGAACCCAGGAACAGCCGCGCCATAGGCCGCGTACCCTGCTCCTGCCCCGATCAATGCCTGCTCAGCCGACACATTGCTAGCAAGCGCGTCATTACCCGCGTTCTGGGTAAGCTGCGCGAACTGGTCTGCGGCACCCATGTCCTGCCCAGCCCCAGCCAAGGCCCCGTTGAACTCAGCACCGGCACCTCCACCGGCCATCGCCGTTCCCAATGCGTCGTTTAGACGGTTGATCTGCCCTGCTGCGGTCCCGTAGATGTCGTGAAAGGTGCCAGCCTCCGAGCCAAGAGACTTCGCGTAGGCGTCGGTGACGTTGCGGATCGCCTCACCGCCGAGCCGAGCCTTGTCCGCGTAGCTCCGGTTGATCTGCGCCAACTGCGGGTCGATGATCGAATGGATGTTGGTACCAGCCATCGCGCGCATCTGCGCATCGGTGTAGGGGGTTCCGTACAAGCCCTGCCCCTGCGCTCGCAACTGTGCGGGAGTCTGCTGTCGTCTCAACCAGAAAGCCATCGAGTTCGGATCACCTAGCCCAGCGCCACCCCCTCTGCCAGCCGCAGCCCTCGCATGGAACTCAGAGGCATAGCTGCCCGCAGGATTACCGGAGCGCGATGCCTGATATGACGGATAGCCGGGATAGTTGTAGGCCATTACATCCTTCCCTGAAGGATACGGGTGGCGATCGCGGGATCAAGACCGTTGTAATCCACGCCGGTCACCTGTGGAGGAATAGCAGCCTTAGGCGGATCACCAGAAGACGGGCCACCGCTGTCGATCCAGTTCCTGTACGCCTGATTCTGGGCTGCCAATCTCCCCATCTCCTGCTGCATCCTGAACTGAGCGAGCTGCTGATATGCCTGCTGAATCTTAGAGGTAGTGCTGTTCAGGATGTCCTGCCGGTTGAACAGAGACTGTCGCTCCGCATCGGAGAGGTTGTGAGTACGCGCCGACCCGAAGAAGTAGTTACCCTGCGCAGCCTGGTTGTTCACCCCAGCGATGTTCTGAAGCCGGTTGTAGTTCTCCTTGCCGAGCTGAGAGGTCGAGGTAAAGGGGTCCTCGGAGATCGCGGAGAGCACCGGGTCACCCTGCCCAAAATACTTGAGGGCGAGATCCCTTGACCCAGATGAGAGGAGGGCCTGGCGCACCGTGTCGTTGGTCTGTTGAGACATCTCCCCGGTCTGTGCTCTGTTGAGAGCGTCGTACTGCTGTACCTCCCAGGAGTTCGCTGGATCGAAGGTTGCTGGAGTACCCGGAGTTGCGGGGCTTCCAGGCGACTGCGTAACCGTGGGGCCGAAATCACCAAGAGTCGGCGCAGTCGGCATGTCGGGCCGGTTAGGACGAGGATCTACCCCGTAATAGGACAGAGGCCCTCCTGTCGGCAACGCCCGGTTCCGTTTTCCAGCCTGCTGCAAGGCGTAGTTGCCATACCCAGCGAGAGTGGCTGGGGAGAGAGTGCCGCCTCCGGGTCCGAGTGCCATCAGGTTTTGATGATGTAGTTGACGGTCTGGAAAGCGGGATAGTTCATATTGTTGGCGTCTCCAGAAGTATTGTTGGTGACGGGTGCGCCGGAGCCTCCGCCTCCTGCTGATGCGGGTGTGGTAACACCTACCTCGGTGTGTGCGTGACTAATATTGCGCACGCTCTGTGCGCGGGTGTCATTAGCACCCAACCCAGCAACCTCGAATGCGCCGCCCGCCGAATGACCAACAGCCACACGACCACGCAGATCGGGCATATTGAAGGTGGTCGAGCCATCACCGAGTCCGTAGGGACAGTGCCAAAGAGTGTGAGTGCCCGAACCAGCGCTCGACGTATTTATTGCCGCTCCGCCATGAGTGGCTGAAACCTCAAAAGCGTTTGATGTCAGCCCCGCCGCGATCACGTAGTAAATCGTGTTCACAGACAGACCCGTAGGGAGTCCTCCTGTCGTTGTGAAAAAGAGTGTGTCTCCAGCAACGAGGCCGTGGGAGCTGAGTGTAACCACTCCGGGGGAGGCATTACTTATCGTTGGGTTGCCAAGATTCGGCACGATAACTCCAAACAGCGCAGCATAAGTGGATCTCAACTGGGCAACGCCATCGCACATTAGGAACCCAGCGGGGGGAGTTTTGGCACCAAACATGGAAATCTCACCTGTTTGTGTCGAGCCTGCTGCTGAACCAGGCCCCCACGCCGATCCACCCCAAACAAGTGCCTGTCCTGTAGTCGCCCCACCCTGGAGGAGCTTCGTCACGTCGAAAATCTTTCCCGCACCGAAGTTTGATCCGTCAATGTTCCCGTTCACCACGCTTTCGATCGCGGTGAAGTTGTTGGCGAGCACGGTCGCATCGACTGTGGTTGCGGCGACAGGCTTAGTTGTGGAAAGGATAGTCACGAGATTCCCAATGGCATGTAGAGGCTCTGGATTCCGTAGATCGCAAACGCACCCACCTCGGGTGATGCCCCGTCAATCAGGAGAGGGGGCGCAGTAGAGGAAGTGGTCCCGGTCTGGGTGAACTGGAAGGCGATCACCTTGCCGAATCCCTGCGAGTTGAAGTCCTGAAATGCCTCGTAGAAGGAAGGACCGTAGATCGCGTTGGTGTCGTTGTACACCGACGAGTTGTAGATCGCGACGTTGGCGGACACGATGTTCCCCTGGTTGAACAGCCCCTGCCCCAAGGTGTAGTCGAACTTGGTGTAGAAATTGAAGGTTCCACGCCCTGATAGTCGCACGCGGCGCAGACGGAGCTTGCTGTCCCCACCAGGGTTGAACCAACGGGTCTGATAGCGAGCAGCGATCGCAACTCCATCATCGGAGCCGGAGCGGAACACCTCGTACATATAGCCCGAGTTGGGTGCGGCCCCAAACAGCTTCGCATCGTTCTTGGTGTACTCCGTGAAAGCGGAGATACCGAAGCCGTGAGGGACGATCCAGCCAACGACAGGGTGGTACTCCAGGGAGAGGTTGTTGACCGATGATCCGTTGCGCGGCATCGAGAACATGATCCGGTCCTTGTAGATCCCAGCACAGGCCAGATTCATCTTGGAGAAGTTCAACTGCGTCGAGTCGAACAGTGTCTGCACCTTCTCCGACTTCAGAGTGGCGTTGGTGCCGGTCGCAGTCGAGTCGTCCAAGATCACGACCCCCTTCTTAGAGATCGCTGCCGTTACCCCGGAGAGCGATGCGATCGCCAGGGGTCCCGCTGCGCCGTACTCGATCGACATCGGGTCGTAGGCGATCGTGACGGAGTTGTTGGTGCGGTAGACCGACTCCTCCTTCCAGATCAGGAGGCCAGAACGGCCCGACACGTCGATTCCCTCGCCACCACCGAGAGCGGTGATCGCCGCATCATCTTTGGTACGCACATCGTTGGTGTTGTAGGTCGTGCCCAGGGTCGTCCAGGTGAGTGCGCCAGGATCAGTGTTCGTGACCCTCGTCACGTTGCCAGGATCGCCTGCTGTGAAGAGGCGGTTCTGGTAGGTGACGCACATCGAGGCTTTGGGAGAGCTGGCTACCTTGGCGGAGATCTTGGCGGTCGAGTTGTCGTAGGTGTAGATCCCACCATCTACCGTGCCAGGGCAGCAGATCACGACCTTGCCGAGGAACTCACCGAACCCAACTCTGTCGGTATCGGTAAAACACGGGGTCGCAGCGGCGCTCGTCTGAAGCTCAGTCCAGGTTGCTCCCCCATCAGTGGACTTAGCGAGGCGCGTACCCTGCTGTGCGATTACGATCTGGAGGGTCGGGCTGTAGAAGATGTTGTCGAACTTAGCGGCGTTGAACTGCGAGGCGTTCAGCTTGTAGAGGCCCAGCCGCTTCACGATCCCACCGCGCTCATCCAGGGTGACGTTGAACAGATCTGGCGACTCGTTCTCAGCTACCTCTGAGGGAGAGTCTCGGTTGTTCCAGCCACCAGAGAAATCGGTGATGTCGGTGATCCGCAGGTAACGGAACCGCCGAGGGAACCCAGCAACGGGGGAGCGTGGGAGAGTGCGCGGCATTACAAGTCGTCTCGCCCGTACTGGATCGTCTGGGCACGGTCAACAGGAAGCAGATCGTCATTCATTGCCTCCAGCAGGCCCTGGTACTCCTGCTCAACCCCGTCCCAAGTGAAGTCGTTTTCCAACTTCAACCCCATCGAGGTCGCGCCCAACACCAGGAGATAGTGATGCTCGACCGGCCAGGCTGGCGAATCCGTGTCGGCGGACATCAGTCCAGTCTGGATCGCCCCGTTCAGGTCCTTGTGGCAGACCGAGCGGAGATACGACATCTGGAAGGTGTAGTTGATGTCTGGGGTCGGAGTGAGATACACCTGGCTGTCGATCGTGGTGTACAGAGAGGGGCGGGAGACGTTGATGGCCTTCTTGTTGTACTGGTCGTAATCCTCGAAGATCCAGGGGACCGCATACTCAATCTCTGTGCCCTGGTCGTTGAACAACTGGAGCACGTTGCCGAAATCTGCGGGCATCACCGGAGTCTGGTTGCTCGCCACCACCGAGAGGTTCACCGGAGCAACCCTGGTGAAGCTCCAGTCGCTCCCACCCCAGATCGAGGCGTAGCGGGTGTTGATCCAATACTTGACCGAGGGGCGCTGCACCGCGTTGAAGCGGAACGCCAACACCTCGTTCTGAATGTCGAGGAAGTTCAAATCTTCTCCCCACGGTTGCGCGCTTTGTCCCTCGCCATTCGCAGAGAAGCTCCACGAGGAAGCAGTCCCGCGTGCCCGGCACCGGATACCTTGTTCCAATCCCTGCCCAGCTCGCGGTACTGCTCCTCGTTGTCTCTGGTCTTGATCTCGTCCCTGACGCGGTTCTTCTCAGCGACCTTGGCGGTCAGGGTCTTTGCATCACGGTCCATCCGTTGCATCCGGTCGATGATCCCCGACGACAATTCCAGAGGGCGACCGCTCTCGTCGCGCCACTCCATTAGTGTGATCGGTGGGCGATCCCCGCCAATATCCACAACCACACACCAGACCAACTCATTCCGGTAGGTCACCTGCTGCTCCAAGAAGAGGCGGGGATCAATGCTTTTCAGAGACTGGCTGATGCTTGCCGGTGGTGCCTCATCTCTCACCACATACAGGCTTCCCTCGCGGTATTCCATTGCCGTAGTCTGACTCTAGCGCCGGATGAGGCGGTCTAAACCAACCATCCCTATACCCCCAAACTCATCAGGAATCGGCTGATTGGATGCCTTTACTTCCCGCAATAGCGAATCCCAGGTCGCAGTTGACTCCGCAGGCTCAGCGAGGACTTCGGATGTCTCGGCCCCGGTCGAGGCCAGAGTCTCGATAGAGGTAGCTACAGGTGCCCACTCCGATCCCTGCTTAGTCAATCCATGCCTCCCAATCGAAAGAAATGTCCCTAACAGCCGGGACGCTTAGACTGATGTCGAAGTTGGTTGCACCGCGATTTCCGTCAGCGACATAAGGCCAAGATGGATCAGGATTGTCGGCCGGTGTAACAACCACCTTCGTTGGTGTGACACCAAGTCCATGCGCAACGACAACGCCGCTATTTCCAGTCAATACCTTTGCACGACCACTATTTCGATTTGCACCTGTGCCATCGAATTTGTTGCTAGGGGTGTTACCGTGGATTTCGATGTCCGTACAACCGGACTCCAACTTGATTGGAACTGACTGCATGTAAGCGGGGTATCCGTCACCCTGGGTGAGAATGTTGTCCACGATCTGAATATGTGTGCCCTTCTTCACGTGAACTGCGTACTTGGCATTGATCGTGCGGAAGGTGTTGTTGGCGACCAAGATAGGGCCAATTTTGGATGTGGCGTCCTCGCTATGGAGGTAAACAGCATCGTACGTATCGGGGATCGGATCGCCATAACCAGGGTTGCCGAAACCAGGGGAGATGTCGATGGCATTAGACTGGATTGAGTTCCCTGTGATCTTCCAAATCCAGCCCTGGTCCCCGCCACCCGAACCGAGATTCAGATTGATGTTCTCCTGCTGAGCCTGCTCCATGATGCAGTCCTGGACCGAAATAATCGAGGCTCCCTCCGAGTAGACGTTATGAATCGGAGTTCCGTGAAAATGGTTTTGATAGATACGGTGCGGCCCTCCCTCGACAACGATATTTCCGAGAGCAGTCTCTCCTGCCGAGAGACTATTCCCCGGCCCCCACGATGAGTCCGTGACCGGGTAGTGGACATAGATACATTCACGGGTCGAAGAACAGGTGCTGAATCGAATGTTGTTTTGGTACCCGCCGCTAACCGGCCATCCATCACCACGGAAAGGCCAGTTCAGGTCCCAGCCACGGAAAGCTGTGTTCACAATCTCCATCTTGTTCCACTGGCAAAAACTGTAGGAGCCAACGAATCCCTGTCCTGTGTAGTTGGCGAGGCCGTGCCCGGAATTTTCTCCGGAGTTGCAGTTGACGGAGAAGTTCTCGAAGCGGGACTCGAACAATCCCAGATTAGGGCCTGAGTCGAAGACATCAATATTCCTATTGGCCGCGATCTTGATCTGACTATTTACCCCTGTACCGATGGTGGTAACAGCGGCTCTTGGAACAATCGGATTCCAGATCCTAAAAACACCGGGAGGAATGTAGACGACTCCCCCTGATGGATTTAGTGCGTTGCAGTAGTCGTAGGCTGCCTGAATGGCGATTGAATTCTGAACTGCATAGGTGTCGGTATCAGAATTCACCGCTCCGAAACGAGTTATGTCAAACCCGAAGCTACTGCTGGTATCAATGGTATGGAGTGCGTCCTCGATTACCCTCAATCGGCTGGCAGAGAGTGGATAGCGAGGGTCGTTATCTGACCAGGTCTGCTGTGCGTAGGGATACGTCATCGCTGAGATGGTGACAGAAAGAACGGACGGGGTGATCTATCCCCCCACGACGGTCGAGATCACCCCGTCCGTTCCTAACAATGCCGAAGACCCCGGATGGTTAGGCACCACCTAGTCCATACCAGCGCCAGGTCGGCGCGACCGAGTACGTGAGCGTGACCGTCTCGCCGGTGAGGACTAAGAATGCTCCATCGGTGGGACCTTGCACGACACCATTGACGTTGATCACGGTGACGGTTCCACCCTGGATCTGTACCAGGCACGCGAACGAGAATGGACTTGTCATTGCCACCGTGGTCGCGGGGATGGCAGGCGCTACCTGAAGCCCGATTCTCTCGATGTACTCCTGCGTCTTACTCATGTGTCCTCCCGGAGGTCTTTAGATGCCGAAGGCCCCAACGCGGGGGCCTTCGGCACACTCAACTGGCAGAGGCTTACGCAGCCTGGTTCATGTTTCCGATCTTCACCGTCGAGTTGCAGTTCTGGAAGCCCAACTGGAGCATCCAGTACAGCCAGCACTCGACCACCAGGTTGCGAGTAGAGAAGCGCTGGAAGATCGAGCCGGTGATGTCATCCCAGTCCGGCCCATCCATCAGCGTGTACAGAGCCATGTCATCGGTCTGCACCCCATAGATGGTCTGGGAGGGCATGTCGAACTCCGGGATCAGGAGCTTGTCGCGATAGCGGACACCAGTCCACCCCGAGGCAAGCTGCCCCTCCTCACCCGCCCAGCGTGCCTGCACCGTCAGACCCTGGCTGAACTTGTCAACCACGGCCGGATCGGAAAGGTAGAAGCTGGGAGAGCGCCCCGACTGCGCAGCGACCTGCCTTTCGGCCTTGTCGAGGATCGAGATCGAAGGATCAGTCAGTGCCGCCGGAGTAACATCCGTCCCCTGCCACGCGAAGTTCGAGGTCTTCGACAGGTTCTGGAAGGTTCCCGAGGTGGCAACGGCTGAGCCGAGACCCTGGAGTGAGTTCCCGTAGGAACCCTGGATGTACACGCCCTCCGAGGAGGTCGTGGTGAGCGCCACATCCACCGTAATCGTGCCGCCCGACTGCGAGTACGCGGTGATCGAGCGACCGGCACCAGAGGTGACCGGGGTGCCGGTGGAGCGGGTCAGGACATCAACAACGCGACCGGGATAGAGCTGGTAGAAGTTGGCGGTCGTCGCCACCGTCACCGTGGTCGAGTTGTTGTTCGTTGCGGTGCAAGCGGCGAGCAGCGCACCGGAACCGGCCGCTGAACCTCCGCCGCACATCTGCTCGTTGATCACGCGCTTGAAGACTTCCTCGGCGCGGCTCATCTTGGTCGGCACAACATCGGCCCAGCCGCCATCACCACTGGTTGCCTGCTTCATCAACTGAACCGAGAAGCTCATCGCCAGAGCGATCGTTGCGGACTGGATCTGTGCCTGATCAACCGATGTGGTGACCGGGGTGGTGAGCGTCGCCGTCTCCGAAATCATCGACGTGCCCTGCTGCGGCGCGAGGAAGATCGGGACGGTGACGTACTTGCCCTGCCAGCGGCGAGGATTCGTATCCCGCTGAACCTCAGAGAGGAGTACGGTCTTGTACCGCAGCGCCTCGATCAGCGGTCCCTTCGCCTCACGCAGGAGCTTCACCCACGTACCGGCTGCGGCAATA
>Ga0315273_10001649_pt1 | contig 25549 bp, 29 predicted proteins | sample YL17G02_0_MG_FD_205753 | JGI IMG/M metagenome (GOLD analysis project Ga0315273, IMG submission 205753) | Sediment microbial communities from Yellowstone Lake, YNP, Wyoming, USA - YL17G02_0 | ecosystem: Environmental > Aquatic > Freshwater > Lake > Sediment | place: USA: Wyoming | collected... | reverse complement strand
CCCAACGTCGAGATCGGGGCCGGGCCCGATGGTGGGCCAGCCGCCGGCCGAATCAATGGCCCGGTAGCGGGCGAGCTCGCCACGCAGGTGGACGTAGAGCAGGTGCCGGGGCGCGAGGGCGGCCACCGCGCCCGCCAGGGTATCGGAGGATATGAGGGCGTCGAGCGCCTGCACTGCTTGCCGGGGCGCGGAGGCGGATCGGATGTTCCAGGCGGGATCCAGTCGCTTGGGATCGACCTTGCCGTAGCGCAGGGAGAAGGCGAGGCGGATCAGCGCCTCGGTGGCGAGGAGGTCGAGATCGGCGCGCAGCGTGTCGCCTGACGCTCCGGAAGACGTGCTCCGCGCCAGGCGTTCGAGCGGTGCGAGGAGATAGTCGCGCGGGGTGAGGCCGTCCTCCACCGAGGCGCGCACCGCGTCGAGCAGCGCGTCGAGGCGCCCGGGCGCCGTCCATGCCGGCCGGTACGCCCGGCCGGCGTAGTAATCCGGCAGCAGGTCGACCGACTGCAGGGCCACGCCCCGCACGGTGAGGCCGCCGCGCACCCTGAGCGACTCCACGCGCGCGTGCAGGATGTCCGTCACCGCATCCTGGGCCACCGCCGGCGCGGCCAGGAGGACGGCGACCGTAAGTGAACCCAGGAACGAAAGGCGGGTCACGGACTCCGGATGTTGTGCTTCCAGCCAAGATACCCCGGAGCCGAAGGCGCCATACGTGGGCGGCGAATGCCGAGGGTCATGGTCGGATCTCCGATGGGGGAGGCAGAGGGAAACCTAGCGTGCCTCTAGCTGACTGTCATCCTCGTGGTAGTATTCAGGACATGACCAGACACGCCGTTCGGTTCGCGCCCATCGCCGTCGCTTTGGTGCTTGCCACCGCCTCCTGCCGGGGCGAGTCCTTCGAGGCGCCGCCCCCCGCCATGGTGACGGGGGTCGCCGTGGAGTCGCTCCCGCCGGTGCCACCCTCGCGCCTCGAGCTCCCGGTGCAGTATGACCTGAAGCCCGCGCTCGAGTGGCTCGAGACCGCGGTGCCCAAGACCATCGGCAAGATCGGGGACAAGCTGGCCGTCAAGGGCAACGACCGGCTGCACATCGCCTACGAGATCGTCCGCGAGCCGTTCAAGGTCGGTATCGAAGGGCGGACCATCACCATCTCCTCGGTGCTGCACTACCAGGGTCGCGGGTGGTACAACGCGCCCATTATCCCTGAGGTGAACGCCTCATGCGGCACCGGCGACGAGCAGCCGCGCGCCCGGCTCACCCTGACGGTGACGGGGCGCATCGACGAGAACTGGAAGCTGCGGACGAAATCCATCGTCAAGGCGGTGCCGCTCACCGACACGGAGCGCGACCAGTGCGAGGTGACCGCCGCGCACATCAACGTCACGGAGAAGGTGCTGTCCGCGGCGGAGGGGGCGCTCCAGGGCGAGCTGAAGAAGGTGGACCGCAAGCTCGGCGACTATCCGCTCCGAAAAGAGGTCGAGGGCGTCTGGGCCACGATGCAGCAGCCGCTTCGGCTCACCGACAGTCTCTGGCTCCTGATCAATCCGGTGTCGGTGCGGTTCCTGCCCCCGACGACGTCGGGGGACACGTTGTTCTGGCAGGCCGGACTGGAGGCGAGCCCCCGGATCCTCGGCGGAGCGAAGCCCGCCGCCTCGGTCCTGCCGCTCCTTGCGCCGGACCGGAGCCCGGCGCCCGAGCCCGAACTCCTCATCCTCACCGAAGGACGGCTTCCCTACGACGTGGCGGAGGAGATCCTGTCCAAGGCCACGAGCAAGACCAAGATCAAGGTGGGGGGGCGCACGATCGCCATCAAGCATCTCAAGCCGACGCCCCTCGGCGACGGCCGGGTGTTGGTGGCGCTGACCGTCTCAGGAGCGGCCAACGGCGTACTCTACGCCATCGGGCATCCGCAGATCGACTCGATGGGTGTACTCACGATGCCGGACCTGACCCTTGACGCCGGTACCACCGACGCGATGACTGGGGTGCTGGCCTGGCTCGCCTCCGGCGATCGCATCACGCAGGTCCTGCGGGACGCCATCAAGGTGAACCTGTCGAAGACCCTCGAGAAGGCGCGGGTGCTGGCCGAGAAGAACCTCAACCGGGAGCTGGCCCCTGGCCTGGTGCTCAAGACCACGCTCACCAGCGCGCAGCCCGTGGGGGTCTGGGCGGCGCCCGACGCGCTGGTCGCGCGGGTGGTGGTCAAGGGCAAGGGCCGCATCGAGGTGAACCTCCAGCCCGGCGGGGCGCCCCCCGACTCGACCCGCGCCGACTCTGCACCGGCCAGCCCGAAGCCGGCTGCACCTCCACCGGCTGCACCAAAGCCCGCCGGGACGACCCCGACGGGGTCGACACCAGCCGGCTCGACCCCCTGAACGGCGAACGGGCCCGCGCATAATGCGCGGGCCCGTTCGCTTGGTGCGACAGCGGCAGCGCTACTTCGCCGCCGGCAGCTTGGCAAAGAGCTTGTCCACCGCCTCCTGCACCGCCTCCTGCGTCGGCACCTTTCCGGTGGCCTCCTTCGCGTAGATCCCGCGCCATGCCAGGGTGCCGGACTTGAGGTCCACCAGATCCACCACCACCCCGGACTTCCGGGACTGGACATCGGTGGTCTGGGTACCGTACCAGCCATAATCCCATCCGCTCCAGCAGGACGCCCCGCCGCAGGAGTTCGAGCTCGCGACCCCGCTGAGCGTGGACACGTCGCTGTTGACCTGCGTCTGGCTGGTCTTGGAGCCGACCGCGAACCGTACCATGAAGGTGGCCTGGGCCGAGTCGGTCAGCCGGTAACCCTTGTCCTTCAATTCATTGTCGATGGCGGTCTTGATGCGCTGCTGAATGACGGGGCTCTGGGCCACGATCCCCTCTCCGCCAGGAACGTTGGCCGGCGGCGGCCCCCACGTATAGGTGGCGGCGCCCGGCATCGGGATGGCGGCGTCCCGCGTGATGGTAATCGAGGGGCCGCAGGCGACAAGCGCGAGGGCGGCGAGTGGCAGGAGCGAGCGGTGCATGGGTCCCCGTGAGGTGTGGGTCAGAGCGTCAATAATACGCGGCGGTGCGGCGCGCCGTAACCCGGGGCAGGGGGAAGTGGCGACGCGTGGGGGCAGGGTCTTGTGACCTCACCCCCGGGTGCACGCCTAGTACCGGTAGTGATCTGCCTTGTACGGTCCCTCAGGCTTGATGCCCAGATAGCTCGCCTGGTCCGGCGTGAGCGCCGTGAGCTTGACCCCGAGCTTGCCAAGATGGAGGCGGGCCACCTTCTCGTCGAGATGCTTCGGCAGGGTGTACACCTTCTTCTCGTACTTGGCGGCGCTGGTGTGCAGCTCGATCTGCGCCATCACCTGGTTGGTGAAGCTGGCCGACATCACGAAGCTCGGGTGCCCCGTGGCGCAGCCCAGGTTGAGCAGCCGCCCCTCGGCCAGCACCAGCACGCTGTGCCCATCGGGGAAGACCCACTCGTCGAACTGCGGCTTGATGTTCACGCGGGTGACACCGGGGAGCTTCTTGAGCCCCGCCATGTCGATTTCGTTGTCGAAGTGGCCGATGTTGCCGACGATGGCCTTGTCCTTCATCCGCGCCATCTGCACGGCGCTGATGACCTGCTTGTTGCCGGTGGCGGTGATGAAGATGTCGGCCGTGGCCACCACGTCGTCCAGCGTGGTCACCTGATACCCCTCCATGGCGGCCTGCAGCGCGCAGATCGGGTCGATTTCGGTGATGATGACCCGGGCGCCCTGGCCCTTCAGCGCCTGCGCGCAGCCCTTGCCGACGTCGCCGTAGCCGCAGATGACCGCCACCTTGCCGGCCAGCATGACGTCGCTGGCGCGGAGGATGCCGTCAGTCAGCGAGTGCCGGCAGCCATAGAGGTTGTCGAACTTCGACTTGGTCACGGCATCGTTGACGTTGATGGCCGGGAAGCGGAGCGTGCCGGCCTGCATCATCTCGTAGAGCCGGTGCACGCCGGTGGTAGTTTCCTCGGACACGCCGCGAATGCCGGCGGCAATCTTGGTCCAGCGGCCGGGATGGGTCTTCAGGTTTCGCTTGAGCACCTCGAGAATGACGCCCCACTCCTCGGAATCGGTCGCTTCGTTGAATGCCGGCACCGCGCCCGCCGTCTCGTAGTCGGCGCCGCGGTGCACCAGCAGTGTGGCGTCGCCGCCGTCGTCGAGCAGCAGGGTGGGGCCGGCGCCGTCGGGCCACTCGAGCGCCTGCTCGGTGCACCACCAGTACTCCTCGAGGGTCTCCCCCTTCCACGCATACACCGGCACGCCGCGTGGATCGGTGGCGCTGCCGTTGCGCCCGGCAACGACCGCAGCGGCTGCGTGGTCCTGGGTCGAGAAAATGTTGCAGCTCACCCAGCGGACGTCGGCGCCGAGTTCGGCGAGCGTCTCGATCAGCACGGCGGTCTGCACCGTCATGTGGAGCGAGCCCATGATCCGGGCGCCGGCCAGCGGTTTCTTACCTTTGTATTCGACGCGGAGCGCCATCAGGCCGGGCATCTCGAATTCGGCGAGGCGGATCTCGTTCCGTCCCCACTCGGCGAGGGACATGTCGGCGACCTTGAACGGCTCGCGGCCCAGGGCGCGGGCGGCGGCAAACGGGTGGCGGTTCGGAGCGACGGCGGTCATGGTCAGGCCTCAGGGTCAGCGGGTCGAAGGAGCAACAGCGCGGCGAAGCACCGCGGCGAACAGGGTCGGTCCCTTGGCCGCCGGATCGGCGGCGAGGGGATGGTACGTCGTGGACGCAAAACCGGCATCGCGGCCCCAGGTGCTGATGGACTCCGCGTCGAAGCCCGGCCAGAGGTGGCCCATGGACTCGGCAAAATCGGTCCGCTCGTGGGGCATCATGTCCACGATCAGCAATTTGCCGACTGGGCGGAGCACCCGCGCCGCCTCGGCGAGTACCCGCGCCGGCTCGGGCGCCAGGTGCAGCGCCAGCGAGAGCACCGCGGCGTCCAGGGCGCCGTCCTCGATCGGCAGCGCCTCGAGCTCGCCCCGGCGGAGCTCCACGTTGCGGAACGGCGCCAGGCGTTTCCGGGCCGTGCTCAGCATCGGCGCCGAGCTATCCACCGCCACCACTTGGCGGACAAACGGTGCCAGCGAGGCCGCTACCTGGCCGGTGCCGCAGCCGAGGTCGCCGACGGTCCACGTGTCGTCGAGCAGCGCGGGGAGAGCCGCCAGTTCGGCTCGCGCCCCGAAGAGTTCGCTCCGCAGCCGGTCCCACTGGCCAGCCGAGGAGGCGAAGAACTCGCGCGACCGGGTGCTCCGCTCGGCGAGCACGCTCCGGAGCCGGGTGGCGTCCTGCTTGGCCGACGGCGCCTGGGCAATTTCGCCGCTCACCAGTTGCCAGAGCTGCCGTGCCGCCGGGTCCAACTCCCGAAGCGCTGCCCGGTACCGGTTGCTCGTGCCCTCGGCGCGAACCGACACCCAGCCCTCGTCGGCCAGCAACTTGAGGTGGCGGCTCACGGTGGACTGCGGGAGCCGGAGCACTTGGCAGAGCTCGCCCACCGTGAGCGCATCCCGCTCCAGCACCAGGAGCAGGCGGCTCCGGGTGAGGTCGGCAAGGGCACTGAGACGGTCGAGGACGGCAGGCACTATCAATATATCCTTTCAGCCGGATAATAAGATAGTCCGCCGGGACCGCCCGTGTCAACCCTCCCCCTTTTGTCATTGCGAGGCCAGGCCGGAGTTCTGTCATTGCGAGGCTACGCAATCGCCGAAGCAATCTTGCCCGAGAGTGCTTCGTCGGCCCCTCCTGGGGCCTCCTCGGAATGACAGAAGGCTAGGCCTCCACCGCCCGCGTCCCGAAGGCAGCCAGCCGGGCGGGGTCGTTGGTGAGGATCCCGTTGGCGCCGCGGGCCCTGAGCTCGGCGGCCTCGGCGGGGTCGTCCACGGTCCATATATGGACGGGACAGCCGAGCCGGTGGGCGTCGGCAATGAAGCGGCGGGTGGCGACGGGCAGGAAGTGGTGCCGGTCCGGAACCGAGAGGGCGTGATACGCGACCTTTCGGGGTCTGGTGCCGGTGGCGGAGCCAACGAGCAGGCGGAGGATGTCCTTCCGGCTGGCCCCCACCAGGAAGCGGCCGTCGCGGAAGCACCCCAAAGCGTCGTGGTGTTCGGAGGCCACGAGGCAACGCCCCGCCGCGTCGTGTCTGAGAATGACCTCCCGGACTCGCTCCTGGCCCTCGACCTCCTTCAACTCGATGAGCACCGGCATCCTGGGGAAGGCGCCGAGCACCTCATCGAGGGTGGGGATCATGACCTGCTTGCCACGGAAGGGATGGGTGGCGTCGCCATCGGCGCTGAAATGAAATCCGGCGTCGGCGTCTTGGAGCTGGGACAGCGTCAGGGCGGACAGGGGGCCGGAGACGTTAGTGGTGCGCTCGAGCGTGGGATCGTGATGGACCACGACCGTACCGTCGGCGCTGAGGCGCACGTCGAACTCGAAGGCGTCCACGCCCAAGGCGACCGCACGCTCAAAGGCGGGGAGGGTGTTCTCGGGTGCTTCGGCGGAGGCGCCGCGGTGCCCCACGAGGGGCAGGGCGCCCACGTCTACCAGGATGTTCATCGCACCTCCTCGATCAGCTGCCACCCTTCAGGGCGGCGGCGTCCGCCGCGGCGGCGAACCGGCGCACGATGGCGCCGGCGGGCTCAACGGCGCTGATGCCGTCCACGCTTTGTCCTGCCTGCCAGAAGTCCTTCCGTCCCGACTCGTCGAGCGAGGCGCGCTTGAGCTGGAAGAGCGACTTGAGCGCATAGAAGGTGCGCATCCAGTGCTTTCGCTTCCGGCCGCGGAGCATCCACTTGGCAAATGCGCCGGCATGGAGCCCCATCTTCTGGATGTAGGGGGTGTTGATGACGGCCACCGGCACCCCGGTGATCCGCTCGCTCAGCACGATGTCGGCGGCGTGGGCGTTGACGATGGCCTGCTTGTACACCTCGCTCGCCTTGCACTCGGGGGTGGCGATGAACCGGGTGCCCATCTGCACGCCGGCGTATCCAATCTTGAGCGCCTCGACGAAATGCCGTTCGTCTCCCACGCCACCGGCGCAGATGAGCGGCACCCCGAGGCCACCGAGTTCGCTCCAGAGTTCCTCCACGCCCTTCGGCCCGGCGTGTCCGCCGGCGCGGCGGTTGACGGCGATGAGCCCGTCCACTCCTGCGGCCAGCCCCTTGTCGGCCCATTTCCGCTCGGTCACGTCATGGTACACGATCCCGCCGACCGCGTGGGCTTTCTCCACCACCCATTTGGGATTCCCAAGCGACGTCACGAAAAAGCGCACCCCTTCTTCGAGGGCGATGTCCACCCAGCGAGTCATGCGTTCGTGGTAGCTCTTCGACGACGCCTCGATGAGGGCGTTCATGCCGATGGGGCGGTTGGTGAGCCGCTTGATGAGGCGGAGCCCTTCGCGGAAGTCGTGGCCATACACGTAGGTGAGCGAAATCGGCTGCACGACGCCCAGGCCGCCGGCATCGGACACGGCGGCCACGAGCTCGGGGTTGCTGCAGGGGTACATGGCGCCGCAGATGAGCGGCACCTCGATCCCGGCGTGCTTCGTGAAGGCGGTGTTGGTCAAGTCCTCACACCTTTCGGCTTGTCAGCCCATTAGACGAGGAAAGGTCGGAAGAAACGGAAGAAAAGGAAAAAAGAAACAAAAAGCGCACGCTGTTTTCCGAACTCCCCTGAATTCCGACTCTCCTTCGTCTTCTGTTGTACTTCCGCTACGCCTGAGGTGGGCTGAGCCGCCATTGCACGGCGATGCGCGCCACGGGGTCTCCGGCAGCGTCCCGGATGTCGGCGTGGACCAGGTAGTCCATCGGCTCGTGCACCACGGGAATGGTCACCGTGGCCTCGGCGGTGAGGGTGCCGCGGGCCTTCTTGAGGTAGTCGATCTCGAGGTGGGTCACGATGCTGCGAATGTGGCTTGGAAGCCCGGTGATCATCGCGAGTCCGCTGGTCACCTCGCCGAGGTTCACGAGGGCCACGGCGTGAATGGACCGGAGATGGTTCCGGACCCCGCGGCGGTCGCGGAGGGTGACGCGCGCGTACCCAGCGCGGAGCTCGCGGACATGGGCGCCGGCGGTCCCGGTGTAGGGCACCATCCAGCCCAGAAGGCGGCTGAAGAGCCAGGTGCCGCCCGGGAGGCCGGACAGGGCACTCCAGGAGCGGCGGATGCGTTCGGAGGGTTCGGGCATGACCGGAATCTAACGGGCGGCGGCGCGCTTTCGTGGTGGCCGTGCCGCGGGTCCCTGCAGCAGGTCGCCTACCATCGTTTCCCGGAAAAACGTCGAGACTTCCGTGGATACCGCCTTCCACCGCCCGTGCGCCGGGCAGGGGTCGGTGTCGCTGCATGCGGTGCGCCCCAGAAGGCAGATCCGCGCGCCCGTGGGGCCATCGAACGGGGCCACCACTTCGGCGAGCGTGATCTTCGACGGGGGCTTGGTGAGCCGGAATCCTCCGTGCTTGCCTCGGCTCGACGTGAGGACGCCGGCCCGAGCCAGGAGGTGCAGGGTCTTGGAGAGGTAGTTCTGCGGGATGCCGAGGGCCTCGGCGATCTCGCTGACCCGGAACAGGGTATCTTGTTGCGCCGCAGCAAGATACAGCACCGTACGAAGTGCGTATTCGGCGGTCTGGGAGAGCATTCAGGACCGTGAATGAAGTGTGAAGACGGCTTCAGGTTGAATACCGATAATCATCATATTGCTATGATAATTTAACACCTGAGAATAACGCCAGTGCCATCCACCGTGTGAAGAGCGATTCACACCGGTGCCAGCAGGGCGGAGCTCGACGGATCGAGTCTTTCATTTCTACCCGAGGATATCCATGGCCGGACTGCGCTGGTTTCACCTGCTGACCGTGACGTCGCTCCTCGGAGCAGCGGCCTGCGGAGGTGGAGAGAAGGCGGCGCCGCCGCCCGCCGCCGCCGCGGGCAGCGACCTGACGCCGTGGCAGCTCGAGAACGGCATCGGACCGATCACCGAGACGATCACGCTCGGACCCGTCAACCACGAACAGGCGGAAGAGGGGCAGAAGCTCTTCGAGGCGAAATGCTCCGCTTGCCACAAGCTCGGCGAGCGGTACGTGGGCCCGCCGCTCGGCGGCATCACCGAGCGGGTGACCCCGGAATTCGCCATGAACATGATCCTCAATCCGCAGGAGATGTACACCCGGCATCCGGTCGTGAAGGAGCTCCTCGGCCAGTACATGACCCAGATGGCGAATCTGGGCGTGACCATGGAGCAAGCCAGGGCGATCGTCGAGTATTTGCGGACCACGCCAGCACCAGTGCCGGCCCCGGCGCCGGCCGCGGCTCCAGCCCCCGCGCCATAACCCCGGCCCTGTCAGGGCCCCATCGCTTCAGGAGGAATGACCATGTCGAGCAGTCTGTCAGTCCAATTCCGCACCATGCTGGGCGCCGCGGTCGCGGTGCTGGCGCTGGTGGGGTGCGGCAAGGGAAGCAAACCCGTCGGGAGTGTCGCGGACGCGGCCCAGCGGGTGTATGTGGCCCCCGGCCAGTACGACGAGTTCTACTTCTTCACCTCCGGCGGCTTCAGCGGCCAGCTCGGCGTGTACGGCCTCCCATCTGGGCGGCTCCTGAAGGTTCTTCCGGTGTTTTCGCAGAATCCGGAGAACGCCTACGGCTACAGCGAAGAGACCAAGCCGATGCTGAACACCTCCTACGGCTTCGTGCCGTGGGACGACTCGCACCATCCCAACCTGTCAATGACCGACGGGATGGCGGACGGCCGCTGGATCTTCATCAACGGCAACAACACCCCGCGCGTGGCGCGCATCGACCTGACCGACTTCACCACCGCCGAGATCATCGAGATTCCACATTCGGCGGGCAATCACGCGTCGCCCTTCGTCACGGAAAACACCGAATACTCGGTCGCGGCCACGCGCTTCAGCGTCCCGACCCCGCAGGCGGATGTGCCGATCGCCTCGTTCAAGGAGAACTTCCGCGGGCTCCTCACCTTCATCAAGGTGGACAGCGCCACGGGACATATGAAGATCGGCTTCCAGATCCTGATGCCTGGCTTCAACTACGACCTGTCGCGCTCGGGCAAGGGCCCGTCGCGCGAGTGGTCGTTCTTCACCTCGTACAACTCGGAAGGGGCCAACACCCTGCTCGAGGTGAACGCCTCCCAGAACGACAAGGACTACATCGCGGCGGTGCACTGGAAGGCCGCGGAACAGTGCGTGGCCGACGGCAAGGCCAAGCAGGTGCCGGCCCGCTACGCCCACAACGTGATGGACCCGACGAGCCACGTGGCCACCAGCAACATCGAGACCAGCACCACCTTCCTCGACGCGAAGGACTGCGCCGGCGTGGTGTACTACCTGCCGACGCCGAAGTCGCCACACGGCGTGGACGTGGATCCCTCGGGTGAGTTGATCACGGCGGGCGGCAAGCTGGCCAGCCTGATTCCCGTGTTCTCGTTCAGCAAGATGATCAAGGCGATCGAGGACAAGGCCTTCGACGGTGAAGTGAGCGGCATCCCGATCCTGAAGTACGACGCCGTCATCGCCGGCGAGGTGAAGGAGCCCGGCCTCGGCCCGCTCCATACCGAGTTCGACGGTCAGGGCAACGCCTACACGTCGATGTTTCTCTCCTCGGAAATCGTGAAGTGGTCGCTGAAGGACTTCACCGTCCTGGACCGGATTCCGACCTATTACTCGATCGGACACCTCTCCATCCCGGGCGGCGACACCAAGCACCCGTTCGGCAAGTACGTGATCGCGCTCAACAAGATCACCAAGGACCGCTACCTCCCGACCGGCCCGGAACTCACCCAGTCGGCGCAGCTCATCGATATTTCCGGCCCGAAGATGCAGCTCTTGCTCGACTTCCCGACGATCGGCGAGCCGCACTACGCGCAGGCCATCCCGGCCTCGCTGCTGAAAGAGAAGCAGATCAAGACGTTCGACCTGGCCAGCAACAAGGATCCGTATGCCGCGTTGAGCGAGGCCGCCACCGGCGTCACCCGGAACGGCCGCGCGGTCCACGTCAAGATGACGAGCATTCGCAGCCATTTCATGCCGGACAACATCGAAGGCGTTCAGGTGGGCGACTCGGTGTACTTCCACATCACCAACCTCGAGCAGGACTGGGACGTGCCGCACGGCTTTGCCATCACCGGCCTCAACAACTCCGAGCTGCTGGTCATGCCGGGCGAAACCCGCACGATCGTCTGGGTGCCGCAGAAGGTCGGAGTGTTCCCGTTCTATTGCACCGACTTCTGCTCGGCGCTCCACCAGGAAATGCAGGGCTACATGCGGGTGTCGCCGCGCGGCAGCAGCGTGGCGCTCGTGGCCAACAAGCCGGCCAGCAAGTAGGCAACCGGCGGGCGGGAGGGGGCAGTCCCCCCTCCCGTGCCGCTCACCGAGGCCTTCGACCATGTCCCGCGCCACCCGCCTGCTGGTTGCTCTGGCCGCCCTGTCGATGGCGGCCGTCTATTTCCTGCCGCTCTGGCACATCGGACTCAAGGCGCCGCAGTACCCGGAAGGGCTGGGTCTCTACATCGCGGTGGACAAGATCGTCGGAGAAAAGAAGCAGGACCTCAACAGCATCAACGGGCTCAATCACTACATCGGCATGAAGGCGATCGAGCCGGATGACATTCCGGAACTGCGCTTCATGCCGAAGATCATCGCCGGCCTGATCGTCCTCGGCCTGCTGGTGGCGGCGGTGGGTAAGCGCGGTTTCCTGACCGGGTACGCCGGACTCCTGGTCCTCTTCTCGGTGGCTGGACTCGCGGACTTCTACAAATGGTCGTACGATTACGGGCACGACCTGAGCCCCAAAGCCATCATCAAGGTGCCCGGCATGACCTACCAGCCGCCCCTGATCGGGACCAAGCAGATGCTCAACTTCCAGACCACAAGCTGGCCGGCCTCCGGCGGTTGGATCCTCATCGTGGCGGTGACGCTCGTGGTGCTGCTGGCGGTGTGGGAGCGGCGGCGGGCGATGGGCGCCACGGCGTGAAACGCGCCGCCTTCCGGCTTCAGGCGGCCGCGCTTGTGGGCGCGGCCGCGCTTGCATGCGGGACGCCGGAGCCCGTGCGGATCGCGTTCGGCCTGGTGGACTGCCAGCACTGCCACATGACCATCGCGGACCCACGCTTTGCGGCGGAGCTGCTGACCCGCAAGGGCAGGGTCTTCCTGTTCGACGACCCGGGCTGCCTGGCCACCTTTGCCGTGAGCGGGCCGGTGGGACCGGAGCAGGTGCACTCCGCCTGGGTGACGGACTTCCGCCACCCGGGCACGCTCATCCCGGCCCAGGACGCCCTCTTCCTCCGCACCGAGCAAGTGCGCACCCCGATGGGGAGCAACCTCCTCGCGGTGCCCCGCGCCGCCGGCGACAGCCTGCAGGCCTCGCTCGGAGGCACGCTCCTCAACTGGGCGCAGGTCCTCGCCGAAGCCAGCGCGCCGACGTAGTTTTCCTTCCTGATGACCTCCTACTGTCGCGCCCGCCTCCTCCTCGGGCTCCTTCTCGTTGCGCCTGCGTTCGCCTCCGCTCAGTCCGTGGTGGTGGTCGATCCCGCGGGGCCGGTGCGCACCGTCACCGAGGCGCTGACGCGGGTGACGCCAGGCGGCCGGATTACCGTCAAGGCCGGCACCTACACGGAGCCGGTCATCCGGGTCGGCGTGCCGGTCACCATCGTGGGTGATTCCGGCGCGGTGTTCGAAGGGGGAGCCCACCCAATCTTCGTGGTCACCGCCGACAACGTGACACTCCGCGGGCTCACGCTGCGGCACGTCAAACCGAGCTACGTCGAGGACCGCGCCGCCATCCTGTTCGACCGCGTGGCCAATTGCGTCGTGGAGGACAGTCGGCTGGAGGGGACGTTCTTCGGCATCTACCTGGCGCGGAGCCGGGGCTGCCGGATTTCCCGCAACGTGGTGCAGGGAGACGCGACGGCCGAGATGTCCGCTGGCAACGCCGTCCACCTCTTCCATTCCCGCGACGTGACCATCGATCATAACCGGCTGACGGGACACCGCGACGGGATCTATCTCGAGTTTGCGGAGGACGCCCACGTCCTCGGGAACGAGAGCCGGGACAACTTGAGATACGGCCTTCATTTCATGTTTTCGCACCGGTGCGAATACCGCGACAACCGGTTCATCGATAACGGCGCCGGCGTGGCCGTGATGTACACCAGGCAGATGGTGATGGAGGGGAACACCTTCGCCGACAACTGGGGAGCGGCGTCCTACGGGCTCCTCCTCAAGGAAATCCGCGACAGCCGGATCCTTGGCAACACCTTTCGCGCGAACACCGTCGGCCTCTACCTCGAGGGGTCGGCGCGGAACGAAGTGACGGGCAACACCTTTCGCGGCAACGGCTGGGCGGTGCGCGTGCTGGCCGATGCGGAGGGAAACACCTTTTCCCGAAATGTCTTCCTGGGCAATTCCTTCGACGTGTCCACCAACAGCCGGAGCAACGTGAGCACCTTGCGCGGCAACTACTGGGACCACTACGAGGGCTACGACCTCGATCACGACGGCGTTGGCGACGTACCCTTCCACCCGGTGCGGCTCTTCTCACTGCTCGTCGCGCAGCACGAGGAGGCGCTCATTCTGCTCCGGAGCTTCTTCGTGGAGCTGCTCGACGCCGCCGAGCGGGTGATGCCGGTGCTCACGCCGGAGACCTTGCAGGACGATCAGCCGCTGATGCAGGTCCCCGTATGACGGCCCCGGTGGCGTCGACGCCAGCGGTGGAATTCCGCGCGCTCCGGAAGCACTTCGGGCGAGTCACGGCGCTCGATGGGGTGGAGATCGCGGTGGCGGCCGGCCGGGTCACGGCGCTGGTCGGCCCCAATGGCGCCGGCAAGTCCACCCTCATCAAGTGCCTCCTCGGCCTGGTACGCCCGGACGAGGGCGCCATGCTTCTGGCCGGCGTTCAGCTGGGCGATGGATATGAGTATCGGCGCGGAGTCGGATATATGCCGCAGGCGCCACGCTTTCCGGATAACCTGACGGGCCGGGAGGTCGTCGAGATGCTGCGCGACCTGCGCGGGCACGCCGCCCGGACGGACGAGGACCTCCTGGAGTGGTTCGGGGAACCAGGGGCGCTCGACCGTCCGGTGCGCGTCCTCTCCGGCGGTACCCGGCAGAAGCTCAACGCGGTCATCGCGTTTCTGTTTCGGCCGAAGCTCCTCATTCTCGACGAGCCAACCGCAGGGCTCGACCCGGTGGCGAGCGGCACCCTGAAGGACAAGATCCAACAGGTGCGCGATGCCGGCGCCACGGTGGTGCTGAGTTCCCATCTGATGGCGGAGTTGGAGGAGCTGGCCGAGGATCTGGTGTTCCTGGTGGAGGGCCAGGTGCGCTATGCCGGGCCGCTGGCCGGCCTCAAGGAGCGGACCGGCGAGGCCGGACTCGAGCGGGCCATGGCGGCACTGCTCCGGCGGGGGAGCGCATGAGGACCACGACGCGGGTGCTCAAATACGAGCTGCACAATGTGGTGCGGAGCCGGGCAGTACTGGTGTACACCGTGTTGCTGTTTCTGCTGACGGACGTGCTCTTCCGGTTTGGGGGAGACGGTGCGCGGGTGGTGATCTCGCTCCTCAACGTGGTGCTGCTGCTGGTGCCACTCGTGAGCGTGGTGTTCGGCACCATGTACGTGTACGGCGCGCGCGAGTTCACCGAACTCCTGCTGGCGCAGCCGGTGAGCCGGCGGGCGCTCTTCGCCGGGCTCTATCTGGGGCTGGCGCTGCCGCTGGCGGGGGCTTTCCTGGTGGGGGTCGGGCTGCCGTTCGTCATCCACGCGCGGCCCGAGGCGGCGCTCTGGGGCCCATTGGCCATGCTGCTTACGGCCGGGCTGCTGCTGACCTTCGTGTTTACCGCGGTGGCCATGCTGCTGGCCACCCTCTTCGACGACCGGGCCAAGGGGCTCGGCGGGGCCATCCTGATCTGGCTCACCTGCGCCGTGCTCTACGACGGGGTGATCCTGCTCCTCATCACCATGTTCCGGGAGTACCCGCTCGAGCGACCGGTGCTGGCGCTCACGCTCCTGAACCCAATCGATCTGGGCCGGGTGCTGCTCCTGCTGCAGTTCGATACCGCGGCGCTCATGGGCTACACGGGGGCGGTGTTCGAGAAGTTCTTCGGAACGTCGGTCGGGCGGGTGACGGTCTTGGGGGTCCTGCTGATTCAGGCGACGGTGCCGCTGCTGCTGGCGAGCCGCGTCTTCCGCCGGAAGGATTTCTAGGCAGGCTCGCTTCTATTCCCCAAATGCTTTGACCCGCGGCCAGGCGGCCGAAGCAAAGGCCACCGCAGCCAGCAGCTCCGCCGCTCTCCCCGTCATCACCAAGCCGTCGGACGCGCCCACGCTTCGCCCCGCCCCCGCCAACAGCACCCCGGCATTCAGCAGCAGCCAGGCCGCCCACACCGGCGCGGCTGGGCCTCGCTCCGGGAGCCGCGAGTACTTGGGCAGGATCCACCACGCCACGCCCATCGTGAGCTGCACCATCCAGCCGACCAGCACCGCCTCAGAATGAAAGTGAAAGAGCCGGAACACGCCGGCCGGGAGTGGCGATGCCTTCGCCGAGAGGAGGAGCGCGCCCATCGCGACCCCCGCCGCGAGCCAGCAGAGCGCGGTGCGCACGAGGAGTACGCTGAGCGCGGGCATCCTACTTCGCCTTGACCCGGGGCCAGATGTTGAGCACAAAGGCCCAGCCGCCGAGGAGCTGCAGGCCCGCCGAGAGGAGGAGAAGGGTCCTGCCGCCGGCGCCGGCGAGTAACGCCGGCTCGCCGATCAGGCGGAGCAGCAGTCCGACGTTCAGCCCCGCATAGCTCGTCCAGCCGAGCATCTCACTCCCGCGGAGGTGGTCGGCGGTGTGGCGCGGAAACATCCAGAACGCCACGCCGAAGATGAGGTTGGTGAGCCAGCCGACGGTGAGCAGGTGAAGATAGGTGGGGTAGGGGACGACCACTTCCGTGCCGGGGAGGCGGACGGCCACGCCGCTGGCGAGCAGGATGCCCGTGGCCAGCGTCAGCAGCAGCCAGACCAGCGCGGAGCGCACGAACCAGCGGGTAATCGGGGGCATGGCTCAGGTGGGCTCGGCGGGAGTGCCATCGAGGAACGCCACGTACCGCCCATGAAATCGCACCGCGTCTCCCAAGGCGTCGGCCACCTGGACGTCGAGTTCGATCCGCCCCCGCCCCCGGCGCCGCACCGCGTTCACCAGTCGCTCCATCGCGCTCGCCGAGGGCGCCCGGCATCGCGCGACAAAGTCCCCCGTCACCGGCCGCACGTAGTGCACCGTGCTGTCCTGAATCACCACGTGGGAGCGGAGGCCGTGCTCCCGGAGCAGGAGCCAGATGGTGCCCCAGCCGGCCAACGTGGCGGTGGCGTTGAGGCTGCCGGCAAAGGCGGTGCCCTTGTGATTGATGTTCGGCTCCAGGGGAGAACTCAGCACCAGGCCGCCGCCCTCGTTGCCGACCACCCGAAGCCCGAGCGCCCTGGTGATCGGCATATCGCGGCGGAGCTTGGTGCGGAGCGCCCGGAGCAGGTCGGGCGTCCTGCCTCGGCTGGAGGTCGGCACCTGGGCTACTGCTGGCCGTCGGCCAGCTGCGACTGGACAACCACGGCCGTGCCGTAGCACAGCACCTCGGTGACTCCGGGCATCAATTCGGTCGCGTCGTAGCGGACGCCGACGACGGCGTTGGCGCCCATTTGATGGGCGTGGGCCAGCATGATGTCGAAGGCTTCCTGGCGGGTGCGCTCGCAGAGCGTGGTCAGGATGGTGATGTTGCCGCCGAAGAGGGTCTCCAGCCGGGCACCGATGGTCCCGAACACGTTGCGGGAGCGCACACTGATACCGCGGACTACGCCGAGGCTCTGCGCGAGGTGGAACCCGATGAGTTCAAACGTGGTCGTGGTCATTTCGTGGCTGCTGCTCATGCGGATACTCCCTTGGTAGTGTGCGTCAGGACGTCTCGCGCAACAACGCCCGTATGTCGAGCGGACCGGTGGACATGACGAGCGCGCCAGTGGCGTCGTGGGGCCACTCGTCGCGGGGCCGGTCGCGGTAAAGCTCGATGCCGTTCTGGTCCGGGTCCCGCAGGTAGAGCGCCTCGCTCACGCCATGATCGCTGGCGCCGTCGAGCCGGATCCCGGCGTCGCTCAGGCGGCGAAGCGCATCGGCCAGCGCCACCCGGTCGGGATACCGGATGGCCACATGGTAGAGGCCGGTGCTTCCCGAAGGGGGTGGCGTCCCGCCGAGGCTTTCCCAGGTGTTGAGCCCGATGTGGTGATGATACCCTCCCGCGCTCACGAACGCGGCGCCCTCGCCATACCGCTGAATGAGCTCGAAGCCAAGCACGCCGCAATAGAACTGCAGCGCCCGCTCCAGGTCGGCCACCTTCAGGTGGACGTGGCCGATGTCCACGCGCGGGTCGATGGGCCCGCGGCCCGTGGCCTTTGTCGAATCGGTCATCGGTCGCCCCGCTGCCGTTCGCGCCGTGTCCGCGGAGGTGTCCAGCCGAGGCGCGCCAGATCCACCCTCCCCCGCGCATCGAATCGGACCCCTTCCCGCGCCAGCAACATCCGCTGGGTCAGGGCGTGATGGTCGCGGAGGCTGACGGCGCCCTGGGCGTTGAGCACCCGATGCCACGGCACGGCCGATCCCGCCGGCAGCGCATGCAGGGCATAGCCCACCTGGCGGGCCGCATTGGTCAGGCCCGCCACAGCAGCCACCTGCCCGTAGCTGGCCACCTTCCCCCGAGGAATTCGGCGGACGACCGAGTAAATGGTCTGATAGGTGGACGACGCAGCCCTTCCCACGCTCATATCTCAATGCTAGCGAAGGATTTCCGTCGGCGCCATCTCTCCCTGCCTCCCTGCCTCCCGGCCTCCCTGAAGACCCCTTCAGGGTCCGCTCCCCATCCCTTCACGCGGCGTCCGGCAGTTTTCTTCCACGGCCCGCAATCCCACGGGCCAACGGGAAGAGCCATGCGACGGACACCGTCTGGTCCTGATGCCGCGCCCGAGAGCGCGCTGGCCCGTCTCCTCGAGGTGGAATCCCGCCTGGAGGCGATGCTGGACGAAGCGCGCCGTCAGGCCGACGTGACCTTGTATGAGGCGCGCGTGCGGGCGGGCGCGCGTTTGGGGGCGCTCGCCGCCGAACTGGCCGCGGCCGACGCTGAGTTGTCGGTCGCGCTCGCCGCCCAGGCCGCCCGGCGCATCGCGGAGGAGCAGGAGGCCCTCGCGCGGGTCCGCTCCCGGTATGACGCGGTGGATGCCCGCGGCGTGGAAGCACTCGCCGCCTGGGTGCTCGAGCAAGTGCTGGAATCGGTGGGGCGGGAGGCACCGTGATCCTCTCAATGGTCCGCGCCCGCATCCTCGGTCCGCGCGAGGACCTTGATGACGTGCTCTCCACGGTCCAGGACGTGGGACTCCTCCAGCTGTCGGGCACGCAACCCGCCGGTTCGCTTCGCCCGGTCGAGCCCGACCCGCGGGAGGCTCGGGAGGTCAAGCGCCTGCGTGCGCTCCTGGTTGACGTCGACGTCCTCACGGCACGGTTCGCTCCCTTCCCCTCCGGCGGAAAGCCCCAGGCGCCCGCCTCGTTTGCCAGCTGGCTGCGGCAGTTCCGGCGCGTGCGCCGCGATGTTGATCGGCTGGAAGCGAAGCGCCGCGCCTTGGAGGAGGAGCGGACCCAGACGGCCCGGCTCCTCGAGTTCATTCGGGCCTTCCGCGGTCTGCTGCCCACCGGCAATGGCACCCGCACGCACGGATATCACCTCGTCCTCCGCGGGCAGGACGCCGGCGTCGTGCCGCGGCTGCGCGAGGGGCTGGCGCAGGCCATCGGCGACGAGTTCGTCCTCGAGACCGCACCGCTCTCCACCGGCGAGTTGGCCGCCGTCCTCCTGGTGCCGCCGACGGACGCCCCGCGGGTCGAGCGGCTGCTCGCCCAGGCCGGCGTGCATGAACTGCCGATGCCCGAGGGGAGCGGTGGGCGGACGTTGGGTCAGATCGGGCCGACCCTGACCGCCCGGCTCGACGCCCTCGATGCCGACCTGGCCGCGCTTGAGCACGAGCGCCGCGCGCTGTCGCTTGCGGTCGGCCCTACGCTGGCGGGCGCCCGTGCCACAGCGCAGGATCGCCTGCTCGGGCTCGCCGCCAAGGAGAATGCCGCGGCGACGCCGCGCAGTTTCGTGCTGGAGGGCTGGATTCCGGCGGCGGGGTTCCCGCGCCTGGTCCAGGCGATCGGGGCCCGGTTCGGCGGCCGGGTCGTGGTGGAACCGGTGGCGCGCGAGGACTGGCGGGGGGAGGCTGCGCCGGTGGTGCTCCACAATCCGCGGCTCTTCCGCCCCTTCGAGATGATCACCCGCATGGTGCCGCTGCCCGCCTACGGCACCATCGACCCGACGCCGTTCGTCGCGGTGTTCTTTCCGATGTTCTTCGGGCTGATCCTGGGCGACATCGGCTACGGCCTGCTCCTCGGGGCTATTGCGCTGTGGCTGCGGCACGGCGGGGCCCCGGGCAGCACGAGGCGCGCCGTGGCCGAAGTGCTCGGCGCGGGGGCGGCGTTTGCCGTGGCGTTCGGCGTCGCCTTCGGCGAATTGTTCGGCGACCTGGGCACGCGGTGGTTCGGCCTGCATCCGCTGCTCCTCGACCGCGAGAAATCCCTCCTCCCCTTTCTCGGCCTCGCCCTCGCCATCGGCACCGTGCACATCACGCTTGGGCTGGCGCTCGGCGTGTTCAACGCCTCGCGGGGCCACCCGCGGCAGGCGGTGGGCCGGGGCGTGTCCCTGGTGATGGTGTTGCTCATTGTCCTGGTGTTGCTGGCGGCGCTCGAGGTCCTCCCGCACGGCCTGCTCACGCCGGCGGTCGTCGGACTGCTGGTGCTCTTTCCCGTGCTGATCCTGATCGAGGGGATCATCGCGCCGATCGAGTTCCTCTCCACGCTCAGCAACATCCTGTCCTACGCCCGCATCATGGCGCTCGGCACCGCCTCGGTCATGATGGCGGTCGTGGCGAACGAACTGGCGGGCAGCGTCGGCAGCGTGCTGGTGGGCGTGCTCTTCGCGCTCCTGTTCCACCTCGTCAATTTTGCGCTGGGCATCTTCGCCCCTACGATCCACGTCCTGCGCCTGCACTATGTCGAGTTCTTCGGGAAGTTCCACAGTCCGGGCGGACAGGTGTATCGCCCGTTTTCGCACTGGCGGCCCAACGGGACCGCCGGCTGAACCTACGGAGGTCGCATGGAAGCGTTCCTGATCCCCCTCAGCGCCGCGCTGGCCGTCAGCATCCCGGCCCTGGCCACCGGCTGGGCGCAGTCGCGCATCGGGCCGGCCATCGCCGCGAGCCTGGCCGAAAAGCCCGAACTCAGCACGACCGCGATTCTGCTGGTCGCCATTCCGGAAACGATGGCGATCCTCGGGTTTGTGGTGGCGGTGCTGATCATGCTGCGCGCCGGCGGTTGACCCGATGAGCATCGACGCGTTGCTGCTCCACCTCGAGAAGGACGCGGACCGCGAGGCCGCGCGGCTCCGGAGTGTCTCCGAGGAGGGTGCCGCGGGGATCGTGGCGCGCGCGGAAGCGGACGCAGCGCGGCGGCGCACGCTCCACCTCGAGGGGGTGGCGGCGGAACGGCACACCGAGAGCGAACGCCAGGTGGCCGCCGCGCGCGCCCAGGCACGCGAGCAATTCCTGCAGGTGCGGATCGGCGTGCTCGATCAGATATTCAACCGCGCCGCGGCGCTGCTGGAGGGCACGGCCGTGGCCCGCTATGCGCCGAGCATCGGACCCCTGGCGCAAGATGCCGCACGCTACCTCGAAGGGGAGCCCGCCGTGCTCCAATGCCCGCCCGACGCGGCGGCGGCCCTGGCCGACGCCGTGCGCGACCTGCCGAACCTCACAGTCCAGCCGGCCGGCGTTCCCGCCGGGGTCACCGGCCGGTCGGCCGACGGACGGGTCCTGGTGGACAACAGCCTGCCCGCCCTCCTGTCGCGGCACCGCGCCGAGTTGGCCATCGGCCTCGCCGCCCGGATCGAGGGAAGCTGACGATGCGCTGGGACGATGTGAACGCCCGCGCCCGCGGCCTCGCCACGCACCTGCTCGACCGGGGTGCCCTGGCCGGGTTGGCCACTGCCCCCGATTGGCCGGCGTTCATTTCCCGTATCACGTCCCTGGGCTATCCCCTCGACCTTTCGGGCGGCGCGATGGTCGATCCCCCTGCCTTCGATCGCGCCGTGAGCCTGGTCGCGGCCGGCCGACTGAACCTGCTCGGCCGCTGGCTCGCCACGCGCGAGGCGGTGCTTGCCGTGGTGCTGGAGGACGAGGAGCGACGGACAGTGCGTGCCCTGCTGCGCGGGGCCGCCCAGGGCGCATCGCCCGGGGCCCGGCTCCGCGCCGTGATGCCGACGCCCCACCTGCCGTTCCGCGTTCTCGAGCGGCTGGCACGCGCATCCTCGGTGCCGGAGCTGGTGCGGGACCTCGTGAAGCTGGGGCATCCCGCCGGGCGCGCACTCCAGGAGGTGCTCCGTCACGCGACGGCCCCGGACCTCCGGTCCCTCGAGTGGTCGCTGAGCCGGCTCTTCAGCGAGCGGGCCATTCGTTTGGCGCGTCCCGGTGGACCGGTGGTGCGGCGCTTCGCCGCGGAACTGGTGGACCAGGAGAACGTGTGGACGCTGCTCCTGGCCGCTCCGCTGGACGGCGGGGCGTCGGCGGACCAGGACTTCCTGCCGGGAGGGGCTCGGCTGACCTGCCAGGAATTTTCCCGGCTCCGAGTCGAGCGTGACAGCGAGCGCCTGCTTCGGGAGCTCCGGGCGCTGCTCAAGGGGACGGCGCTCGGCCAAGCGCTCGCCGCCGATCCGCTGGACCTGCCCGCCCTCGAACCGCGCGCGGCCGCGGCCCGGATTGCCTGGCTCCGCGGCGTGTCGCGTCGCGATCCGCTTGGCCCCGCGGTGGTGCTCGCGGTGATGGAACGCATCCGCGCGGAGGCCCGGGCGCTCCGCGCCATCGCGTGGGGCGTGGCCTTCGGCGCTCCTGCCTCGACCCTGGCGCAGTTGATCCGGGAGGCCGCATGACCCATGGCGTCCGCGTCCTCTGCCGGCCCGCCACCGCGGCGGGCTTTGCCCTCGCGGGCCTCGTGGCCGACACCGCGGACGAGGACGCCACGGTGGAAACTGCACTCCGCGCCCTCCTGCTGCGCCCCGAGCTCGGGGTGGTCCTGCTCGAGGAGTCGCTCTACACGGCGCTCGCCCCGGAGGTGCGGACCTCGGTGGATCGGGTGGCGCAGCCGGTCGTCGTGCCGTTTCCCGGCCCCGCCTGGCGTGCCGCACCTTCGGCGGAAGAGCAGGTGGTGGAACTGCTCCGCCGCGCCATCGGGTATCGCGTGAGGCTCCGGTGACGGGCGCCCGCGTGATTCGCGCCGCCGGCGCGCTCGTCGAGGCCGCTCCCCTGCCGGGGGCGGCGCTCTACGAGATCGTGCGGGTGGGCAGTCGCGGCCTGCTGGGTGAAGTGATCCGGGTGACTGGGGACATCGCCACGGTCCAGGTGTTCGAAGACACCACCGGGCTGGCGCTCGAGGAGCCGGTGGAGGCCACCGGCGCGCCGCTCCTGGCCGAACTCGGCCCCGGGCTCCTGGGGTCCGTGCTCGATGGCACCGGCCGCCCACTCAGTCGGCTCGCCGCCGAGGAGGGGAATTTCCTCGCGTCCGGCACCGTGGCGCCGACGCTCGACCGCGCCCGGCGCTGGGCATTCACGCCGACGGCCAGAGTAGGCGACCGGCTGGATCCGGGCGACCAGATCGGTACCGTCGAGGAAAAGGAGGGCATTCTCCACCGCGTCCTCATACCGCCGGGCGTATGCGGCGTCCTCGCGGAGCTGACCGCGGGGGTCTATGTGGTGGATGAGCCGGTCGGGCGCCTGGCGGATGGCACCCCCCTCTCGATGCTGCAGCGCTGGCCGGTGCGGCTGCCCCGGCCGGTGGCGCACTGGCTCCCGGCCGACCGGCCGTTCGTGACCGGCCAGCGGGTCTTCGACTTTCTGTTTCCGGTGGCGGAAGGCGGCTCCGTGGCGGTGCCGGGCGGCTTCGGCACTGGCAAGACGGTCATCGAGCAGTCGCTGGCCAAGTACGCGGAGGCGGACATCGTGGTCTACGTCGGCTGCGGGGAGCGGGGCAACGAGATGGCGGACGTGCTGGAGGAGTTTCCATCGCTGGAGGACCCGCGCACCGGGCGCTCGCTGATGGATCGCACCGTCCTCGTGATCAACACCTCCAACATGCCGGTCGCGGCGCGCGAGGCGTCGGTGTACCTGGGCCTCACGATCGCCGAGTACTATCGCGACATGGGCTACCGCGTCGCGCTCATGGCCGACTCGCTGTCCCGCTGGGCGGAGGCGTTGCGGGAAATCGGCTCGCTCCTGCGCGAGATGCCCGGCGAGGAGGGCTACCCCACCTCGCTGGGGAATCGCCTCGGCAAGCTCTTTGAGCGGGCGGGCCGCGCCCAGACGCTGGGCGCCGGGGCGCGGGAAGGAGCAGTCACCTTCATCAGCGCGCTCTCGCCGCCCGGCGGCGACTTCTCGGAGCCCGTCACGCAAGCCGCGCTTCGCGTGGTCGGCGCACTTTGGGCCCTCGACGCCGCGTTGGCGCACCAGCGGCAGTTCCCTGCGGTGGACTGGGAAACCAGCTATAGCCTGCAGGCCGCGGACGTGATGCCCTGGTTCGAGGCGAACGGCGGTGCGGGCTGGGCGTCACTGCGCCGGGAAACATTCACCCTGCTGCAGCGGGACCGCGAACTGCGCGAGGTGGCCGGCCTGGTGGGCCCCGACGCCCTGGAGGACCAGGACCGCCTCATTCTCGAAACGGCGCGCCTGCTGCGGGAGTTCCTGATCGGGCAGAGCGCCTACGATCCTGCCGATGCCAGTTCGTCGGTCAGCAAGACCTGGGCGTTGGCCGATGCCATCCTGCGCTTCCACCGCGAGGCGGGGAGTGCCCTGACCGCCGGCGGGACCATGGCGGCGGTGGACGCGGCAGGCGTGCGCCGCGCCCTGTCGGCGCTGCGCGCCTCACCCGGAGGAAGGACCCCATGAGTGGCACCCCGCGCCAGTACGCCGGCGCCGCCGCCGCCGCCGGCCCGCTGCTGACCGTGGCCCGCACCCAACGCGCCGTGCTTGGCGAATGGGTGCGCATCGAAGTGCCGGGGCAGGCGCCGCGCCGCGGCCAGGTGATCGACGTGAGCCGGGATGCCACGGTCGTCCAGGTCTTCGAGGACACCGTCGGGCTGGCTCCCGCGCGCACCCAGGTGACGTTGACCGGCGACATCGCCCGCGCGTCTGTCGGGGAAGAACTCCTCGGTCGGGTCTTTGCCGGCTCAGGTGCGCCGCTCGACGGGCTGCCCGCGCCGGTGGGCTCGGCACGCCGCGCCGCCTGGGCCGCGCCGCTCAACCCCGTCTGCCGTCGCAAGCCGTCCGACTTCATCGAAACCGGCATCTCCGCCATCGACGGCATGAACACGCTTGTGCGCGGGCAGAAGCTCCCGATCTTCTCCGGGGCCGGGTTGCCGGGGCTGGAGCTGGCCGCGCGCGTGGTGGCCGACGCGCGGACGACCCACGGCGAGCCGTTTGCCGTCATCTTCGTGGCCGTCGGGCTGACCCAGCGGGAGACCCAGCACTTCCTGCAGCAGTTCGAGGCGAGCGAGGCGTTGGCACGGAGCGTGTTCTACCTTAACCGCACCGGCGACCCCACCATCGAGCGGCTCCTGGCGCCGCGGCTGGCGCTGGCCCAAGCCGAATACCTGGCGTTCGAACGCGGGATGCAGGTGCTCGTGGTGCTGGCCGACGCCACCAATTACTGCGAGGCGTTGCGGGAACTGGGCGCGGCGCGCGAGGAGATACCCGGCCGTCGTGGCTATCCCGGCTACATGTATTCCGACCTCGCCACGATCTTCGAGCGCGCCGGCGTGGTGCGGGGCTCCGAAGGGTCCATCACGCAGCTGCCGATCCTCTCGATGCCGGATGACGACATCACCCACCCGATCCCCGACCTCACCGGGTACATCACGGAGGGGCAGATCGTGCTGAGCCGTGAGCTCGACCGGCGCGGGGTGTTCCCGCCGATCGACGTCCTGCCGTCGCTGTCACGGCTGATGGGGGCGGGTATCGGCGCCGGGACCGCTCCGGATCACCGCCGCTGGTCCGACCAGCTCTACGCGATCTATGCGCAGGGGCGGGAGGCCCGGCTCACGGCCGCCATCGTTGGCGAGTCCGGGCTGCCGCCGGCCGACCGCCGTGCCCTGGCGTTCACGGAGCGATTCGAGCGGGAATTCATTCACCAGGGCGAGACACGCCGTACCATCACCGAGACACTCGAAATCGGGTGGGGACTCCTGGAGGGCCTGCCGCGCGAAGACCTTCACCGGATCCCGGAAGAGGCCTGGGCGCGGCGCGCCGGCCGTGGGAGAGCAGGTTGAGGATCCTCGGCCCCCCCACCCGATCCAACCTGATCCGGCACCGCCGCCGGCTGGAGCGTGTCCGGAAGGGGATCGACCTGCTCACCCGGAAGCGGCAGGCCCTGGTGGCCGACCTGTT
>Ga0315273_10001648_pt1 | contig 25556 bp, 25 predicted proteins | sample YL17G02_0_MG_FD_205753 | JGI IMG/M metagenome (GOLD analysis project Ga0315273, IMG submission 205753) | Sediment microbial communities from Yellowstone Lake, YNP, Wyoming, USA - YL17G02_0 | ecosystem: Environmental > Aquatic > Freshwater > Lake > Sediment | place: USA: Wyoming | collected... | reverse complement strand
CGATCTCATTTTTGGTTTCCAAGGGCACCCGTTTATACATATTCCTCCTCTTTTAACTCCTTAGTTTATCTTAGAATATGTTCTTACTATACGGGGTACACCCCACTATCTTGCCAGATCACGCCTCCTTGATCCGAGACAAATTTACCATCCGGCGTCATGGAGCTATAGACAAGAAAGCCGTCCAATCCACCTATCGTAATTGAATTAAAAACTAATTTCCGCTTAAAATCATGCACGAATGCTTCCATGCCTCCCGGTGAACAAAGAATCTGTAACAATCTCCTTGAAGCTTCCTCAGAATCCCATTCTTTTTCTTTTGAAAATATGCGCTCCAATAATTCTGATTCAGTAGATACAAATGTCATAAGAATGGCTCCTTTAGTAGGTTACTATAGTCTAAACATCATTTTTTGTCAAACGCGCGCGAGGAGGGGCAATAGGGTTGAACGACGCATTCCGCACACTTGGGATTTCGGGCGAGGCAGATGGCGCGGCCGTGATCGATAAAAAGAAAGGTTATGCGCTTCCAATCCTGTTTGGGAACGAGCGCCATTAGTTCTTGTTCTATGTTTTTGGGACCGGATACAATCCCCAACCGTTGGCTCACGCGCGCAACATGCGTGTCAACGGCAATTCCTTCTGTATTCCCCAAAACCACATTAGCGGTTTTTCTTCCGACACCCGGAATGGTGAGCATTGTGTCCATGGTTTTCGGAACCTTTCCATTAAATTTTTCCTTAATGAGACGCGCCGCAGCTAAAATATGTTTGGCTTTATTGTGATAAAAACCGGTTGATTTGATGTCACTCTCAAATTCGCGGATATTTGCTTTACAATAATCCTCTAGTGTCGGATATTTTTTGAAAAGTTTTTCTGTAACGATATTTACCCGCGTATCAGTACACTGCGCTGAAAGCTCGGTGGCCACCAAAAACTCCCAGGGAGTGGAAAAATGAAGCGCAATGTGGGCGTCCGGATAGGATTTCTTAAGAATATCAAGAATAGTGCTTGCGCTTTGATTCACAGCTTCTTACAATCATACCACATGACCATGAAGCTAAAATTACCGCACATTTCCCGAATATTCTCCGCAACCATCCTTTTAGGAGGCCTCGGGCTCATGATCTACTACAATGCTTTAGGGCCGCGGCCGCGCCCGGAAGCGCTTATTGCACCGGAACTTGCTGCTACCCGCGAAAAACAGGCACAAGTGCTGGGAGCCCGGACATCAAAAAAAATACAGTCTTGGCAAACTGTTCTTACCAAGCATCCGGACTACCGCGACGCCTACATCCAACTAGCAGTATTATCGTATGCACAAGGAGATGTGGCTATTGCAAAATCGTATCTTGTACAAGCTGCCGGGCTTGATCCGAATGGGAAAGTTAATGAGCTTCTGAAGTTTGTTTTTACTCTGTAGGAGAAGGTGCAGGTGTTTCGACTACTGGTGCGGTCCCGCCGCTCTCGGGCGGGACAGCTGCCGGTGCAGCTGCAGCTGCTTTCGCTACGGCTTCAGCGGCTTCAACCGCGGCTTGAGTTTCTGCTTCTTTACTGATAAGTGCACCCACGCGGACAACTGCTTGATCGGCGTTCGTCAGTACGGTCACTTCTTTTGGTATGGACAAATCCCCCACCTTCACTTCTGCGTCCACCTTATCAAGCTTTGATACATCAACAGATAGTTTTTCCGGAAGATCGGTCGGAAGCGCTTCCACCTCAACTTCATCAAGAAGCGTTAACAGAACTCCGACTTTTTGTAGCACTGCCGGTGCTTCACCGGTAAACTCAAGCGGCACGTTTGTTTTTACTTTTTGCTTCAGGTTTACCTGGTAAAATTCAACATGAAGAATTTCCCCTTTCACTGCACCTTTTTGCACGGTATGAATAAGAACCGGTTTTGTATTGCTGCCAATAGTCAACTCAACAAGTCCTGTCTCCCCTGCTTCAGCATAAACTTTTATAAATGCGTCTTTCGCAACGGTGATAGAAATGCTTTTTATATCCTTACCATACACGGTGCCCGGAATTTCCCCTTTTGCACGAAGATTTTTTACTTTGCGGCCAACTATCGACCGTTTTTGTGCTGATAATACATGTTTCTTCATTTAGTGAATCGAATTCGCGTGAGGTCGTCACGCGTAAGAATCGTATTGTACTCGAGTTGGCCTTGTTTTGCAATAAAGTCACGGGACTCTACTCCCGCGGTCCAGTTTTTCGGGTAGCGGATCACGGTGTGCAGCGGGGTATTGGATACTCCCGGCTGTTTTTGCGTAAAGATATCCATAACCGCCCCGCCCACGCCAAACAAAATCGGTTGGTTGTCTGTATAGGAAAGCGAGACACGCTTTTCCGATGATGCGGGCACATTAATAGGTATCCCGACGGTAAACTTACCGGAAGCAATCGTCGAAGTATCGGGTTTAACAGAATTACCATCTATCATGATGTCATCAACGGATGACCCCGCGGGCATCACAAATCGTACATATGCGTGGTACTTCATATTCTGCTCCTCATCCCCCGACCCGTTTCGCAAAACCAGCTCAATTGTTTGGGTCCGCGTGCCGTCTTCACGGATGGTAATGGTGCGCGCAATGGTTCTTGTGACAAAATAATTTACTTTATTTACCCCCAAATTTGCTTCGACGGCGACAAGCGGATCAAAGACGCATGTTGATTTACCGGTACCCGTACAACCGGCTTGTGAAGGCACTCTCCCCGACCACGCGTAATGATCAACAAGCGACTGCAGTTCTGGGCTCATAAACATAAGAAGAATATCGTGCCCTGCAAGCGCGGTGGTAATTGCCTGAAAAAGTTTCGTTGTATTGACATTCGTGCCGGTGGTAATGGTTGTCACCATGGTGCGCGACAGGCTCCCTAAAAAATCTTTTTTTTGCGTCGATCCCGGAAAAAAGTCGTTTTGCGTATAGTAGATGGATTTGCCGTAAAAATTTTCTGCCGTAATTCTATCCTTATAATCGGATAATTCTATGGGACCGGTTGCGGTAAGAAGATTAATAATAAATGGCGTGCTTAAAGCAATCACGCCGTCTACTTTTGCGCCGGTTTCTTTTTCATAAAACCATGCCGCACGAGTTCCTGATTCTTTAAAATCCGGGTCCCAGTTTGAATCGCGTAAATACCAGTGTTCCTGCGCCAACAATTCTTTGATGGGTAAAGGCGGATCCACGTGGCCCTTGAGTTGCCCGTCAAACGTGTAAACGTCCTGAATATCTAAATTCGTCAGCCGGCCGTCGGCAAACGACGCCACCGCCACACTCCCGATAAATCCGCCGGTGGGACGAAGCTCCATACTATTTTGGAGAAGTACAAGATAGGTGCGCGGCTCTTTAAATCCGGCAAGCGACAAAAACAACAATAAAAGTTTATCCATGTCTCCCGTCGACTGACGGATTGTTGCCAGCTCGTCTATTGCGCTTCTTCCCCGCTTTGAAAATTCCTTCAGGGAAAACGGAAATGTTTGTTGGGCAACAAGCATGGAGAATTCTGCCTGAGCAAGACCCAACGAATTGCCGAGTGTATACAGGGCAATACGGAGTTGTAAGATATCGGAGGCTGCGGTTGTACCGTTACCGGCTGCGTCTCCCTGAGAGATAAATCCGGTGGCCACCCGCTTGGCAACAGTCGCCAGCGGTCCGGCCTGTTTTTCTGCATCCGCTGCATCTTTCATAAATGAAACAAGCCGCTGTTGGCCCCGTACCATATCTTCTTTCCCCGCCAGGCGCAGTGGAATTGTTGCCATATCCAAAACAAATGCCGCCTGATGAGTCCAGTACTCCGCCACCCGGGTGTGCCACGGCAGCACTTGAAAATTTCCCTGTTGCATGGCACGCGCCCCTGACGCAATCGCTGCTCCCCCCAAAAGCATGCTGCCCGTATACCAAATGGTCGGCAATATGAAGAGTCCCGCCGCCATAAGTATTGCCAATATCCATCTGCGTTTGTGCGCACGTGGTCTATTCTGTTTTTTATACATCTCCAAAAGAATGGAGCTCACCCGCGCCTGATCCTGCTCATGTACGGTTCGGTTTTCGCGGTTTACACCGATGTGTATATGTTTTTTTCCTTCGGTGAAAAAAAATTCAAACACCTGCACAACCTCTTCGTTTGAAAGAAGTGCCGGTCCGGCGGTTACGATTTTATAATTTCCGGAAAATTCTTCCTGTCTCACCCCGCCGCCAAGCACGATTCCCAGTCGTTTGACGCCGTGCTCGTGCAAGCGGGAAAAAATTTGCTTCACATAGGTCGCGTCCCCCGCGACAATATGATAGAGCGGATGTGTTTTTGGCGTATGATTTACCGAAACCGCAACGCCATGGGTTTCCAAGTATTCCCGTAGCGGTAATATATAAGACTCGTCCTGCGCGTCAATACGTGCTACCGGAAAATCATATGTATCTCGCGTATTCATAGGGGAGAACAAACGTACGATTGTATTATGACAAATAGAGTGTCCGAAAACAACGAGTTAAATGGGGCTTTTCGATTTCCTTCTACCGTCAACCCGTCGTGAGCGCATCATCAAGCGCCCGGTTTACTAAATAATCTGCACGCCGGTTTTGTTCCCGGGGGATGGAAACATAATGAATCTCTCCCCCGACTTCCTGTTCCAATATTTTTATTTTCGTAAACAGTTCCCGCAGCCGCGCATCCTTAATTTTAAATATTCCGTTGAGTTGGTTCACTACCAGCGTTGAGTCTAAATAAAAAATAATTTCTGTGTGGTGAATTTTTTTTATTTTTTGCAATGCCTCTATAACCGCCGTATATTCAGCAACATTATTTGTCGTCTCCCCTATCGTTTTTCCAAAACCCGCAATTTCTTTTCCGTTTTCTTCAATAACCACCCCTATTGCTGCCGGTCCAGGATTTCCTCTTGCTCCCCCATCAGTATGTATAATTAATTGCATAATTGAAAATTAGAAATTGAAAATTGAAAATTTGAGATACTCTTTATTATTATTTAAAGTTTTTAATAAAACAATTGACGACAGAAATAGTACCACTCCCTCCCCTACCACTGTCATCCAGGCGGCTGCCATAAATCCATGCGTCGGAATCAATACGATATTTCCGATTAAATTTATCGCCATGGATATTCCGTAAATTGAGACAAGTATTTTTTGTTTCTTCATTGCAATAAGTCCCCACATGGTGGCACTCGTCACAAAGAAAAACGGCAACCCCAGCGTAAGCACGCGAAGAGCTCCTACGCTGGCCACAAAATCGCTTTTGATAAACACGAGAAGCGGAGATAAAAACCATAGTGCGACAAGTGATATGAAAGACGTGATAAGTAAGAACAAAAAAGAATTACGTAAAATATTTTCTATATTTTTTTTGTGTAACATAATAGGGTATACAGCATTCATAAAAAATGTCGGGAATACAAGAATCACTTCAAACACTTTATACGCAAGTCCATAAACCCCGACTTCCGCCGTCGGGCGGGTGAGCGTTATAATCACGCTGTCTGCCCGGAAATAAACAAGACTAAACAAAAGGATCACTCCCAGAGGAACGGAGGAAACAAAAAGTTTTTTCATAGACGCGGTTGACGGAACAAAGGGTAAACGCCCGAGGATTTGCGCGGCAAACCAAAGAGAAAACACTGCGGTCACCAGAGAACCAAAGGCTACAATGCCGACTCCCATAAGAGAGCTTGTTGCGAAAAAAATACTTATAATTGTTGCGAGCGAACCAAAAAAAATTGCCCACGCCGCAAATGTATATTGCAGATGTTTTTGAAACACCGCGTTTGCGGTTATGATCATGCTTTGAAACAAAATGGTGGGGCAGAAAAGGAGAATGCCGATCTTCACGACGGGTGTATACCCCTGATTCCGCGTTCCCGGCAAAAACGCAAGGATGATAAGTGAAAGTAGAATAAGTGATGACCCCACGAGGAGTCGGAGGGCAACGAGTGACGCCCAATGTTTACTCTCCTCGTACTGCAAAAAAATCGCATTCATCCCGAAGTCTGCGATCAAATAAAAAAATGCCGTGTACGTTGTTATTTTGACAAAGTCGCCGTAGCCGTCGGCGCCGAAGTTGCGCGCAATAAAAACGGTAACAACGAGGGTGGTTAGCGCACTGATGGCCCGGCCAATAAGTTGACTTAGTGTGTTGGCAACAATAAGTTTCTTCATAACCCAATTGTACTCGAAAGGAGAATGGTCAGCAAAAGTTGGCCCTGCTGAAGTGTAAGAAAATAATGATCTATAAAACCCAAAAAAATAATAATTATTAACATTGGCTTTTTAAATCGCCACAGTATTAAAAAAAACAGTGTAAATCCAATAATTCCTGTTTCTGAAAGAATTAATAAAAAAATATTATGGACCGGCTGGAGAAAGTATATTTGTCGGGATACAAGATGATTGGGAAGTTCAACCAAAAAATTTCCCATTCCTTTGCCAACAATAGGGGACTCGCGAAACATTGTTATTGCAGAATTGTTTAATTCTTGGCGGACGACCACCGATTCATCGCGAACACCAAGTGTACTGACAATAAAAATTGCAAAAACAACAAATGGCAACAGTAATTTTCTTTTTTGTAATGCAAAACCCAAAGCAAATGCAATCCACGCGCTTCGGCTAAAGGTTAATGTGATGGCAATTATTCCAAAAACAATGGTTGTTATTTTATAAAACGATGATTTTAATTTAAACAGTATCAGTGGTAGTAAAATCGCCAAAAAGCCGCCGAGAACGTTTGGGTGAGGGAATGTTGCGTATGCGCGAAGCCATAACCCTCGAAAATCAAACTGGGCTATCCCGGGTGTTTGATTCGAAAAAGTTCTTTCCCCAAAAATCCACAACCCTAAGGAGTGCTGAAATATAAACTGCCCGATGGCAATTAAAGAAGAATACAAAACCCCAATGCTTAAGTATTGAATCATCGTGTTCCATTTTGGTTTTGTGTAATAAATATAGAAACCAAGAAGCGAATATTCTACAATCTTCAACCATGCGTACGCCGCAACCATTCTATTTGTCGCAAAAAAAATATTTATAGTTGCAAAAACAAAAATTAAAATTGAAAATTGTCGGCCAGAGGCAGATCCGCCTTTGACGGAAAAATTGAAAATTGAAAATTTATTTTTTATTAACCAAAAGAGAATTATTAAAAATATAAGAATATCAGTTAAATACAGAGTGGGGGAGAGAAAATCAACGCGTCTTCCTAAAACCATCGCCCGCGCGGGCCAGGTATGATAACCAAGTTGTGTCGGTAATAAAACAAGAAGGAGTTTAAAAAATAATTCGTGCATCAACCGTAATACTACATTAAATCGCTTTTGGTTTCACGAGGAGTGTTCGGGTGTTTCCCTCTCCCAAAGATTCGGTCTCGACCCGTTCGTCGCCGGCAAGGGTCAGATGAATCACGCGCCGCTCGGATGCGGAGAGATGAGACAGCTCAATCGGGCGGCCGGCAGCAATGGCCCGCTCGGCGGCATGCTGGGCCATAAGCATGAGCGCTTCTTCGCGTTTTTCGCGGTAATCGCCGACATTGACATACACCCGTGTCCACGCGGCAAGCCCTTTGGAAACAAGCATGCCCAATATAATCTGAAAGCTTTCCAGGGTCCGCCCGTGGAATCCGATGAGAAGCCCGGTTTCTTCCGTTTCTATGTGCACGCGGTATGCGCCGGTCTCATCAATATCCACATCCACCGCGCCGGATATCCCAAGACGGGACAACAAATCTTCTGTTATTTGTTTTACTTGATCAACAGGTTCCATAATTATTTTTCTTTATTAATCGCAAGCTGCTGCATGATACCAAATATTCCGAATACGTTCCAGTAGAGTGCAAGTCCTAACGGAAATTGCAGAGCAAAATAACCAAACATTAAGGGTGTAATAATCGCCATTTGTTTTTGTATGTCTCCCGCTGTGTCCTCGGGAGGTTTACCCTCCGTAGTCCCGGCGGACGCCGGGGCGGAGGATGGCATCATCAGTTTCGTTTGCCAATACTGAAGTCCGGCGGTAATAATGGGAACCAAAAGAAGCCAATACCCGTGCGTCTGATACTGCGACGGTTTTATTCCCAGGTTAACCCCAAAGAAGTTTAGGTCCAGCGTGGTTAATTTGAAAACAGGCAGATACAACACGCTGTTAATTTCTCCGATGAGTTTTTCCAGATTTCCGTTATTTAATACCTGATAAAACACATTATAAAGAGCAATAAGAACCGGCATTTGAATAAGAAGAGGGAGGCATCCTGCGGCGGGATTCACGCCGTGTTCTTTGTAAAGATCAAGCTGCGCCTGTTGCAGGGCTTTTTTATCGTCTTTGTGCTTTAGACTAATGGCGTCCATATGCGGTTTAAGCCGCGCCATTTTTTTTGCACTCCGCAGCTGCGCGGCCATCAGGGGATAGAGAATTAACCGGATAACAAGCGTAAGCCCGATGACCGCAAATCCTAAAGGCCCGGGAATATGTAAAAATTCAAACCCCTTATACAGGGCAATGAGAATGTTTAAAATCGGCCACACGAGAATTTGATTCCAAAGATTAGGGTTCGTCATAACCACCTTTGCTCCACGGCCCGCAGCGAATGATTCGCGCAAGACCTTTCCATGATCCGTATAGTATACCATAGCGCTCGATTGCCTGATAGGTATATTCGCTGCAGGTTGGGGTAAACCGGCAAATGCCGGGCGGGGATAAATATTTTTGATAGAACCGGATAAACCTAAGAATGAATTTTTTCATGCAGAAGACCGCCTACCATTGTTTCTACTTCTTTATATGAATAGTCCGCGATATGTTTTTTTACTACACACATGACACTGAATCTTGTTGGAATAAAGTGGCGAAGCGCCTCGCGAATTAAACGCCGCATGCGGTTTCGCTTGGTTGCCCGCTTATCAATTTTTGTCGATATGATAATAACAAAATGAGAAGGTCCGTCTATGGTTTTCAACCGGAGTGTAATAGGAGACATGGGTTAGATTGTTAAGCGCCGGCGGCCAACCGTGCGGCGGTGTTTAATGACATTGCGGCCGCCCAAAGACTTCATGCGGATCCGGAATCCGTGGGTGCGCACCCTTTTTTTCTTTTTTGGTTGGTACACGCGCTTTGGCATACTAAAAGTATAACACAAATATTGACATATTGACAACGTGTTCTTTTGTGGATAAATTATCCCCAAACAATCTATGGATCTGACAAAATTGTGGAAATCTGTTTTGGCAGAAATCGAACTTTCCGTTTCGAAGGCCACCTATCAAACCCAGTTTGCGCACACAGCGCTTTTGTCGTTTGTGGATGACGTTGCCACCATTGGTTTTACCACACCGCTTATGCGCACAATGGCAGAGGGAAGATATTATTCACTGGTAAAAAGCATCCTTGACCACCACACAAAACTAAACACAAGTCTTCTTTTTACGGTTATGTCAAAAAGGGAAACCCTTGATCCCGGGAAGGCTGGCCCGCTTTTTGCCCAGACGGAATTTCAGCAACCGGAAGTTTCCGTCTCATCGGTTGCCCGCCGTTTACACATCCGGCCGGAAAGCACGTTTGAAAGCTTTGCGGTGTCCACATCAAACCAAATGGCATATGCGGCAGCAACCGCGGTTGCCAAAAGCCCGGGCACGGCATATAATCCGCTATTTTTTTACGGCGGCACCGGAGTAGGGAAGACTCATCTGATGCATGCAATTGCAAACAAAATATTGATGAGCCGTCCGGCAATGAAAATTGTCTATTGTATGGGGGAAGAATTTTTAAATGAAATTGTCGAGGCGATCCAGACAAAAACCTCGCGCCAGTTTAAACAAAAATACCGGAGTGCGCAGCTTCTTTTGGTAGATGACGTGCAGTTTATCGCCGGAAAAACAACGGCACAGGAAGAGTTTTTCCACACGTTTAACGCGGTCCACCGCGAGGGGGGGCAAATCATTTTAACAAGCGACCGCGCACCGGCTGAAATCTCAAGGCTTGAGGACCGGTTGCGCAGCCGCTTTGAAGGAGGACTCACGGTTGACGTTGCGGCCCCTGATTTTGAACTTCGGGTTGCCATTGTGAACATTAAAGCCGCCGCGATGGGCCTCCCGGTTCCTTCGGACGCGGCACAACTTGTTGCCGCAAACATCACTGACACACGGGCCATGGAAGGGTTTTTACGCCGCCTCACCACAGAGATTGCGACACGCGGTGGCTCGGTCACTCCGGAGCTTGTGTCCTCGCTTCTTTCTATTAAAGGTCCTGTCAACGGTATTGCCGCCTCCGGCGCCAAATCAGCAAAACGCATCAGCCCGCAGGATCTTTTGGATTCCGTTGCCGTATATTACAGTCTGAAAACAACGGCACTTAAGGGGCCTAAGCGTGACCGGCCCGTTGCCCGGCCGCGTCAGGTGTTTATGTATTTGGCACGGACTGAGCTTGGGCTTACTCATGAGGACATTGGCGGTGTTTTGGGCGGTCGCGATCATACCACTATTATGCACGGCGTAGAAACAATTACACAGGAACTATCAACAAACACCAGGCTTCGGGGTGCAGTAGAGGGGATAAAACAAAAGGTTTTCCACTTATCCACAAATTAACGTTTTTTATCCACAATCTTATCCACTAGATGTCTATAATAATTAGGCTGTTGACAAGACTTGATACGAGTAATACACTTTTCCACACTGATTTCTTCTATTACTACTAATTAAATTATATGAATGTTTCGATACTTCAGGAAAACCTTTTACGGGCACTGACAAGAACAGGAAGAATTGTACCCGCCAAAGCACAGCTTCCCATTATGCAAAACGTGCTTCTTCAAAGTGAAAATGCGAAATTTTCCGTTACCGCAACAAGCCTTGAACTTACTGAGGTGACAACCACTCCTGCAAAAATCGAAAGCAGCGGCGGGATTTGTGTATCCGGTAAATTGTTCAGCGACCTGGTAGTGTCTCTTCCTCAGGGCGCTGTGCATCTGGTTGCCAAAGAGGGCTCACTTCATGTGCGATGCGGTGGGGTAAGCGCAACGATTCCCGGTTTACCTGCTTCAGAATTCCCCCCGATATCACCCACCGCGAAAAAAACGGGCATGAGGATAGAAAAAAGCGCGCTTCTTGCCGCTCTTTCCGGCGTACTATTTGCCGCGGCAACAGACGAAGGGCGGCCGCTTTTGACCGGTATTAAAATAATAAAAAAAGACGGCGGAGTGGTTGTTATTGCAACGGACGGATACCGCCTGAGCATGAAGCATCTGGATCTTCAGGAGAAAGGAGACCTGGATATTGTTGTTCCCGCCCGCGCACTTGCGGAAGTAGTGAAGGTGGCGGGAGAGGAAAAAGACGCCGCGTCGGTTATTATGGTGCAAAATGAGGACGGACAGCTTGTGTTTGAGGTGGGGGAGAGCGAAATTTATACGCGGGCAATAGCGGGCGAGTACCCGAACATAGAAAAAATTATTCCCAAAACCCACAATACGCGCATACTGGTAGACACACAGTCTCTTTCCAGAGCCGTAAAATCAGCAGCGGTGTTTGCCCGCGATTCAGCAAACATTCTCCGGTTTCATATAGAAAACCAGTTGCTTGTGGTTTCGGCTACGACGCCGCAGGTAGGGGAAAACCACGTAGAAGTGGATGCAAAAGTCGATGGCGACGGGGGAGATATTGCATTTAACAGCAGGTTTTTGGTGGAATTCTTAAGCGGATTTTCCGGCGACGAAGTATTATTTGAAATGACCGGCTCCTTAAACCCCGGCGTCTTCAAGTCCCCCAAAGACGAATCCTATCTCCACATCATCATGCCGGTGCGGACCACCTCAGAGTAATTTATCTTCCTCCTACAACAGCGTCGGCAGATGTACTGTATTTGGAAAAAGCCGGAAGAGTAAGCACTCCTGCCAAATCTGTCGGTTGAAAGTACCACGTTTCGTAAACCGTATCGTTTTGATCGTTTACAAGAAAGGCAATACCAGACGCCGGGTATACATAAATAAATTGTCCAGACTCTGAGACCTGTCCATATAACTTCGTCGGTTTTTCAGATATCTGCGAAGATCGCGATTTGAATGAAATGTTTTGCGGAACAAAAACATGTTCCCGTATAAACAAAACAGTATTGTTTTGTATGGTTACCGCCGTATCCCAATACCTGTTTGTTCCCGGATATAAGACTTCTTCGGCAGATGCTCTTGATGGCTTCGGTTCACCCCTCATCTTTATGAGGTCTTGAAACGAAATTCCAGGGCGCACCCCTTGCCACGTCTGTTGTTTCACTAGCGCGCCCGTCGGGGAGGGAGACACTTGTTGTGATGTTTGTTTTTGGTTTTTCCAGACAAAATATCCCACCATAAAAGCGATGATAATAAAAACGGTTGCTATTTTAATAATTCGTTTCATTGTCCTCCCATGATCCGTTGGGCAAACGCATAGTGATTTGGCAGAGAAGCCCGTAGCCCGTTTGGATCTGTAACATACAAAGCAAACGTTTCAGCAAAATCCTCGCTAATACGCTCTTCCCCGCCATATCCTCCAGCGTATCTTGTGACCCCCTCACTCGTAATTCCATCGGCTTTAAATTTACCAAACCACTCGCTTGCACTGATGCGATGCCCAAGTTCGTGAGTAAGAATATATGTTGCATGCGGAATGCCGCCGTTATATATAAACATTATGGACGTAGCATCGGCGCTTGTGCAACCCCAGTAGTTTCCGGTCCAATTAATCCGGTACATGGTGATGCCCGCCGGATTATATTGTCTGACGAGCCCGAGATAGTTGGGGTATTTTGATAGTGTTGCCACGGCGCCAAGCATGGTTCCCCAGTCGGATTGCCCCCACGGCACAGACGCACCGTCTTTGTTGCACCAGCCTCCCGGTTGATAACCACCGGTGCCGGGAATCAGAATATCATTCGTCGGGTTTCCTATAACGGTAGACGCGGAAGCAAACCCGGAAACGCCGACGTTTGTTCCTGCGTCAGCATTAACGATAAACGAAGCGGCGATAACAGTATTTTCAAGTTGCGGGCCAATGGGAACGGTAAACGTATAACACCCGTTTGAAAAAGACGCCGGATTTATTTCCGGATCATTTAGGCCGGAATTTCCCTGAAAACCATAAACCGAAAATTTCACCTGCACGCTGTTAATTTTGAAAGACGCCGGTGATCCTTTGGGCTTTACACAAGCGCTATATCGTATCGCAGTTGGCCGGTTTCCAATGAGTGTCGCAGGCGTTGCGGTGATAGTGGTGTCCATGTATTGATTTTCCGACAGCGGCCCGCCGCCGCCCATGTTGAGATTGGTAACCAGTGAGCTGTCGATGTTGAGCTGGGAGATTATCGGGAGGAGGAAAAACACCAGAAGAATAGATCCGCACCCGATGGTCAAAATTTCCTTGTCTCCGGGAACCATACTTGATTTAAATCTCCGCCCCAAAAGCCACGTTCCCAGTTTCCCAAGCGCGCTTCCCCCTAGCGCAAGGAGCGCGGTAATCCACCCCGGGCCGGGAATTGCCGCAAGACCAAGTTTTGCAAGCCCCGCGTTGACCACGGCCACTCTTCCTTTGGACAATAAATAGTCCGCGCCAAAATGCAGCGCCGTTTTTCCAAGTCCCATTCCCGACGCCATAAATTGATTGGCGGTTGGCGGGGTTTCTCCTCGAATAATATATGATTGGCGGATTTCCCAGTACGTACCGACCCCATCCATTAATCGTGTGTCAATCGCCTTTCCAAATATGCTTGAAAACAAGCCGCTGAATAGATTTTGCGGGCCCACGGGTCTTTGTTCGACGGACGGATGAATGGCATGAAGTGTTCCTTTAAAGGCGGGGACATCGGCCTGACGAATTCCTAGATAATCAATAATTCTATTCGGCGTGTTTAGAATATCTTTAAGGCGGTATTCTAATTCTTTATTAAATGTTCCCTGACGGAGCCCTGGGGCAATCGTCAGGACTACGTCTGCGAGCGGGGCAATTGCGCTTTGGAATATGTTTTTGTTTTTGAGTTTAGAAAACGAAAATTGTTGTTTAACAAAGGTGTCTGACGCGTCCGGATTTTGTAAAAACGACGGTGCCGTTTCCAAAACCGAAACGGTTTTTTCAGAAATTTTTTCGATCGACGTGGTAGGATTTTCTTCTTTGAGGCGCGCCATCTCTTTAAATGCGTTTGATTTGTGTTCCGGGGGAACGTTTTGTAGTTCTATTGTTTGATTGATGACTTCGCGAAGACGTTGTGCTTTTTGTTCTGCTTGAAGCTTGCTTACAAAGCCCTTGGCGCGGGCCTCTGCATCGTTGTGAATTTCTGCAACACGACCATATTCGTTATTAAATTCATCGACGAGCCCCTCGAGTTTTTTGGCGCTGATTTCGCTTGTTATATTAATTTTTGCCTCTGTGTTTTGGAGAATGGTGTCTTGGAATTTTTGAACAAACGCGTCGAGTTTTTCTTTCGTCGGCGGCCATGGGTCAAATGGATTTTGTATACTGTATTTGTTGATGAACCCTTCCCACTGTTCCGGAGTTTTGCCCTGTTGAGCCACGGACCAAAGCGCCAGTGCTTTTGCAATTTCTTCACGCGTTGCGTCTGCCATAGGTTATTTGGTCACCGGCTCCACGGTGAACGTTGGGCGGGAGGGCTTTTGTTCTTCGATAACCATGCGAGTTGGAGGCATATTTGAGGGCAGAGGGTTTAGGGTAGATTTGCCCTTATCCCTTTCTTCTACCTCCTGTGGTTTGGTGGTTGCCAGTGCGTGTTCTTCGTGGCTTGAAATCACGCGGATGGCAGCGTGGGCAGGCCCGGCAAAGAACAAGCCCTCGCCGATGTCTGCAGACAAGAGAAGATGCTGTTCTCCTTCGGAAAGATAGAATACCGCCGCCACTTTCTCAATTGCGGCAGAGGATTGTTTAAGAAGAATTTGAATGCTGCTGTTTTGAATAATTGCTTTCCCGAGGTCTACAGAGAGAAAATCTTCCACATCCTGGGTAATGGTTGTAAGACCCAGATAATATTTCCGTGCGCGCTTGGCCATGGAATTCAAAAAATTGCCCGAATCCGGATATTTCATCATGTACCATGCCTCATCCACAATGAGAATGCGGCGCTTGGGATCTCGGCGCACTTTGGTCCAGATGTAATCAAGAATTAAATACATGGCAATGGGCCGCAGCTCTTCTTCAAGATCGCGGATCGTAAACACCGTGAGCTGATTTCGAATTTCTACATTCGTTTGCTGGTCAAAAATCCCGACCAGGCTGCCTTTGACAAATTTTTCAATGCGGTCCGCCAATCCTTTGGCGAGCAGTTCTTCCATGCCGATGAGGACTTTATACAAATCTTCCATAAGCGGCGGCTCTTTTGTCTGGGTCGCCGGATCGGGCGTAATGCCTTTTTGTTTGTAGGTGAGAATAAGCGCCCTGTCTAACAGGGCATCTTCCGTTGGGGTAAGTTTGCCCATAACCACGCGGAAAAACCCATGAAGCGAAAGAATTTTTTGATTGAGCTCGCTCTCTTCTTCTTCGGATTTTCCGGTTTTAGTGAGCATCGACAAGTCAAACGGGTTGAACTTTGTTTCGCTGCCGAAATGGAAACGGATATATTCTCCCCCCATTGCATGGGAAAGCGCCTCATATTCGCTTTCCGGATCGATGACAATAACTTCTGTATTAAACATAAGGCTCCTGAGGATTTCCAGCTTCACCATATACGATTTTCCCGAACCTGACTTTCCGAAAACGACGCAATTGGCGTTCTCTAAAGTGAAGCGGTCAAATATTACCAGCGAATCATTGTGCTGATTTATACCATAAAGGATTCCCTCGTTTGCGGTGAGCTCGCTGGTGGTGAAGGGAAACGTGGTGGCAAGGCTGGTCGTATCCATATTGCGGGTGATAATCAACCGGTCCCGCCCCATGGGGAGCGTGGTTTTAAATCCTTCCTCGGTTTGCAAAATTGCGCGCTTGGTGATGATAAGAAGCGAGGCGAGCGTTGCCTCTACTTGTTTTGATGTTTTATTAAGTTCTTCGAGTGTCCGGGCGGGGATCGTGACGTAGAGCCCAAACTGGAAAAACCGCTGTGCGCCTTTTGCAAGCTCCTGCTGCAGCGCAAGCGCGTCTTCCAAGGCAACCTGCACGGACGGTTCAATCACCCGGCCGCGCTTCATGTCTGACTGAATCGTGGCTTCCATTTCACCGACCCTCCGCTTGAGATTTTCCAGCACCTCTTCGGTTTTGGTCGGATACAGGTACATGGCAATATCCAGCGTGTGGTTGAAGGATATGAGTGGCTCAAGCCAATTCGCCGACACAAACCGCGGGTAGCCGGCAATAAAAAGCGTGCGGAACCAACGGTCGCCGATTTTTATGGAGTCAAAATCCACGTCTATTGCAGGCGGCGCGACAAGATCTTTTACCGTCATGATTCCGGAAGATTTTGTACCGACCGTATTTCCTGTTTCGGAAGGAGGAATAAAAAGATTTTTCACTAACGATTGTATATCCATATTATGTTTTCATCGATTTTTCTACATCGACATCAGTTATATTTGGCGCGCCCTGATTGTATATTTCAAAAAATAACCGGGTAAGCTGCGTGTTGGTCAACTGTTTTGCCTGCAGCCCGATGCGGTTTAACAGCCGGACAATGTGATCCTTTTTCGGGGTCAACACCGTAAGGGCCCGCTCAAAAATATACGGCTTCGGGAAGGGGAGTCCGCTCGTTTTGTTGCCGCCTTTAAGGAGAATGTTAGCCGATGCGCCAAGCTCGAGATACGAAAACGGAATGACGATGTAAAATTTTTTATCCAACACATCCTTTTCCTTAACCGTTGCCGCCACAAATTGCCGGTACGAGTGGATGCTTGACGCAAGCTTCGGGTTCGTCTGTTTTTTTTCGCTGTCCTCAAGAATTTTTAAGTACGCCGTCACGTCTTTGTGCTGCGTGCGGATAAGAATTTGGATCGGGAATGAGAGCGAATTAATAAGACCGGCATATGCGTAAATAATGGCGTCCTGTTCTTTCTCTGACAGGAGGCCAAAATTTACCGCGGTGGCGGAAATGGCGATTGCGCACGAGCCGTCGGTAAACATGACCATGTCGTTTCCAATCGTTTCCAGTTCGGTAAACGACTGCGTGGATGCGCGGATGGGCACGATTTTATCCATTTGGTTTGTCTCCGAACAGTTCTTTTTCCAGTTTTGCGCGGGTTATTTCTTTCTGGCTTTTTGCAAAAATTTCCAAAGCAGGTACAACACTGCCGTTTAAAGTAATTTGCGCCCGGTCAAACGTGTAGCGGAGTCTTGGATCTTCAATTTCCAAAAAATACATGCCGTTGATAAGCGGCGTTGATGCGGCAAACTGGCCGAGCCGGTTGGTTTTGAGCGCGCGAAGCGGCACGCCGTCTTTGTCTTTTACGGTTACCAGCACGCCGGGCAATAAATTTTGATCGCCGTCTTTGACAATGCCGGTCACCACATTTGCAAACGTGGTTAAACGCGGCAGACCAGCTTTTACTGCGCGGTCGGCGGTAATGATACGCACCGACGGCCCGGTTTTTGCGGCGGGTGTGGCCACATATGTTCCTGTGGGTTTTGGCGGCGGGACGGATTGCGCTCTGAGCTTAGCCAGTTCTGCTGCCACCCGGTTGTGTTCTGCCTGCAGATCAGCAAGCTGTTTGTGAACGTCTGAATCTTCGGCCAGAGGCCGATCAGTCTTTGGCTGAGGTGTCGGATCAGGAGCGACGCGTGCCTGAACCGTCGGCGGCGGAGTAAAGTCCATTTTAGCCGGAACAGGCGCAGGTGTATTGAGTGAAGGTTTTGGTTTATTCTGAAACATAGCAAATAACCAGTCAAACGGCCCCTGTGTTTTATTTGTGGTGAGAATTGTACCAGCCAGAGGCTGGTCAGCCTTTGGCTGAAAAATAGCGTTAATGACCTGCCCTTTATTTGTTTGCGTTTGTTGTGCGGTGGCAGGAGTAGTTACCGGTACCTCTCGTGGTACGGATTTACTCCAGATGTATTGCGTCGGGGAGTATACACTTTTGAAAAACGACAATACCCACACGTCCATCGGGCGCTCTTCGATGGGGACAAACGCAAACCCGAATCCGCCGAGGGCAAATACTATAGCCAGCGGCCAATTTAAAAACAGGGGTAAAGGAAGCTTATAACAAATGTAGGCAAAGATGGCGCCGCCTGCAAGATACCCAAATTGCTTGAGCGTCATGTCGCCGATGAGGCGGAACTGAAATGTGGTAACGTTTTGCGGGACAGGATGCTGTTCCATATGTATACTACTCATTCTAAAAGGAGTGTTTACGCTGTGCAATAGTACAAAGCGCATCAGAATCGTGAAAAGCGATCATTGGAGTTTTCACGACAATGGTCATCCCCGACCTGATCGGGGATCCAGGTTTAAATTTTTCTGGATTCCCGCCTTCCTGCCTGCCGGCAGGCAGGCGCGGGAATGACAATCGTGGTTATGTTAGAATATATTCATGAATTCTCCCATAGTTCTTCTTGAAGTTAAAAACTCCCGCGAGTCGGAAGAGCCGGTGACTTCGATGGAGCAGGTATTTGCGGCGCTCTCTACCGGCCGCAGCGGGGGCGGGTTGTTTGCTACATTGTTTGGTCCCCGGCATGGCCCGAAGTTTTTTAGTTTTGAAATGGTGTCGGTGAACACCCGCATTCATTTTTTTGTCGGAGTGCCGCCCAAAGAACAATCCTATCTTGAAAGTCAGCTTACCGCGCATTATCCAAAAGTGCTTTTGAATCCCACGCAGGACTGGGCGCCGCATTTTTTGTCGCTCCCGCATGCGGTTGGGCAATTACTGTTTACTAATTCATTTTATTATCCACTTCGTACATACAAAGAAGTAAAAGATTTGGATCTTCTGGCCAGTATTTTAGGGCAAATGGCAAAACTTCCAATGGGGGAGGCAATGGGGGTGCAGATCCGTGTGGCGCCGGCCGGAACCAATTGGCAGCGGGCAGGGGCCGGCGTGGTTGCGGCCGGTATTCCGGATTTATCATCGACGACCGGCCGCACAAAATCCCATCCGCAAGCCCGCATTATCGAGGGGAAAATAGCCCAGCCCGGATTTGTTGCCGCCATCCGGCTCGTGGCCATTGCGCCAAATGAGGAGCGGGCAAAAGAATTGTTGTACGGCGTTGGTGGCACCTTTGGCGTGTTTACCCTGGGCGACGGAAACGGGCTTGCCCTTGCCGAACCCGCATTTTGGCAAAAGAAAAAACTGGAAGCGGCGGTTGTGTCCCGAGCGGCAGATATGGGGCCTAAACATCAGATTCTCAACACGTCAGAACTTGCGAGCCTCTGGCACCCGCCGGGACTCACTCTTGCCGCCATCCGCAATATTTCGTGGGGCGCAACCCTTGCCGGCGAGGCACCGGAAAATCTTCCTATTTATACACCTGAAGAAGCGCACCTGCCTGCCGGCAGGCAGGTCAACTTTTTTGCCCGGACGGAATTTAAAAATAAAACAACCACATTCGGCATCAAAAAAGACGACCGCAGGAAACACCTGTATATTATGGGGAAAACCGGCACCGGAAAGTCGACCATGATTGCCAACATGGCAATAAACGACATGAAAAACGGGGAGGGGCTTGCGGTTATTGATCCGCATGGAGACCTTTGCGAAATTCTTCTGGACTACGTGCCGGCCCACAGAATCAACGATGTGGCATATTTGGACCCCGCAGACGCAAGCTTTCCTTTTCATCTTAACCCGCTTGAAGTTAAAAATGCTGCAAACCGCGAGCTTATTGCCTCCGGCATCGTCTCCATATTTTACAAACTCTATCACTACAGCTGGGGGCCGCGGCTTGAGTATATCCTCCGCAATACCATTCTCACCCTGCTTCATGTTCCTAACTCGACCTTGTTGCAAGTGCCGGAGATTTTGACGAACGAAAAATACCGGGAAAAGATTGTGGAGAAGCTTGACGACCGGGTATTAAAAAATTTTTGGCTCAACGAGTTTGGGAAAATGAGTCCGCAAATGCGATCAGAAGCTGTATCGCCGATTCTCAACAAGGTGGGGCAGTTTTTATCCAGTCAAACAATCCGCAATATCGTCGGCAGCCCGACTTCGACCGTTGACCTTGAAGATTTGATGAATAAAGGGAAAATTGTCATCGTGAATTTATCACAAGGAAAGCTCGGTGAGGATAGTAGTTCGCTTCTTGGCGCCATGATTATCACCAAATTTCATTTAGCGGCAATGAACCGCGTGTATGTAGGCGAAGAGGCCCGCAAAGATTTCTACCTTTTTGTCGACGAATTCCAGAATTTTGCCACGCAGTCGTTTATTAAAATTCTTTCCGAAGCGCGCAAGTACCGCCTAAACCTTACACTCGCTAACCAGTATATCGGGCAGATTGAAGAAGAAGTACAGATGGCGATATTCGGCAACGCCGGCAGCATGGTAACCTTCAGCGTGGGGGCGGCAGACGCCCGGCTTATTTCGCGGGAGTTCGGGGAAAAGTTTGAGGAGTCGGAGCTCGTTGGACTGGGGAATTACGAAATAGTCATGAAGCTGTCGATTGATAATCACACGACCAATCCGTTTTCCGCAGTCACGCTTCCGCTCCCGCGCTCCAGCAATCAAAATCGGGAGAAAGTTATAAGGAGCAGTAGAGAGCGCTACGCAAAAAAATTAGGGTAAAGGCGACTTTTTATCGAAATGAAACGTTAAGCCGGGTGTCCAGTGCGGACGCAATTTTTTGAAGAAATCCAAGAGTAGGGTTCCCGCTTCCGGACTCCAGGCGGGAAATTGCAGATTGCCGCGTGCCGATTTTTTGCGCGAGTTCTTTTTGCGTCATTTTTTTTTCAATCCGTTTTTCGATAATTTTATCGATAAGCGCGTACTCGGGTGCAAGCCGATCATATTCCCGTTTCATTTCGGCGTCGGCAAGCAGTCTTTTTTTAAGCTGAGCAAGGGTTTTCATAGGAGTATTATCACATATGTGTGATATTATGTCAACCGGTGGGATCTTTTTCGCGCAGTTTCCAGTTCACCTTTTGGTGTTTTCTGCGTTTTTTTAATAAATCCATGAAGAGCCACGATTTTATCGTGACGGAAAACAAAAAAGATGCGTATTTCCTGTTGCCCCCTGATGCGCAGTTCACACAAACCCTGCTCTAGTAATTTGACATGGGGCATGCCCAAAGTATGACCGTATTTTTCAAGAAGTATGAACGAACGGAGAAGTTTCACTCTGGTTGGTTTTTGCAGTGAGTCTATAAAACGATCGAGTTCGTCGTGATATATCAGTTTCAGATAAAATCAGTATATCATTTGATATATAATACTCGCACGTATGAAGATTGGTTTATTCGGCGGAGTGTTTAATCCTCCTCACCTTGGTCATCTGATGATTGCCCAGCAGGTGCTGGATTACACTGAGCTTGCCGAAGTGTGGTTTTTGCCAAACCACGGCCAAAGCTTAACGAAAAATGGAGTAGCCGCAAGCGCGGATCGTCTGGCGATGACGAGGTTATTAGTCTTGCCCAACACCAGCATTTCAACAATCGAAATTGATAACAAGCTTCCCGGCAAAACAATTGATTTGTTGCCATTTTTACCCAAAGAACATTCGTATACGTTTATCATGGGGTCGGATTGGCTTGTCGGATTTACCAAATGGGATAAATGGGAAGAGCTTCTGGAAAAATTACCGTTTCTCGTATTTCCGCGAAACGATCACCCCACAAGCCCGCTCTACAACAATATGACGCTGCTTACACATCCCAACCTGATCACTTCCAACATTTCTTCAACCAAAGTCCGCGCGCGTATCGCCGCAGGGCTTCCCATCGATCAATTTGTGCCGAAAACAGTCGCGGAGTATATTAAAACCCATGAACTCTATAAATCCTGACCAAGTCGTTTCCTATCTCACCGCTTTTTTAAAAACCTCATTTGCAAAAGCAGGATTTAGTAAAGCTGTTATTGCGCTTTCTGGCGGCGTGGATAGTGCCGTAAGCTGTGCGCTCGCTGTCCGCGCGTTTGGCCCGGACAACGTCTACCCGGTTCTTATGCCGTTTGGGCCCTTGAGCGCGCATGCCACCATCGATGCGATGGAAGTGGTCACTGCACTGGGAATCAATTCGTTTCATGCAGTTCGTATTGACATTAAACCTATTCTGGAGCGCGTGTTGCCGCCGGATAAAATCCGCCAGGGAAATATGATGGCGCGGACGCGCATGATGCTTCTCTATGATCAGGCGAAAAAGCAAAATGCACTAGTCATAGGCACGGAAAATAAAACAGAATACCTCCTCGGGTACTACACCCGCTTTGGCGACGAGGCAAGCGATATTGAGCCTTTGCGGAATCTCTACAAAACACAGGTGTATGATGTGGCTCGGTATCTCAAATTACCCGATGTAGTCCTATCCCGCCCGCCCACCGCAGATCTTTGGGCGGGTCAGACCGATGAGGGGGATTTTGGATTTACCTACAAAGACGCGGACGAAATTTTGTACCAGCATTTTGATCTCAAGCAAGAAGTAACGGGGTTTCCAAAAGAACTCGTCGACCGCGTCCTCGCCCGCGCCCGCGATAACGACTTCAAACACCATCTGCCGATTCTCCCTCTTGACAACTAGTCAAAATAGCATTAAAATCTACTAAATGTCGTAAATATTACGACCTCTAGTAAACATTATATGATTGCCACGCTCTATAGTAGACCGGAAACAGTCTTTACGGTGCATGAAGTTTCCCAGCTTTTTCCGGGAGTTTCATACAAAAGCATACGTGATCGGCTGTATTATTTTACCAAAACCGGTAAATTACAACGGGTCCACCACGGACTCTACGCCAAACCGTCGTATGATCCGCTTGAGCTGGCAAATAAAATGTATAGGCCATCATATATCAGTCTGGAAACCGTGTTGGCCAAAGAGGGAGTTGTTTTTCAGTTTTACAAAACGATTTTTGTCGTGTCTTACCTCACACGGCTGATAACAGCGGGGGAGATGAGTATCCAGTACCGGCGGATTCCGGCAGATATTCTCACTAATACGCAGGGCGTGGAGCAACATGCGGGATATGCGATCGCAACGCTCGAACGCGCTTTTTTGGATGCCGTCTATATTTACAAAGATTACCATTTTGATCATTTGGGGGGAATCAACTGGGATACCGTCAACACACTAAAATCTCTGTATCGAAGTAAAGCATTCGACAAGAGAGTGGAGAAGTATAAAAAAGAGGAATATGCTCACCGTTGATATCCATAAAAGCACCCTCGTCGGGATATTGCGAAGTATGTATTCCGATCCGGCTATCCGCAGTATCCTTGGATTTAAAGGGGGCACGGCAGCGATGCTTTTTTATGGCCTTCCGCGATTTTCGGTTGATCTGGATTTTGATCTCCTTGATCCGGATAAAAAAGAAGTGGTTATGACCCGCCTTAAAGCGCTATTACCCGCTTTCGGTACGGTTTCCATGGCGACAGAAAAAAAATTTACGCTTTTTTTCTTAGTAAACTACCGCAAAGGACAGAGAAATCTCAAAATAGAAATTTCCAAGCGCCCATCCGGGTCGGCATTTATACCTAAACAATTCCTTGGTATTTCCATGCTCGTCATGACCAAGGAGGACATGGCGGCAAATAAACTCGCTGCGCTCCTGACACGGAAACATTTTGCAGTTCGCGATATATTTGATGTTTGGTTTTTTTTGAACAATCGATGGCCGATCAACGATAAGCTGGTGAATGAAAAAACCGGTATGCCGATTAGCACTGCGTTTAAAAAAGCAATCGCCATGCTTAAAAAAGTAAAAAATACGGAATTACTCGCTGGTCTTGGAGAGCTTCTGGATTTCAAACAAAAAGCATGGGTGCGCGATCATCTGATTGAGGACACGATTTTCCAGCTTCGCCTCTATCATGATTTACTCAAAAGTTCCTAGCCCCCCTTACCCCGCCCCCGCGGCGAGATACAATGGATGAAAACTATCATAGAATAGTTTTCATTGACAGTGAAAACATTATATGGTATCATACGGGTATGACAAAAGAGCTTCTTGCGTCGATCCTAAAAGAGCAATACGAATCATTTTTGGCTCGTGACAGGGGAGTAGAAAGAGAGATATTGATTCGTCTCGGTGATATTGTCGCCTCTCCTCAAGTAGTTGTCATTACCGGCTTACGACGGGTGGGGAAATCAACATTGCTCGCTCAGATAGCCAGTACGCATCTAAAAAAAGAATTCTTTTTTGTTAATTTTGAAGATGAACGACTCGTTAATTTTCAAGTGAATGATTTTGATATTCTTCATGAAACACTCATCAGCTTGTTTGGTGATAAAAAAACGTTTTTGTTTGACGAAATTCAAAATGTTCCGCAGTGGGAGCGATTTGTTCGTAGACTCAATGATCAGGAATATAAATTTGTCGTGACGGGTTCAAACGCCTCTCTGTTAAGCCAAGAGCTCGGAAATCGACTAACGGGCCGTTCCATACGAGTTGAACTCTTCCCGTTTTCATTTCGGGAATTTTTGACGTTTAAAAACATTGAGGTTCCTCGCATGAATGTATTAACGACAAAACAGAGAGGTATCTTGCGAAAGCTTGCGAGTGAGTATATGGTTTCCGGAGGGATTCCCGACGCCCTTAAATACCCAAAGCTTGCAATTCATAAAACACTCTATGATGATGTGTTGTACCGTGATATTGCTACTCGGTACAAACTTGATAATGTGAAGAGCATAAAGGAGTTGGCTTTTTATTTAATAAGTAACACTGCGGCCCCAATATCATTTAATAAGCTGAAAGATATGTTGAAGCTGGGCAGCGTCAATACAGTCAAGAGCTACGTTGATTATTTAGAAAGCAGCTGGCTTTTTTTTGTCATTAATAAATACGCATATTCTGTAAAAGAGCAGCAGATCGCCGCTAAAAAAGTCTATTGTATTGATACGGGGCTCGCGAGCTCGGTGGGTTTTAGTTTTTCCGAAAATTACGGAAAATCGATGGAAAACACCGTTTTTCTGCAATTACGAAGAATGCAAGAAGAAATTTTTTATTATAAAACCGTTCAGGGGTATGAGGTTGATTTCTTTTTACCCAAAAAAAACGTATGTATTCAAGTGTCGCGGCAGATAACAGAAGACATCGAAGATAGAGAGGTGCGAGCACTCATTGCCGCCGCCAAAGAACAAAAAAGCTCCGCAGTGAGCATTATTGTAACGGAGCATGATAAGTGTCGCATGAAACAAGATGGCATGACCATTCAAGTAGTTCCCCTGTATGAATGGTTATTAGCAGCTTGATTCTAACCGCCCCCCCTTACCCCGCCCCCGCGGCGAGATACTTTTGTTAAATTTCGCTTATAACGTCAAATCCTTTAAAACTTCCTGTTATTGCCAGTCCAACGATTTTTCCGGTGCATAACCCTTTCTTCTTTATTTGTCCGGCGGTTTCATTCATGGTAGCACCGCTTCCTACCGCGTCGTCGATAAGCAGTATATTTTTATATTTTCCTGTGTCATCGATGATAATCGTTTGTCTCGCGTTTTCTACGCGGTCTTCAA
>Ga0315273_10001647_pt1 | contig 25569 bp, 23 predicted proteins | sample YL17G02_0_MG_FD_205753 | JGI IMG/M metagenome (GOLD analysis project Ga0315273, IMG submission 205753) | Sediment microbial communities from Yellowstone Lake, YNP, Wyoming, USA - YL17G02_0 | ecosystem: Environmental > Aquatic > Freshwater > Lake > Sediment | place: USA: Wyoming | collected... | reverse complement strand
GGTCGCGCGGGGTGCGCAGCAGCAGGAACGCGTTGTCGTCCACCGGCATCTGCCAGAAATAGGTGTGCGCGAACCCGCTGACCTCGCTGAACTCGCCGAGGAACCAGCGGGACAAGTCGATGAGGTGCACGCCCTGGTCGACGAGTTCGCCGCCGCCCGACCGGGCCGGGTCCGCGCGCCACTCGCGATCGTACCCAATCCGGCCGCCGTGGCCGTACCGGCCGCGCACGAACAGCATCTCGCCGAGCGCGCCCTGCTCGACGAGCTCGTGCGCCCTGCGCAGCGCCGGATGGTAGCGGTGGTTGAAGCCGACGCGCACCAGCGCGCCGTGGCGGCCGGCCGCTGCGATGAGCGTGTCGAGCTCGGCCACGGAACGCGCGGCGGGCTTCTCGACCAGCACGTGCTTGCCGGATTCGACCGCGGCGCGCGCGATGTCGGCGAGGTGGTCGTTGGTGGTGGCGACGATGACGAGGTCCACGCCGCGATGCTCGATGGCCTTCTGCCAGTCGTCGGTCGCCAGCGTCGCGCCCCCGGTGCGCGCCAGCGCGTCGGCTCGCCCGAGATCGACGTCAGCGCACGCCACCAGCGTCGCGCCCGCCAGCGCCTTCGCGCGCTTCTGGCCCATCAGGCCGCACCCGACAATGGCCACGCCCGGCCTCATCGATTCCCCCAGTCCAGGCCCCGGTCGCCGGGCACGATACGCCGAAGCGTGTAGACGTCGGTGCCCGCCAGGTCGGCCCGGTGCTCGTCCAGCGTGTCCCACGGGTCCCAGACCGCGCTCAGCAGCTTGCCGGTGATCCCGTCGCTCGCCGCCGACCCGAGGAAGACCGCCAGCCCGGCGCCCTTCCCGAGCGGGGCCCCGCCCTGCGCCTTCTGTGCCGCCGATCGTTCGTAGAACGCCCGGCCCACGCGATCGGGCCCCGCCTCCAGCACCTCGTCGAGCAGCCTCGTGTTGAGCGCGCCCGGCGCGATCGCGTTCACGTCGATGCCCTCGCCGCGCACTTCCTCGGCCAGCGTCTCGGCAAACCGCACGACGGCCGCCTTCGACGCGGCGTACGCGCTCAGGCGCGGCAGCGGCGATGTCGCGCCTCCCCCGGACAACTGCACGATCTTCCCGTACCGGTGCGCCTTGAAGTGCGGCAGCATCTGTCGGCACATCAGGATCGACCCGAACAGGTTGATCTCGACGGCCCGCACCCAGGCGTCCCAGTCCACGCCCTCGATGGCGCCGATCGGCCCGTACACCCCGGCGTTGTTGACCAGAACGTGCACCTGCGGAAAGACGGCGATCGCCGAAGCAACCAGCCGTTCGACGTCTTCGCGCCGCGAGACGTCGGCGGGTGTCGCGATGACCTGCTGACCCGGGCCGGCCAGCGCCGCCACCTCGGCTCTCGCGCGCTCCAGGCGTTCCGCCTCGCGCGCGCAGAGGAGCACGCTGGCGCCTTCCAACACGTACGCGCGGGCGATGGCCAGGCCGAGGCCCTGGTTCGCCCCGGTGATGACGGCACCCCGCCCCTCGAGAAGCCTGCTCATACGCGTGCCTTCCCCACGGTGTAGTACTCGAGGCCCGAATGCGCTCCGAGCGTCGCGCGCAGGAACCCGTTGGCGTCCAGGACGACGCCGCGCGCCATCGAGGAGGCGACCGCGGAGGCGTCGACCTCCTGGTAGACCGGCCACGGCGTGGACACCACCAACGCCGACGCGCCGGTGACCGCCGACAGCGGGTCGGCGAGCCGGATCGCGGCGAACTCGGCCGGGAGGGCGGTGACCGCCGGATCGTGCGCGCGCACCATCGCGCCACGCTCGACCAGCCACCGGCACAACTCCAGCGAGGCCGAGCGCCGGAGCGTGTCGGTGCCCGGCTTGTAGGTGAGGCCCCAGACGGCCACCGCGACGTCGCGGACGTCGCCGAGCACGTGCGCGAGCCGCCGGCCGGCCCACTGCCGGTGCGCGTCGTTGCTCGCCTTCACGCCGTTGAAGAGGGACGCCGGCAGCCCGTACGACTGCCCCATCTGCGACAGGAACACCACGTCGCGGGCGAGCGTGCCCCCCGCGAACGCGCCGCCGGGCGACAGGTAGGCGCCCGGACCGATCCGCGGCTCCGACTTCAACCCGCGCTCCACCTCGGCGGCGTCGGCGCCCACCTGTTCGCACAGGGAGGCCAGCTCGTTGATGAACGCCACCGAGGTCGCGAGGAACGCGTTCACGGCATGCTTGGTCATCTCGGCCGACTCGACCGACATCCACTCGATCCGCTCGGTGAACGGCGCGAAGAGCGCCGCCAGGCTCTGGCGATCCGCGGCGGACCGCAGGCCGACCACCACCCGGCCGGGACTGGTGAACGCCGCGACCGCGTTGCCGAGTCGGAGGTTCTCCGGCGAACAGGCGAACGACACGCGCCGGCCGCTAGCGCAGACGTCGAACGCGCGCTCCATGCGCCCCACCGTGCCGACGGGCACCTGCGACGACACGAGTACCAGCGCGCCGTCGCGCAGGTGCGGAAAGAGCCGGGCCGTGCGCTCCACGACGAACTCGACGTCCGCCCGGTCGTCCTCATCGACCGGCGTGTCGAAGGCCACCCAGACCAGCTCGGCGTCGCGAACGGCTTCGGCCGCCTCGCCGGTGAAGCGCAGGCGCCCGGCCGCGAGTCCCGCGGCGAGCAGGTCGTCCAGACCCGGCTCGAAGAGCGGCGCGCGGCCCCCGCGCAGCCGCGTCACGGTGTCCGGGTCGAAGTCGAGGCCCACGACGTCGTGCCCTGCCGAGGCGAGGCAGGCCGCCGTCACCGTGCCGAGATGCCACAAGCCGACCACACAAATCGTCACGACCGGGCCTCCAGCAACCACGGATTCGCCTGGAGGTACTCGAGCGTCCGGATGACGCCTTCGCGAATCGAGAGCGTCGGCCTCCAGCCGAGCGCGCGAATCCTGGCACAGTCGAGGAAGATGAACGGGCTGTCGCCCACCCACCCCCGCTCGCCGCCCGTGTAGGACAGGCGCGGCGAGAGCCCGAGGTGGCCGGCGATCCACCCGATCGAGTCGTTCACCTCGCAGTACTCGTCGGTCCCGAGGTTGAAGATGTTGACCGGCGCCTCGACCCGCTCCATGGCCAGCCACATCGCCGCAAGGCAGTCGTGCACGTACAGGTACGATTTCCGCTGACGGCCGTTGCCCAGCACGCGCAACTCGTTCGAGTTGACGCGCAGGCTCCCGTAGAAATCGAACACGTGGCCGTGCGAATAGCGCTCGCCCAGGATCGACACGAAGCGGAAGATGTACGCGCGGATCCCGAACCCCTCGGCGTAGGCCTGGATGAGGCCCTCGCACGCCAGCTTCGAGGCGCCGTAGAGCGAGGTCTGCACCGGGAAGGGCGCATCCTCGGGCGTTGGATGCACCGACGGCTCGCCGTACACGGACCCGGTCGAGGCGAACGCGAGGCGCCGGGCGCCCGTCGCGCGCATCGCCTCGAGCACATGGAACGTCGCGATGGTGTTCTGCTCGAGGTCCTTGCGAGGGTGCTCGGTGCCCAAGCGCACGTCGGCGTTCGCGGCGAGGTGAAACACGGTCGAACACGGGCGCATGGCGCCGGTGAGCGCGTCGAGATCGAGCGTGTCGCCTTCGACCAGCGTGAAGCGGTCGCTGTCGAGCGCGCGTTCCAGGAACCGCCGCTGGCCGGTCGAGAAGTTGTCATAGCCGATCACGCGGTGGCCTTCGCCGAGCAGGCGATCCACGATGTGACTGCCGATGAACCCGGCCGCGCCGGTGACCAACACGTCCATTACCGCTCCGGTCGGGCCGAGCCTGGCCCGGCTTCCTCTGCCGTCATCGTCTCCGGGCTTCTCCGGTCGCGCACCGCCGCGACGGCCAGCGCGATCGCCTTGGCCTGAAACGCGGACAGCGTCCGGCGGATCTCCTCGGGCCGCACCCATTCCACCGAGATCACTTCCCTGCCGGGCCGGCACTCTCCGCCAACGAACCGGCACGCGTAAGCGAGCCCGAGGTGTTTCGGGTGCGTGCTCTTCTCGACCAGGCCGATCGGCTCGCTCGCCAGCAGCGCACCCACCTCCACCTGTGCGCCGAGTTCCTCCTCCAATTCGCGCCTGACCGCCTGGCGGGGATCCTCGCCGCGCTTGACGTAGCCGCCGGGCAATCCCCAGGGGAAGTCGGTGCGGAAGACGTGCTCGAGCAGGAGCACGCGTCCGCGCTCGTCGAAGATCACGCCGACGGCGCCGACCGGCTGCCGGGGCGCCAGGAGGCGCGATGCGACGGCCAGCGCCAGCCGGAGCGGCGGCCAGTCGCGCAGCCACCGCGAGAACCATCGCTTGCGCGCGGCCTTCAGATCGGCGACTCGCCGCGGTTCCATAACTCGCACACCCGCTCGTAATGCCCCGGCGTGTCGATCCACCACAGCCCCTCGGCCGGTCCCATCCGGTAGCCCTGGAGCCGAAGGCCCTGCGCGACGAGCCGCGGGAAGACGTCAAAGCCGAAGTCCGACGGGCGCCCATCGGGAATGTGATCCAGCACGGCGGGTTCCATCACGTTGACGCCGGCCGCGATCCAATGGCTCGGCGCCTCCTCGGCCGCAGGCTTCTCGACGAACCCCACGATCCGATCGTCGGCCTCCAGCGCGACCGCGCTGTGCGGCGTGACGTCGTCTTTCCAGAAGAGCGCGATCGTGGCCGCCGCGCCGCCGGCCCGGTGGGTGTCCGCGAGGCGGCCCAGGTCACAGGTCGTCAGGTTGTCGCCGTAGAGCACGAAAAACGGCTCGCCGGCCAGGAACGCCGCCACCTGTTTGACCGCGCCCGCCGTCCCGAGTAACACCGGCTCGTACGAATACTTGATGCGCACGCCGTACGCCCGGCCGTCGCCGAAGTGGGTCGGGATGGCCTCGGGGCAGTGGTGGAGGTTGACGATGATGTCGCGAACGCCGCACGCCGCCAGCTGGCGGACGGTGTGCTCGAGGAGCGGTCGCCCGCCCACCGGCAGCATCGGCTTCGGCCGGTCCGCCGTGAGCGGCCCGAGGCGGCTGCCCGCGCCCGCCGCCAGCACGACGGCGCGCGCAATGGGAACATCCGCACTCCTCACGCGCCCTGCCCGAGGACGATCGGCCGGAAGAACTCCACCGTGCGCCGCAGCCATTCCTCCAGCGCGACGCGCGGCTCCCAGCCGAGCGCGCCCTTGATCTTCGAGGCGTCGAGGTCGTTGCGCCGGACCTCGCCGAGCCTGGCCGGGCCGTGGTGCTCGCCGCCCGCGTAGCTTATCAGCGCGCGCAGGCCATGGAAGATCTCGTTGACCGTGGTGCCCCGACCCCATCCCAGGTTGAAGACGTCGTTGTCGCCGCCCTCGAGCGCCAGCACGTTGGCCCGCACGACATCCTCGACGAACACGTAGTCGCGCGACTGCTCGCCGTCGCCGTTGATGACGGTGGCGTTACCGAGCAGCATCTGGCCGGTGAAGATCGACACCACGCCCGCCTCGCCGAACGGGTCCTGCCGGGGCCCGTAGACGTTCGGATAGCGCAGGATCGTGTACGTCAACCCGTAGTTCATCTCGTAGACCGGCAGGTAGAGCTCGAAGGAGGCCTTGCTGGCGCCGTACGGATCGCGCGGCCGGATCGGGTGCCGCTCGTCGGCGGGCCAGTACTGCAGTTCGCCGTACACGCAGCCGCCGGTGGACGAGTAGACGATCTTGCGGACGCCGTGGCGCCGGGCCGCCTCGAGCAGGTTGATGCCGCCGCGCACGTTGACGTCGGCGTACACCCACGGATCCTCCATCGAGGCGCGCACGTTGCCGCGCGCCGCCTGGTGGCTGACGACGTCGAAGCGGCTCTCGCGAAACAGCGCGTCGATCTCCTCGCTGCGGATGTCGAGCGGCAGAAAACGCGCCTTCGCGTTGACGTTCTCGCGGTGGCCGGTGGACAAGTCGTCGATGACCGTGACCGCGTGGCCCGCCTCCACGCACGCGTCCACGATGTGCGACCCGATGAACCCCGCGCCGCCGGTGACCAGCATCCTCATGAAGGCCTCTCGCCGAGTGTGGAAGGAGGGTCGCTCAGCTCGCCCCGGCCGTGCTCAGAACGGCCAGCGGCGTCTTGACCAGGATCTGCCAGTCGAGCGCAAGCGACCAGTGATCGATGTAGTGCATGTCCAGGCGGACGCGGTCGTCGAACGAGGTCCGGTGCCGGCCGCTGATCTGCCAGAGCCCGGTGACGCCGGGCTTCACGCTGAGCACCTTCGCCTGCTGCGCGCCGTACCTGGCCAGCTCGATGTCGCCCAGCATGCGCGGCCCGACGAGGCTCATGTCGCCCGCCGCCACGTTGAGCAACTGCGGCAACTCATCGAGGCTCGTCCGGCGCAGGACGCGCCCGATGCGCGTGATCCGCGGATCGTTCCTGATCTTCAGGTTCGTCGCGTACTCCGCCCGCAGCACCGGGTCGGCCGCCATCAGCTGGTGCGCGTTGACGACCATCGACCGGAACTTCAGCACGTCGAAGGGCCGGCCGTCGAGCCCCTGCACCGACCGCCGGAACAGCACCGGTCCCGGCGACGTCAGCTTCACCAGGACGGCGATGAGGAGCATCACCGGCGACAGCGGGAGGAGCAGCGTCAGCGAGACGCCAAGGTCCATGAGCCGTTTCCGGAACGTCAGGCTGGGATGCCGCACGACTGTCACGACGCGATCCTCGTGCTCCGCGCGCCGGTCACCGTTTCCGGGACACGCCAACCAGGTGTACCTGCAGCCACTGCAGCCCCTGCGCATCGCTCCAGCGGTGCACGGGAAGCATGGCACGAAACACGATCCGGCTGAAGGCGAAGTAGTGCGGCCAGCTGACACGATGGCTGGCCACCGGCTCGAACCCGGCGCTCGCCAGCTGGCGTTCCAGCGCGGCCTCGGTGTTCGCCCGGTAGTAGGTCGGAAACGCCTCGACGTGCTGCTCGGCGTTGAACACCTTCCGGTAGACCCACTGGTGCAGGGCGAGCGGCGTCATCCGGGACAGCCTGATCGGCAGCGCCCGCAGGTTGGACGTCGCCCAGATGAAGACGCCGCCGGGCTTCAGCAGGTCGCACACGCCCGCGAAGAACGCCTCGGGATCCGCCATGTGCTCGATGGCGGTCTTCGAGAGCGCGACATCGAACGCGCCGGGCTGGAACGGCAGCCTCGCGCCGTCGGCGACCACGCGCGCGCCGCAATCGACGTTCTGCCGGATCTGGGCCAGATCGATGTCGGTGCCGACGACGAGGCGGGCGCGATCGCCATGCCGGCCGAGCGGGCTCCGCTGGCCGCAGCCGGCGTCGAGGACGATCGCGCCGGCGCCGACGTGCGCGCTCAGCGCCTCCTCGATCAGGTCATCGATGCCGTGCCACGCCGGGTAGCGCCGCGCGAGGACATCCGAGGCCCACGAGAAGTTGCCGGTGGTCATCGCTGGTGGAACCGCTCGAGGCTCTCCGCCACGACGTCCCAGGCGTGGCGGCGCAGGACGGCCTGGCGACCGGCGGCGCCGAGCTCGCGCCCCCGGGCCGTGTCCCTTAGCAACTCCACGCACACCGCCGCCATCGCCTCGTGGGTCTCGGACACGACCAGCTCGCTCCCCGGCGAGAGCCCGAGGCCCCGGGCCCCGGCAACGCTGGTGACCACGGGCGTTTCCATCGCCAGCGCCTGCAGGATCTTGTTCTGCACGCCACCGCCGGTCGTCATCGGGCACAACGACACGCTGGCCCGCTCCAGGTAAGGGCGCACGTCGTCCACGCGTCCGGTCACTTCGATGCCGTCGCCCGCCAGCGCGCGGAGCGCCTTCGGGGGATCGGAGCCGACGAGCACGAGCTTCGCGGATGGTTCCTGCGCGCGGATGAGCGGGAAGACCACCCGCGCCGCTGTGAGCGCGGCGTCCACGTTCGGGCGGTAGCTGAATCGGCCGAGGAAAACCACGACTGACGGCCGCGCCAGGTCGGCCATCGGGCGAAAGACATCCGGATCGATGCCGGGGCGGATGACGTGGATGCTCAGGCCCGGTGCCAGCCGCAACGCGTCCTCGCCCTCCTCTTCCGAGACAACGCCGACGTGGTCCATGCGGCGCCACAAGGCCGGCTCGAACCGGCGAAACTTCCAGGCTTCCTCGCAATCGATCGCCCACCCCGGCGACCGCCTCGGGTGCCTCACGTAGGAGTGGTACCGGGTCGTCAGCACGTCCTGGGTGTTGCAGACCTTCCACGGCACGTCGATCGCATCGGCGTAGGGCGCCATGCGCAGCGTGTGCGCGTGCACCACGTCAAACCGCCCGTCGGCGGCGATGCGCCGGATCGCCCTGAGCAGCGGCGGCGTGTAGTAGTACGCCAGGTACAACGGCCAGCGGGTCAGCGCGTGCGCGGCGCAACTGAGCAGCGAGCCGGGAACGGGCAGCCTCAGCGGGACGATCTGGCGCAGCCGATCGCGCCACTCCTTGAGTGGCGCCAGCTCGTGCTCATGTGTGTACAGCACCACGAGCGTCACCTGGTGCTGCCGCGACAGGAGCCGCAGGTGGTGGTACGCGTCGGGCCTCTCCGACGAGGGCACGAACGGCGACAGGAAGAGCAGGCGCAATTTCGCTCGACTATCCGGCCCGGTACCCGATGCGGAGGAGAGCACGCTGCAGGGCCACCACCTGCCGCAGGCGACAACCGCCGCCGAAGGTGACGAGTCGGACGGGGGTGAACGCGGCGATCATCACGAGCGACTTGATGATGATCCCCGCCCGCATGATCGCCACGTCCGCGCGAGAGCCGTGCTTTTGGAAGTAACGGATGGCGCTCTTCGCCCACGCGCAGATGGTCTTGGCGCTGCCGCTGGCGTGCTGGTGATGGCGCACCCGCGCGTCCGGAACGAACATCACCGTCCAGCCCGCATTCGACGCGCGCCGGCACCAGTCAACGTCCTCCAGGTACATGAAGAACGACCGCGCGTCGAGCAGGCCGACCTGTTCGATCGTCTCGCGGCGCGCCATCAGGCAGGCGCCGCAGACCCAGTCCACCCGCACCGGACGATCGGGCACGCGCACCCAGTTGTCGAGGTGCGTCCGTGACGCGCGCGGCAACAGCCGCACCAGCAACGGCCAGGCGCCCGCGCCGCGCGCGCGCCAGCGCTTGGGAAACAGCTTGCCCAGTCCCCAGAGGTACGCCGTCTGCGTCCAGGCGGTCGGAAAGGCGGCGTACGAAGACTGCGGCGATCCGTCCGGGTACACCAGGCGGGCGCCCGCCATGCCAACCTCCTGATGGTGGTCCATGAACCGCGTCATCACCGCCAGCGCGTCGTCTTCCAGGCAGGCGTCGTCGTTCAGCAGGAGAACGTAGCGGGCCTTCGACAGGCGGGGCCCGATGATCGCGTTCTGGTTCGCCGCGAAGCCGTCGGGACGCGCCTGCGCGATGAGTTCGACCTCGGGGTACTGCCGGCGCACCATGTCGGCGCTGCCGTCGGTGGACGCGTTGTCCAGCACAACCGCGTCCACCGTGATCCCCGTGGCGTTGCGCCGGACCGAGTCCAGGCACAACGGCAGCAGGTCCACGTGGTGGTGGTTGACGATGGAGACGAGCACGTCCTTCACGGGCGAGACCGCCGCTGGTCGCGCATCCACTGGTCGTTCAGCCACACCACCGCCAAGAACAGGAACGCCGACTTGATGACGAGCAACCAGTAGTCCACGAGCAGGCTGGCCATCAGGAACAGCAGCAGGCTCGCGTACGGCGATCGCGCGCGCAGTCCCCGCCACAGGCCCACTGCCAGCGTGAGCCAGATGGGCACGGCCAGCACGCCGAACTTCAGGAGCGTCTGCAGGTAGCCATTGTGCGCGTGCGAAAGCGCGCCCACCTCTCTCAGCCGCACCTGCACCAGCCAGTCGCTGCCGAGCGGCTCCCAGAGGGCCGCGGGCACGAGGCGCGCGCTGCGGAGCCAGGTGTTGATGCGCCCCAGGACCGCCGGGCTCTGCGGCGGCGCCGCCCTGAGGAAAGGAAGGAGCCTGAGCGTTTCCGCCGTGGGCGACACCCCCTGCCCGTACACCAGCGGGTCGTCGAGGCTGCGGGCGAAGAGGGGCAGCCGGCCGAACGCGCTGGGCGCCACGAGCGCCGTCAGCCCCGCGGCAAGCGCCAGGGCCACCAGCACGCATGCGGCCGCTTTTCCGAGCCCGCGCTGGAGGTAGATGGTCAGCAGCACACACACGACGAAGAGGGCGAAGGGATTGCGCGCGCCGGCCATGGTCGCGGCGAACAAGCCGGCCGCGAGCAACAGCGCCTGTCGCCGGCCGGTCGCGAGCGTGAGGCTGACGAGCGCCAGGCCGCACCCCCAGTAGCCCGTCGTGGAATAGTCGAACCCGGCAGCGGTCATCCGCCCGGCCAGATTGGCCCGGGCGTGCAACTGGTTGGCAAATCCCCCGAGGTTGAGGATGAACGAGATCACGAACAGCAGGAGCAGGCCGTTCTGTACGGCCCTGATCCGGCGCGCGTTGTCGATGGGCAGGCTGACGAACAGCGCGTACACCACTCCCAGCCGCAGGGCGGCGAGTGGGCCGTCCCAGAACATCGGCTGTCCGGCAAGGGCGCACCTCGCCCAGAGCCAGAGCGCGCACAGCACCCCGACTCCCAGGTAGAGCCGAAGCCCCCAGTTCGGCGCCGCTCTCGGCACGCGCCCGGTGCCCCGCACCAAGAGCACGTAGGCCACCATGAGCAGTTCAAGCACCGTGAAGTACGGGTACCCGATGCCGTAGCGCCGCGCGGCGTCCGGCGCCTCGAGACGGAACAGACTCGTCGCCTCCATCACCCGCGCGGGGATGAGCATGTAGGCGTAGAACAGCGCGAGGCCGATCTGGACCGCAAGATCCATCTCGTCGCCGCGGCCCCGCGCGGCGTGATCGGCGGCAAGTGCGGGCCTGGCCAGCGTCGTCATGGTCTCTCGAGCACGAGGACGAGTTCGTCGCCCGCCATGGGATCGAACACCCGCGCGAGCGCCTCGACGAGCTGGAACGGAACGCCCGTCAGCTTGCGCCAGCGGGGCGTGTGAGACGGGAGGCGGCCGCGCCGCCGAATGTGCCGCGAATCCACCCAGACCGTGTGGCCCCGTCGCGCGGTCGTGCGGCAGGCGATCACTCGAGCGCCCAGGGTCTCCGCGTGCCGGGCAAGGACCTTCCCGGAAAACAGGTACAGGTGGCGCGGCGGCAGCAGGTCCGCAAACGCGGATCGGAACCACCGGTGGCCGAGGCCGGTGGCATTCGGCGTCACGACCACCATGCGCCCCCCGGGCCGGAGCATGTCGAGTCCCTGCGCGATCAGCGTGAACGGCTGTTGCATGTGCTCGATCGCGTGGATGGACGTCACGACGTCGAAGGTCCCCGGTTCGCACGGCAGGCTGCCCAGGTCGCCGTGGTGCACCCGCAGGCCGAACCGGGCACACCCCGCGTCACACGCCAGCGGGTCGGCGTCCACGCCTGTCACGTCCCATCCGAGAAACCGCATCAGCGCGAGAAAGCTGCCGCCGCCGCAGCCGACATCGAGCAGCCGTGCGCCGGGCCTCGGCGGCAGCCAGCCGACGCGACCGCCTACGACGTCGCGCACGTGCGGGAGCGCCCACAGGAGCCCGACCAGGGCCCTCGGCGCCTTCACGCCCCACGCGCGCGGATCCCTGCCGAGGTAGCGCGCGAACAGCGCGAGCTGCAGCCGATCCGAGAACGAGCAGTCGTCCAGCCGCTCGCCCGCCACGAGCTTCGTGTCCCAGTCGCTGAGCGCGGTCTCGTGCGTATAGTAGTCACCCTGGTACAGCTTGGCGAACACTTCGGGAGCCGGCCGAGGATTGACCCACAGCAGGTCGCAGCGGTCACACCGACTGACGCTCCAGTCGCCCTCCAGCGACGTCTGGGTGTCGCGGAGCCCGGTGTAGAGCGTGCGGCCCGGCTGGCCGCACGCAAGGCAGTCCGGCACCGGCTGCAGCGCGAACGGCTCAGCCGCCGACACCGACGTCCTCTCCGACGAACCTCGTGGGGCCCAGACTGCGTACGCCGGCGACGAGCGCGCGGTACTCGGTCGGGTTGAAGGCGATCCGCCACGCAACGGCTCCCCACACGAGCCCGAGCCCCGCAGCGAGAGCCACCTGCGCCGGGATGGAATCCACGCGGGTCACCGCGCACGCGACGACGAGCAGGAGGCCGGCGAGCGCGGTGGCGCGGCCGCACCGGGCGCGCAGCCACCCGTCACGCCCCAGGTAGCGCAGGCGCACGCTCGCGACCACCAGCAGAACGAGGTCGAGCCCCACGCGGAGGCTCCACGCCACCGCCGCACCCACGATCCCGTAGCGCGCCGTGAGCACGACCATGGCCGCGACGGCGATCGGCGTTTCGATGAGATGGCACTTCGCGGTGACGTCGGCGCGCCCAACGGCCTGCAGCACGGTGTAGGGCAGGCAGGCGACGGCGTTGAGGAACACGCCGGCCGCGAGAATCTGCAGCACCAGCGTGCCCTGCGCGGCGTACGCCTCGCCCACCCAGGCGTGCAGGAACGGCCGGGCAAAGACGACGACCGGCGCGAGGACGGCGGCCATCCCCAGCAGCATGTACTTCAGGCCGTGCGCGTGCAACCGTTTGGCGCCTGCGAGATCGCCCCGGGCGACCAGCACCGCAAACGCCGGGAACAGCGGCGTCACGACGCTCACTGGCACGATCAACAGCCGCGTCACGACGTCGGCGGGCACCGCGTAGAAGGCGACGGCGCTCACCGAGAGCAGCGAGCCGATCACGAAGCGATCCTGGCTCAGGAACAGCGGGAGCAGCAGGTTCGTCACCGTCAGCCACCCGCCGTAGACCAGAAGCGGCCGCAGGTGGTCGGTGGTCAGGCTCCACGATCGCAGCACCGGGTAGCGGCGCACGCACAGCGCGGCGTAGAAGAGGGTTTCGGCGATTCGCGAGGCCGCCAGCAGGCAGCCGATCGCCGGCAGCAGGCCGCCCAGCGCCAGCCCGGCGGCGGGCAGCACGAAGAGCGACGTCGTGAAGATGACGCGGCCGAGCGTCGTCTCGGCAAAATGCTGTCCCGCCTCGAGCATGCCCCGCAGCGTCGTCGTGACGAACGTGAAGGGAACGCTGATGGCCACCCAGATGAACAGGGCCCGGGCCGCCGGCTGCAGGGACACCGGCGTCTTGAGCACCCCGTGGGCGACGAGCCACAGCGGGATGGCGGCCACGAGGACGCCGCCGAGCAGCCCGAACACGACGTTCAGGACGACCGATGTCCAGAAGAGCGATGGCAGGCTGTGGACGTCGCCGGTCGCCAGCTGCTCGGAGGCGTACCGCGTGGTGGCGCGACCGAGCCCCAGGTTGAAGACGAGCGCCAGCGTGAGGATCGTCCACCCCAGCGACAGGAGACCGAAGCCGGCGTCCCCGAGGCCGCGGATGATGAACGGCGTGACGACGATACCGACCAGGAGCGGCAGCGCCTGCCCGACCAGGGTCAACACCGTGTTCCTGACCAGCACGCTGCGCGATGTCAGGCGGGCGCCGAACGCCTCGTCGCTGAGGTTCGCCACGACGTCAGACCCCGCTGCCCGTCACGACCGCCCGGATGGTGCGGACCAGGATCACGCAATCGAGCCACAACGACCAGTTGTCGATGTACTCGAAATCCATGCGCACCCAGTCGTCGAAGTTGCTGGTCCGGTTGCGCCCGCGCACCTGCCAGAGGCAGGTGATCCCGGGCTGCACGCACAGCTTGCGCTTGTGCCACAGCTCGTAGCGCGCCAGCTCGTGCGGATAGGCGGGCCTCGGGCCAACCAGGCTCATGTCGCCCTTGAGCACGCTCCAGATCTGCGGCAACTCGTTCACGCTGAACTTGCGCAGGAACTTGCCGAGCGGCGTGATGCGCGGGTCCTTCGCCATCTTGAAGACCGGCCCCGTCATCTCGTTCAGGTGCATCAGATCGGCCTTCCGCTGATCGGCATCCGCCACCATGGTGGTGAACTTGTAGCCGGTGAAGGTGCGGCCCTTGTAGCCCACGACCCGCCAGGGATAGAAGACCGGGAGCCCGGGTGTCGTCAGCTTGATGGCCACCGCGATAAGCAGGAAGACCGGCGACAGGACGACCAGCAGAAAGGCAGACAGGACGATGTCCATGAGGCGCTTGACGAACAGGGCGTCGCTGTCGAACTGCCGGGCCTTGAGCACCACCTCGGGCAGGTGAAGGGGCGGGCGGGCGACGCCCAGGACGTCGCCGGGCTTGAGCGCCAGCAGCACGGCCGGGACGATCCCGAGCGCGGCCTGGAAGAAGTCGCACTGCTCGATGACCTCGCCCAGCCACCGGTCCACGCCCTCCGATTCGAGCACGATGACGTGGTGCACCGGGCGGTGGACGAAGAGACCGGCCAGGTCGCTGACGCCGCCGAGATACGGGACGGCGCCGGCGCTCTCGGCTCCCGGCCCCGGCGTCACATGCAGATAGCCGACCAGGCGGTACAGTTGCGGCTGGACGTGCGCGGCGAAGTGCCGCGCGAGGTCTGCGACCGCTGCCTCGGAACCGATCGCGATCACGTGGCGCACGTAGTGCCCGGCCTGGAGGCGCTGCTGCTTGTAGGTGCGAACGGCCACGCGGTGCGCGAAGAATCCCGCGCAGGTGAAGAGCGCGAACGAGAAGATGAGCGACCGGCTGGGCGGCTGGATCTTGAGCGCCACCAGGATCAGGGCCAGGAAACTGAGGCCCAGCAGGGGTGCGAGCAGGCTGCTGACGACGACCCGCGCCCGGGACTGTTCCAGCAGGGGCGCGTGCCCGCCGAGACCCTGCATCGCGAACATCGTGGTCGGCACGGTCACGATGGGAATCCACGCGAGTTGATGGAGCGGGAGGAGCGCACCGACCAGGCCGGGCGGCGACAGCCAGGCGAACGGCAGCACGTGGAGGGCACCGCCGGGCCCCAGTATCGAGGACAGCGCGGGCGTGACCAGCCACGCGGCGACGAACGCGGCCGCCTGCACGATCAGATCGGAGAGCCGGAGGTAGCGGCGCGGCACCGAGTAGCCGGACGCCGCCGCCGCCGCCACCGGAGTCACGGCTTGCGCGGTCGCTTGCACGGTCGTTTCCACGGTCGCCTGCACGATCGCGTTCTCACGTCTGGTACGGGCCTGGGACACAGCTCCGCTTTCTGAGTCACACGTCGTCGCGCGACGACACTGCGACTCTCACGCCATCACGGGCGTGTCCGTCGAGGGAGCAGGCTGTTCAAGCTGCGGCCCGGCGTTCCAGGCTAGGACTCCGCGACGCGGCCGATGAGCGACGATGCGGCGTGCACGGGCGCCGTGAGCCTGGCCAGGTCCGCATCCACCATCATGGCAATGAGGCCCTTGAAGTCCACCGTCGGTTCCCAACCAAGGACCGTTCGCGCCTTCGTGGGATCGCCGATCAGGTGATCCACTTCCGCCGGCCGCAGCAGTTTCGGGTCGGTGCGCACGTGCTCGCGCCAGTCGAGGCCGACCCGCTCGAACGCCGTCTCCACGAGTTCCCGCACCGAGTGGCTGACCCCGCTCGCCACCACGTAGTCGTCGGGCCGTTCCTGCTGGAGCATGAGCCACATCGCACGGACATAGTCGCCGGCAAAGCCCCAGTCGCGGCAGGCGTCGAGGTTCCCGAGGGAGAGTGTGTTGGCGAGGCCAAGCTTGATGCGCGCGACAGCGTCGGTCACTTTGCGGGTGACGAACTCGAGGCCACGGCGCGGCGACTCGTGGTTGAAGAGGATGCCTGAACACGCAAACAGGCCGTAGCTCTCGCGGTAGTTGACGGTGATGTAGTGCCCGAAGACCTTCGACACGCCGTACGGGCTGCGCGGGTAGAACGGCGTCGCCTCGGTCTGCGGCACCTCGCGCACCTTCCCGTACATCTCGCTCGACGACGCCTGGTAGAGCCGAATCGCGGGATCCACCTGGCGGATCGCCTCGAGGATCCGGGTGACGCCAAGCGAGTTGAACTCGCCGGTCAGCAGCGGCTGGTCCCACGATGCCGGCACGAACGACATCGCCGCCAGGTTGTACAGCTCGTGCGGCCGGACGCTGTCGATCAGGCGAACCAGCGAGAGCTGGTCGAGCAGGTCGCCCGGCCGAAGCTCGATGCGATCGAGCAGGTGCTCGATGCGGCCGAGGTTCGGCGCGCTCGATCGGCGGACGACGCCGACGACGCGATAGCCCTGCTCGAGCAGCAGTTCCGCCAGATAGGAACCGTCCTGCCCGGTGATGCCGGTGATGATTGCACGCTTGGACATGTCGGGTTTCCGCTGCTCGTTAACCCGCAGATTCTACGTGGTTTGGCGGCATGGCGTCAACCGCGCCGGCCGCGGTGACGAGCCCGCAACAGGGCACTAACAGGAGGAAAACGCCTCACCGCAGGCACGGCAGCAGCCGGGGTTTGGCCGTCTGGACCACAGCCGCCGTCGTGTCGGGCGTCCGCAGTTCGACCGTGTAGAACCGTGCACGGGAACCGCGCGGCAGCAGGACGCCCAGCTCCCGCCATTGGCCGCGCACCGCGTGCGCCCCGTTGGCGAGGCGCCCGTCCACGAGCAGTTCCAGGTCGACCTCCTCGAGCCGACCGCCATCTTCCAGCCGCACCGGCACGAAGACGCCGCACGACGTTGTCGGCACGTAGAAGCTGGCCCGGCCCTTCAGCGTTCGGAACTTGAGCACGTCCTCACCCGACTGCCACTTGGAGAAGCCGATGCCGATATTCTCGAGCTCCATTTCCGTCGCCAGGAAGCGTTCCGCACGCAGCGGGACCGACACCCCGAGCCCCGCGAACCCGATGGCCACGACGGCGTTTCTCCAGCGGGTGCCGCGGGACCGGATCCCGGGCGACCTCGGTGCAGCGTCGAACGACCACGTCGCGATGACGCCCAGCGCCAGCCAGTACGCGTCGCAGACGACTCGGACGAGCAGCGGGTGGCTGACCAGCCACGTGCTGACAAACACCAGCATCCCGGCCACTGCGGCGAGGCGCAGGGGATCGGACGTTGTGTGTCGCGCCCGCCAGGCACGCCATCCGACCGCGGCCAGCACCCACACGAACGGCACGAACCCCACGAGGCCCAGCTCGGCGAGCACCTGGAGGAAGTTGTTGTGGGCGTTCTCGTGGCCCATCAGCGCGCGGAAGTCCGGAGTCATGTAGCGGCCGGACCGCCCCCAGAACTGTCCCGGTCCGACGCCGAAGATCGGGTAGTCGGCGACCATGCGCGCGGCGACCTTCCCCATCTCCAACCGCCCGTACACGGACCCGGCCAGGGGACGGATTCTGGAATCTGCGGGGATCCCCCAGGCAATGGCGAGGACGACGAGCGCGACCACGGCCACGGCCACGGCTCCATACCGGATCGTCAGAGCCCTCCGGACCCGGGCGAGCCTCACCAGCAAGAACCCGAAGCCGAGCGCGCAGGCGAGCAGCGCCGCTCTGGAGCCGGTGAGCCACAACGCGATCGCTGTCGCGCCGGCGGTGGTCAGCCAGGCGGCGCGAAACCGCCGGGAGACGACCGCCAACCCGACGGCGAGCAGGAGCACGAGCGCCAGGTACGACCCGGCGGCATTGAAGTCACCGAACACCGCGCTGACGCGCAGTCCATGGAGGCTGAAGACGAAGGCCCGCGCCGGTGCGTCGCTACTCAGGCAGAACTGGGCGAGGCGCACCAGGTTCAGGGTCGCGACCGCGCCCCCTCCGACGACCATCATGGCCGCCGCCCGGCGCGGCAGCGCCGGGTCGCGACGGCTGAGCCGGATCATCGCCACGAACAACCCGATGCCCTCGAGCATCGGCGTCACCGTGGGCATGTCGGTGTAGATGTTGGGAGCGCGCAGGTAGTCGCCCGCGAAGAACGCGAGCACCTGGCGGAGGAACGGCCAGGGGTAATCCACCACCGCCTGCGCGACGAAGAACTGGACCAGTCCCCACGCCGCGACGACGCCCGCGAGCAGCAACGCCGGAGTGAGGACAGCGCCCCTCTCGTCGTCGTCGGTGGGCCCGGGGCGGATCGCGTTGTGCACGAGCCAGCCCGCCAGGAACGCCAGCAGCAGTGCCTCGGCGGGATCGAAGGCGAATCCCAGGACCGGGCCGATCGACCCGGACAAGGTCAACAGGCCCGCGCAGACCAGGAGGCCGTCAACGGGCCGAAACACGGCCAGGCAGAAGAAGGCGCCAACGGCCAGTCGTGGCACGACGGCATTGTCACCGGCCAGGAACCCGTACAAGGGCAGGAGGAGCGGCGCGGCCAGCACCCACGAGAGCACCGCGGCCCGCAGCCGACGCGGTGACGAATCGTGCACGAGTGGCTGGGCGAGAGGGGGCCGGCCAAGGTCGGCGTTCATCTCAGCACGTCCGAGAGCAGGCAACCGGGCATCGACCGGATGCTAGCGGACGGCCTCACAGCCCGTCAAGCGAGCCCTGCTCACAGGGCTGAAGCCCTGTGCCGCCGCGGATATAATGCCGCACGTGGAAACGGTCGACGTCGTCGTCGTCGGGGGCGGAGCGGTGGGACTGGCCGTGGCGAGCGCGGTGAGCGCGCCGGACCGCACGGTGTGCGTGATCGAACGCCATCCCCGGATGGGCATGGAGACGAGCACGCACAACAGCGGCGTGATCCACGCCGGCATCTACTACCCCGCCGGATCGCTGAAGGCCCGGCTCTGTGTCGAGGGCAAGCGGCTCCTCTACGAGTTCTGCGAGCGCCACCACGTGCCGTGCGTGCGGTCCGGCAAGCTGGTCGTGGCCGCCGAGGAGGCGGAACTCGGCGAACTGGAGGCGCTGGCGGCGCGGGCCCGCGTCAACGGCGTCGAGATCGACGTGGTGGACCAGGCGTTCATCCGTCGCCGCGAGCCGCACGTGCACGCGCTGGCGGGCCTGTTCTCGCCGTCAACCGGCATCGTCGAGCCCGAAGCGCTGGTGCGGGCGCTGGCGGGCGTCTGCGCCGACCGGGACGTGTTCCTGCTGCCCGGGACCGAGCTCGTTGGGGGTACCGTCCGAGCGGACAGCCTCGACGTCAAGACCCGGCAGGAGGAGATTCGCGCGAGGTGCGTCATCAACGCGGCGGGGTTGTACGCGGATGAGGTCTCGGCGGCCTTTGGCGGGCAGCCGTTCGCGATCTACCCGTGCCGCGGCGAGTACGCGGAACTGGCGCCAGCCAGGCGGGGCATGGTCAACGCGCCGGTCTACCCTCTGCCCCATCCGTCGGGACACGGGCTCGGCGTCCACCTGACGCCGACGACGTGGGGCAGCGTGCTGGTGGGCCCCACCATCCGGTACCAGGCGCGCAAAGACGACTACGAGAACGACCGCGACCCCGTGGAGACGTTCTATGAGCCGACGCGCAAGCTTTTGCCGGAGATCGGGCGCGACGATCTGCGCGCGGGCGGCAGCGGCATCCGGGCGAAGCTGCACCCGCCGGAACAGTCGTTCGCGGACTTCCTGATTGGGTGGGATACCAGTTGCGAACCTCTGCTGCAGGTGGCGGGGATCGACTCGCCCGGCCTCACGTCGTGCCTGGCGATCGGGAGAATGGTGGCGGAGTTGCTGGAGGAGCGGCTCTGACACATGTAGGGCGGGGTTTCAGCCCCGCCGTGGCGCCGGGGTCTTAAGGCCCCGGCGAGGACGCCGGCCCTAAAGGGCCGCCCGAAGAGCCTGCCCTCATCCTCAAGTACCGTCCGATCGCGTCCTGCCAAGGCGGCATCGCGACGCCGGCGGCGGCGAGCTTCGCATTCGACAGCGCGCAGTACTTCGGCCGCGCCGCGCGCATCGGCACGTCGGCCACGCGCGTGGGCTTGAGCAGGGCGGGGACGCCCACCACGCGCGCCACTTCCTCGCCCAGCTCGTACCAAGTACATAGTCCCGAGTTCACGCAGTGGTAGAGGCCGCTCGCCAACCGCTGCTCGACCACCTGCCGCGTCGCGCGCGCCACGTCGATGACGAACGAGGGCGACACGGTCCGGTCGACGAACACGACGGCCTCGCGCCGCTCCAGCAGGGCGTCGGCAATGCGGTCGACGCTGCTCATGCGCGGGGCCCCGAGGGCGAAGCCGCCGAACAGGCTTTCCACCCGAAGCACGTAGTGGCGCTCCGCGTCGCGCGCGAACCAGTCGCCGAGGAGCTTGGAGGTGGCGTACGCGCCGCGGGGCGCCGGCGCGTCGTCTTCCGTGTACGGGCGAACGCCCTCGCCGTCGAACACGAAATCGGTGCTGTAGTGCACCAGCGCGGCGCCCACTTCCGCGGCGGCGCGCGCCAGGGAGCGCACGGCGAACGCGTTCACCTCGAGCGAGGTGCGCGGCTCGTCCTCGGCGCCGTCCACGTCGTTGTAGGCGGCGCAATTGACGATCACATCGGGGTGGGCGTCGCGAACGTGCCTCAGCACGTCCGCGTGGCGGGTGATGTCCAGGTCCTCGAGCGCGCGGGGCACGACGTCGTGCCCGCGCCCGAACTCCCGGACAACGGTCGTGCCGAGTTGCCCGGTGGCGCCGGTGACGAAGATCTTCATGGGGGAATCAGGCGGCGTCCTGCCCTGACGCGAAGCGTCGCATCTGCTGATCGTCGAACACGCCTTCCCAGCGGGCCACCACGGCAGTGGAGATGCAGTTGCCCATCACGTTCACCGCGGTCCGGCCCATGTCCATGATCTGATCGATGCCGAGCAGGATGGCCGCCCCCTCGATGGGCAGCTTGAACTGCGTCAGCGTGGCCGTCAGCACGACCAGCGCCGCCCGCGGCACGCCGGCCACCCCCTTGCTGGTCAGCATCAGCGTCAGCATCATCACCAGCTGCTGGCCGAACGTCATCGGCACGTTGAACAGCTGCGCGACGAACACGCTGGCCAGCGACAGGTAGAGCGTGGTGCCGTCCAGGTTGAAGCTGTAGCCGGTGGGCAGCACGAGGCCCACGATGTTCTTCGGGCAGCCGAAGCGCTCCATCACCTCGAGCGCCTTGGGAAGCGCGGCCTCGCTGCTCGCGGTGGTGAACGCGATGAGGAACGGTTCCCTGACGGCCTTCAGGAAGGTCAGGAACGGCACGCGAATCAGGACCGACACGCCACCGAGCACGATGATGGCGAACACCGCCAGGCCGCCGTACATCAGCAGCACCAGCTTGCTGAGCGTCCACAGGATGTCGAGGCCCATCCTGCCGACGGTGGCGCCCATCGCCGCCATCACTCCGAGCGGGGCGAAAAGCATCACGTAGCCGGTGAACTTGAACATCGCCTGCGCCGTGGACTCCAGCACGTCCACAATCGGCTGCCCCCTCTTGCCGATGGCCGCGACGGCGATGCCGAAGAAGATGGAGAAGACGACCAACTGGAGGATGTCGCCCTCGGCCATCGCCTGGATGACCGAGGTGGGCACGAGGTGCGTCAGCAGTTCCCAGCCGCCCAGTACCTTCTTCGCGCCGAGGTCCACCGCCCCCTGCGTGACCGTCACCTGGACGCCGGCGCCCGGCTGGAACACGTTCACGATGCCCAGGCCGAGGAAGAGGGCGATGGTGGTGGCGATCTCGAAGTAGATGATCGCCTTGATCCCGATTCGCCCCATGGCCTTGAGATCGCCGGTCCCGGCGATGCCGACGACGAGCGTCGAGAAGAGCAGCGGCGCGATGATCATCTTGATCATGCGCAGGAACGTGTCGGCGATCGGCTTGATGCCGATGCCGATTGATGGCAAGAAGTACCCAAGCTCGATCCCGACGACCAGACCGATGAAGATCTGCGTGGTGATGCTCGGCACCCAGGAACGACGTGAGACCTCCAGGCCACGCTGGAGCGGGTCCTCCCCAAAGCGGTTCGCTCCGTCTGTCCCCTTGAGGAACGCAATCTCGAACGCTGCGACGACATTCAACAACGGGATGAGCAGCCACCACGCGGATCGGTCGCGGTCGTGCCAGCGCTTGACCATGAGAGCCAGGAGGACCCAGACGCCCGCGTTGCTGGCGACGATGGACAACGCACGCACGAGATCGGAGTCGATGCCAACGACCGGGAGGCTGGCCAGGAGCTCGATTGGCAGCAGGATGAGAAGGCCTTTCAGCCAGTATTCGGACCTGCTGATCCGCCCTCTGAATGAGAACAGGACTTCAAAAAGCGACATGGGATTGTCTCTCTCGACCTCGCACGAAGTCCGCAACGGCGTCAACCACGTACTGCTGTTGCGCCTCGGTCAGCTCGCCGTAGATCGGCAGCGCCAGCGTCTCGCGCGAGGCCCGCTCGGCCTCCGGGAAGTCGCCGGCCTGGTGCCCGAGCGCCGCGAAGCACTCCTGCAGGTGGAGCGGCACCGGGTAGTAGATGTCGGTGCCGACCTTCCACGACGCCAAGTGCCCGCGCAGCCTATCACGGTCGGGCACGCGCACGATGAACTGATTGTAGATGTGGTAGCAGCCGGGCACCTCGACCGGCAGGCCGACGCGACCTGTGAGGCGCGCCTCCTCGAACAGCCGGGCGTAGCGAACCGCGTTGCGCCGCCTCGCCTCGGTCCACGCCGGCAGGTGCCGGGCCTTCACGCGCAGCACCGCCGCCTGGATGGCGTCGAGGCGGAAGTTGCCGCCGACGAGCTTGTGGTAGTACTTCGGCTCCGCCCCGTGATCCCGCAGTACCCGCAGGCGATGGGCCAGCGCCTCGTCGTTCATCGTGACGAGCCCGCCGTCGCCGAACGCGCCGAGGTTCTTGCTCGGGTAGAACGAGAAGCAGCCGAGCGTGCCAAGGCCGCCCACGGGCTTTCCCGCCAGCGTGGCGCCGATGGCCTGGGCCGCGTCCTCCACCACCGGGATGCCGCGCGGGCCCGCGATGGCCAGGATCGCGTCCATGTCGGCGCTCTGCCCGTAGAGGTGCACCGGCAGGATCGCTCGCGTGCGGGGCGTCAGCGCCCGGGCCACCGCCTCGGGCGCCAGGTTGCAGGTGACCGGGTCGATGTCCACCAGCACGGGACGGGCGCCCAGGCGCCAGATGGTGCCGGCCGTGGCGAAGAACGAGTAGGTGGTGGTGATGACCTCGTCGCCCCGGCCGATGCCGAGCGCCATCAGCGCCGCCAGCAGCGCGTCGGTGCCCGACGACACCCCGACGGCCGCCTTCACCTGGAGCATCGCGGCGAGTTCACGTTCGAGCCCCTCGACCTCCGGGCCCATGATGAAGCGCTGGCTGTCGCACACGCTGGTGACCGCCTGCAACACCTCGTCGCGGATCGGTCGGTACTGCGCCTGCAGATCGAGCAGGGGCACACTGGCGATCGTCATGGTCATGGTGGGTCCGAAGAGGCCGGCGCCCAGCTAGGGCCGCAGGACAATGGCCGGGGCGCCCCAATAGGAAAGGTCGTTGCGGTTATCGAACGGTTTGAAGGGCAGCGACGCGTCGGTATTGAAGATGATCGAGACGGTACGGCCGCCGTACGCCGACAGGTCGAGGAGGACCGGCACCCACCGGCGATCGCTGCGCGAGGCGTGCGGGTCGAGGTGCTGCGTCAGCAGGGGATCGTAGCGGTTGCCGTCGGACACGCCGATGCGGAACTGCACGCCGTCGCCGTCCTTGTCCCACGCGCTCTCGTCGATGGCGATCGCGGCCCGCAGCCAGGCGTCGTTGGGCAGGGTGACCGTCCAGGTGATACGACTCGGCGCCCGCGACAGGATGGCGCGCCTGGTGTCGCCCGCGATGGTCTCGTCTTTCACCGTGAAGACGTCGGGGCCCGCGCCGGCCGGCGCCTTCGAGGCCGAGCCGAACGTCTCGACCAGGTCGATGACGGCCGGCGCCGAACCGCCGCGCCTGACGAACCAGACACCCGCCACCACCAGCACCACCACCACGACGGCCGCCACGATCCATCGCTTGTTCATGCCTGCCCCTTGTCCGCGCACCGGCAGCCGCACTCCGGCCAGCCACTGCCCGTCCTGATGTCTAGGAGCCCGTCCGAGTATTCCCTGACGGACTCCTAGTAGCCGCGCTTCGCGCGGGATTCCCTAACGTCTTCTGCGTGCCCGCCGACGAAGTCGGCATTACTCGGAGCGTGTCGGTGATTCTCGGACGCGCTCCGAGCGTGATGGCGCTCGGGTGGCGCGCCCCGCGGGGCTCATATGGTAGCATCCGCGGGTTTTGCCAGGCAATGCGCGCGGGCCTTGCACCTGTGGCCCCCGGGCCTTCAGACCCCGGGGTATGTGAACGCCGGGTCCTGCAGGTACCCGGCCAGGCTCATCGCCTGCCGATCTCGCGGCGATAGGATGGGCGAAGAGGTCGGCCACTCGATCCCCAGGCCGGGATCGTTCCACGCGAGGCTGCGCTCAGCCGATGGCGTGTAGTAGTTGCTGCACTTGTAGTGGACCTCGGCGTCGGTCAGCGTGAGGAACGCGTGGCCGAAGCCGACCGGCACGAACATCTGCCGGCGGTTCTCCGCGGAGAGTTCCACCGCCGCCCAGCGGGCGAAGGTCGGCGACCCGACCCGCAGGTCCACGGCGACGTCCAGAATGCGGCCCGCCGTGCACCGCACCAGCTTGACCATCGGCGCCGTGTCGTCCTGGAAGTGGATGCCCCTGAGCACGCCGCAGGCCGAGCGCGAGTGGTTGTCCTGCACGAACTCCGCCGACACGCCGGCCTCCGTGAACTTCCGCTTGTGGTAGGACTCGATGAGGAACCCGCGCTCGTCGCCGAAGCACTCGGTCTCGACAATCACGACGCCATCGAGGCTGGTCTGTGTCACGCGGATGGTCATCGCGGAAAGCCTATCACAACCTTCCAGCCGGCCACCCGCCCCTGGCGGCGCGTGATCGCCCGCCGGCGGGCGGCGCCGAAGAGGCGCCGAAGAGGCTTGCGCGCCTGCCGCTTCTGCCCTACGCTCAAAGCCATGGCCGAGAAGACCGAGCGGCAGAAGGCCGAGAAGATCATCTCCGAGAACCGCAAGGCCTACCACGACTACCACCTGATCGAGACCTTCGAGGCCGGCATCGCGCTGCTCGGGACCGAGGTGAAGGCGATCCGCGAGGGCCGCGTGAACCTGCGCGACAGCTTCGGCCGCGTCGAGGACGGCGAGGTGTGGGTGCACAACGTCCACATCAGCGCCTACAGCCACCGGGGCTACGCCGACCACGACGCCACCCGCCGGCGCAAGCTGTTGCTGCACAAGAACGAGATCCGCAAGCTCGTAGGCAAGACCGTCGAGCGCGGCATGACGCTGGTGCCGGTACGCATGTACTTCAAGGCCGGGCGGGTGAAAGTGGCGATCAGCCTGGCGAAGGGCAAGAAGGAACACGACCGCCGCGAGACGGTGAAGCGCCGCGAAGCCGATCAGGAGTCGCGCGCCGCGATGAAGGAGCGCCGCCGCGAGTAGCCTGGGGATTGCGCGGAAGGGCTTGCACGCCGAAGCTGCGCCGGATCCGAGGAACGACCAGGCAGAGAAGGCGGGTCCGGGGATTACGCGGATTACGTGGAGAAGGCGGGTCCGGGAGAGTAGGGAGGGTTCTTGAGACCCTCCCCCTCATCGAACCGGACGTGCGGATTCCGCATCCGGCTCACCGACACGAGTCGCCGAGGCAAGGCTCTCGCACGGAGTTGACGTCGCGAGCCCTCACAGGCAGTGCAGCCCGCATCGCTGCAGACCGTC
>Ga0315273_10001646_pt1 | contig 25589 bp, 18 predicted proteins | sample YL17G02_0_MG_FD_205753 | JGI IMG/M metagenome (GOLD analysis project Ga0315273, IMG submission 205753) | Sediment microbial communities from Yellowstone Lake, YNP, Wyoming, USA - YL17G02_0 | ecosystem: Environmental > Aquatic > Freshwater > Lake > Sediment | place: USA: Wyoming | collected... | reverse complement strand
GTTCAAGGTCGCCCAGGTCGCCTGCATGCGCAAGCTGCTGGTAATTCTGAACGCAATGGTCAGACAAGGAACGCATTGGCAAAACGATTACGCTCGCGCGGTGTGAAAATAGAACACAGTTGCTACTCGCCCACTACCTGCACGCGCACTTGCCGGGATCGCGGCCGGTTGTCGAATTCGAGGAACACGATCTGCTGCCAGGTGCCGAGCGCGGCCTTCCCCCCTGCCACGGCCGTTGTGAATGATGTGCCGATCAAGGCGGAGCGCAGGTGCGCATAGCCATTGCCGTCTCCCCAAGTCGCGTCGTGCTCGTAACGGACTCCGGCGGGGATCAGGCGCTGCATGAGAGCGGGCAAGTCGCGTCTCAAACCGGGTTCGTACTCAATGGTCGTGATGGCGGCGGTGGAACCGATGGCACAAACGGTGACGATGCCCTCATGCACTCCCGACTTACCCACCGCTGTCTGGACGCGGTCGGTCAGGTCGATGATGTCGCCATCGCCTTTGGTCCGGAATTCGATTGTTGCAGAAGCGGTCATGGTCAATCCTGCCGTGTGCGCTTCGCCGGCAAAGGGCGCACGCCGTGCATCCCTACGCGGTGACGGGCTGAAGGAACGTTTTCGCAACGGTTCATGAAATCCTGCCGGAATTCAAAGGACGCTGGCCGTTCTCGCTCGGGGGAATCGCAATGTATCGGATGATCTTGCGGGACGCGGTTCTCTCGAACAGATTCCGCCGGACATCGATTTCGACCACGCGCTTGTACGATGCAAGCTCCTCGCAGGCGGCCCTCACGGCATCGAGCAAGACAGCTTTGAGTGCCGCATCATCGTTCCAGGCTTCCGGACGTGTCGTTGCGAACCAGTCAGGGTTGGGCACCACGATGGCCGCAACAGTCTCTCCGATTTTCCCAGGGCGCGATTTGCCATAGACCACGACTTCGAGAACCTCGGGACGCATCCCAAGTTGGGCTTCCACCTCCTCGGGGTAAACATTCTTCCCGGCGCCGGTGATGATTACGTTCTTGGAACGTCCTGATATGCGCAGATGGCCATCAGCGCCGATCGATCCCATGTCGCCGGTCAGGAGCCATCCGTCCCTCATTACGCTGGCGGTTTGTTCCGGCCGCTTCCAGTAACCTTTCATCACGATCGGACCGGATACGGCGATCTCGCCGATCCCGTCGGGACGGGGATCGACGATCTTGATTCCAATGTCCGGGATTGGCGGGCCGACCGTGTCGTATCGGTGCTGCCCTGGACGGTTGACTGAGACGACCGGCGAAGTCTCGGTCAATCCGTATCCCTGGATCAGTGGAAGCCCGATGGTGTCGAAGAATTCCGCCACCTGCGGCGGGAGCGCCGCACCACCGGACACCAGAATCCGAATAGATTCCAGACCTGCTTTCCGGCGCAGGGGGGTCAGGAATAGACGCCCGGCACTACGCCAACCCAATCGCCGTCCCATTCGTGAGGCCGACATGAGGGCTGCGATCAACTGCTGCCTTCGCTTTGGCGCCTCGGAAACACCGCGCTTGATTGCATTCGCAATGTTGTCGAAGAGCAACGGCACTGCCAGGATTACCGTCGCCCGGGTTGCTCTCAGGTCAGCCAGGATTTCGCTGGATTTCAAACTCCGCGCATACGCCACTTGGGCGCCGATCGACAGCGGGTAGAGAAATCCGGCTGTGCATTCGAAAGCGTGATGGATGGGGAGAATCGACAGGAGCGTATCGGTGTCGCAGCACAATCCCATGGCCTGGATGCCGCAGACGTCGGCGACCAGATTGGCGTGCGAGAGCATGACACCCTTGGTTTGCCCTGTCGTACCCGAAGTAAAAATGATCGAGGCCAGAGATTCAGGGTCGATGTCCGGTATGTCCGGCGCGCGTTCGTGCCCCGAGTATTCGAGTGCAGGCCAGATGTCTTGCAGCCCAATTGCGCCTGGTCGCGATCTCCATTCGCCGATGCCGGTCTTCCCATCGTGAATCACCAGAGACGCATCAGCATCTGTAAGGATCATCCTGATTTCGCCCGGCTTCAGCGTTGGGTCGATCGGAACCGCCGTCCCGCCGCTGAACAGAACACCAAGGTAGGCGATGGCCCACGAGAATCGGTCGGTGAGGGCGATGGCAATCCGGCGATCTGGACCCGCGCCCTTCGCGCGCAGCCTCTGCGCGATCTCATCCGCCGCAAGAAGGAGGGCGCCGCAGGTCACTGGCTGGAAGCGGCCGTCGAGCCAGCGCCACAGTGCGGGCGCTTTGAGGCGCTTTCGTGCGGCGGCACCAAGAAGGCCGGGAATGGAAGTGCCGGGGGATCGATCTGTTCTCATCACGCTCATCGTGGCAAGTATACTCCGATTCGGTCCTCATTGCAACACGGCCACAGGAGTCCAAACCTCCAGCCGTGCGGGCGATCCTTGGGGTCTCGTCCGAAGTGGAACAAAGACACGGGCAAGGAAGACCAAGCCCAAAAGCGGCTTGCTCTTCCTTGTCCGTGGCACCCGTGCAATCAATCCTTTGTTCTGATTCAAAGGGCTTAGACAACACTCCCCTTGTGATCGCCCGCGGACGAGCGGCGAGTACAAGATTCTCTCCTGCAAATGGAATCGAACGCGGTTGGATTAGAGCCGCTGCTGGGTCAGCCGTTGCTTGACGCGGTCGTCGATGTTGAGAATCTTGGCGCGGTCGTGATAGGGAACAATCTCAAAGCACGTCGTGCTTTTCAATTCGTTGAGCACTGCGGATATGACGGCGACGGCATTCTGAATCGTGCCCATTGAAACTGACAGCCGGCCGTCCGGATCGATGATCTTGCCCTTCTGAACGGCGATTTCCATCAACTGCGAATGACCGAGAATCGTGGTGGTGGCGTTGTTGATATGATGCGAGAAAGTGGCGCAGACGGCATCGAGAAGCTCCCGCGCGAGATCTTCCTTCTTATCCGAAGGTGTATTGATCAGCAGGCTTTCCATCTCAAGGAACAATTCGTGCAGCCGCCGATTGGCGTGGCTGAGTATTTCCAGCGGTGAGCCGATCTGGATATCGAGATGACCGGCAATGGCCGTGAGATTCTCCGCCACCCATGCGTCGATGTTTTTCAGGTCGACGGGACCCAGGCCCAGGGCTGCCAGGATGTTGTGTTTCTCCTCGATTCGTCCACGGGTGAGTACGGTTTGCTTTTCGACACCGTGGTGTCCGATCCGGTCGGCGAGAGAAACCAGAAGAGTCAGTTTTTCCGCCGTGGGACCGGACGGACCAACAAGAATGTCGTGGTGATGCGATATGACGTCGATGAGCCTCTGCGGCAGTTTCCATGCCGTGAAGAAGATCGTACCGGCCTCGGTGTGGTCGATGCCAAAAGACTCCCGCTCAGCGTCGGGCCAGTCATCAGAGACGGGAGCATGGGCAACAAGATCCGCATAACCGGAACCAAAGGCACGCGCCATCAACATCAGCCCGATGTCGTGCAGCAGCCCGGCTACGAACGCCTCTTCCTGTGGCTGATAGCCGATTTTGGCGGCAAATAGCTGAGCGGTTGCCGCCGTCTCGATTGAGTGGCGCCAAAACTCGGTCAGATCCAGCGCGTTTCCACCGACCTCTTTGCCGAACACGTCATAGACGGACGTGGACAAAACGACCGATTTGACCGCGCGGAATCCAAGGATCACGACCGCCTGCTGAACGGTATTGACCTTTCCAGACCGCCCGTAAATCACAGAATTTGCCATGCGCAGGAGACGCGCTGTAATGGGGGCATCGCACAAAATGATACGGCTCAAATCGTGTGCCGATGCGTCCGGAGATTCGGTGATCCGCAGAACCTCGATCAGGGTCTGGGGTAATGTGTAAAGGTCCTTTATGCCAAGTATCTTGTCGCGGGCGCTCTGAGGCATGACTGTTTCCCTGCTCCCGCAGAGTCCGGCTCTGGGCGGGTTCCTTCTCGAATTATCGGATTTTCGGAGCGAAACTCGAGGAGTCAGATAATGATATCCTGTTGAGGCAGATATCGTGCAGGGATTATGACTGCAGTTCCAGGTCCAGCCGCTGCATCATCGCTTCGTGGGAGAACAACACAACGGCCCGCTCTCTTCCCGCATGCCCCATGGCCGGCGCGCGGTCCGGCTCACGAGCCATTCGCAGAACCGATTCTGTCAGGTTGGCGACCGGGTCACCCTCAGGATCGGCCAGCAATCCGGTCTGTCCGTCCTCCACGATTTCCGCGGTGCCGGCAGCGCGGAATCCGACAACCGGCCGTCCCGTCGCCATGGCCTCAACGGTGGTCAGGCCGAATGATTCTTCCCGTGAGGGAGTCACAAACAAGTCGAGAGCACCCAGGTAGTCTTCGAGCCGGTCCTGGTGACCAGCGAAGTGAACAATGGCACCAAGTCCCAGACGGTCAACCTGGTCGCGCAATCGGCGCTCGTATGGTCTCTCGTTGTCGAGGACACCGCCGATCAGCCACAGGCGAACACGAGGAATCTGCTCTCGGAGATGAACCATCATGGCGAGAAGAACTTCAAACCCTTTCCGTGGTGTTATGCGGGCCGCATATCCTATCACGTAGTCATTATCATTTACGCCGCCGGCCTGACGGATTCGGGCGCGTATCTCACGGTCAATCGAGAAGCGATCCACGTCGATGCCTGGGTACCAGACCGATACGCGTGAGCTGTCAATGGGATACACCTTGAGGCACTTGTCGCGAATGTACTCCGACACCGTGAGCAGACGATCCACCCGTTTATAGAGAAATCGATGCACGCCGTCGCGCTTGGGAGGACCGGGACTCAGATGTTTGATCACTAGAAGGCGCACATCCGGCCGCCCTGCCAGCGCAATGCGAACGGAGGGCAGGTCATGTGTGAAGTGGCATACGATCGCACCCGGCTCGAGACGCTGCACGCGCCTGCGCAGCGCAAGAGAAAACGGCAGACGGCCGGTGGGAAGCGGTTCGATTGCCGCGCCTGACTGGGCACGGCGTTCCAGTTCTGTTCCAGCCCCGATCATCAACCGCACACGTCTCCCCTGCATGAGCCAGTGGCGGTGGATGACCAGCGGCAACTGCTCGCGTCCGCCCCATCCACGGGAGCTGATCACTTGAAGGATGGTTCGCGGGCGAGAGGACGAATCGGTCACTGCGGAGCCCCGAGCCCCTGACGGCTGGAATTAACTCGGCTCGCCTGAAGCCGTTTCAGGCGGGCACGGCGATACAGGAGCCGCTCCCGATGCTCGCCTGCGGACTCGTCCCCCAGAGCCTCACGAACCCGCAGATGCTCTAGCGCGCGATCCACCACGGTGAGCGCAGCGCCGAAATCACGACGGCGGTGTTCGAGATGTTTGGCGATTTCCTCGGCGGCATCGACACGATCCGGTTCGAAATCAACCACACGCTCCCAATGAGTGTGGGCAGCATCGTAGTGGCGTTCGCGTTTATGGATGCGGCCGCGCAACTCGCTTAAATGCGCCTCCTGCGCGCGACCGAGCACGCGTTGCTCTGCTTCATTGAGCGCTGTATATGCAGCCACGTACTGGCGCCGCCGGAACCAGTAGCGCGACAAGGCCATGAGATCGTCCGGGTCGGGCAGGGACGGATGTTCCGGATGCGTCATCGCGGTCAGCCAGATGGCGTAGACGAAGAGCGACACGACGTCGAGCCGGTTATGCTCGAAGACCGCGTGCAAACGCGGACTGTGGCCTTCCCGCAGATACTGGAAGTACACTTCGGGAACCTCGGCACCCGGAAGGTCTTCGATGCGGGCGAATTTCAGCAGCCGAGCCTCGACATTGCCCAGCGAGCATTCATTGATTCGCTGACGGAAGATGGCGCGTGTCGGCCAGAGCAGATCGAAGTGCGGCAACTCACGAAACGACGGGTCAAGCCGCCAGAAGTGAAAGCGTCCCTCGAGGAGTGGAAGATCAAACGAAGCGCCATTGTACGTGATCAACGCGTCAGCATCATCGAATCTCTGGCATAGACGGTCGAGTTTCCCTGCTTCTTCGGCGGGATCGGGGAGAAAGTACTGTTCTACGGCAAACCCATCTGACGAGAGCTGCCCAACCGCAGTCAGGAATGCCACAGTGCCCGCGCCACCCGACAGTCCGGTCGTTTCACAGTCGACAAACAGGCAGCGAGTCAGGGGAATTTCGCCGCCCGAGCCATCGAGCGGGATGCGGAGGTTCATGGCCGCGGCATTCCCGGTAAGCGTCGGAAGAACCGTTTCTCCCCAGGGATCGGCGGGGTCATAGACCGAGCGGCGCATCCAATACCGGCCGCGTGATCCGCTCACGCTCACTGCGCCTACGGCATCCGGTCCGATCGATCTCTCCGGCTCGTACCTGGTTGAATCGATTGGAGGCGTTTCCGCAAGATTCAAGAGCGCGGTCGCCCTGACCGTTGCCAGATGGGGAGCCAGACGGGCCAGCTTGTCTGTAATCGACTCACGGTTGTCCATAATGATTGCGGTGACGCGGCGCCCGCGTGATCACGGGCTGCGACGCTGCTCCAAACGTGCAATCTGAGCCAGAACGAATGGATCCTTTTCCACTTTCTTCAATTTCCCAACACGATTCACGACATGCTTGTCGGGGTGGGCCGATAATCCCTCTATCGCAAAGCCCCGGATCAACGGTGCTGGATTCTCCAGCATTCCGTTGAGAAGCTTTCGGGCTCTGGAATCATCACATTTGCCGAGAGCCACCAGGGCTCCGTGGAGACCGATTCCGGTCAAATTGCGCACACTCTCGATCAATCTCGCCACGGGCGGCGGCTTGATCTGGCCCAGAGAGATCACGGCTGTTTGGCGGACGCCAAAGAAGGGATCGCTGAGGGCGCCAATGAGTGCATCTGTCGCTTGGGGATCACTGATAAGTCCCAGCGATACGACACAACTCTTCCGCACATCGCTATCCTCCTCGCGACTCAACTGATTGAGGAGGGGTGAGACTCCACGACGGTCGGCGATTTTCCCCAGAGCTGTTGCCACTTCCGAGCGAACACCATAGTATGGGTGATTGAGCTTGCGGGTCAGAGGTAGCGCGGCACTCGTGTCCTTGGCGAGCCCCAGACAACGCGCCGCATTCTGGGGCATGTAAATCCCGGCGGAGTCAAGATATGGCACCAGGAACACCGCACCGGGGCTGCCGATCTTTTCGAAGATATCAGCCAGGGTTCGTCGCTCACGGGCATCGGTCGCATCCATTTTGCGAGCCAGCCAGCGCGCCCCATTCTCCCCCATCGCTGCGAGTGAATCCTTGGCCGGAGAAACCTTTACCAGGAAGCGCACCTCCCCGGAGGAAGCCCACATAAAGAGACGCTCCACACGGGCGGAGTCGCTTTCGGCGCGGGCGGGCGTGAGGGCGCCTGCGACAATGACGGCAACCGGAAAAAGAAGGAGAATCACAGGGATCCGCCGCTTCTGGGGCCGGGAGGGCGATCCGCCGCGCGGATGCAGGGGCGTGTGGGAGCAGCATGCCTCGAGCGCTCGCTGCGCCGTGTAACTATCGTTGTTCATACCGTGTCGCCTCGGCTGGATTCAACCATGTCGAATCCGCGTCGATTCCCACACCCCATTGAGACGATCCCAGCCAGACTGACCGGTCATGGCCGGGGCCGTCATAGCGATCGATCCCGGCGAGATCCAGGAAAAGGCCGATGGACCCATACTCGCGACGCGGATTCCCGTATCCCTGGGTATTCGCAGAGGACGTAACGTAGTATCCGTCATCTCCCCTGCCGTCGATCAAGATTCCGATGCCATTGGCAGAACCGGCGCCCTGGGAGAGGTCGGTAGCGATGTAGCGGTCGTTGCCGGATGAATCAATGAGGATGGCGACGGCCCAGTCATGTCCGCAACCCTGTGAAACGCCCTTTGATTCGTATCGATCGTCACCCGCGACGTCGTACAGGCACCCTGCCGTCATGTGGGTTGCCGAGCCTTGAGCATACTGATAGGCCGTGTACTGATCGTTGCCACCGCCGTCCAGCAAGCCGCCGAAGGCCCACCAATAGGAACATCCCTGGCCAAAGATGTCGGCGACGTACGTGTCGTTGCCGCTTTTGTCCAGCAAGAGTCCGATGCCACCGGAGAAGTGCGGGCGAATCCCGTAGCCGAATCCCTGTGACAGCGAAACGTAATGATCGCGATATCGCAAGACGTCCTCATACTTGCCACCCGCCGTATAAACATCGTTTCCTCCGGCATCGGCAAGGATGCCCAGGCCGCCGGCGAATCCGAGGCCCTGGGCGTAGAGGTGAGCGCTGTACTGATCATTGGTCGCCGCCGCGTCATAGAGAACCCCAATGCCGAACGACCCTGCGCCCTGTGTGTGGGAGTCACCGATATAGACATCGCGCCCGCCCAGATCAAACAGCAACCCAATCCCGAACCAGCCCGACCCAAGCGAGAAGTTGCCCGCACGGTAGGTGTCGTTCCCCGCAAAATCCACAAGGATGCTCCATCCGAAGCGGGCGGCACCCAGATCATTTCCTGCCGGTGCGATGTAACTGTCGTCACCGCCGTAGTCGAGGATCATTCGGTGACGCCCGGCAGGCAGCGGGTCCAGTTCGTAGACGTCGTTTCCGCCCGGATCGATGATGACGGCCGGATTCCCCGTATAGTGGTCGCTGCGCGTGGTACCAAAGACAACATCACCGAAAGCGCCGTGATATATGACCGGCATCCTCTGCCCTTGCGCGAAACTATCAGCTGGGGGCGCCTTCATGGGAATCGTCCGGAGCAGCCGGGAAACAACCAGCGTGCCGTGCTCATGCACCCACTTCCAGCGAACCAAACCGCCAGTTTCGGCGAAATGTTTGGCGTCGAGGTCCTCGACCTTTTGGAGAGAATCAAGCACTTCCTCCGGCTTGTCCTTGTCGGTATCATCGTCCTGGACAAACTCGGGAACCCGCGTCATCACGAACTGGCGGTCTACCCTGCCGAGTTTGGAAAGAATCGTATCAATCCATCCTGAATCTGCCATTGCGACATTGACTGCGCCGAGAAACTCCTGCCACTTCAGTGGGAAACCGGCGGGTGAACTGGCGGGCCTCCGATGTTCCTTGGGCGAGTCAATGCGGACAGGTTGCTGGATGCCGGCGCCTGCAGAATCTGGCGGTCCCGGCAAGGCCGGGCGAACAATTGGGCCAAGGACGAGCCGAATCAACCCCTCCCAGTCCAAATCAAAGGCTAACCGGGACCGCCGATCCACAACGCCGGTCGAATCGCCGAAGACGGCTTCCGCCGCTCCAGAGACCAGTTCGGTCATACGATCCGGGTGCTGCATTACCCTATCAACACCCCAGAGACGGAACGAATCACGCGGCACGTAGTCTGTCCGCAGGGACAGATCGGAGGGCGTGACGCGGATATAGGAGAGTGCCCGGTCGATTTCTGCGGCAGGCCACCAGACGAGAGTGCCGGGGCGCGTGGCCCGCGGCGGCGGGTTGTCAGTCAAGTTTGCGCCGAACGCCGCCAGAGGCGGCCCGAACGCAAGCGCAGCCATGACTGATGCCGCAGCGGCAGTGACAATGACAATCGCCCATCGGCATCCCATGCCTGTGTCGATACGGAAGCCTGTGGCTTCCGTCAATCGTTTTCAGAGGGTGGTTCAGGTGGGAGATCGTGGACTATCGGGGTGGGGGTGCCGTGCCTTCACTCACCTTGGCGAGTCGTTCAACACTCTCACGGAGTTGCTGCAGATGGAAGGGTTTGGCGAGCATCGCATCGACACCGGTGTCGCCGAGCTGCCCCTCTCCATATTGCGCTCCCCATCCGGAAATGACCAGGACCGGAAGGCGCGGCTGATGCAGCTTTGCGGCGCGGGCCACATCCCAGCCGGTGATGTTGGGCATGCCCAGGTCGGTCACGACGACATCGTAAGTGTTTCGCTCGATTGCACCGACGGCAGCCGCGCCGTTGTCGAAGACATCCACGGTATGCCCGGCGTCCTGCAGCGCCTCCGCGACTACATCGAGGATCGTATGGTCGTCGTCGACCAGAAGGAGACGCAGTCCGGTCGGTTGCTCTGGCGAGGACGCCGCTGGTGAAGAAGCCTGCTCTTGGGGCGCTGAGGGAAGAACAATGTGAAACGTTGTGCCGGCACCTGGATGAGACTCGATATCAATCTGCCCCTCGTGCCGTTTGATTATGTCCCGGACCACGGTCAAACCGAGGCCGGTTCCGCGCGGGCCTTTCGTCGTGTAGAAGGGCGAGAACACCTGCTCCATTTGTTCGGGCGTCATGCCCACTCCCGTATCGGAGATCGACAACTGGTATCCCTTGGACGTACGGGTAGTTTCCAGCGTCAGCGTGCCCCCCCCCGGCATGGCGTCTAACGCGTTCAAGACCAGATTCGCGACCGCGTCTACGAGTTGCGGCTGAATCCCCTGGACCATTGCCGAACAGTTCGCTTTCCGTTCAATTTTGTAAGTGATGCCCGTCTGCTGGGCCTGGGTTTCCCAGCGATGGCGGGTTACCTCCAGCACATCTTCGACGACTTGATCGAGATTGATCGGACCCGGTTCCTGTTCCTGATGCGACCTGGCAAATTCCTGCAGCCGCCTGACGGTCGCGGCCCCCTGCAAAGCAATCCGTTCCATTTGAACAAGGGACTTCTTAAATTCCTCATCACTGGTCTTGTACTGCAGCATTTCGACACGTCCGATGACCGCTCCCAGGATATTGTTGATATCGTGGAACACACCGCTGGCCATCTCGCCCAGCACGCGCATCTTCTCCGCGTGCAGCAACTGATCCCTCAGAATCTGCCGCTCGGTCGCCATAGTCTCTTGAAGGGCTGACTCTTGCACCATTCCCGACGCCAGGCAGGCATAGACTTTGAGCCAGTCCAGATCCGAAGTCTGGAATTCATCATGGCCCTCCAGCGATGCCAGCAGCACACCGCTGATATCTCGAACGCACATCAGCGGTGCGGCCATCACACTCTCTGGCGCGACAGGCGTCCCGGGGATCTGCGCAGTCTCGGAACTGCTCTCGGCGTGGTTGATAATGCGAGCGTGGCCGCTGGCCGCCACGCTCCCGGTCAGTCCCTGTCCGGGCTCGACCGGAAATTCGAGGATATGCTCCCGATACCGCCTGGCTGATGTCGCGGCCGCGTGCAAGAGATGGTCCGCCTTGCCGCAGAGATACAGAGTCACTGACGTGACCCCGAGTCCTTTCGTCACGAGGTCGGCCAACTGCTGCAATGTCGAGGAGATGTCCCCGGACGAATGCCGCAGTTCAATCGCCTCCAGCAGGGCAGTGAGACGGCGCCGGTCATCGCGGGATCCTCCCTCAAACGAGAGATGGTCCGCAACGGCATGAGTCCCAATTGAGCCGGAGCGCACCTGGTTCGGCGTTGCTGTCACGGTCGTCATAGGAAAATCTCTGCCCACTCACCCTTTTGAAAGAACTTCGGTTTGTCCGGTTACGGCCACGCTGGCGGGCTGCTCGAGGCGCCAGCGCTGGAGACGGTTCGCGCTGCTTGCGGGATGATCATCTGGCGCGCCAACCGGTACACCAGAGAACCGGCTGCGCATCTGTTCCGTCGTCGGGTTCCCCCTCGAATTATCCGTCTTCTCCTGGTCGGGACGAAGGGACTGCAGTGCCGCCACGTGGATCTTGCCGGCTGAGCGCTCAATGATGTTCAGATACTTGACCGATTCATCCGTCAGAACCGGCTGCTTGTGCCGGATCAGTTCGACGGAGCCGATGATTCCGGTGAGCGGGTTGATGATGCTGTGGTTGAAGTCCGACAGCCTCTCCGGCCACGTCTGCGTCCCGGCTGGAACAGTCTCCGGCTCCAGCACTCCCGCCCAACGCTTCGCGAACGTGCGCGCCAAAGCGCCGAGGAGCAGGCGTTCGGGTTCATCCAGCGAGTGACGGTCGGGGTCGCGCGTTTCCATCGCGTCGACAAACCCAACAGTTCGGTGACCGCTTGTGATGGGAACAATCCAACCGGTTTTCATCCGCGGGATCATCGAGAGTTCGACTTCGGTCCTCTCCATGAGTGACTCCGGGTCACTCTGATCGATCCGGTGCGGACTCTTGTCCTCAAGTGACCAGCGGTGCCATGGGGTTCTCGCCAGAGGAATTCGTGCGGGTTCCCTGGGGCCTTCACTGGCGCGTCCGGCCGATGCCACTACTTCCATCGCCAGGCCGTCAGACGTCAGCCGGTACACGCGCAGTGCCGAGGTTCTGATGGCACGGTGGGCTTCCTTCAGCAGATCCGGATCGGTTTTCGACTTGACTGAATCATGATCCCACTGATTGGCCAGCATCGTCACTTCACTGTAACGACGCCCGATCCGGATTGCTTCGAGCTGTTTGAGCCAGAGCCCCACGCCCGAGGCTATCGCAATCAGAGGACCACTCTCCTCCAGTCCATATCGTGCCACTTCTTTGTGCGCTAAAGTCAGAGATCCCAGGAGCCTCTCGCCGTCGCGAATCGGGACGACAATCCTCGAACGCAAACCCAGACGGCTCTCCCAAGCTCCACCGACGGGCGCCTCTTCGGGCGCTTCGAGCAGATCGGGAGTGATCAGCGGTCTGGCCATTCCCAAGAGACGGCTCGTGGTCCCATCCCAGATCGGCCATTTCCGACGGCTCTCTACGACGCGCCGCTGTCCGATGATCATGCTGGCGCGGTCCTCGTGGAAGTGCGCACGATTCAGCCAGGACACAGAGAGATAATCCACCGGCACGACATCATTGAGCGCACGTGCAATGGCCGGCAGGCCGCGTTCAAGGGACTTCTCATCGAGCAGATCAACTGAAAGACGGTACAGGTGTTGGGCCAGACGATTGCTCGATTCGCCGCGAGCGGCCCCGATCCAATCCGACATTGCACGGCCTGCGAGCGCAGCGACCTTTGTTATCGTGTCGTTGCTGGGGGAGGTCGTGATTGATATGGCCGGCTCCTGAAGCAGGACAGTAGCCAGCGCCTTCTTGCCCGATGCCAGCGGAACGATGCCCCAAGCAGCCCGGTTCCTGCCCCCCGCCTGCGGCGGGCTGTCTGGGCGGTACTCACTCACGCACCCGGCGATGGCATAATCCGATGCCAGGGATGACGGCAAATCAGACGGATGTACAGCGATGTTCTGTGAACACGGCGGGACTGCGGAACCGACGAACACGGGTGTTCTTCCTGACGCATCGAGCTTATAGACAACCGCTGCCGTTGCACCGGTGGCGGCGCGGAGTGCAGACGCAACTCCCATCAACATCCGGTTGAGCGACGGCTCCCGACCGATAGCGGTTGCGACCGCATCGAGAAGACGTGCCTGGGCATCCACTGTCTCCCCGAGCAAGGCGGCATGTTGTTGCTTGCGTCCCGTTGTCAGGAACAGGACGAGAATCCCAAGGACGGCTGCCGCCAGTGCCATCATCCCCAGATCGCGGACCGGGGCTAGTGTTGATCCTTCTGGCGTCCCCCAGATGACGAGGCCGATGGCAGCCGATGCCGCTGTCAAGGCCAGCGCTGCGTCTCGCAGCCACCGTAGCATTCGAACTGACCGGGCCCCCAAAGACAAGACCGCCAGAGTGATTCCCGCGGTCAGAGCCAGCCATGCTATTCCGGTCGTGAACATGAGACTTCCCCCCCATTCGGCCGCGAAGTACATCGGCCCTGCCACGCTCTGCGCAACGATGCCCGTCAAAGACGTAATGACTCCATCATGCAACAGGCCATGACCGATCATGACAGAAATCCGAACTTGACTGTTTGATTTTCAGCCATCCTTGGCCATGGCTCCTTGCGAAAGCACCATCGGTGGGTATGGGACAATTCCATACTCCACATTCATTGCATCGGCTTGTCGGAGCAAAACTTAAGGAGGGGGAGGGGGTTGTTTCGGGATGTGCGCGGCGCACCCTGGCTCATGATCTCGGCGCGGATTCAGGGTCAGCCATGATGGTCTGAAGAGAACCTCGCCAGATTACCGGGTGCTCGTGACGACAAGCAGCCCCAGCGCTCCGATCACCCAAGTGGGGAATGATCGAGTGATAAGGTCCGCGTGACCTGTGTTGTGTGGCCGCGCTCTTTGGGGCTTGTTGAGAATCCGCCAAGCGATTCCACGCGACATCCCCGCTGAGTGCGCGGAGAGAGATCGATACTGACTCGCTGCCTCGTGTGGTTCGGGCAAGGGGCTTCAAGCCCCTTGTCCCCACGCATTGGGCAGGCGCCTGACGTCGAGAATTGAGTAAATGCACTCGGCGGGGCTTTTTCAACACGCCCCGGGGGTCAGGGCCACGAATTCTCATGGTCACGGTCACGCGCTTCACCGTCACGGGCACCCGGCGAGCCAGCTCCCTCTACTCCCACATGCAGATGTAGCCGCCAGCGAGGTAGATTGTTAAGCTGTGGGGGAAGGTACCAGTGGTATCGTCATCAATGATCTTCTGCAATAGATACCGTGCCTCCCCAACGGTATAGACCTTCCCGTACCAAGAGGATTCCCGGAGGATTGGCAGAACGTACACGCTGAGGCGCCCCGACTCATACCTGCTGCGAAACTCGGTCGGCGACCTGCTCCAGTCCAGGCCGAAAACGGGGAAAGGCTTCCCGCTGCTGTAAGAGCGCTGATTTAATTCCGAGAGTATCTGCCACTCACGGTTGGCGCCAAGCGTGTCCTCAAGCGACGGATACTGGAACCAGCATTGAAGATGTGAAGGATCCATCGTGGCATAGAGAATGTCGAATGCAAGAGTCGTGTCCCCCGGCTTGAGCTGTGTATTGTAAACCGTGTCCGGTGCATAGCTGAACCCTGTTTCAACGATAACCTTGTGAGAACCTGCACTCAGGTATAATTCGAAAGCGGACGAATCGTCGGTCTCAACGGTGGTGGTGAAGCCATTGTCCCGGATGAAGGTGACGGTGGCCGGTTCCCCTGTGGTCACGCTGAACCGGCGTGTCTGGGGATCCCTCGGGTTGTTGATCCAGTCACCTATGCCACATCGCCAACCGTACACAATCCCGTGGATGTGCACGGTATCGGTGAGGGGTTGATTGATGTACTTCTTCTCTGTGCAGTTATTCAGGCAGAGCGCCGCCAGGAAGACAACGACGACCGTCGCGCAGATCCTTGGTATACCCATACCCCGTCTCCTGGGGGAATGCCCAGGCCACCCAGTCCAGTCCATGCGGCATCTCCTCCATGCCATTTACACCCGGGGGACGTCATTATTCCATGAAACTGGGATGGGCCAGCCTTCGGCGTTTCAACGCGCCGGGTGCCTGGTGTCCCACAGCTTGCTGTGGGAATCTGTCCGCTTGGGAGTCGCGCCACCGATCTGACACACCATTCCGAGTATGCCACGGCGAGCCGTGGGGCACCTGCCACCGGTGATCTGCTTCTCGTACTGACCTCGGAGATTTGCTCCTTGCGAGCATCTGCGTGCGGGGAACCCCGCCGCGTGGCGGGGTCCTCTGGCTTTGAGCATTCCGGTCAGGCCTGTTCTGGTGAGAAAACCGTGTCACCCGGTGCTTCCACTCCCCGGCCACCGCGTTCCCGCCTCCGTCACCAGCACATGCGGGGCATTCCATGGGACACGCTCGAAGTAACGGTTCTCCACTGCCAGGCCAGGCTCCCGCCACTTGAGCACTTCGGTGGGATCGGCTTTCGGCAGACGCGATGCCGGGAAGATCACTTTCCTGATTCGCAGAGTGTCGCCGATCACGTAGACAGGTTTCCGTTGGAGGAGGGCCAGCTTGCAGAGCGCAAGCGACCCGGTCTTGTTGATGAATCCCTTCCGGTCGATCCAGTCGGCGCCCAGCAGAACGGCGTCCACTTCCTCGATCCAATGACCGATGGCGGCGTCGGCGATCAGCGTGACCGTACACCCGGCCTTGTGAAGTCTGCGGGCCATTGCGATTCCCTCGCGCGCGGGACGGGATTCGCAAACAACCACCGCGGGCTTCGCCACATCCGCACGGGTCTTTCGCCGGCGTTCTGCCAAGGCAGCACACGCTTCCAGCACGGCCCCCGAGGCGCTCAGTGTCAGGAAGGAGTTGTTCTGGCGAGCCGAACGGACAAAATGCAGGGCGGCCTGACGACGATTGCCAGCCAATTCATCAATGAATGATGTGAAGAGCTTAGAGAGATGCTGCCGATCGATTTCGACCAGAGATCGGCCGCGATTCTGTAAGGTTCCGCGAAGACGATCCTGCAGCGTGTGCAGCAAGGCCATTGCTGGAAAGGTCTCGACGATTTCCTTGAGGGCGCTTTCACATGTCCCGGTGGTGCTTCTTGTCTGAGACCGGCGAAGTTCGGCAAGGCACAGGCGGCAGAAGCGCGCGGCAATCGCCGAGCTGCCGGAGCGGCGGTCGCGCAGAAGGCGCTTCAGGCTGGTGGCAAGGCCGTCCATGACCTGTTCCCCGCTGCGAGGCGCAAGAGCGTGCGGCCCCGCAAGAGCGCGGGATCTGCGATCATGCGCCACCATAGGTTCTGCAGAACTTATCTATCCATGCGCTGTCGCACTTAGACAATCCAGCCTTGGGTGTCATGCAAGTAAGGCTGGGAGGGCGAGCCTCTTTCCATAAAACCGTCAATACGCCCCCGCCTCGGCCTACACCCGTTTGATCTTCTGCGCCTTCTGGGTGTTCTTGAAATGGCACTTGGCGACGGTGCCGAGCAGTTCCATTCCGCCTTGTGCCAGGATGCGTGCCGCCACCTGATCGACTGCCGAGCCGGCGCCCTTGTGGAGCTGCACCCCGATTGTCTGGGACAATTGTTCCAAACGGCGGAGAAACTCGGCGCGCGCCATCACCGACGCTGCCGCTACGACAATATCGCGCTCGGCCCGGTGCATCTGAGTCAATGTGACCCGGCGGCCTTTTTCCAAGAGGGCGTTCTCCACCAAACTGGGGTCGCCGAATTGATCGGTCACCACGACATCGGCCGATGCCTTCTCCAGCAGGTTTTCGATCGCGCGGGCATGACCCCATGCCAGCAGCCGGTTGAGATTCTTCATCTTGGCGTAGAGCTGATTGTATTTCTCGGGGCCGATTGTGACGACTGCCGTGGGAATACCTTTGTCCACGATTTGCCGGGCCAGACTGCGGGCGCGGCCATCGGAGATCTTCTTGGAGTCGGTGACACCCCAGTCGCGAAGCAGGTCCTCGGTGGCCGGGTCAGCCCACACGGCCGCTATTACCAGCGGGCCGAAATAATCTCCCTTGCCGGATTCATCGGTGCCAATTCGTCCTGAAAGTGACGAGGCAACCGCCGCCGGGTGGGTGGTCCGGGGCGCTGTGGCGCCGCGAACTGAAGCAGCGGCCTCGGAATCCGCCTGGGACAGGTCCGTCATCCCTTCTGGCCGGTGCTATCGCCCGCCTTCTCAGGCTTGATCTTCGCCTTCAGAAGCATCTCCTGGATTTCCTCCTTGACGAGCCGGTAGAAAGGACGCTCGCAGGAGAAGAAGAATACGATCATCTTGCCTGAGTACCTGACGAAGTAGATGTCACCCAGCCGGACCTCGTCGACCAGGTCGTAGGTGTCGTTGGCTGCGTTGTGAATCTGTGCCTGGTAATTGTAGGTAAATTGCAGGCTCACCCCGTCGATGCCATCGAGCTGGATCTTCAGTTGCTTCTCGAAATTCCCCTGCGACAGGATCCGAAATGCCTCACTGATGTTCTTGCGCGCTTTGAGTTTGGACTTGCGTGACTTCAGTTCCTCGGCGAATTGCTCGACCGTCAGGCTGGACGTATCCACCCACAACCCGATCTGGGGAGGATTGAAGTTCTCCTGGCTGGACTTGCGATTCTCGGGGATCGCGAAGTTGGTCTGAACGAGTGTGAACCGGACGCGCCGTGGCTCGCCAGGTTTTTCCTTGTCGATCTTGCCGAACTTCCAGTTTTCGAGCTTCTCGAAACGATAGCCATAGAGCTGGTCGGCAAACTCATTCCCCGTGACTACGCCGGTCTGCTGCGAGTCAGCGGTCACTGCCACGGTCGCACATGCGAGAGCCAGCAGCGGTATCACTCTGAAAATCACTCGATAGGTCATCTCAACCTCCTTGCATCGGATTCCCCATGCACATGATGGACCTCTGCACGTAACGATATGTCTCCCTTGCAGTCAAGGAGTGAAAACTGCTGCCGATAAACCCCGATGGGGGCAGCCGCCATCCGACAGGAGCCGGCTGGTCCCTGATCACCAGTTCCATGGAATGGAAACTCCCGTTCGGAGACACTCGGAGAAGACAATGAAAAAGATCTCTCGGTGCGCCATCGTAATCACTCTGGCTGGTCTATGGCCGGGGATGGCCCTGCCCGGTGAAATCGGCCCGCGGCGCATGACGCTTCCCAATGAGAATCTCGCCAAAGAATCGTATCTGACCGTTCCGGGCGGCAACTGGGTGTTCGCCTTGTCGTATGAATACGAGATGCTCGAGAATGCCTTCACCGGGAAGAAGGAAATTTACAACAATGAGAACGCTTTCACGCTGAACAGCACCCTCGCACTGGACATTACCTACGGACTCTCCGACAACATCACGCTCAATGCGATCATTCCCCACAAGTACGTTTTCAACACGCGCCGCGTCGATTCGTCGCTCGTGGCCGGAACAGAGGGAATAGTCTTTACGGACCGGCGCGGATCGCAGGGGCTGGGAGACTTGATTCTGATGTCGTATTTGCGGATCCGCTTCGGCGATCTGGTTCGCTTCGGGGATGAGTACTACCCCAGCGGTGACGATGGGTACGACGATTACATCAGTTCGGGACCCAATGAGTACGCGGGCCGGCGTCAGGGGCCGATATTCGCTCTCGCTTTAGGCGCGCGGCTCCCGACGGGACGGACCGATGCCGTCGATACCCGCGGGGTGCGGCTGCCTGACAATCTGCAGCTCGGAACCGGCACCATGGACCCGCTGGCCGGTCTTCTGTACCATCAGCGGTATTACCGTCTTGGCTGGGGTCTCTCCGGGCTGTACCGGATGTCGTCGAAGGAGAACATCAACCATTACCAGTGGGGCAATGAGATCATCGCGGCCGCCTACCTGTCATACCGGCTGAACCGCAATCTTGAATGGGTGAACCAGTGCAACGGCAACTGGATGGACCACGACACGTACAACGGCGCTCGCGTTCCAAACCGCGGTGGGACCGTGCTGTTCTACACACCGTCGCTTGTCTACGTGGGCGCCAAGAATGTCACCCTGCAGGCGTCGGCTGAGATCCCGGTTTATCGCGACTTCCACGAAAGCCAGTTGATGTCGGATTACATCATCAATATCAGAACCGCTTTGCTCATACGCTGAACAACCTCCACAGTTCAGGTCACGTCAGCCGGCAGGGGGCCACGCCCCCTGCCGACGTCTTGTGTCCGTCATTGCAGATCTCGACTTGTCTCAAGGTTGGCACGGTCGGGAGGGCGATTCGCCACGGTGGGAGCCGAGCCTTTTTGCGCGATGGACGAAGAGTCTCGGCAGGAGCCTCGCCCTCCCAATCGAGTTCGCCAGGTGACCGTGGATTCCAAGATCATGCGGCCTGGGCACCGGATCTCAGGACTGTGTCGATGCACTCTCGATTGCGCGCAACGTATCCCGCGCGATCATCAGCTCTTCATTGGTAGGAATGACGAAGGCCTTGAGCGTTGATCCCGGGGTTGACACATCTCCCCCACCCGGCAAGACTTCGAAGTTCCGGACGGGATCCAAGGTGAGGCCGAGGCGCTCGAGCCCGGCGCAGATGCGGGCACGGATCACCGGCGAGTTCTCGCCGATTCCACCAGTGAAGATCACCGCGTCGGCTCCGCCCATCTCGCCGAAGTAGGCGCCGATGTACTTCTTAGCCCGTTGGCAGAAGATATCGATTGCCAGGCGGGCATGGCTGTCGTGCCGCACGGTTTCCGCTTCGAGCAACGTTCGCATGTCGTTGCTCAGACCGGAGAGTCCGAGCAGGCCTGACTTGTGGTTGAGAAGTGTGTCGATTTCGGTCAGGCTCATCCCTGCGCGGAACGATAGGTACTCGACGACGGACGGGTCGATGTCCCCGCAGCGTGTTCCCATCACCAGACCTTCGAGCGGAGTGAAACCCATCGACGTGTCAAACGACTTCCCGTTCTTGATCGCGCAGACCGAGCAGCCGTTGCCGAGATGGAGCGTGATGACGTTCACGTCTTCGAGTCGCAGTTTCCTCATCGTCTGGTATCGTGCGGCGACGTAGCGATGCGACGTGCCATGAAATCCGTAGCGCCGGATTTTGTGGCGTTGATAGATCTCGAGCGGCAGCCCGTAGAGGAATGACGTTTCCGGCATGGTGGCATGGAACGCCGTGTCGAACACCGCGACCTGCGGAACATCGGGGCCAAGCAGCTCCATGGCCGCACGGATGCCGCGAAGATTGACCGGGTTGTGCAGCGGGGCGAGTTCGGCGCATTCCTCGATTCCAGCCATGACCTTCTCGTCGATGCGCACCGATGCCTGAAAACGCTCTCCCCCGTGCACGACGCGGTGGCCCACGGCGTGGATGTCCGCCAGCGAAGTGATCCCGCCGATCCTTGAGTCATCCGAGGCAATCCAGCGGAGGATGAGATCAATCGCGGCGCGGTGGTCGCTAATCGGGCCCGTCCGGTCAATCGGAGGCTGTCCTTCGGCTTGCAGCGAAACCAAGGCTTGATCGCCAAACCGCTCCAGATGGCCTCGGGCCAGGCAGCGGTCTTCGTCGCGGGCCATGAGATCCGAATCAGTCTCGATGAGCTGAAAGCGGACGGATGAGGAACCACAGTTGAGGACAAGGATGTTCATGAGACGGCTTTGTGGCAGCCTGCAAACACCAGTCCCTTTCCGGTGGGTGACTGACTGCCACGGTCCAACTTACCGCCGCTGATTCACCCACGCAACCGTGATTGCTCTGGCGCAACTCAGTGGGATTGCCTGTGCCACGTGCCACTGACTTTAGTCAGTGATTCCAGGCCCGAGACGCACTGACTGAAGTCAGTGGCACACGGGTCTACACTCTGGGAAACGTCAAGGTCACCCGCCGGCAGAACGGGATCTGGGCCATCGTCGTGGTGTCAGAGTCCGGTCGCGAAGCATGATCACCCAATACAGCTTTCCCGCAGCAGAACTGCGGGGCACCCGGCCGCAGGATGATTCAGACTAGGCAGATGCGCGAGAGAGTTGAATGTGGCAGAATGGGATCTGAGCCGTCGTCTTGGTGTCAGAGTCCGGTCGCGAAGCAAGGTCTCCCATTACAGTTTTCCCGCAGCCCGCCGCGGCGGGCGGGGCACCCAGCTTCGTCAGATCGACAACCGGGGATGCGTCCGATTAGATGCATGGATCCACAGGACCGGGACCACCACTGAAGGCGGTCGCGATGAGGTAAATGACGTCGAACACGTCTGTCACACCGTTGTTGTCGACATCTCCTCGAGTAGTCGGGCACGCCGGATCCCAGGGATCCGTACCACCGCTGAACGCAATTCCGATCGCATCGATGACATCGAACACGTCGATCACACCGTCACCGTTAATGTCACCCTGCTTCGGGCAGTTGCAGCGGCACAGATCCGCAGTCGGGCAGATCGCGAAATTGCTGTCGCTTTCATCGGCAGGCGTTCCTCCGGTCGACGCGGATACCCGTACTCTGCACCCCATGGATTTGATAAACGGCACCTTCCAGGCGTATATCCCGCAGTTGCGTGCGCTTTCGGCGATGATCAGCCACGTTGATCCACTGTCTACGCTGTATTCGATCTTCACATCGCCGGTGAGGCAAAAAGGATTCCATCGTATCTTCTGGATTTCATCATAGTACCACTCCTCTCCACCATTTGGAAGGATCACAACCATCGAGTTCGCGGGAGGGGTGTTAGTTCCGCTAGAAAAAGGGATGAAATCGATTTCCCGAAGACTCGGATCGTCCCAGAAATCGTACACCAGAAGATCGATCTGGCCGGGGTCCGTCGTTCCCCACCAGTTGTTCTCCATTGCGAGAGGTGCGGAGCCAAGCCCTGAGTAGACCTCGAAAATGGACTGCAGGAAGTTGTGGTTGTCGTAGACATTGTTCAACGTGAAAACAAGACTGGCGTTCGGCGGGCTGTACCACATATGCACGGCACCTGTGGTGTTGCCAACGATGGTGTTGCACGTGATGACCGGACTGGCATCACCACCGACGTAGATTGCGGCGCCGGCCCCGCTACTGTTATTGGATACCGTGTTGCACGCAATGAGTGGTGAACAATCGTGCACCGCAATTGCGCCACCAAAACCAGCCCTATTGGCAGCATCCGCAGAGTTGTTCGACAGTGTGTTCTCTACGATTACCGCGGAGTCGGTATACACGCAGATGCCACCACCAGAAGCAGAGTTGTTGTACCCCCAGACAAACACAGAATTGCCTGTGATAACGTTGCCTCGCAGCTCGGGCGCAGAGCCTGCGTCGAGACGAAAGGCCCCGCCGCAAAGGGTCCCGCCCCCACTTGCAGATTGAATTCCGCTGATGGTAGAAAAGAGAACCCGAGGCGCTGAGCCCGTCTGCACCACTACGGTACCACCGTCACGGATCTCACAAAATCGAATTAGGGGCGATGATTGTTCGAAGATGATACCACCCCCTGCCTTCTCGATCCGGCAATACTCCAAGCAACAGGCGGAATCGATGCTAGAGGCAGTGAAGGACAATGTACCCCAAGTCCCACCGGAAGCCGGGGCGAAGATGATCGAGTCACCGGGGGCCCCCACAGCATACAGACCGCCGTCAATCCGTAGGTTGACACCGGGATTGAGTCTCGCTGACACGCCCGGCAGGATGGTTAGAACCACTCCGGTGTCGACCCGCGTCCCTCCTATAATCACGTAGGGATTCCCCGCGGGAGTCCATGTGGTGTTGAAGTGGATCGTTCCACTCACGAAAGTCGTGTCCGCTTTGGTCGGACTGGCAAGACCGGCGATTAGCAGGCCGCACGCGAGCCACGCGGCGGGCATGTCCCAACCGGCAAGAATCCTTCGCAACAGCATGACCTTAGACCTCCGGCTTGAGGATCTCTCTGGACATCAACAACATGATCTGTGGTGCACCGATGGAAGCACCGCAGACCACAGGAATTACCTGCCCGCAGTACCTGCGAACTGGACGCTTGGGCGTCGCTGTTCGTCCAGAAGTTGATCACCACTCTGGGAGAAGTCAAGGCATTTCTGAAAATTAGTGGGAAATTAGAGCGAATTCTCACGTCGGTCGATGCTGCTGCATCCCGCTGCGTGCCAGCGGGTTGTAGTGGTCGCAGCGAAAAGGTATTCCAAACTGGAACCTCCAGAGCCCGAACAGGAAATAACTGAGAGAGCCCGCCTGCGCCGGGTGATCCTGCCCCCCCGGTCAGGGCTTGCGCAACTCCCGTTCATTCCAGCAGGACATCGCACTACCCGAAAGCGAGGCGGATCATGCTAGCGATGACCGGGGGTAAGGGTCACGAAACCAGATTCCCACCTGAGGCGACGAACTGCTTCTGGGGACGGGTTCACTCCCCGCTCGGCACCCCGATAGGCATCACCAGCATCGGCACTTCGCGGCGGCGGCCGATCTCGAGGAGACGGGTGACCGCCTTGTCATCGAAGGCGCCGACGGCGCAGGTGCCCAAGCCCAGCGAAGTCGCCTGCAAGTAGACGTTCTGGCAGACCGAGCCGACCTCCATGTGCGTGTACTGATGACTGCGATCGCCATAGCGCGGGGTGATGCGGCCGTAGGTGGCGGTGATGATCAAGGTCAGAGGCGAGGCGCCGACCATTTGCTGGTCGTTTGATGCCTTGTGAATCTGCTCGCTGAAGTCGCCCGCCTTGATTAGTTCGAGAGTGCTATCGGATACCTGAAAGTGATAGAGTCCGGGGGCGAGCGAGTCGACGTGGTGCGCCAGCAGGTAGACGTCGAGCGGGAACATCGCACCCGCCGACGGGACGGCGCGATGATCCTCGTCGCCACGGCGCTGCGTGATCCCGTAGGCCGAAAGCAGAATCTGCGAGACCTGCGGCAAGGTCAGCGGCTGGTCGGTGAACGACCGCACCGACCGTCTCGCTTTGATAGCCGTCTCCACGCTCATGCCGCCCGGCGCTGGAGCCGGGAGTTTCGTTTTTGGCGCATCCTTGTACATTTTGTAGAGTGACATGTCCTCTCCTTCGGTCTTTGTTATTTCCTCCGCCCCGGCGGGCTGACCGATCAGCCCAAGCGTCGCGATTATGAGGATAGCAGAGCCCGTGCCGGCCCACTTTCGGACCGCGCGAATCAGAAACGGCTGCACCCGCGCTTTTCCGCCAACACGGGGCGTGGCAAGAGTCGTAATGAAACGCATGGCAGCAAAACCTCCGTCGCGCGAAAAAATCTCAACCGTCCCGCCAAGTATACGTGACGCGGGCGTCGCCGTCGAGGGGGCGGCCGCGGGGGAATCGGATATTGACAAGGAGAGGTCCAGAGCGCTCTGTAGCCGCCCAGAGGGAGGGAACATTGGCCGGCCCTGGGTGTTCTGCTGAGGATACTGAAACGTCTTCTGAAAGGAGTCACTCAAATGAGCTTCAAACTGCCCGATCTACCGTATGCGCTGAACGCGCTCCGGCCGTTTCTGTCGGAAGAACAAATGCAGTACCATTACGGCAAGCACCACGCGGCCTACTTCGCCAAGCTGAATCCGCTGGTCGATGGCAAGCCCGAGTCTGAAATGCCCCTGCGTGAGCTGGTGATCAAGTCGGCCGACGGAGTGTTCAACAATGCGGCACAGGCGTGGAACCACACCTTCTTTTGGAACTGCATGATCCCGTCCGGCGGCGGCAAGCCGGGAGGCGCGCTGTTGGCGGCGATCGAGCGCGACTTCAAGAGTTTCGACGCATTCAAGGAGGCCTTCTCATCGTCCGCCACCGGGCTATTTGGTTCCGGCTGGACATGGCTGGCGGCCGACAAGACGGGCAAGCTGCAGATCATGCCGCTGGGCAATGCGGACACACCGCTCAAGCACGATGCCGAACCGTTGCTTACGCTGGATGTCTGGGAGCACGCGTACTACATCGACTACCGCAACGAACGCCCACGGTTCATACAGGGTTTCTGGGATATCGTGAACTGGGATTTCGCCGCGAAGAACCTCGCGTCGGTCAAAGGTCGCTGAAGATTGTCAGCCGGACCAACTCACCGGTCCGGATCCTCGTTCAAACAGCCGCACAATCGAAGAGCCTGTTCCGCTTCAACGCGGGACAGGCTCAGGTTCATTGGTGGAAAAAAGTCGGGCCGGGGTGGGATGTCGTTGGGAACGGCTACGCTCGGGAGGGTCAGAAGCGAGCGCAGGTCATCTCCCCCGGCCCTTATGTTCTACGCGGCAAGTGCCCAGATCGTGATGCATCCATGCCCCGCCCACCATCGGCGGGTTCGCTGCCACGCCGGAGCGCTGACTTTCCAATGGCACATCCGTTATACCTGAACACTTGTTTCGCCGAAATGTTCCGACTTGCCCGCTCAAGGGACTTCGTGCTGTACCCAGTGCCCCTTGTATGTCGTTTACGGTGTATTTTATGGATGATGCTTGTCGGCGTGACAGACCGTGTGCCCCGCGGGCGCAAAGCTCGTGTTGTAGCTTGGTCGTCACGCCGTTGGTTGTCGATCCCGA
>Ga0315273_10001644_pt1 | contig 25600 bp, 29 predicted proteins | sample YL17G02_0_MG_FD_205753 | JGI IMG/M metagenome (GOLD analysis project Ga0315273, IMG submission 205753) | Sediment microbial communities from Yellowstone Lake, YNP, Wyoming, USA - YL17G02_0 | ecosystem: Environmental > Aquatic > Freshwater > Lake > Sediment | place: USA: Wyoming | collected... | reverse complement strand
ACCTCACAGCAGTCTCCCACCGCATAGACCCCTTCCCGGGATGTCTTCTGCCGGAAATCCACCTTGATGGCGCCGCTTTCCCCCATGGCAAGTCCCATGGATTCGGCAAGCACGGCGTTCCGCTTTGTGCCCACTCCCATCAGCACGAGATCGGCATCCAGTTCGCCGCCGCTGGTGTGCAGTTTCAACCGGTAGTCCTTCCCCTTTTCGATGGCCAGAGGTTTCGTCTCCGGGAGAAACTCCACCTGGTTCTTGGCCAGTTCTTCCACGATCATCTTCGTGAATTCGGCATCCCAACGTACGGTCGGCCGCGGCAGGATGTCCATGACCTTCACTTCGATTCCCAGGTTTCTCAGTGCCTCGCACATCTCCATGCCGATATAGCCTGCCCCGATCAGAACTGCCTTCTTGCAGCTCTTTTCGTTCAGGTAGGATTTCATCTTCAAGGCATCGGTCAAGTCCCGGATGACGTAGACGCCTTCCATATCTCTGCCCGGAATATCCAGGCGGATCGCTTCGGCCCCCGTGGCCATGACCAGGAGGTCGTAAGGAAGGCTCGTGCCGTCGGATAACGAAAGAGAACCTTTTTTTGGATCAACACCATCCACGCGTGTCTTGATCTTTACGTCGATGCCCGTTTTCTTGAATTCTTCCGGCGTGCGGATAACGAGCTTCTTTGACTCTTTGATTACATCGCCGATGTAATAAGGCATCGGTCAGGCTGCATAAGAGACAAAGTCGCCCTTCTCAATCATCGTCACTTCAAGGGAAGTGTTTCTTCTTTTGGCCTCGGCAGCCGTCGATGGACCCGCCGCCCCTCCTCCTACAATAACCAGTTTTTGACTCATTGAATAACCTCCCCGGTTATCATTTCAGTCGCATCATGACTGTTCATATCTATCTGGGTTACATCAATCTTTGAGGTTTTCCACGTTTTCACCGAAGGGCTTTGCTGCCAGTTCATCCTTGTCGGACAGGACAAGGTCTGCCGCAATCCCGGCCGCCTCGGTGATAATCTCACGACAGTATAGCGCGTGTTCCTTGCACAGCCAGGTGCTCTGCCATGGCACCGTCAATTCCCTGCACAAGGTCTTTCCATATTTCGCCTTAAAGCGGTTGGGAACCTGGTTGAATATCCGGTAAACACCGGGCTTCCCGTAGAACTGGGCCTTCGACTTCATCGCCACGTCCTTTTGATCCGTTCCTTCAGGGAGTGAATCCCTGCCGTGGACGGCGCTCACCGCCATTACGGCCCCTGCCAGGGCGCCACAAGTGTCTCCGAAAAGCCCTATGCCGCCGCCAAACCCCGTTGCGACTTTCTTGACTGCGGGAGGCAGCCCCGTATCCACCAGACTTAGAACCGCTTCGGTGACGCATTCCGCACAATTATACCCTAAAGAAAAATTCTTGCGGGCACGCTGACGGATTTCCTCGATTTTCTCCTCTTTTGTCATTGATCCTTCCTCCTTTTTTAAGAAATCTTTCTAAGACATTTGTCTCAGCACATTACCGCAGTAGTCGTCTCCCAGTAGAAACTATTTACGCATCCCATATGCCCATGGAACGTCAAAAAATAGCATCATTTATTCATTGAAATATCAATACTGAAAAACTACGCATAGTATACGTACTTTTTCTAAGTAGTCAATTGAATCGCGATAAGATAGAACTATAAAGACAAAAGATGGGATCTCAGATTTGCCTTCCTCTTGTTCAGGTTCAACTTTCTTCTGATATGATCCCGGTGCACTTCGACTGTCCTTGCTGACGCGTTCAGCAGCTTTGCCATTTCCTTTGTCGTGCGTCCTTCTTTTATAAAAGTGATGACCTTGATTTCTGTTGGTGTGAGATTTTGATTAGGCATCGTCTCTTTATATTTTGATTACAGCGGTTTATCGTCAGGCAGTTTCTCACCCAAGGCAAGCCGGCAGATATCAGTGATCATATAATTTTTCATTCCCGCGTCGCGCACCTTCTTGTTGAGTGTAGCGAAACACATGGGGCAAAGAAAGACCATCGCCTCGGCGCCGTGATCCTTCGCGTCCTTGATGTTCTTCTCCTGAAAAGGCTCGAAGTTCTTTCCTCTCGGGAAGAGCTTCAACCCCGGGCCCGCCACCTCCACACCGCAGCATACGGCATTGATGCCATCATGCTGCCTCTTCACCCGCTCTATCCCGATGGCGTCGAAGATTTCGTCCACCAGGAAATCTTTCTCAGGCGTATACCGGGAGGCGCAGGGACGCTGGTAGGCAACCTTCATGTTAAGTTTCCTGACTTTGCTTTTATTTTCCTTGAGATAGTCTCTGAGATATTCAAACAGGTGAACCGGCCGGAAGGGAACCTTGATGCCGTATTCAGGCGCAATGCCCTTTAGGACTGCATAGCAGTCGTCGTGCACGAAGACGATCTCCTTTGCCCCGGATTTGGCCAGGTTGTCCACCATTGCCTGTAGACGATTCAGCATGAGCGACTCGTCTCCCATGTGGGCGAAGAGGACATTGCAGAAATAGTGTTTACCTTTGAGCAGTGGCATCGTCTCGAAGAGCTGTCCCTGGATGGCCCAGGGCATGTTACCCTGCATAACGCAGATGGACATCACCCGGTCTTTGGACTCCACCGGCCTCGGTTCGCCTTCCGGTTTGAATCTCTCGGCCATCTGATCCCGCAGGGCTTTCTCCGTGAAATCTCCCACTTCTTCCAGCCGCTTCAGGATCAAATCGAAAGGGCGCGCTCCCTTTGGGCAGTATTCATTACATGCGATACATGTCACGCAGTCCGTAAGCCACGCAACCTTTTCACCCTGCACCAGTTTCTTAAACTCTCTGCTCCCGCTTTCCCGGTCAAAATCCAGGTACTGGCAACTATTGAGACATTCTCCACAGAAATCGCATGCAGCTTCGTGAAACATAAATTCTCCTTATTAATCTGACTTGGACGCCAAATTGGCAGACCGTGTTACTATTCTAAGTTATTGAATTATTATCTTTTAGAAAAAGATCTCTGGCGATATCATTCTTGTCCCTTCCTTCAATGGGTATGCCGCGCATCTCTGCCTCGGTAACGAGAAGGTCCCAGGGCATTTCTTGAAGGAGTGGATAGCTATGAATCGGTGACTTGAAATACTGCTCGAGACTTTCACGGTGCAGCTCTTCTTCGTTAAGTGTTTTAGTTGAAGCAAGATTGAAAAATAATTTCAGAATTTCTCTTGTAAACATATCGCGACGACTAATTCTGTCAGACATTACATTACCTCGATAACCCGGTCACAACGTATATCCCATACAGGGAGAAGACTTTCAACATAGAAATGAATATCCCCAACCCCGCGTCAAAAGCGGGGCAGGGGAATACTTCATGTATATGGGAGAAAATAACACTTTTTACGCAACCTTCAAATCCTGTTTTATGCGCTTACCCGGCCAGCCGTCCATGAACCAGTTATGGTACAACATGACGTTGATGAAGAGGATTACCGGCGCCATAGGAAATTGCTGTGGATGTGAGTAGCCCGACTGGGTTCCGAGGAGCTGGGGGCTGTACTTATAATAAGCCCAGTGCAGGCCGACAGCCACCACGATTGTAATGGCGACGCGGATGAGAAGATTAACTTCCGTGCTGAACTTTCGGGGCCAGTTGTCAAAGTAGAAATAAAGGGCCAGGGCTACCGTAAGGAGGATAACAGCAAGCTCCCCGGTATGAAGATATCGCCAGTCCGGCGCCATAATGCGCTTTGCTCCCTCAACAGAGACACCCCAGACCATGTCCTGAAAGAAAACGAAGGTGAAGAAGAGAATAAATGCAAGGAGCAGGACAAACAGAAAGCCTGCAATGCCCCGCCAGGGCTGTGATTTCACGAGCCGAAAGGGATATCGCTCCAGGATCGTCTCCGTCAACCATACCGAAACGGTGGCACACATGATCCAGCCCACGTTGAAATTGCCGCTCAGCGTATGGAAGGAATCGTACCACCAGGGGAACGCCGCCGTATACTCCTGCCAGGGGTAGAAGAGAACGCGATAGTGTGGATGCATGAAGATGAGATACGCATATGTAGTGAGAAGAAAGGTTACGGCAAATACCGTTAATCCCTTTGCAGGTTGTTTCAGCTTGTGCCAGGGATAATTTTCAAAGGCGGAAGGCCAGATTGGACTCAGCCACGAGGCAATCGCGGCCATCATCAAAATGGCAAGAGATGAGTATTCTCGGGAGAAGAAATCAGAAAGCCCCGTTTTTTTCAACTCCGGCCAGCTGAAATACGGGATCGCCAGTCTCCCGAAAATGTTGTAGTAGAACACCCAGACGAGGAGTCCTGTCACCGCAAAATTGATCGCAATCAGAATCAGGCCTTTTTTTAGCGGGTGTGTTTTTTCCATCCATGTCAGCTTGAAGGGCCAGAAGTTGAATATATAGACCTGCCAAATGGCGATGATGAGGAGCCAGCGTATGTACATATAACCATACTGGGGCGTATACCACCGGAGGACTCCACGGGGATCCATGAAAACCCACCAGAGGCCCATGAAAACAGCAAAGGCCAGGAGCATATCCAGAATACCTCTGATGACAGGCTGCCTGATCAGATCGGTTAACTTTCGTTCCTCAAGCCACAATGTATCAAGAGCATTTGCACTCATTTTATCACCTCCCTGATATAATTAAGCGATGACCAGTTCGTCCCCGTTACCCAGGTAAATGTCCCGCTTGCTCATGTGACGGGCAGTACCCTTGACCACAGGGAGGCCGGCTTTGATCATTTTTTCGGCTGTGATAAAGCCGGTACAGTGATTACACCCGATTTTCTGTACGCCGTACTTGTTAAAGGCCATAATAAGATCATCGTATTGGGGGTCCCAGTCCTCGAAAGGTGAAATGTGAAGACCTCCCTGGACGGCGTATATCTTTTCTCCTCCAAGGATCTTCTTTCTCACTTCTTCCATATAGCTGATTATTCCCTGGTGACAGCAGCCGGTCACCAAGACAATACCCTTGTCTTTCACGTTAAAGACAAAGGCCTGTTCGCCGAAAACCCGGAGGATGATGGGTACGTCGAAGGTCATCAGGGCAATCCCCGGATAGAGGATATTCACCTTGCTCGAGTCCAGAACCGTTAATTTCCCCTTGTGGGGATGGTCGTTTTTGACGGTGGCTTTCGGGAAGCTCTTCCCCTTCAAAAGATCAAAGCCATCCTGGTAGAATCCCTTCGGCACGTAAAGGGGGATATCGGGATAATATTTTGTAGTGGCCTCGATGCCGAAGAAATGATCGATGTGTTCATGTGTGGACACCATAAAATCGATCTCTTTTTTGGCCAGTTTTTCGGCTATCCCCTCTTCTTTGAATCGCTTCTCCATCCAATGGGGATTCCACCCGGTGTCCATGTGAATTTTCATTACCTTCCCATCCATGAGCTCCGCCTCGATATACGTGGAGAAACCTCCCAGATTGTCTCCCTGGTATCCGGCCTTTACACCCTCCCTTGTCCAGGGAATCTCGTATTGATTGACCAGAAGCCCTCCGGCCTTCTTGACATCATTCAGAAAGACATTGTTGTCATACCAGCTTGTCTCCGAGATGACCTTGATCTTCAACCCTTTAATCTGGCCAATATCTACGGGGTTGAGTTTCTCCTTGGGCAGAAGCTGGCTCTTGAAAACGGTGGATGACAACCCCGCAGCGCCGAAATATCCCGCCATGGTGCCCACAGCCATCCCCTTGATAAAAGAACGCCGTGAAAAATCTTTTTCCATTTTAGCAACCTCCTTTGCTATTTAGCCATAAGCAGCAATTGGTAGGTCAGCATGAAAAGAACGATGCCGACCAAGAGTCCCACCAGGATACCGCTTCCCCAGCCCTTCTCTTTTTTAACCTCCTTAACATCTTCTTCCATGATTCAAACCTCCTATATTTAGTTTTCCAAATGCATTCCTTCCAGATCACCGTCTGGCACTGAGGCCAGAACATCTTCCTTTCGGCAGACCAATTCCGTCTGGGCGATGATCCTCTCTATATTACGGGAGGGCTCAGTCTTGATATCCTTCCCGTCGTTTAAGAATCTCACTCCTTCTCCCCTCCAGATCTGTTCACGATTAACCTCGTATTGATGAAAAGAAGACCAGCTTCTTACGAGTCCCTGATAAATAGAATTACTGATGGCGAAGCCGGGGTAATTTCTGTCGATTGTGCCTTCTTTGAAGAAGTTCAACGGTTCACCCTCTCCGCCACTGACGGTGTGGTCTTTCGTGACAGTTACCTGCCAGCTTGTCTGCGTCTTAATGCGTATGATGCTGCCTACCGTGTCTTTGAAAGCGATGTAGAGATGGCCGGTGTAGAAAAAATCGGCGGGCATGATGGACCTGCAGGCATAGGAGGGCGCGCCCGTGCTTTCTGCAAGATCGGCGAATCGATGTTCTTCGTGGTTGTGGGAAAGGCTGTGGCAGGGACAGCCGCCTCCGGCCGAGGGCGGGGTTTGAAAGACATCACTTGCGCGGCACTGCTTTTCCAGAAAGGACAATCCCTCGTGCCACGGCTCGTCTTTATCTGGGTAATACTTGATTACGAATTCTGCCAGCCAGTCGTAGCCATCTATAACTTGCGCTCCGAGAAGTTCCAACTCATATACCCCGGTATGTCCGGTGTACCAGAGATACCAGTATGGCTGCTCATCCCCCATGTGACTGATGTATCTCAGGCCTGCCGCTTTTCTGAGTTTATCCTCCGAAAAAAGGACAAGCCAAAAATGGTTCATCAACCCTGCAACCTGTATGGTTCTGTCGGCACGGCTACTTCTCATTTTTCCTATTCTTGCACTTATGGCAGAACCCGTAAAATTGTATGAGATGGTTAATGATTGTGAAATTATATTTTTTGGACAGCCCCGCTTCCGTCTTTTTCAAGAGGGCTAACTCCTCATCGATAAAGTCCGCATAGTCAATGATACGGCCGCAGCCCGTGCACACCAGATGATGATGGTGCCCCTCTCCCCGGGGACCTTCGGCTATCTCGTATCTGGCCCTCCCGTCGCCAAAATCAAACTTATAGACCAGACCGGTACTTACAAGAACCTCCAGAGTTCTGTAAACGGATGTCAAACCAATAGCGGGATATGCGGGATGAACTTTCATATAGATGTCTTCCGCGCTCAGATGATCCTTCGCACCTGCCAGAGCATTCACGACGGCCTCACGGCCCTGGGTCATCCGGTAGCCATATCCCTTAAGTTTTCCATGCAACAACGGCGGCTCTTGTCTGCTCTTCATGAATCATTCCTCAAATTGTTAATGGATTTCATTTTCACTTACGCTATTTGAAAATGCATGTCAAGAATAACTATATGACCATGAGTGTGGACATCCCGATCAAATATTTCTGGATTCCGCTCATGCTCAAAGGTAGAAATTACCGAGTCTGAATCAGAGACAGGTGTACCATCGATTCTTGTCATTCGACTTGAAATAGAGCAAATTCACATTCAATAGGGTACTATCCCGTGTGGATACTTTTTAGCCAAGTGGATACTACAGCTGGATACTTATTATCCATATTTTTTCTTCGGAGCAGCACATCGGGCGGTTAATAACTGCGACATTCGACGAATAACACAGCAATATAAATATGTTACATATTAAGATATTAATCTGGCACAGCCCTTGCTCTTTACACAAGAAAAAGAGAGAAATAACTTTTAAGGAGAATACGACGATGAAAAAAATAACAATGACATTAGTAACAGTGCTTATCGTGGCAGCTTTATCGACTTATGCGTTTGCCTACGGTCCCGGTTGGGGAAGGGGGCATGGCGGTGGGCCTTACGATGGCTATGATCCAGCAACCCTTTCGCAATTGAACCTGACTGCTGAGCAGACCACTAAAATCAATGCCTTTCGAGAGGCGTTCTTAAAAGATGACAAACCTCTTCAGGATAAAATGTTCGGCAAGCGGGGTGACTTGAAGCTCCTCTGGCTGCAGCAGAATCCCGACCAGGAGAAGATCCTCGCTGTGCAGAAAGAAATCAGGGCTTTGAGGGATCAGATTCAGGAAAAGAGAGATGTCTATCGGCTTAACGTTTACAATGTGCTTACTCCGGAACAGAAAGAAAAGTTAAAGTCCTACGGATCGGGTCGCGGTTTCGGCCACGGCATGAGGGGTGGCCCCGGTATGGGTGCTGGCCCGGGCATGGGCGGTGGCCCTGGCAAGGGCATGAGAGGTAACTGGTAAAAAAACATCATACCAAAGGGTAGTGCCTCGGCTTTTGTAGTGTACAAATGCCGAGGTACTCTGCGTTGAACAAAGGAAAGAAAGTGAGAAATCAGACTTGATATTTTGGGTGGGTGGGATTAGTCTTCATGACAAAAAGACAACCCTCCCGAGGCTTGCCATGGCTGTATATCAAATGAAAAATACCCTGTATAAAAGCTTCAAATTGATGTGGCCTGCCGTGGCTGTTCTTCTTTTGACCCTTCTTATCGCGGCTTTTTTCACAAAATTTGTCTTTGTCAGTGGCGTGGAGTCGTTTTGGAAAATTCTTCTTCGTTTTTTTCGCCTGATCATTATCCTGGCATTACCTATCCTCTTTCTTCCTTACGTAAGTGTGTTTATGCAGTATTTTCTCAATCGGGGGAACTATCGCTTAATCCAGATGCCTGAGGAGAGAGGTCATGAGTTCAACAGATGGCAAGGTTGGTTGATCAGACCGCTACAGTGCATTGGGCTGGCAATGTTGATTGCTTCCAAGTTTATCACAGTCTTGCAAATCTACACAGGGGATACGAGTACCACCTCAACGGTCCTTCCCCCGCTTCACTTCAGTATGGGACGATTCTTGAGCATTACGGCCATTGCCATGACAACGTCGTTACTGCTTTCTTTTCTCTGGACGTTGGATGACCTGGGAATACGGTATTCCAACAGAAAGACAGGGGAAGTCAGAATGATCGGAAAGCATATCGGCATACTGCTTCCGGTCATATTCGGCTTTTACGGCATATTCAACCTGTTTGAAAGTCATGAACGGTTATTAGCGATCCGTTATATTTTTCAGATGGTCATCGTTCTCTATCCGCCATTTGTCGTTATGACGGTGTTCCACTGGCTTTACGCCGGGAAAAATGAAAAATTTTTATTGGAAAAATTGAAGACGGAATCTGTTGATGTTCATAAATATACCAAAAGTCAACTGACGAAATAAAACAGAAAATCAACAAGTGGCGCTGCCAGGAATGGGGTTGAGTAGCACCTATGAAAAGGAGAAACATATGGATCTGATCGTAGCGGAGAATATCTCTAAAGATTACCACGTCGGCGAGGTTGTCATACGTGCCTTGCAGAATGTCAGTTTTGAAATTGAACCGGCCTCCTTTGTTTCTTTTGTCGGCCCCTCCGGAAGCGGGAAAACAACTCTTCTGAACCTGATCGGATGTCTCGATAAGCCGACTGAAGGAAAATTAACAGTCGTTGGCACTGATATCTCCATTCTTAATCGAAATGACGGCGCCGCCTTTCGTGGGAATCATATAGGTTTCATTTTTCAGGATTTTAATCTCATACCCGTTCTCACTGTGTATGAGAATATTGAATACCCGCTCCTCATGGTTCAAAATGTGCCAGCTACGGAGAGAAGCGAAAGGGTCCATGGGCTCCTCAAAGCCGTCGAAATGCTCGACCAGAAGGACAAATACCCCGATCAGATCTCAGGTGGCCAGAAACAACGGGTAGCAATTGCCAGGGCCCTTGTAACAAACCCGAAACTTGTCCTGGCTGATGAACCCACGGCCAATCTCGACTCTAAAACTGCCCACACCGTCATTGACCTAATGAAGAAGATGAAAAACGAGCTCAAGACGACCTTCGTCTTTTCAACCCATGATCAAAAGATCGTAGGTTTGGCGGAAATCATCTACTCGCTGGAAGATGGGCAACTGGCCAGCAAAAAGGTCCAAGGGGGGAATAGCAATGCGTAATCTTTTTAAAATCGCCATCCGCAACCTTCTTCGGTACAAAAGAAGGACATTATTGACTGCGTCTCTCATCACGATAGGGGTGGTTTTCGTTCTGGGATACATCTCCATAGCGGGATCCTTTAAGAACATGATGATAGCCCAGATCACGGACTCTTCTTTAGGACACCTGCAAGTGCATCGGAAGGGATATATGGCCGCCGTCGAAAGCCTTCCGCTCACCATGAACCTGAGACCAAGGCCATACAAGATATTGGAGGATGTACTCAACGGCCTGCCCGAGGTAGAAGCGTATTCGCCGCGCATCAGATTCGGGGGCATGTTCAGCACTTTTGTAGAGACGACCAGCATACGATTAAACGGTGTAAATCCGGACAATGAATTTAGAACTGTACCCCTTTTGCCCTCGCGAATAATCAATGGGGAAAAGCACCTGAACAAAGGAGAAATCCTTGTCCCGGAATTACTTTCCATGGGAATGGGAGTGAAGCCCGGGGACACAGTAGTCATAGTCACAACCAATAAAGACGGGTCTGTTAACGGGAAGCAGTTTAAGGTGTCTGGCATTCTCGAAAGCGCCCAGGGGCCTGGGGGAAGGGACGGATATGTCCATATAGAGGATGCCAAGGAAATCCTACGGATGGAAGATGTGGAGGTTAGCGAGGTGGCCATCCGGGTGAAGGATTTCAGTGGTGTTAATGCCTTCACGGAAAAGCTCGAAGGTCTGCTCGGGAAGGAATTAAATCAAAAGGGTAAACCCATCTTCGAGGTACATACCTGGGAGAAGCTTTCTCCCTTTTATAACATCGCTCGAATGATTGACGTGATGTCGATCTTCGTTAAGGTTATGCTGGTCGCGGTAGTTTTGATCAGCATCATGAATGTAATGATCATGGCGGTCTATGAGCGGGTGAGGGAGATCGGGACGATCGCCGCCATCGGCACCCTGCCGAAAAAGATCCTTTCCATGTTTGTGATTGAGGGATTTTCCCTCGGAGCACTGGGAGTGATTATCGGAAATCTCATCGGTCTAATCCTTATCCTGATTCTCAATCTTTCCGGCATTACCTTTGATTTCGGCAGGCAAAAAGGATTGATTTTGAGGGCAACGATTGACCCGATCGATGTGCTCCTCGTATCCGGCATCGTCATCCTCATCTCCGTTCTGGCCAGCCTGCAGCCTGCCTGGAAGGCATCCAGAATGGAACCGATCAAAGCCCTTAGGCATGTATAAGGAAATAAACCCAAGAAAGAGGAACTTAAGATGAAAGTATTTTCTGTAGTGTTGGCCATGCTATTTTTGATAACCAGTCTGGCCTTTGCCGAACGGAAAGGGAAAATTTGCGTTGCAGCAAAGGAAAAAAGTTCTGGGGCCGCGGTAAGTAAGCAGGCAGGGCTATCTCCCTTTTTCCTTTTTTTTGACGGAAAAGGAAAAATGATCGAAGCAATTGAAAATCCTTACAAAGACAAAGAGGGTGCAGGAAAGTCAGTCGCCGAGCTGCTTGGGAACAAGGCAGTAACAGTTGTCGTGGCCGAAGAATTTGGTGGTCAAATTGTTGAAGTAATGAAACGCAAAGGGATAAAAGCCCTTCCCTTCAAAGGCAGCGCGTTGGAAGCGGTCAAAAAGGTTTTACAATCTAATTAAAAAGGAGAAATTTTTAATGAAGAGATTAATATCTGTAGCGCTTGTAGCTTTATTTCTGGCATCTGGTCTGGCCTTTGCCGGGCAGAAAGGGAAAATTTGCGTTGCAACAAAGGAAAAGAGTCCTAAGGCCGCGGTCAGCGAGCTGGCAGCGCAGGCTCCCTATTTTCTGATATTTGATGAGAAAGGGAATTTAGTTGAAACCATCGATAATCCTTTCAAAGGTAAGAATGAGGCTGGCAAATTATTGTTGGGTTTTCTTGTTGAAAAAGGTGTTACGGCACTAATCGGAAGAGACTACTGCGGTGATATCATTGGTATGCTGAAAAAAAAGGGTATAACCGCTTATAATTTCGATGGCAGTGCAGCAGAGGCTGCCGCGAAGGTGGCGGAAGGCCAAGTACCAGAAGCATTGAAAGAAAATGCGCTTGTAGCTAACCATAAAGCGGCCGTAGCCAACCATGCGGCGAGAAAAGTGGAAATAATCGCAGTTGCCGCGAACGGGGAAACTACTGCCTCATCGGTAAGCGCCCAAGCAGGCGGAGCCGCCTTTTTCCTGATCTTCGATAAAAAGGGGAATTTGATCGAGACGCTGGCGAATCCGGCAAAGAACACTGATAGCCCGGGAATCGCCGTTGTCGATTTTCTTGCTGGCAAGCGAGCGACGGTCATCGTGGCCGAAGGGTTCGGGCCTAAAATTGCCGAAGTCATAAAAAATAAGGGGATCAAAGCTATTTCCTTCAATGGTAGTGTAGAGGAAGCAATCAAAGTGGTTCTGCAATCCAAATGAAACCTGATAGTAAATTGAAGGGGGCTCTATATGCGCGACATACTAAAAATCTTTTATATTCTTAGCATCCTGATCATTTCCATTCCTGCCTATGCAGCAATAGATGGAGCGCAGCTCCTAGTCCAGATCGACCGGAATCTCAATCCTGAATCCTACGAGATGTATCGGAAGCTGATCAACGTGGAACCGGATGGCCGGAAAAAGGAGTACACTCTTTTTACAGTCAAGAAGGGGTTAGACAAAGTGGCCGCAGTTTTCCTGGCCCCCGCCAGTGAAAAGGGAAGAAGTACCCTGAGGCTGGGGGACAATATGTGGCTCTATATTCCCAACGTTGGAAAACCCATTCGCATCACGAGTCTGCAGTCCGTTATTGGCGGGATTTTTAACAACGCCGATATCTTGAGTTTGGATTATTCGGCGGAATACGACGTTGAAAAAGTCGATGAGAAGGGCAGCGAGTTTTTGTTATACCTGAAGGCCAAAAATAAGACTGTAGCTTACGATCGCCTCAAGATGTGGGTGGATAAGAATAAGAAATTGCCGACAAAGATCGAGTGCCTGACCGAAGCTGGCATGCTTATCAAGACCCTTTATTTTAAGGATATCAGAGACCTGGGCGGCGGCATTATCCGGCCGGCCGTGATCGAGACAGACAGCCCGCTGTACAGGGGTTATAAATCTATCATGATTTTCGCGAAGATCAAAAAGAAAAATTTTAAGGATGAGGCCTTCACACTGACTTTTATGCCGCATATGGATTCCCTTCGGAAATGAAAATATTTATTGTCTTGTTGAATCTGTTTATCCTTTTGCCAGCTCTTGCCTACGGGGAGGATCAATACAAATTCGATTTGTCCGAAACCGAAAAGAAGCCATATCACTTTGGCGGATACGTGGAGTTCAAGCCTATTGTTTTCTGGCCCGACACGAACGCGACACAGTATAAACTCAATTATTACAAGCGAGACCCAGGTGGAAATACAGAAGAGTATAATGCGAAGTTACAATTTGAAGGGAGTTACGAGAAGGAGGCTGCACGGCTCTATTTCAAAACCAATACAGACTATAAGAATTACTATTTCGGCGAATCTGAACATTCCAACCTTTATGAGGGATATGCTTCTTTGAAACCATCGGCGTCACTGAAAGTTGATGCCGGAAAAAGAACCTTCAAATGGGGAAAAGGCTATGCCTGGAACCCGGTGGCATTCATTGACAGGCCCAAAGACCCTAATGACCCGGAGCTTGCCCTTGAGGGGTATATCGCGGTCTCAGCAGACTACATCAAGAGTTTTGAAGGCCCTCTTAAAACGATTTCCTTCACTCCCGTCGTGCTACCCGTATATGACCATATAAACGACAATTTCGGCCAAAGTAATAATCTTAATTTTGCAGGAAAGCTTTATTTTCTTTTTTACGACACCGACATCGATCTGATCGTTTTCACAGGAGGCAGCAAGACGACCAGGTATGGATTAGACTTCTCAAGAAACATAACGACAAACCTGGAAGTCCATGGGGAATTCGCTTATACAAGAGATTATCAAAAGAACTTCATTGACAGCAACGGGAACAGTTTTCTCAGCGAATATGACGCCAGAAGTTACCTGTTGGGTATCAGGTACCTCACCACAATCTATACAACCTACATACTTGAGTACTACCACAATGCCGCAGGATTCACAGAGGGTGAGATGAAAAACTATAATTCCTTTATCGATAAGGGCTATCAGTCTTACCTCTCGACCGGAAACGATGCCGTTCTGCAGAAAGCCGCCAATCTCACGACAAATACTTACGGGATGCCTAACCCGATGAGTAATTACCTTTATTTGCGAGTGAGCCAGCAGGAGCCCTTCGATATCCTTTATTTTACACCAGCAATCACAGGCATATGGAATGTGGACGACAGGAGTATGACAATATCCCCGGAAGTTTTGTATACTCGCTTTACTAATTGGGAATTGCGGCTGAAGGCCATGTTTCTTATCGGCGGAAAGTACAGCGAATTCGGCGAAAAGCAAAACGATTACCGGCTGGAATTTAGAGTGGGGCATTACTTTTGAGCGGCGGCTGTCTGCTTTTCATGAACATTCCCTAGCATATTGCTCTTGCAATATTCTTTTTTCTATGGTGAGCTCAAGGCCTGAATGAATCGGCGCTTTGTAACCATGCCAGTCTCAAGCTGCAACATCCATTTACCGTTTCATTTTTCTTTTTGTGTTCCTTTGTTCTCATCGCAAATGACCCGCGTTAAGGTTGCCATGGATTGGTAAAAGAACCCCGCTTTCATAAATATCGCGGGTGAATATATTTTTCAAGAGGAGTGACACGATGCAAAATTTCGTATTTGACAATCCCACCAGGATCATCTTCGGGAAGGGAACGATTGCCCGCATAGGGAATGAAGTTAAACGATTCGGCGCCAATGTACTGCTTGTCTACGGTCAGGGAAGCATCAAGAAACATGGAATTTATGACCAGGTCATCTCGTCTCTCACGGAAGCTAACCTTTCAATCGTGGAGTTCCCCGGTGTCAAGGCAAATCCTGTATTCTCCCATGTCCTTAAGGGAATAGAACTCGCCCGCAGTCAAAACATCAACGTTGTCCTTGCCGTGGGCGGCGGAAGCGTGATCGACACGGCAAAGACGATAGCGGCAGGTGTAAAGGCGGAGCCAGGTGACGATATATGGGATTTTTTCACATTCAAGAAGAAGATACGAAATGCCCTTCCTGTCCTGACGGTGCTTACTGTGTCTGCCAGCGCCTCGGAAATGAATCCCACAGCGGTTATTACAAAGGAAGAAGGGGCGCAAAAATTCAGCATCTCCTCTCCTCTGATACAGCCCAGGGCTTCAGCCCTGGATCCAACCGTGCTGTTTTCACTGACCGCCGAGTGCAGCGCTTACAGCGCCGTAGACGTAATCACGCATCTGCTGGAAGGATATTTTAACAACACAGAACCGAAAAGCCCGCTTCAGGACAGGCTGGTCGAAGGAATTATGAAAACAGTCATGGAAAGCACGGAAGTTATCCTCAAAGATCCTCAAAATTACAACGCCAGGGCTAACATGATGTGGTCGGCAACACTGGCCTTTAACGGTTTGACGTCGGCAGGCATGGGATTGATAAGCCTGCCTGCTCACATGATCGAACACTCGCTCAGTGCCCTGTACGACATCGCACACGGAGCCGGGCTCAGTATAATATTTCCCGGTTGGATGAAATATGCTGTGCACAAGAAGCCTGCGAAATTTGCCCGGTTGGGAAGAAATATTTTTGACATCCGAGAAACCGATGACCCGAAGGCGGCAGTTGAAGGGATCACTCGTTTAGAGCGCTGGTTTTCATCCATCGGCAGCCCCACGTCGCTGAAAGAGGCCGGCATACCCGGATCTGATATAGACAGAATAGCAGAAAACTCGGCGGCGCTGGCTAAACTGTGGGGATTGAAAGATTATACCCGCGAGGTCATCGTGGAAGTATTGCGTCTCTGCAAGGCATAAGGAACCGCCGGGGCTGTAGATTTTTTTGACATGAGGAGGGAATCTGTATGAAGCGGTATGGAGATTTTATCACGTCCGAGGAAGATCTCGCTTTCCTGACGGTAATCCGGAAATACGTTGACAACGAAATGATGCCGGTTCGTCTCAAGTTGGATGAAGATTATTCCGTCTTTGAGAAAGTCTATGAGGGACTGGTGAAACTTGGTATCCAGAAGCGGGGATTTTCTCCCGAATACGGAGGTCTGGGAATCCGGTCCGCGACCACGGTCTGCGCCATCACTGAAGAATTATCCCGAGGGGACAGCGGCGTAGCCCTTCATTCGCTTATCATACCCTGGTGTCTTGCGGGAGCGATGGGCGCGCGCAACAAAGTCCTCATGGATAAGTTCATTCCCATGTTCTGTGGAGACACGCCGCGCTGCGGCTGTCTGGCTATTACCGAACCGGCCGGGGGCTGCAATATCGAAGATGCGGCAGAACACGGCCTTACCATTAGAACCAGGGCCAAACTGGACGGGAACGAATGGGTGATTAACGGTGAAAAAATGTGGCCCAGCGGCGCCAGCATTGCGGACATCTACTGTGTTGTCTGCACGACCGATCCCAACCAGAAGGAAGAGGGCATGGCGCTCATCTATGTCCCCAAGGATATCCCCGGGCTTTCCTTTGGCAAAGCGGAAGAAAAAATGGGCATGAAGGTGACGGACGTCAATACGGCCATCTACTTCGATAACGTGAGGGTACCCAAAGAATATAGAGCCGGAGGACCCGGCGTTGACTGGCAGCTTTTCAGGGCCAACATAGGCTGGGGGCGACTGACGAGCGCTCCCATGACGCTGGGAAATGCCCAGGCCGTTTTGGAGATCGTTATAGAGTATACCAAGAATAGATTCTATGGAGGGAAGCCCGTCCGCAACCATTCCCTGCAGGCCGCCATGATCGCAGATATGGCCATCGGCATCGAATCAGCGCGCGCCTTTTACCTCTCCGTGGCAGCCATGTTCAACAACCGAAAGAAATACGGAAATCCCGGTGAGGATTATCTGATGGCTCGCGCCAGTGCAGCGAAGGTGTACGCCTGTGATGTCACCGAGACGGTCTGCAACAGGGCTATGGAACTCATGGGTTCATACGGGTATGCCCGCGATTACCACGTGGAAAAATATCTCAGGGACAGTAAGATTATCCAGATCTGGCTCGGTGGCGGACAATTGGGAAGACTGGACGTGGTCCAGAGCTATTACCCTTACGTTGAGAGTCATAAATAGCAAATATTTCTAATATGAGGAGCAATTGATATGGCGCTAAAGACACCCGAACAATATGAAGAGAGTCTGCGTAAAATGAAATTTAAGATCTACCTGATGGGTGAGCGGGTGGAAAATCCCGTGGACCATCCGATCATCAGGCCTTCGATGAATTCGGTAAAGATGACTTACGCCCTGGCCCAGAATCCCCAGCATGAGGATCTGATGACGGCGACATCGCACCTGACAGGAAAAAAGATCAACCGCTTCTGTCACATACACCGGAACACCGAGGATTTGATAAAGAAGGTGAAGATGCAGAGGCTCCTAGGGCAGAAAACGGGGGCCTGTTTTCAGCGCTGCGTGGGAATGGATGCCATCAATGCCGTGGACAGCGTCACCTTCGAGATGGATAAGAAACTTGGCACCAAATACCATGAGCGATTCATCAAGTTCCTCTTGATGATGCAGGAAGAGGACCTCACGGTGGATGGCGCCATGACGGACCCTAAGGGTGACCGCAGCCTGCCACCCGGCAAGCAGGCCGATCTGGACCTCTACACGCGCGTGGTGGAAAAAAGAAAAGACGGCATTGTCGTCCGTGGCGCGAAAGCCCACCAGACAGGGGCCCTCAATTCCCACTGGATTCTTGTCATGCCGACGATGACCATGACGAAGGAGGACAGCGATTACGCCCTTTCCTTTGTGGCTCCTGCCGACGCCGAGGGCATATTTTACATTTACGGCCGCCAGTCCTGCGACACGCGGAAACTCGAAGGCGGCGAAATAGACGTGGGTAATAAACAATTCGGCGGACACGAGGCACTGATGGTCTTTGACAATCTATTTGTCCCCTGGGAAAACGTATTCATGTGCGGCGAATACGAATACAGCGGCGCCCTGGTGGAAAGATTTGCCGGGTATCACCGCCAGAGTTATGGCGGCTGCAAGGTCGGCGTCGGCGACGTGCTCATCGGCGCGGCGGCTTTGGCTGCCGATTACAACGGTGCAGCCAAGGCATCCCACATCAAGGACAAGCTGATCGAAATGATGCACCTCAATGAGACCCTTTACGCCTGCGGGATTGCCTGTTCGGCGGAAGGGCACCAGACCGCATCCGGGAACTACCTGATTGATTTGCTGCTCGCCAATGTCTGCAAACAGAATGTTACGCGTCTCCCCTACGAGATCGCGAGACTTGCGGAGGATATTGCGGGGGGATTGATGGTCACCATGGCCTCCGAACAGGATCTGCGCCACCCTGAGATCGGTAAGATAGTGGAAAAATATTTCAAAGGGGTCGCGTCGGTTCCGACTGAACATCGCTGCCGCGTTTTGCGGCTCATTGAAAATATCACGCTGGGGACGGCGGCGGTGGGATACCGGACCGAATCCATGCATGGCGCAGGCTCACCGCAGGCGCAACGGATTATGATCTCACGCCAGGGAAATCTTGAGTACAAGAAGAAACTGGCTAAAGAAATTGCCGGGATCAAGGATTGACGCGGGATATAAGATGAAAATCATGCATCCGTCGGTCGGGATTGGTTCGGCAGGATCGCTTGATCGTTTCGCCGAATAAATGGAGAAAGGAAGATGTCAAGCGAAGAGAAAGACTTGTTGGAAGAGTCCCTTACGGGCTACAAGGAAAAAATCGTACCAATCACAAAGACTACCTTGACTTGGGATAAGGATCTTATCTTTACGGGCACGACCCAACAGGGATATGAGATAGAATTCGATGCCAATGCCCAATGGGGTTGCAAGCCGACAGAGGCGCTGCTTCTAAGTCTCGCCGGTTGCATGGGGATCGACATTGTCATGTTTTTACAGAAGATGAGGGTTCCACTGACAAGTTTCAAGATGGAACTCGTGGGAGAGCGAAATCCGACACCGCCACAGTATTTCAAGGCCATTGAGATCGTCTTGTACATAGGGGGGGGGAACCTTAATGCCCAGAAGGTCGATCGTGCCGTATCCTTGTCTCATGCTAAGTATTGTTCTGTTTATAATTCCCTCCGCAAGGATTTGGAAATGAAGGTGCGATACGTGCTCGAAGAATCAAATTAGCGAAGCTCACACCTCATACAGCTTCGGACATCCCTGGCAGATTGGATGGAGCATCGAATCGAAGGAAGCTCGGAACGAAGCGTAGCCCTTACTTTGCCAGATGGCCAGAATCGACTCGTCCGTGGCATTGCCGAAGGTAAGACGCTGATATACTTTTTCACACTCACCTGCCATGTGGGAAATTCCTGAGGCAGAGATGTTTGCGAAAGCGCATGGGGAGATGGCGCCGTCTGCAGATACAAAAAGCGCTCTCTCGATGTTTTCTGTGCAGACCCGGCTTCTCTTTCCCGGCGAGACCAGTCGATAGTAGATATTCAGTCCTCCTCGTTCACCCTCCCTTACCAGTCCATCAAGCAGAGTTTTCAACTCGCCGTGCATGTTTTCATCTGCCGGCGCAAGTATCTCCTCCCGCAGGTCTTTACTCGGGACGAAGTCAAGGGTACTCATGATCACCTGCTCTATCCCGTGGTCCTTGAATGCCGGGATAATCCTGTGGATGTCTTGAAGATATGAGCGGAGGAGCAAGAAGGCAATGTTGACCGTTGGCGTCTCGACCTGACGAGCTCTTTTCTCGGCAGCAAGGTCGGTAATGGCCTGAAGAATCGTCCTGTATTCTGTCTTTTTGCGCACAGTGTCGTTCTTCTCGCCTATGCCTGCTAAAGAGAACGCAATATGGTCGATACCGCTCTCGACGAGTCTGCCGATCTTCCGGCGGTCGAGCAACATACCGTTTGTTGTCGTACTTACCTTGCAACCTATCTTCTTCAGACGTGCGACCATCTCGAAGAAGCCAGTGTGCAGGAATGGCTCACCCCATCCCTGCAGATGAATCATCCTGGCCGTGGCGAAAAGAGGGAGCATTCTTTCGAACGTGTCAAGCGAAAGGTCTCTGTCGCGCCAGTTGGATCGGTATACTGTTCTCGGACAATAGGTGCAGACCGCGTTGCACCGCGATGTGACTTCAACCTGTACCCAGTCGAGCCATGGCATCCGCTCGAATTCCCACCATCGAGCAAAATGATTGGCAAGGGATTTTCGCAGTACAGCCATCGTCATCCGCTACATCGCTTCCTCTTGCATTATTTATTTTTTTTCCCGATGGCAAAATTTCTCAATGCTCTGTGCAGTGTTGTGGCGGCAAGGAGAGCACAATGCTTGGCGTCTTCCGGCATCCCTCCCAAATGCTCCAGGATGGAACTCTGGTTGATCCTGATACAGTCCTTCGGGGCTTTTCCCTTCGCCATCACGGTAGCTGCAGAGACCGCAGCATGGGATGTCATACAGCCATCGGTGGTGTATCGAATGTCTTCAATTCTGCCTTTTTTCACACGTAGAAATATTTCCACCGTATCACCGCATGGGCCGGTGATCTTTGCATATCCTTCAGGCTTCTCCATCGCCCCGTAATTCCTCGGGTTCGTTCCATAATCGATGACTTTTTCTGAAAAAAGATCCTTAGTTTTTTCAAAAAGCAAGTCCATCATTTCTTTTCTAATTTTTTCTTCTTCCATTTTTTAACTCCTGCGTAACCTTCCTATATATTTTTTATCGTACCCATTCTGTACAAATTTTGCTATGGGGAATTTCATTTGTGACATGCTGCTCCCTGCGCGCACGGCGCTGTGTCGCAGCGCTCCTCTCTCCCGCAACAGGTCTTACCCCCTTGAGAGCCCATTAACTGACCTATTCTGGATTGGACACCCTTTGACAGGATTCTTGTTAAATCTTCGCTCCCGCAGGAACCGCACATCCTGGCGAATTTCTCCTGCGTTATCCCCTCAAGGAATTCAGAAATTCTTCCGCACATGGCGCATTCATATTCATAAATTGGCATATTCCATAAAGCCCCTTCTTCTTTTTATCAGGATAACACACTACTCACAAATGGTCACTTTTTTACTTGACAAGTTATGAGCATATGCCTATAATGACGTCAAGGAGAAAAAATAATGGCCAGACCCAAATGTTGTCGGAGAGTGGCGGGAGAGCCGGGCTGCGAGATATTCAAGCCCGTTGGAGTGCCTGTATCCGCCATTGATGAAGTGGTCTTATCCATGGATGAGTTTGAGGCTATCCGGCTGGCCGATTTTGATGGGCTTTACCATGATAAGGCGGCAGAACAGATGAAAGTCTCACGGCAGACTTTCGGAAGGATTATTCAAGCGGCAAGGCACAAGGTGTCTCAGGTGCTGGTCAAAGGTCTTGCCCTTCGCATTGAATGAGGTGAAATCAAAATGGCCCAGAAGCGAAATTTTAAATGTCTGAAATGTCAGCATAAGTGGGATGTGCCTTTTGGTACAGGCAGACCCGCAGAATGCCCGGCTTGCAAGGATGTGACCATATGCCGTTCTGAAGGGCAGCCAGGACGAAGGGGACTGGGTGGAGCATGTCAGCGCAGGCGTGGATTCAGCAGGTCTTAAGCAGAATACTCACCGTTGCGGAGCAAATCCCCCAGCCCCCTTTGAGACTGTGTCATAATAGGGAAAAATGTCATTCCGGTGAACCGAAGCCCTGAGCATAGTGAAGGGGAATGTGAGGAATCTTTAAGATCCCTCCCGGAGTTTACCCTGAGTAAACACGAAGGGATCGGGACAAGGATTTCTCGTTTCACTCGAAATGACAAGAAAGAGAATTACGACACAGTCTCCTTTTGCAAAGGGGGTGAGAAAGAGATGACGTCAATTTTCGTATTAATGAAAAATAAAAAGGAGATAATAGTATGAAGGTATGTTTTCCAACTGAAGCATTGCAAGGACTGGATAGCAGAGTTTATGGACATTTCGGGTCTGCGCCCGGCTTTGTCATTGTGGATACGGAAAAGATGAGCGTGGAAGAAATTAACAATAACGATCTGCATCATATGCATGGGATGTGTCAGCCTCTCAAAGCTCTGGGAGGATTTAAGGTTGATGCCGTGGTTGTTGCAGGTATCGGCATGGGCGCCCTGATGAAGCTGCAAGCCCAGGGGATCAAGGTTTACCGTGGTGCGCAGGGCACCGTCCAACAGAATATTGATCTCATTCGAGACGGTAATTTGCCGCAATTTTTGGAAGAAAATACCTGTGCAGGCCATTCAGGTGGCGGGTGCGCCCACTGATTGGAGTGACCTATAGATTAATGAAGGGGTCAGATTATGTCGTTTAAGATACTTATTATCGGTGGAGTGGCCTGCGGGCCAAAAACTGCATCGAGGCTGAAGCGCCTGCGTCCTGACGCGGAAATTACCATAATTGAAAAGGGCAAAATCGTTTCTTATGGCGCCTGCGGTCTTCCCTATTATGTGGAGGGTTTATTTTCCGATGTTGATGAACTGATCAAGACGCCGGTTGGTGTTTCCAGAACACCCGCCTTTTTTGAGAAGGTGAAAGGCGTCAAGGTGTTGACACAAATGGAGGCGCTGAAAATCGATCCAGCGAGAAAGGCTGTCCGCGTAAAAAACCTGGAAACCGGCGCCGAAGAAGATATGGCCTATGACAAGCTGGTTTTAGCCACCGGTGGTTATCCTTTTCGTCCGGATATTCCCGGTCTCGATCTCGGAAATGTGTGGTTTATATCGCACCCCGATCACGTGGTCAGCCTGAAAAAAGAAATTGCGTCGCAGGGCCTTAAAAAGGCTGTCCTCGTAGGGGCCGGATTTATCGGCATAGAGATGGCAGAGGCGCTGGTTCATCAGGGTCTCGGGGTGACGATTGTCGAAATGATCGATCAGATCATGCCAGGCGTTCTGGATAAGGATGTCGCCACGTTTGCCGCTAAACACTTGCGTCAGAAGGGCGTAAATCTTGTTTTGGGGGAATGTGTAACTGGTATTGAAGGCAAGGAAAAGGCAACTGCCGTCAGAACCGATAAGCAGATCATCCCGGCGGACATTGTGGTCGTTGCGGTTGGAACACGCCCCAATGATAAACTGGCAAGGGAGGTCGGGCTTCTGTGTGCGCAGCAGGGTGGAGTTGTCATCAACGAATATTGCCAGACGAGCAATAAAGATATCTACGCTGGCGGCGATTGCGCGGTGAACAAGTATGTGAATGGCAGCGTTGGGGCTTTTCTTTATGTGCCCCTGGGATCGACGGCAAACAAGCACGGAAGAGTCATCGCTAACCATATCGCAGGCGTTCCTACGCCTTTCAAGGGCATCACCTGCACATCCATCGTACGGGCTTTTGATTTTACGATTGGACGAACCGGTCTGACGGAAAAACAGGCCCGGGAATTGAATATGGACATAGAGACATTCACTCTGGCAGGTCCCGATTTGCCTCACTATATGCGGGATAACAAACCCCTGGTAATAAAGATGATTGCCTCCAGACGGGATCGAAAGCTCATCGGTGTCCAGGTGGCGGGACCCGGCAATGGTGCAAAGCGCCTGGATGTGGCGGCAAGCATGATATTAATGGGAGGCACACTGTACCAACTTGCCGATATCGATTTTGGTTATGCGCCGCCCTACAGCACGGCGCTTGATCCTCTGGCCACTTGTGCCCACATGTTAACCAATAAACTTGACGGTATTGCCAAGGGTATTTCTGCTTTCGAAGCTAAAGTGCGGATCGAAAAAGGCGATGTCCTTTTGCTTGATGTGCGCACGCCTGATGAATTCCAAACCAATCAGTTGCCTTACGATGTTCTCCACATTCCGCTGGGAGCACTTAGAGGCAAAGCTCCTGAACTGCCCAAAGATAAAGATATCATGGCTTTTTGCAAGATCAGTTTACGCGGCTATGAGGCGCAACGGATTCTGAATGCTGCCGGATTTGACAGAGTACAATTCATTGAGGGGGGCATTGTAGGATGGCCGTTTGAAGTGAAGATGTTAAGATGACCGGACGAAAATAATAAGGAGGTAAACCTTATGGACTGGTTGAAAAGGGAGGACTGGTCGCCATATATTGGCGGGGCCATAATTGGTGTCCTGAGCTGGATCGCCTTTCTAACGGTGGCTCCCCTCGGTGCCTCGACGTCGTATGTGAGGACATCCGGAATGATAGAAAAAATCTTCGCTTCTGATCATGTCAACAGCCTTCCATATTATCTAAAGGAATTACCGATAATAGACTGGCAATGGATGTTTGTATCAGGCGTCCTCATAGGAGCTTTTATATCGGCATGGCTTTCAGGGACATTGTACAGAAGATTTGTTCCCGTGATGTGGAAAGAGAGGTTTGGCGGCAACCGCTGGAAGCGCTGGGTATTTGCCTTCGTGGGCGGAGTGATTCTCATGTTCGGCGCCCGCATGGCGGACGGCTGACCGCTGGGTCACGGGGTCAGTGGGACCCTGCAGCTCGCTGTCAGCAGTTGGATCACCGTTCCTTTTATGTTTCTCTCCGGCATTATAACCGCCCTCATTATTTACAGGAGGACTTAAGATCATGGCGCCCTTTATCACATCGGCAACCGGAAAGCTTTTGATTGGGTTATCCCTTGGTATTATTTTTGGCTTTACCATCCACAAGAGCAGGATGACACGTTATGAGACGATTGTCGGGTTGCTTCGCCTACGGGATTTTACCATGTTGAAAGTCATGCTCTCGGCAATTGTAGTGGGGATGGTCGGCATTTACTTTTTTAAAGATATAGGGATACTGAAATTGAGTCCCAAGTCAGCCGTAATAGGGGCCAATATCATCGGCGGTTTGATCTTTGGTGTCGGTTTTGCACTGGCCGGATACTGTCCGACAACCGGCATAGGGGCCATTGCTGAAGGCCGTTATGACGCTCTCCTGGGCGCCATCCCCGGGATGCTTGTTGGCGCAGCTATTTACGCCGAAGCCTACACTTGCCTTAGGAATAATATTCTGCAATGGGGCGCCTTAGGTAAAATAACGATTCCCGATGTTCTTGGATGGGGTTACCCCTATCACTGGATATTGATTTTCATCATCTGCACAGCCATAATCCTGTTTTGCCGTGGACTACAAAAGCGAGGCCTGTGAAGGAAATATTGCAACAAGAAAGGATGCTATTTGCGAAATCAGCATCAGAAAGGATAGGCATTATTTAGCTCTGGTCATAAGTGTGAAATACAAAAAGCACCGGATAACGGTGCAAAGGATTTCAGGATGAAGACCACAAGAATGTTGGAGCTGGTTCCCATTGGTGTAATACACTCACCTTACCGAAAGAAGGGCGATGCGCCTCACCAGGGAAGGCTCTCTCCCACTACAAGTGAGATTGAAATCTTTCCAGAATATGTCGGTGGGTTAAAAGATATCGCAGAGCTGCCGCATTTGATCATGCTTTACTGGCTTGACAGGGCAGACCGTCGCACGCTCACGGCGATCCCGCCTCATTCACAAAAAGAGCATGGAGTATTTTCCACCCGCTCGCCCGAACCCGATTGGATTTGCAGTGATAGATCTTCTCGGCATTGACGCCGCCCGGCTCATCG
>Ga0315273_10001643_pt1 | contig 25600 bp, 22 predicted proteins | sample YL17G02_0_MG_FD_205753 | JGI IMG/M metagenome (GOLD analysis project Ga0315273, IMG submission 205753) | Sediment microbial communities from Yellowstone Lake, YNP, Wyoming, USA - YL17G02_0 | ecosystem: Environmental > Aquatic > Freshwater > Lake > Sediment | place: USA: Wyoming | collected... | reverse complement strand
AAATTTGGCGATTGCTTTCTTTTTCTTCAGGAGTAAGTTCTTTGCCGCGTGGCTTCTTCTTGGGTTGGATCATGGTTACGTTTGTCAAGCTATAACCTTGAAAACCAGTGTCCTGACACAAACTACTCCCCTCTGGAAAGGATAAGCCTGTTTCATCGGCGATTTTCTTGTCATGCTTCTTGCCTTCACAAGTCGGAGTGAGTAATATAATTTTGGCTTGTCGATTGACCACCACATTGTTCTTCACGCAATGGCGTTTTTTCTTACCGCTGTAGAAAGTGCCTTGGATTTCTTGGTTTTTTGGTCTCTGAATGGGGCGTTCTGTGCCATCTTGGAAGAAAAGTTGCCCTTTTTCAGGCGCCAAATGCAAATCTTGGGCATGGCGGGCAGGTTTCTCGCCTACCACGGTCAAGGCTTGGTTCAAACAAGGATGAAGAACGTGAATCCATTTGTTGGCTACTGTTTGAGGCATCTCGTACACTTCTCCAAAAATATCCTGCGTTGTTGCCTTGCGAAGGTACATCAGGATAAACATGAGTTTGTCTTCAATCGTGGGCAACGGACAGTTGCAATAATCCACGTAACAACGCTTCTGACGCTTTTTTCCTTCCAGCGTGTAGTTTTTCATGCGGTTCAGAAAACTGGTCTGAAAGGCAGGCAACAACGCATGAAACTCTTCCAGGGTATATCCAGTTAATGCATGAAACTGTTTCTTTTTCTCGGAAAGTTTGGCATAATTACACATTGAGGGGTTCCTTCCTTAGTCTGGTGATGCAGCTTGGGAAGGATACCCCTCATTTTCTGTCTGCTCAAATTAAATCGTGATAACGTCTCTTATATACCGGACGGATTTTTTTGATTTTCTACAAGGGTCATATAGTACTGCACAACTTTTTCCCTGATCGTTTGGCGGTTTGCAATTTGCTCCACCAGTTTGCGGTTGTTTGTTGCAACGGTGTCCACCAGTGCATCATCTTTCATGGCGCGAATGAGAGCGTTGGCGATTTCCTCCGGATAGAGATTGCGGGCAAACAGGACATTAGTTTCTTCCCTTACAACAGGGGTAATGGAATCCAAGGGGGAAACTATTGGAAAGACACCACAAGCCATGGCTTCATATAGGCTATTAGGAAATCCATCTATCAAGGATGGCGCCAGCATAACGCGTGCTTTTATAAGCAACTCAAACACCCTGGCTCGCTCAATTCTATCAAAAAGATGACAATGCTCGCGAATTTGCGCAGGCAAATCCCAAAACCATGTTGTGACTTCAGGGTTGGTTGCCAGCATGTAAATTTCGCAAGGTTGTATATCTTCCCAACACACCTTCAAGGCTTCAAATACAGGCAATGCCTTCGACCAGTAACTTTCATACGCTTTGGGCCACAAAATAATTCTCTCGCGTTTTGAAGGCGGTTGATTCCACAACGATATAAAGTGATCCACATCAATTCCTCCCGTGCCGGGCACGGGAACAATATTTGCAATTTTGGCATTTGGGATCCCCAGCCCTTTTATATAATCAACGTTGGCAAGGTTGTCGGTAATGATTGAATCGCAATCCGTGAGAATATCCCGGATCTGGCTGGAAAAGGCTGGATCATGCTTTCGCAATGCCAAGTCTGAACCACCCCGCAACTGGACAACCCACTTCCCATATTTTTCCAGGTGATTTTTTTTCCTGCACTGATAATAGAATAAGCCGCCCTGCTCATCGTATATCCCCAAAGTTTGTATAATATCCGGCTTCCAATCCTTAATAACATTGGCAAGCCATGCAGACGGCACATCGGCATCAGATTGAAGCAATCCCATTTTATTGCGGGGGGAATATGCAATGGATAGTTCGAATGGCATCCTGAGAATTTTCAGGATACGCCTCATGACCCGGAGGCCAAAATAAATGGGATGCCATCGTAAAAAATTTCCCTTTTTAGGAACGGGGAATAGTGTCTTCCGCACGGCCGGCTCAAGACCTTCCGATAGTTGTGATGTCAACTGCGGCAAATAAGTCCGCACCATCCAGTCCACGGGCGGCATCCAGCCACCGGGTGTCGCAAACAAGCGCACATTTAATTCAGATTGGGAAAGTAAGTCAATCCATGAATGGGTGTGCGTGCTATAAGCAAGACCAATGAATAGAATTTTTGGCTTGCCCGGATTTGGGTCGCTTTCAAAATCAAGCGTCATCGTTCTATCTGTCCAATACTTCACGTGCCCAAAGTTCAGTCATCATCAACAACCAGGGATGCGTCCATCCAGCCGCCTGAGATTCAAAATTTCCAAGAACGGTGCGCGCTTGTTCGGGAGAAAACCAGCCTCGCTTCCGTAGGGTGGATTCTGAAAGTGTATCCATCATAATCTCTTTGAGCGGGCCTCTGAGCCAGACATCGAACGGCATACCAAACCCACGCTTGGGTTGGAGGTCAAAATCCTTTGGTAACATGGGCCGTCCAACATCTATCAGAATGCGTTTTGCTCCCAGTGCGCGGTATGTGTTTACCATAATATCGCCGCCTTTTATCCTTGATGATACCAGTTTACTTTCGTCAGGTAAAGAAAGGGCAAGGTCGGCAAGTTCAGTGTCCAAGTAGGGGACGCGGACTTCAAGCGTGTGAGCCATCGAAGCTGAATCAATATCCCGCAAGAGTTGATTCGCCGTGTAGCCGCGCAGGCAAAGCGCAGTGACGCGTTCCAAAACAGAGCCAGTGGCAAGTTCGTCAATCGCTTTCAGGTCAGCCGCTTCGCTCCTGCCGGCTTGCGCATCCTGTTTTATTTGAGGATCAAGCAAAAGCATGGTATGAAGCGAGCCGAAGATGTGGTATTGCATCGCATAACGGCTGAGAAAACCCGCGCTGGTACGCGCTTGATGAAGTTTATGATTCCATCTCGTTGATATGATGGGGTCAAAAATAGGAAGGCGGGCAAATGCGGCAATAGCGTTTGTTCGCAAATTTGCAGGATTACCCGCCTCACGCACCATGTTGATATACCAGGGATAGCCCGCGAATAATTCATCTCCGCCTGTGCCTGAAATTGCTACCGTGACATGTTGCCTTGCGGCCATGGAGACGAAGTACGAATTCACTCCATCCACTGTTGGCTGGTCAAGCCCGGAAGCAATGTGAAGGATTCGGTCGCGCACATCAGTGCCTTGCACAATTACATGATGATGATCTGTTCCAAGAAATTCCGCTGTCTTGCGCGCTTCCTCAGTTTCATCTATATGACTGCCTTCCTGCTCGAACCCAACCGAGAATGTTTTTATACGATGCCCTGCCAGAGCGCTCATCATTGCAACCGTGATGGATGAATCGACTCCGCCGCTAAGGAATGCGCCGAGCGGAACATCGCTGACCATTTGCAGGCGGACGGATTCCTGCAACGCCTCACGCATGACTTCAACCTGTTCCTCGTAGGGAAGTTTTCCTGCCTCGGGTTTTCGACCCACACCCAATGACCAGTATCGCTCAACACGCAATTTGCCATTTTCAATGATCAGCCGATGCCCCGGCAGGAGCATTTTTACATCCCGCAAAATGGTTTTTGGCTGGTAAATGGAGCCAAAGGTAAGCAGGAGACGCAATGAATCATGGTCTACTTCGCGTTTGATAAGACCGCTGGCAAGCAGGGCTTTGATCTCGGATGCAAATATAAGTTGGTTGCCGATTTCCGCATACAAGAGCGGTTTGATCCCCAAATGATCGCGCGCCAATAAGAGACGTTCCCTGCCATGCCCACGGCGGATATCATATATTGCCAGGGCAAACATGCCGCGTAAGCGCAGAAGGAAATCATCGCCGTATTGTTCGTAAAGCCGCAGGATCACTTCTGTATCCGATGTGGACACAAAACGATGCCCCATTTTTTCAAGATGCTGTCGTTGCTCCTGGAAATTATAGACTTCGCCGTTGTATACGATCCAGATCGTTTGCCCGGGATTGCTCATAGGCTGATGGCCTGTTGGGTTTATATCAATCACTGCAAGACGCGCCATGCCTAAAGATGCTACTTCACCATGATATACCCCTGAATCATCAGGCCCACGATGGTGAAGAGCAGTAACCATTTTTTCAACTTTTTCAGGGTCAGGATGACCCCAGATACCACAAATGCCACACATTAAATATCCTCTATTGTCTCTTTGTTATAAGTTCTTAAGTGGTTTTCTTGCCCAAGCTTCCACACCATTACCAGCATAAACCGTATTTACTCCTTCAAGGCCAAGAGAAATTAGGTGAGATTCTATCTCTTCCCTTGTGCGCAGATGCTTATAAAAATCAGTAAGCGTATCGTGAGTATCTAGCAAGGCCCATTCGTATATTAGTTTTTCATCGAGTTGAGCATAAGAATCATAGTAATCTACGACAGGAGACCAGTACAAGAATTTTGAGCGTAATTTTGCAACCAACTTGTTGCTTCGATACTGATGTAATATTTTATGGATCGGCCACAACAGGTTGACGATTCGTTCAACAACTCGCATGGCTTTGGGACCCGGTTGATTTAAAAGGTACGCTCTTAACCTTTTACGCGATGGTGTGAATGGATATCCGTGCGAATAATGATCAATCAACAACAGCCCGCTAGGTTTTACATGGGATGACAATATTTTCATGGTCTCTTCCGGGTCAGGTGTATGCTGAATAACGCCAATACAGATCACAATGTCAAATTGTTCAGGTAAAACAGGCAACTCCCTTAGATCTGCCTGGCACACAAAATAATTTGGATACCCAGAACAATTCTTGTAATTTGCCTCTACAGCGCTGGAAAGGTCAGTCGCGAAAACATAAGCACCTGCTTGGAGCATTAGCTCTGTAAAGCGGCCAGCCCCACAGCCTGCTTCCAAGACTGTTTTACCGTGAAAAATATCCAATGAACCACCAGCAATACGGGTAAGGCGGTCTCGTGAGATGGTGAGACCCGTAAAAGAATCCATCTGGGTTGATCGAAAAGTATTCCATTGCAGACCAAAAGAAGAAGAGTAGTTTTCTGCAGGCACAAACCTGGGAATTTGGTCCACGACAGGAAAAGCACAACCTTTCACACAGGTTAATTCACCGCCACTTGATTGCAACGGTTGGTCATGTTTATTACAGGTCAAATTTACAGGACTATTCATTGTAAATAAAATCTCACATTCTCCTGGGATATCCCAATGTATATTGCCGCGGAAATTATTCTCATTTTGCAATCACTTATCTTGAATATTTTTATTCCCATTGAGATATTTTTTTATCCAAGTCGGGTCATATTTGGAAAGCAAATTTCCAAGTTCAATTATTTTATCAATTTCACTGTCTTGAAAATATATATCTGCTAATTGAGACCCAATCGCTAAACAAACATTCCTAAGTAAATTTTGCAATTCCATTGGCGCGAAATCCATTCCAATATAGCTATCAGCAAGGATAGACGCATCCTTAAGTATTTTCTGTAATTTTTTTTCATTTAAGGCCATTGTAAGAGAATCTGCATGGCTAAAGTAAAAATAAGTGGCAAAATCCAACAATTTGTATTTGAAACCCCATAACTTTAAGCGGATCATAAAATCTGCATCGCCTGAAATTTTGTACTTTGGATTAAATGCACCAACGTTTCTACAAATATCCCTTCGAAAGAACCATGCATTCATTAGGCAACCCGACAGAACAATTTGTTTAAACAATCCTTCAGGCGGAGATGATGAAAGACGCATTTTTTCAATTCGTTCACATCTCTTGTTTTCCTCAAAAAAAACAGCCTGGCCGCCAACTGCATCCAGCTCTCGATCCTTAAATTGTTTTACGATCTTATCAAAGATATTGGGGGCGTATAGATCATCGGTGTTCAAGAATCCTACGATCTCTCCCTGCGCAAGGTCAAGCCCTTTGTTCAATGCATCGTACATACCCTGGTCTGGTTCGCTAATGACTGTAAGGTGTTTATATTTCTTAAGCACATCGAAAGTGCCATCCGTTGAACCACCATCTACAATGATATGTTCAAAATACGGGTAATTTTGGGCGAGGACGCTTTCAACTACTTCAACAATGAATTCAGCGCGATTTAGGCAGGGGGTTATAACGGAAATTTTCATTTTATATCCAGTTTATGCCTGTTGATGTGGAAATTTCCACACATCTGGAAAACAACTAAAAGAATCCGCGACTGTATGGGCAGACGATTTGGCGATTTTGAATGTCGTTACCGTTTTGATTGTTTTGATGACCTTCTTTGCTTGCCGTCGCATTGAATAATGGGTTTTCAATGATTTTCCCTTGATTGTAAGACGGGTCGCAATGCTAATGCGCGGCTAGGGAGAGCCATCTGGCAGGGTCTCAGGCAGTTGAGGCGTCTCTTCCCGTCCACGGCCAGCCGATTCTTCCAGCAGGAGCAGGTGGGAGTTCGTTCAGGATCAGACAGCGCATATATCACTATTTTCCAGGAAACGAAGCAAGAACTTGTTTTAATTGCCCGGTAACAAAAGTTACATCTTCTTCTGAGAGCAACGCCGACGATGGCAAATTCATTCCCTGCCTAGCCAAACGTTCGGATATCGGGAAAGATTTCTCCTTCACCAATTCAAGGTACATGGGTAGGGTGTGAAGGGGATAGAAAAAGGGTCTGGTCTCAATCCCAACTTCCAATAACATCTTCATCACGATGTCTCTCGGAATTCCTTCTTCAAGAACCACACTGGTCATCCAGTACACATTGTGAGCCCAGGGCTCTTCAATCTGGAACGAAATTCCGGAATTGTCTTTTAAATTTTCAATATATTGAGCCGCTATCCTTCGACGCTGGCTGATGTGCCAGTCAACTTTTTCCAATTGAGCCAAGCCAATTGCCGCTTCTATATTCGTCATGCGGTAGTTATAACCAACAATTGGAAACCAATAGCGGCGATTTGGATCCATCCCCTGGCCTTTCAACTGCCGTACCTTGGAAGCAAGTTCATCATCATTCGTAATAACCATGCCCCCCTCGCCAGTGGTAATGATCTTGTTTCCATAAAAACTAAACGTTGATATATCGCCGATGGAACCAACTCGCCTTCCCTTATATTCAGCGCCATGAGCCTCAGCGGCGTCTTCAACAACAAACAGACCATGCTTATGTGCCACATGCATGACAGCATCCATATCCACTGGGTGACCGTAGAGATGAACCACAATGATTGCTTTTGTATGCGATGAAATACACTCTTCGAGAAGCGCCGGATCCAAATTCCATGTCTCAGCCTCAGAATCGATAAAAACCGGTTTCGCTCCGCAATACATGACCGCATTTGCCGTAGCCACATAAGTAAAGGTGGGAACAATTACCTCATCCCCAGGACCTATTCCCAAGGCTAACAGGGCCAGGTGCAATGCGACAGTTCCATTTGCGCAGGAAAGAGCGTGCTTAGCACCGCAAAATTCCGCAAAGGCAGACTCAAAGCGCTCGATGTATTGTCCATTGGATGAAATCCAACTGGAATCCAGACAATCCATCACATATTTTTTTTCGTTCCCAATTAAAGCAGGGGCAGCGACCGGAATCAATGGCTTCATAAAGTCTCCTTATCAGTATTCTTCGGATTTCGCATCCAATCCCAACTCAATAGCAGGCGGTCTTCGTCTGTCAAGGGATAACCAGCTGCACAACGATAAACGGCGCGATAGGCTTTAGCAGTGCGCTCCCAACTAAAATCCATAAGACGCCGATGCCCTTTCTGCACTAAATCAGAACGCAGTTGTTCATCGGTTGCCATGCGCTGGACAGCCTCCGCTATAGCCTCTACAGAAAATGGGTCAAAGAGAAGTGCGGCATTACCTGCCTGTTCAGGCAATGAAGTGACTGTCGAGCAGGCAACTGGAATTCCCTCATGCCAGGCTTCAAAAACAGGGGCGCTAGCGGCTTCAAACAACGTTGGGACTATAACGAATTGCGATAACTTATAAATAGCCCGCAGTTCCTCGGACGATATTATGCCAATAAATTGCGCCTGAGAATTCAGGTTGAGCTTTTGCAGGTGTTGTTCTATTTTCGGCCAAAAGGTTGAGCCTGATGAACTGCCAGTGCAGACCAAGCACACAATCAAACCTTTTTGGTCTCGGAGATAAGCCAGCGCCTCCAATAGCCGAAGGTGATTTTTATGTTCCCAGAGCATGGCAGGATAGAAGGCGAATACGGATGGTAAGTTATATTTTATTTCAACCGATTTAATCAGTTCTGGCGTGGGTTCAGAAATTGCCTGGGTGGGCGCTCCCCACGGTATGACTTGTATCTTTTTAGGTTTTAGCCCATACTGCTTAACAAGATCATTTTTAATCCATTGAGAACCCGCCACGACAACACGGGCATAATGACAACCTGGCGGGTATATGGCTTCCCGCTCTTGAATGAGACCGGGCGTAAAAAACTGCGGATAATGCAAATGCAGCAAGTCGTGAGGGTTATAGATCATTGGCAGGGCGCAAAGTATAAAACTTGGGTTTGGAAAATGGATTACATCGCATCCCAAATTTTCGTAGAATCCATTGGACAGGGGAGCTTGAAAACGATTTGCTCGCGGGCTGACAAAGTCATGTAGCCGTTTGTTAACGCGTCTCGCAAACGGACGTGACCATGAGGGAAGGAAGCGACTAAAGTTGTGGGCTTTTGGGGAATCTTGCCCTTGAAAATAGTGTAAAAGCCTGCCCAAATTGCTGCTTCCAGAGGGAATATGCTTAAAGGTGCGTTGTTGTTCATCTTCAGGATTTGGTCCGCGTATGAGGCGCTGATTTGGACCCAAATAGGGCTTCAGCCAGTCTGTATTTTCCCAGGGACCAATAATGACATACTCTTCTTCCCCGTCACTTAATTTTCCTAATGCAGAAATCAATCCAATTAATACATATTCCGTGCCGCCTGAGCCGCCATTGGATGGCAGTTGGGCGTTGATGGCAATCTTTATTGGGCTACTTACTGATAAAGAATTCATTATTCCAGTTCTTTCACCATAATAATTTTTGTATCTGGTTTTCCGTTTACAATAATAACTGTACAGCTTTTCTCTTTAAAACCCAAGGAACTATAAATATGTAACGCATTTACATTGCTTGCATACACCGATAATCTGATTTTCTTGCAGCCCAGGTTTTTGGCTTCTGTAAGTGAAAATTGGGTCAATTTCATCCCAATCCCTTGGTTGTGAAATGAACGATCTACCAGAACACCAAAGCTGGGGATATCAAATCCTTCATCCCAGCCTCTTAACATTGAAAGCCCCACAATTCGATCATCGAACAACGCAACATAGTATTTATCTTGTTTCGTTTTATAAATAATGTTCCGCGCAGTTTCAGATGTAAAAGGAAAAGGGTGAAAATACCGCACAATTTCAGAAATATTATTGTCATCAAGAAAACGGATAAGAATCTCGTAATCAGCCAACCCTACTTTGCGAATGAGCATATCTGTTTTTATTCCCATTTTACAACCTGTTTCCAACATTGGTTTTCAACTGAAGAGCTGAGTAAAAAGCTTGGACGTAATGCTCTGCAACATCATCCCAACTGGGACGCGGATCATTTGCTGCCTTGATGGCGGCCTGTTTGTACTCAGCATAATTTTCTAGAAGACTATCAAGAGCCTGCACAATTGAAGCGGGTGACGTTGGATCGAACCAGCCAATTATCGCACTGCGCCCAGACAGTTGTTCGTGCAAGACAGGAATATCTGAGCATAAGACGGGTATACTTACACTTAATGCTTCTTCAATCGGATAGCTTCCACCGCCTTCGGATAAGGTCGGCATTATTAAGGCCTTGGAATTTTTGACGATGGGCAAGACAAATTTATCTGGGATATATCCAAGGGCAAAAAAATCTTTGTTCGCGCAAAGCCCGGTGCGCAATAAAACACTTGCCCGCCAGTGATTCTGATAATCTGGGTTGAAAACTTCGGTACCACTTCCAAACAAAACTAAAGGCAAATCAGTGTGATGCTTAAATTTCGCCCAGGCCAGGAACAAATTATCATGGTTTTTATGGACAGTAATATTTGAGGGAAATACAATGTAATTTTGGGGGAGATTAAATTCCCTTAAATTTACATTTTCGGCAAGCTCCAAAGTATCGGGCAATATATCATGTCGAATGATATTTACGTTTTTGGCTAGATCTGGGTAATGAAAATGTAGTCTATTTTGTGTGTTCTCCGATGAAACTATTACCAGTTTGGTGTTTTTCAACCACCCTGCCATGCTTGCTTTTTCTTGCTGGGTTTGTTCCCATCCCAGTATTTCCGGAAAATCGAAAAAGGTTAGATCCTGAATGGTACAACAAACCACTCGATTCAATAAACCATCCGGGAATTGATGCCGGTGTGGCCAAAAAACATAGGTAACATCATTTTGACCGGAGTGAAAACTCAGGATATTCTGTAGTTCACGTTCGTCAATTTTTATTGCCCGAAACAATAATCTCCTCTTGATAAAATGAGGGAGACGAAGGCCTTTTAGGAGTGTTGAAAATCGATTTAATTTGTTAGAAGAAACTACTGTAATATTTTCATTCAACAATAAATGCTCAAAGGCTTCATTTTTGGGGCCAAAGAATGTAACATGACTGATCCGTGGATTCTTATTAATGGCCGAAATCATTCGAAAAAGCAGTCTTTCCCCTCCCCCTGGATTAATAATTGGACTCCAAATAAATATCTTAAGTTTTTCTTTGTCCATAATAGTTGCTCACATGTCCTTATTTTTTTAACAATCTGGGTTGGGTTAAAAGCCATGTTATGATGCGAACTTTAATAATCAAAGGGCTTTTTTGTATAATTATATCTGTATCATTCAATCTTTGGAGATAACCCTAGTAATACCAACACAAAAATAATAAATGCCTTTAAAGACTGCAAATGCAAATACAAGGGGTTTCTTTTTTCATCAATACAATAAAGCCATTCGTAATTAGCACCTACCTTCGATAATTGGCCTCCTCCAAACATAGATAGAATATATTGATGTGATTTTTTTGAATAAAATGAAACGTGTTGTGCTGATTTAGGCACCAAATACTTCCATGATGAGTCTGTATATTCAGATTCATAAAGACCGGTTGTGATATAAATAATCGACTTATTTTTATTTAAGATTTCTCCTAATCGAGTTATTTCATCCCTGGGATTGACAAAATGCTCAAAAACCTCGGTGGCAATTATTAAATCAAATGGACCTCGGTCTAAAACATCCTGCCATTCTTTAAATATACACTGATCCGAATAGTATGGTCTTGTATATGGGTCATATCCAATAACGTTCCACCCATACAAGTGACGCAGCAAATTAATCAAATAACCAGAGCCACTACCAAACTCCAAAACCCTTCCTATTTTGTTGTAATCTAATAATTTAACGCTAACCAACTGTCGAATTCTAGTGGCAGTCACATATTGTCTCCAGGCTGCTCCAGTATCCAGGTCTTCCACAGCATTGTATAAGTCAAGAAGTGTATCTGGCGATGCATCATCCAAATGATATGATTGAAGCAAACCGCATTTAAGACATTCATAATAGTCGGTAATAATCTTTCCGTCTAAAAGTGATTTGCTGAATTTTAGGATAAGTTTGGAGCTTTGGCATAACTTGCAAACGCGATTTTTTTCATTCATTTTGTGCGCTCACCAATGGAAGAGTTAATAACATAAAACTGGAGACTTCTTTAGAGTATGTCTAATTTTCTGTATCGGTTTCTTTTGTTATTCTCCAATTTAACTTTGGCCGAACCACTCCTCCCCAGCTCCCGTAATACCCATGCCTATCTTCGCCAAAATCAACGGTCTCAAAACGGACAATTTTTTCAAAATATTCCACGGCTTGCGAACGATTGATTACCAGAACAATAGATAATTTATATTGATCCTGGTTTAATAACCCACCTGGAATAACAACCATACCTGTATATAGTCCAATATCATGTGGATTGCCTCCCCAGCCTTCACCGCTGAGAGAAGGAGAAGCAAAAACTAACACATCATGGGAGTTTTGTATGTGGATAGATAAATTCAATATTACACCTGGTTTTAATGCCCGATATTTGATTTCAATAATTATTGGATCAGCCAGACCCAAAGTGGTCGCAGGAAAGTTATTTTTATCCATGACTTTTACAGAAATTATTCTTCCAGCCTGATTATCAATAATCGTATCAGGCTGCTTTGCAACCCAGGTCCCAATTAATTCCATACTTGTAGAAGTGTATTGATCAACAACCCTTTCAATATCACCGAGCAGTTTCAACTTTCCTTCGTGAACAAGTATGCCTGAATGACAAAGACTTTTGACCGCGGCCATATTATGGCTCACAAACAACACCGTTCTTCCCTCATGCGCCACATCACCCATCTTTCCCAGGCACTTTTTCTGAAACTCCGCGTCGCCCACTGCCAGCACTTCATCTATGATCAAAATATCAGGCTCCAACTGCGCAGCCACGGCAAAGGCCAGCCTCACATACATGCCGCTGGAGTAGCGTTTGACCGGTGTATCAATATAGGTTTCCACGCCGGAGAAATCCACGATCTCATCGAATTTACGCTGGATCTCGCGGCGATCCATGCCCATGATGGCGCCATTTAAAAAGATATTCTCGCGCCCGGTCAATTCGGGATGAAACCCCGTTCCAACCTCCAGCAGGCTGGCGATCTTCCCTTTGGTCTTGATCTCGCCCGAGGTCGGCGCGGTGACGCGCGAGAGGATCTTGAGAAGGGTACTTTTGCCCGCGCCGTTGCGCCCGATGATTCCCAGCGCCTCGCCCTGCTTAACCTGGAAATTAATCTCCCTTAGCGCCCAAATTGTTTCGCCATAGCGATTGCCGTGATCCTTTTCGCCGATCTTAAGGTGAGGGTCTGGCAAGCCGCGCCGTTTTGCCCACCAGCGCTGCACGTCGCCGCGGAATGTGCCAGTGTTAATCACGCCCAGCTGGTAGGCTTTGGAAAGATTTTCAACAGAGATGACGGTATTAGACATAAGGATGAAGGATCGCTTCGCGAGGTGAAGGATGAAAGAACAAGAGACGGAAGTTATTTTTTCAGCGCATCCAGAAATTCAGATACGGTCAATCCTGCCGAACGGATCAGACTGCGTAAAGTCCCCTTGGCGACTTCCTTGTGATCTGGCACAGATAACGTCGCAACCTGCCCATCTTTGATCAGGATAATATGGCTCCCTTTTTGCCTGACCACCTTCCAACCAAGTGATTCAAAAGCTTGTACGGTTTCACGGCCGCTCAGTTGGGGAAGCGCGGGCATCAGGGGTATACCTCCACCTGGCGGGTTTCAATGGTCAGGGGCAGACCTTGTTCCGCTCGAACTTCCAGGCAAAGCTGGATCGCTTCTTTGATGTTTTCCAGCGCTTCTTCCTTATTCGAACCCTGGCTGACACAGCCGGGGATGGACGGACATTCTGCAATCCAGACGCCGTCTTCATCACGGTCGAGGCTAATGGTAAGTTTCATTTCTAACTCCTCTTCAAATCGAAAATATAGGTTTGTCGCACATTTTGGACGCCAGACTTCCAGTTCCGCGCGAGAAAGTACCGGTGTTAATTGCGTTCAGTTGGTAGGCTTTGGAAAGATTTTCAACAAAGATGACGGTATTAGACATAAGAATTAAGGATAAAGGATAAAGGATCGCTTCGCGGGATAAAGGATAAAGACGATTATGACTCGCCAAGCCACTCTTCGCGTGTGACGCCTGCTTGTCGAAGGAGACGAGTCTCATACGCAAGTGCAGGTGTGCCTTTCGAGATGACAGGTTTGCGGGTGTCGTCCGCCAGCAGGGGTGTGGAAATAATCATGCTATGCCGCAACCGTTTCGGCTGGCGTCGGCAGTAGCGACACTTCAAATTGGACTTTTTGTCGTAAGGTTTCGGATGCGTCCAGGATTTCGATCCCCACCTATTTGTCATGTCGGTCAAAATCTGCGTGGACACCAGCGGTCACAGTATCGGTCCTGGCCGCCTTCTCTCCCGGTACTGCAAACCAAATATATAAAAGGTCTCGAACTACATTGTACTCAATCTTCATTGTTAGCTACCTTTCTGGAAACTCTGCCCATATCGTGCTTTCACTGCCAAAAGAACAAGCGCCTCGCCAATTACCTTTTAGTATACCGTTACTTCCTTCTCACGATGGAACTGTTCCTCCCACTCGGCCGCATACGGAAACACCAACACCTTGCCCAATGTTCCCTGTTTTGCATCAGCCGCCTGCCAGCCATCGTTCATTACTTTCTGAATTTTGGTTCATTGGAAATCGTCGTGGCGACCGCTTGTAGGTCGGATTGGCAATCCGACTTACGCCCTGCGCCTTATATGATGGTCTATCACGGCAACTCCCAGAGAGACCATTTTTTTGCGTTCTTTTCGCGTTTTTCATCTTCTTCGCGCAATTCGCGTTTAAAACAGGCGGCAGGCATAAAGGATGAAGGATAAAGAAGGGCAGAGAATAAGGGGCGGATTCGGTCGCCCATCTCCCGTCCCTGTTGTCTATAACTCATCCGCCAACTTTAACACGGCCTGATGAGTAGCAGGGGATAGGCGAAATCTCAATGTCTGCAATTGATCCAGAAGTGGGCGTACTTGAGAGATCAGCCCTGCTAGTTTAGCATCTAATAACAAGCCCAATGTCCCAGTCAATCGGAGGTTAAGCGATTATGCAACCCGGCGAGCCAACATGTCATCCAAAATAACTGTCGCGCCGGGGGTTTCCAACGCCAGCATCAACTTTTCCGATTCTCCCGCGCCCAAATCGGAAATGAGCGGTAAAGCGCTTTGCCCGGTAGGACTTTGTACCATGACTCAATCCAATTGTGAAAGATCGGGCAAGTTCATGCCAGCAACACGGCCAGCGGCGAGGTCATCTACAACAGCGGGAGGCACAATAATTTTGCCGGCCAGGGCAGGCAAAATAAGCAGTTGATCAATTTGGTGAAAGTGTTGAAATGGGGATGTGTTACAAATGACGTTCGTCACAAATCTTTCCCTTTCAAGCGAGTCTGGCGTTGGAGCTCTTCTTCGCTGAATTGAAACGTATCCACCCCATAACCTGCCAGCCTCGATAAAAACACCGTTCTGGGTACATCGGCAAGGTGCGCGGCAGCCCCGGAAGAGAGCTTGCCCATTTCATAAAGTTTTACAGCCGAAGCCATGCGAAGTATTACCCCAACATCTTCGGTAGATCCTTTAAAGGCAAATAACGTTTTGCGAGGGATATTCCAGGTAATCGTGCTCATTTTCTTTCTCCTGCATCTGGCATTGACATCTGCCAAAAATTTCATCTAAACGGGCATCCGTTCGAGGACCACTTCGCCGGCCACCAGATGCTGGGCATAAGAAAAGGCCGCCTGGATGTCTGCCGATTCAAGTTCAGGATAATCTTCCAATATCTCCTGTCTGCTGGCCCCTTTCGCCAGGAGTTCAATAATCAACTCCACGGAAATACGCAAGCCGCGGATGACCGGCTTGCCATGCAGCACCTGCTGATCAAAAGTAATGCGTCGCAATAGGTTTTCCATACCGATATTTTCCTTTCAAACTTATTTTCCTGACAGTATAATTATACTGTATCCATAAAATTATTTTCAACATGGTTGAAAATAAGGATGCCGATCAGCAAAACAACCAGGGTAAACCCCGCGCTATAAATAAGATAGACTGGTTCCAGTGAGCTCGTCCCCAGGAATGCCTTGCGGAATATCTCTATGATCGGCGTCATCGGATTGGCAAGCATAAGCCAGCGCCAGTTCGCAGGAACGATGGAAAGCGGATAAATAATGGGAGACGAATACATCAATAACGTAACGCCATAGCCCAGCAGTTGTTGCGCATCGCGGTACTTGGTGGTGAGAGAAGAGACAATAATACCAATCCCCAGCCCCATGCCTGCCATGATCAATAACAAAACTGGCAGGAAAAGAATCCATAGGTTGGGATGAAGATCAGACCCGGAAAGCAGGAAATAGATCAAAAATACAACAAGGATACTAAAGCGGATACCGAACGAAATTAAATTTGAGATGACAACTGAAATAGGGATGGCAAGACGCGGAAAATACACTTTACCAAAGATGCCCGCGTTGGCGGTGAAGGTGTTGGATGTGCTGGTCAGGCACGTGGAAAAATATCCCCAGATGGTGTTGCCAGCCATGTAAAAGAGAAATGGAGGCAAGCCGTCCGTGGGCAGTTTCGCCACCCCGTTAAAGATCACTGTGAAAACAAGCGTGGAGATAACAGGCTGGATAAAATACCACAGTGGGCCAAGAATAGTTTGCTTGTAAACCGCCACGAAATCGCGCCAGACCAATAACCAGACCAGGTCGCGATAACGCCATAAATCACCGAGGCGCAGGTCCCACCAGGCGCGCTGTGGGCGGATAATCATGTCCCATTCGTTGTTTGGATTCAAGATATGGTTTGACGCCATAATTTTTTACTTGCCTTTATAAACGATTTTTCTACCGTACATTTTAATCTTGGGACGCAGATTCACACTGATTTAAGAGAATTCATCTGCGTTTTCTGCGTTTTTCAGCGTCCCGCTTAAATTTTGTACGGTAGTGAGTAAACGATTTGAAAATCCTGTCCGACTGCTTTCAACAATGCCTCAGCGGGGGGGGGGGCGGGCGTTAATCCATTCTCGATACAGGTCAGGCGCAGAATATCCATCATCTCATCGTTGCCATCCAGGCAGACTCGGCTGATACCTTGAGACTTCAACTCAGCAACGATCAACCTGGCCTTCGAGCGCAACTGGTTATAAACCTGCAAGGATTTACGCATATATAGTAAAGTGCGTTGGGTCAGAGCTGACATCCCTTCCGGTGTTAAATGATATTTAAGCCGGGTACGGTCCAGGTGAGAGACTTTAACATAACCACAATTGACCAGCCGCTTGATATACCAGTTAACACCGCCCACTGCTATTCCCAATTGTGCAGATAAGCCTGCCTGCGTAACCATCGGGTCTTGCGCGATTGCTTCGAGGAGCTCGTATTCCTGATTTTTGATTACCGTGGGCTGTTGAGCATTCATTTTTTGAATTCTCGCACAAAAACCGACTCTTGTCAAGAATTGAGCGAAGCCAGCACAAGGCTTTCTTAAAATCTCGAAGCCCTAACGCGAATACCGTGCAACGAGCGAATATCGCGAAATTTTTGCGTATTTTTGCGCTGTTCACCCCATTCTAGCTGATCAGGCACATGATGTGCGCAGAAGCCTTAACCACAGAGAGACACGTTTTTTTTATCTCCGTGTCTCTCTGTTTCTATGGTTTGATCTTCAAACTCTTTATATTATTGACAGGATGGGTGGACAACCTGCGATAGATGGGCTATTTCGCAAGGGCAACCCAAACTCCATTATAACCAAACCCAATCAGGTCAGCCTTTCCATCTTTGTTTACATCTCCCGCCATGCGAGGATGCATTTCCACCCTCCAACCTTCCCCGGAATAATTAAAATTAGTTGTAGCCATGTATATGGGGTCGAAACCATCAACGCCATCTGAGAGGGCAACCCAAACTCCATTATAACCAAACCCAACCAGGTCCTCTTTTCCATCTCCGTTCATATCCCCCGTCATACGAGGATGTTTTTCTATCCTCCAACCTTCCTGGGAATAATTAAAATTGGTTGTCCACATGCTCATGGGGGCGAAACCAGTGCCAGTTGAGAGGGCAACCCACACCCCGTTATAACCAAACCCAACCAGGTCATCTTTTTTATCTCCGTTTACATCCGCCAGCATACGAGGATGCATTTCCACCCTCCAACCTTCCCCGGAATAATTGAAATTGGTTGTCCACATGCTCATGGGGTCGAAACCATCAACGCCATCTGAGAGGGCGACCCAGACCCCATTATAACCAAACCCAACCAGGTCAGCTTTTCCATCTCCGTTTACATCCCCCGTCATACGAGGATTTTTTTCTATTCTCCAACCTTCCTGGGAATAGTTAAAATTAGTTGTCCACATGCTGATGGGGGCGAAACCAGTGCCAGTTGAGAGGCCAACCCAGACCCCATTGTAGCCAAATCCAACAAGGTCATCTTTTTTATCTCCGTTTACATCCGCCAGCATACGAGGATGCATTTCCACCCTCCAACCCTCCCCGGAATAATTGAAATTAGTTGTCCACATGTTGATGGGCGCGAAACCATTAACACCATCTGAGAGGGCAACCCAAACTCCATTGTAGCCAAACCCAACCAGGTCAGCATTCCCATCTCCGTTTACATCCGCCACTATACGAGGATGTTTTTCAATGCGCCAACCTTCCTGGGAATAATTAAAATTAGTTGTCCACATGGTGATGGGTTTATGGGTAGGGCAAATTTGGGCCGTCAGAGTAAGGTTGTACGATATTTCCTGATTGTAATACTCGTCTATTTTTACATAATATGTCCCGGCAGGCAGGGCATCCACGTCGCATTGTCTGTCAATCAGAGAATAATAGTCGGTGCCACCGTCGTCGTTAAACTCCAATTGGGTCAGATTACTGTCATACAACCACATTTGCGTATCATAGCCCGAAAATCCGGTTGTTTCGAGCTGGACGAAAGACGGTCTACTTAACTCGAATTTGACCCAGTCAATGTCCCCCGTAGGGAATGTGCTATGGCCTTGTGGAGTTCCTGAATAGATCCATTTTGCCTGCCCAGAAACATTGTCAGACTCATAATTGTCAGTCTCGAGTGGGGGCATGTTTTCAGCAAAATTCATGTAGTTGTCAGCGTTTAGAATTGCATCATTGGGATTGCTACTTGCCAGGTTTTGGGATTCGCTATACCCATAAACATAATCTCTTGTGTCAGCTACCACGGTGAAGTGGCTCATTTCGTGGATGACAAGTGCAGGTAGGAAATCGGGATAGGAAAAAGCATTCGAACACATATAAATCTTATAGGGACGTTGGAAGTATACCCAGGCAGCATATCCTTGCGAGCAATAGGTGCTGTTATTACTGCAGTCAAAATTGATTCCAGCCGTATCCATTGCATTACTGATGGCGCTGTGACGACTCTTAACTATGTTGTACCGGGTGGGATCATACACACCAAACCATGCGACATAACGCTGGCCTGTTTTACCAGCATTAAAGTAACTCAGCGCATCAGATGAATATGTGCTGGCACGGGAACGGGCGTTAACAAGAGCAGATTGTTGTGATGCGTTACAACTGCTAAAGCCAGTGGAGCCGCTTACACTCTGCAGCATCATCTCTTCGGGCACAGAAGCAGGGCGACCCTCAATGAACAAATCCACTTGATTCGAAGTCAGGTGACCGGCTTTTTTTGTAAACCCATTACTTAGGTCAGCATATAGTTCATCCGAAGTGGCATCGTATACCACCGTGTAGTTCCCCGAGACAGAGAGATCGTAATAGGAGGAGATGTTGAGATCGCGAGTCAGGGTCTCTCCAGGTTGCAAAGTGATGTAATCCTGTTCGGTCGGGACAGGGCGTGAGGCGAGTGGGCCGATATATTTGACAGGTTCACCATTGAGCAGAATTGTGAAGAGCGGTTCCGCGATACCCTCGGCCGGGACATACCATTTGAGGATACTAATCGAATAACTGTTGGGATTGCTGATGGTCGCAAGTAGGATAACATCCTCGCTTGCGCCAAAGGATGCTTGATCAGCGCTTAAGCTGATAACCGCATCTGTTTGTGTTTCTATGGCAATATCCTGCGCCTGAACATCCGACGTTGGAGTAGTGCTCTCCGGCGCTGGGGTGGTGGTCTCTTGCGCCTCCGTCGTTGGAGTATCAGTCGTTCCTTCCTGCGCACGGGCGACAGGCAAATTCCCCGTACCAAAGGCAGAAAAGAATAATCCAAGTAACATAATTCCATACAGGGTTTTGCGTGTTAATGAAATTTGATTTTTGATTTGCATTTCATCCTCCAGGTGTCTTGAACGACTTGCGCCGTAATTGTTTAACTTTATTACATTTGACCTCTTGCATAAGTGAGTTTAATACAGCCACAGAGCGTACAGAGACCTTTGAGATAAGGCTCTTAAAACTCATTTCTCTGCGCTCTCTGTGGCAAAAAAGACTTTCGCAAGAGGTCTATTATAAAGCACGAACAATACAAATCATGCAACAAGTATCACTTGATTATCAACTTATCAGGATTGTAATTTTTCTACTATCTTCGTCGCGCGGCCCACAAGAGAAGCAGACCTGCAAACAGGAAGGTAAGTCCCGCACAAGGTAACTGCCACGAAGGTAGATCTTGTATTCGCACTTGTTGCCCTTGATGAGTGGGAACAGCCTGTACCTCCGATGTTCCTGAAGCCGTTGGTTGAATTGCAAGAGGCAATAATGCAGGTGTGTTTGTTGGAGATGCAAGCGCTGTGTTCGTGTTTGTTACGGTCACAATAAATGTGGGGGTGAATAGATTTCTACCACCAGCAGGGATAAGCGCTTGGGTAGGTGGCAGTACCAACTTCAAGGCCGCATCCATTTGGATCAAGCCATATCCGTATAAGTTATCCCTGCCTGCCGCACCCAGATCCAGTGCTGTGGATTCCATCACCCATTCAATGGCATCCGGGGAGAAGCCCGCAGGATATCCGCGCAGGATTGCGGCCAGGCCTGAGACGTATGGCGCGGCCATGGATGTGCCGCTTAAATACCCGTATCCGCCAATAACTGTTGAATAGATGGACGCTCCGGGGGCTGCCAAATCCAATTCTGGACCGAAGTTTGAAAACCCCGCGTGGTTGTTTGTATTGTCCACCGCACCTACTGCAATGACATTTGGATAACGCGCCGGATAGAGGATAACCCCACTGCCGGTATTCCCCGCCGCCGCAACCAGCAGGACGCCTTTTCCATAAGCATAATTGACCGCATCTTGCAACACAGCGGATGGAGAAGCGCCTCCCACACTGAGATTGATAACCTGCGTGCCATGATCGGCCGACCAGGTAATCCCAGCAGCGACATCAGCAAAACTGCCATTACCGCCTGCATTGAGAACTTTTACTGGCATGATGCGCGCTCCCCACGAAACGCCGGCCACGCCGATGCCATTGTTCCCGCTTGCAGCCGCAATACCTGCCACGTGCGTCCCATGTCCGTTATCGTCCTGCGGGATAGTGTCCCCGTTAACAAAATCATAGCCGGGAACGAGCTTGCCGGCTAAATCGGGATGACTGAGATCGACCCCCGTGTCTACAATGGCAATCGTCACCGCGCTGGAGCCGGTGGAATAGTCCCAGCCTTGTGGCGCACGAATATTGACCAGTCCGTATTGGAGATTCCAGTCAGGGTCAGCTGGAATGGTATCTGCGATGGATGCCATGTAATTTGGTTCTGCATAGCGGACTTGCGGACAGGCCGAGATGGCGGCAATGGATTCCGCGACTTTGCCGAAGGGAACCTGCACCACCCAGACATTGAGTTCTTCGATTGAAGATACGACCGTCCCATTCGCCGGGGAAAGACATTGCAGAATGCTTTCGTAGGCCGAGGTTTTTTTGAATCTAACCAGGACCTCATCAGGTGCATATTCTCCAGATAGAATGAGCAGGGGCGGCGAATCTGTGGATGTTGGGGCAGCGGAATTTTCAGAGACAACAGGTGCGGTAAATGAAGGAAGGCTGGTCGCTGTCTCTGTAGGCTCGGCTGTGAAAGTTGCTTCCGTCGTATTCGTGAAAGCGGGCTGAGTCTCTTCTGGCGGCAGCGTTGCAGCAGGATCCAAAGTCGGCGATGGGGTTGCCTCATCGCTCTGATAGGCTGAGACATTCGGCGTTTGCAGACCCAAACCCCACAAAGTAAGGCAAATGAACGCCAACCAGAAAGCTGGTTTGATTGTACGTGGGCGCCGGGATTGTCTTCTCATAAAGCGATCATACCTTTGGTGATTTATAGCATAGATAAACCGATTGCGAAAGATAATAGTTTGACAATGTCACATTCGGTATATGCAGGTCACTTTGTCCGTATACCGCCATATATGGCACATCGTTGGCATAACCATATTTGGGTAATATGGCCTAAATTCATGCAGGAAGGCTGCATACGGTAGAGATGCCGAGCCGAATTCATAGAACAGATATTTAATGTGACATTGTCAAAATAGGGTCGCGCGCAAACCGATTTACCGTAAGGCAGCCGCGTACGGTCACTTTAGCCGCGATGATATCGAGTTCCCATGGGAAAAGACGGATAAGGCCGCTGCTTTGAAGAAGGTCGCAGGGTTGTAAGAAGTAAACAGATAAACAAACAGAGCCGCGGGAAAAATCTCACGGCTTTGTTTACATCACACAAACTCAAATTGGCAAATAGTTAGCAATGGGTAGACACCGCCATACTGGGGGAACCAACAACATTGTTGGATGCATCCCTAAATTCGATGAAGATGCAGTTCACAACGGGATCAAAGCTATTGTATAGTAAGAAAATCCTGCTGCACACCCAGGTGGTGCGAAGGATCAAATAGAGAGCCAGGCGCGTGTCCGGCTCTCTATTTGATTGTAAAGTACGAAATTCAGGTTTGGCGTCTATCGCTCAATAGCGACCCAAACTCCAGCATAACCAAACCCAATCGGGTCATCTTTTCCATCCCCGTTTATATCTGCCACCATACGTGGATGCATATTCACCCTCCAACCCTGATTATAAATATAATCAGTTGTCCACATGCTGATGGGGTCGAAACCAGAACCATTTGAGAGGGCCACCCAAACTCCAGTGTAGCCAAACCCGACCAGGTCAGCCTTTCCATCTCCGTTTACGTCCGCCAGCATACGAGGATGCATATCCACCCTCCAAGCCTGGTTATAACTATAATCAGTGGTCCACATGCTGATGGGATCGAAACCATCAACACCATCTGAGAGGGCAACCCAAACTCCATTATAGCCAAACCCAACCAAGTCGGCACTTCCATCTCCGTTGACATCTCCCGTCATACGAGGATGTTTTTCCACCCTCCAACCTTCCTGAGAATAGTTAAAATTGGTTGTCCACATGCTCATGGGGTCAAAACCAGCGCCATTTGAGAGGGCAACCCAAACTCCATTGTAGCCAAACCCAACCAGATCAGCCTTTCCATCTCCGTTTACATCGGCCACCATACGAGGATGTTTTTCAATGCGCCAACCTTCTATGGAATAATTAAAATTAGTCGTCCACATGGTTATGGGGTCGAAACCATCAACACCATTTGAGAGGGCAACCCAAACTCCATCATAGCCAAACCCAACCAGGTCGGCACTTCCATCCCCATTTACATCTCCCGCCATGCGAGGATGCAACTCCACCCTCCAAGCCTGATTATAACTATAATCCGTTGTCCACATGCTCATGGGGTCGAAACTAGCGCCATTGGAGAGGGCTACCCAAACTCCGGCATAACCAAAGCCTACCAGGTCATCTTTTCCATCTCCGTTTACATCCGCCACCATACGCGGATGGCTTTCCACCCTCCAGCCTTCGTGGGAATAATTAAAATTAGTTGTCCACATGCTGATGGGGGCATAGAAATTCACGGTATAGGACTCGCCATTGATGAAAGGCAGGCCGCTAAGCGAGTTCCCCTGCATATCGTTGATTGTTGCACTGACGGGCACATCCAGGCGGATAGTGCCGTTGCCAATGCCGGTGTTGACCGTGACAGTGTAGACACTGCCCGAACCGCTGACTCCGCTCATGGCCGCGCCGGAAACGCCCGTGGTTGTGAGGGTAAAGTCATCGAATGACGGTCCAGACATATCCACGCCCGTCACTGATTCAGAGAAGGTGACCGTGAAGTTTACGCTAGCCGCACTGGTTGGGTTACTGTTGGCAAGCACGCTGCTTGTGACAATCGGTGCCTCTTGATAACGAATATTATATAGTTTTCCTGTGCCATAATCAGCCAGATATAATTCTCCCTGCTCATCTTCCCCAAAGGTCGAGAGAGTGTAAGGAGTATCTGCAAGTTGAACAGATGTCCATCCGAGTGTTGGATCGTTGTATAAGTTGAAGAGCCTGCCGCTGCAATAGTCGCCATAAAAATAATAACCGGTAAGCGATGGAAAATTCAATCCGCGATAAACATAGCCGCTTGTGATTGAACAGCCCAGTGTATGGTTATATTCTGTGACCGGCAGTATCTTTCCACTTTGATTGCATCCGCTGGCTGGGTTGTAGCATATACTTCCTTCCATCACCCGCCAGCCATAATTCTCGCCACCTGTGGAACTCGCCAGTTGAAAATCAACTTCTTCGCGGTTAGACTGACCGACATCGCCAATGTAAAGATCGTGTGTCAAACCATCAAAGGAGATGCGCCAGGGATTTCGCAGGCCATAGGCCCAGATTTCTTTTTTTACATTGGGATCAGGGTTGGAATAAAATGGATTGCTGGTTGGAATTCCATAAGGTGCGCCGGAATTCACATCAATGCGCAGGAGTTTACCAAGCAGGTTATTTAATTGTTGGGCATTATTCGAGGGATCACCGCCGCTCCCGCCGTCACCTGTTGACCAATATAGATATCCATCTCCGCCGAATGCCAGAGTCCCGCCGTTGTGATTGGTATTGACAGGGTGGCTTATCGTCAGCAGGATAACACCACTGTTGGGGTTTGCCAGATCAGGGTTATTTGAAGATACCGAAAATTTTTCCAAAACCAAATTGGAACCAGTGGCATCTCCATTTCTCGGAGCAGTGTACGCCACAAAAAACATGCTGTTCGTGCCGTAAGATGGATGAAATGCCAGCGCCAGCAATCCCTGTTCGCCGCCTGATTTGATAATTGTATGAATATCAAGAAATGGCGTTCCCAACACGGCCCCATTTTTCAGGATGCGAATATATCCCGTTTGTTCAACAACAAATATTCGCCCGGACCCATCGCCGGCATTGGTAATATAAACGGGACTCGCTAAACCACTAGCTGCTTCTTGGAATGAGATCTTCGCCGGGTCCAGTGGAACAAGGGGGGTTGAAGAATTGCCCGTGGTTAATGCAGGAACATCGGTAGTTAATACAGTTTGAGTAAAATGGGAAGTCTGTGCGAAAGCTGGGTTCGCGCCAATCATCATTACAACCGCTAAATTAACCGATATGATGATCGCAGACAGGCGAAACAGTTTTATAAAGATACCTGTAAACATGTTGCTCCTTAATCCTTTATTCTGATCTGAGTGGTCAACCAATTTCTTGACAAAGTCTACTTTGGATTACTTACTGAACAATTTTTGTTTTTAACACCTTCTCCAGCCCGTGCGCGTTCAACAAGGCTTCGTCTTCCAAAATCCCCATCGTCAAACCATCTGCGACGACTCGATCATCGTCCATCACAACCGTGCGCGGAAATAATTCCTGTACCAGCCTCATGTCATGCGGGGAGATGGGCAGTTCGTGCAGTAAATTGATCAACATCCTTCGGGCGCGGGGGGCAAGCCCTGCGGAAAGTTCATCCCAAACCAATATACTCGGGTTCATTGAAAGCACAGTTGTAATGCGTTTCCTCCCGCCCATCCTAGCAGTTTGTCGGAGAAGTAAGCACCTTAACAATTTGGAGAGCAGCATGGAGCTTAAGTGGCTGCTGATTCGCACAAATTAGGCTCATAACGCGTAATTCCTGGGCCTA